>OIZF01000118.1_pt1 | contig 53634 bp, 51 predicted proteins | sample 1588471 | NCBI WGS metagenome assembly OIZF01 (sample SAMN03283279) | human gut metagenome | biome: human-associated habitat; material: feces | host: Homo sapiens | place: Peru | collected 2012
GGTCATCCTTGCCGCTGCAGTATTCGGCGTGGTGCTGGCTCTGGTCCAGTGGAAAAAAGGTGGTGCAAAATGATCTACTTACAGCTTTTTCTCAGCTTTTTGCAGGTGGGTATGTTCAGCGTAGGCGGCGGCTATGCGGCCATGCCGCTGATCCAGAGCCAAGTGGTGGAACAACATGGCTGGCTGACGATGCAGGAGTTTACTGACCTCATCACGATTGCAGAAATGACCCCTGGTCCCATTGCGGTCAACTCGGCAACTTTTGTTGGTTTGCGTATCGCGCAGGTACCCGGAGCCATCATTGCAACACTAGGTTGCATTACACCGGCGCTGTTCTTTGTTTCACTTCTATCCTACATCTATCGTAAATACAAGGATATTTCTCTGCTGCAAAGTGTTCTGGCCTGCCTGCGTCCGGTCATTGTAGCGCTTATCTTTGGTGCAGGTCTTTCTATACTGTCTATGGTGGTGTTCGGAGAGAGTGCAAAGACGCTCGCCAACGTAGACTGGATCGGCATCGGCAGTTTTGCATCGGCATTTTTTGTGCTACGGAAGCTCAAGTGGAATCCCATCCTGACCATGTGCCTGTGCGGCGTGGCCGGGCTTGGACTTCACATTTTGCTCGGAATATAATCTTAAGACAATTTGTCTGTTGGAATCATGAAAATAAATCATTGGGCTTGCAATCAGGGCAAAACTGTGGTATATACATTATACGAAACATTGCTTTAATGAACGTATTACCGTTCAATGACGTATAAAATGGAGGTGCCCGCCATGACCGCCGTGATCTACGCCCGCTATTCCAGTGACAACCAGCGCGAAGAATCCATCGAAGGCCAGATCCGGGAATGCACGGCTTATGCCGAGAAAAATGGCATCACCATCGTCAAGCACTATATTGACCGTGCTATCTCCGCCAAGACGGACAACCGCCCGGAGTTCCAGCAGATGATTAAGGACAGCGACAAGAAGCTGTTTGACATTGTGCTGGTCTGGAAGCTGGACCGTTTTGCTCGGAACCGCTACGACAGTGCCCGGTACAAGACCCAACTGAAGAAGAATGGCGTCAAGCTCATGTCTGCCACCGAGATCATCTCCGAAGGCCCGGAAGGTATCATTCTGGAATCGGTGCTGGAAGGTTATGCCGAATATTACTCGGCAGACCTTGCCGAGAAGGTCGTGCGTGGGCAGACCGAAAACATCCTGAAAGGCCGCTGCAACGGTGGTCGTGGAACTTTTGGCTACACGCTGGATTCGGAGCGGAAGTTCCACATCGACCCTCTCACCTCTCCTTTTGTACTGGAATCGTTCAAGAAGTACAATGAAGGTTCCACCATGAAGGAGATCCGGGATTGGCTGAACGAAAACGGCATCAAGAACCCGGTGGGCGGTGCGTTTACTTATAACAGCGTTGAACATATGCTCAAGAACCGGAGGTACATCGGAGAACTGAAATTCCGGGATGTGGTCGTGCCGGATGCCGTCCCGCCCATCATTCCGCTGGAACTGTTTGAGGATGTGCAGGAGAAGATCGCCAAAAATAAGAAAGCCCCTGCCCGTAGAAAGGCAGAGGATGACTACCTGCTCACCACCAAGCTGTTCTGTGGCTACTGTGGGGCGTTGATGTTTGGCGAAAGCGGTACGAGCCGGACGGGCGAAGTCCACCGCTATTATAAATGCGCTACTGCCAAAAAGCACAAGGGCTGCAAGAAAAAGACTGTCCGTAAACAGTGGCTGGAAGATCTTGTGGTCAACCAGACCATGAAGCTGGTGAAAGACGATGCCGCTATGGAGTCCATCATCGCCAAGGTGATGGAACTGCAAAATAAGGAGAATACCAATATTCCTCTTTATGAAACGCAGCTCCGGGATGCGGAATCGGGTATCCAGAATATGCTCAATGCGATTCAGGCTGGTATCCTGACCAGTTCCACCAAGGAGCGGCTGGAGCAGCTGGAAGAAACCAAGCGTGAGCTTGAAGCTCGCATTGCGGAAGAAAAGTTGGCGAAGCCCAAGGTCACGGAGGAGTTCATCCGGTTCTGGTTGCTCCGGTTCCGCAAGCTGGACATGAGTCTGAAAGACCAGCAGCAGGCACTGGTGGATACCTTCATCAATGCGATTTACCTGGATTTACCTGTATGATGATAAGGTTTTGATAACCTTCAACTATAAAGAAGGAACACAGTCCGTCACCTTTGGAGAAGCGACAGAAGTTGCATCCGAGGAAAATGGTTCGGATTTGGATTGCTTTACTGCATAGAAGAGCGTTTCCGAAAGGACGGATGCAAAAGAAAAACGACAGTCTTTTTGAAAGCTGTCGTTTGAGAGTGCGGATAAGAGGACTTGAACCTCCACCGAGTTGCCCCGATTAGAACCTGAATCTAACGCGTCTGCCAATTCCGCCATATCCGCATATTTTGTTTTCGTTCGTGAGCCGTGTCGCTCGGAACGATAGTAATTATACCATGGAAACCGGAAATGTCAAGCGCTTTTTTGAAAAAAGTTTTTGGCGGAAGAATCCCCTGCTTTCAGGCCCGGTTCAGGTCGTGCGGGCGGGGCGGATGCTGACCTCGCCGTGGCGCAGGGCAACGGTGCGGCCGTTCTCGCGCTCGACGACGAGCTGGCCGCAGCCATCAATGAACAGGGCTTTGGCGGCGTAGGTCTCGCGGTTGGTGCAGACCGTGACCCAGTGGCCGGGCACGAAGCAGAGGGCGCGGTATTCGTCGAGGCACGAAAAGTCCGGGCAGAGGGCCAGAAGCTCCCGCGCAATGGCCCCAGCCAGTGCGGCGCGGCCAACGGGGGCGGGGCCGCCCGGATACAGGCTGCCTGCGGTGCGGGCCAGCTCCTCCGGCCAGTCGGCAGGGGACGTGGTGAGGTTGAGGCCGATGCCCACCACCAGCCATTCCAGCTGGCCGCTCTCGATGTCGGTGCCTGCCTCGGTCAGGATGCCGCAGACCTTCCTGCCCTGATAGTAGAGGTCGTTCACCCACTTGATGCTCAGCTCCAGCCCGCAGAGGGCCTTCACGGCCCGTGCCACAGCGACAGCGGCCCCGATGGTCACGGTCTGGGCATCGGCGGCGGAAAGGTCCGGGCGGAGCAGCAGCGAAAGGTAAACGCCCTTGCCGGCAGGGCTTTCGAAGACCCGGCCCATCCGCCCGCGCCCGGCCTGCTGGTGGCTGGTGAGCACCAGCGTCCCGTGCGGGGCACCGGTCAGCGCCAGCTGCTTGGCCGTCAGGTTGGAGCTTTCGAGGCTGTCGTAGAGGTAGATGGGCGCAGGGTAGCTGCCAACGGCCTCGGCACAGAACGGGTCGCCGCCGGTCAGCCGGTAACCCCGGCGGGGGGCGGAGTGCAGCGCGTAACCCTGGGCCGCAAGGGCGGCAGCGGCTTTGTGGACGGCGGCACGGCTCACGCCGAGCGTCTCGGCCAGCCGCTGGCCGGAAATGTAGCCGCCCTCGGCGGCGGAAAGCGCTTGCAGCAACGCCTGCTTCGTATTTGAGGCCATCGGCTTTTCCTCCTGCGGTTTTTGTGATAGTATTATTATAACAGAATGCTTCCTGCTTTGCCAGTAGGGCGGCAGGCAGAAAAATTTTTGGATCTTTTGCAGGAAACGTTCGGCCTGTTTCGTATGAAGAGACAGAGGGGCAGCAAAACCGCCCCGGACATTGCAGAAAGGAGGTCCTGCGGACCGTTGACCACACTGGAATTCAGCGCGCTGGTGCAGAAGTATCAGGGGCTCGTCTACACCGTCTGCCACCAGCTCGTACCGGATGCAGGCGATGCGCAGGACCTGGCCCAGGAAACGTTCCTGGCGGCGTGGCGGGCCATCGACCGCTGCCCGCCCGGCTACGAAAAGCAATGGCTGGCGCGCATTGCCTCCAACAAGGCGAAGGATCATCTGCGCAGCGCGTGGGTGCGGCGGGTGAATACCCCCGGCGACGATGTGCTGGCGCTGGAAGGTGCCCCGCCCGGTTATGAGCCGGAACAGCGGGTGCTGGAGGAGCTGGGCGAGGCGCGGCTGACCGACATGATCCTGAACCTGCGGGAACCCTACAAGACGCCCTGCCGCCTGATGCTGCTGGAACAGCACACCGCTGCTGAAGCCGCTGCCCTCTGCGGGCGGCCGCAGAAGACGGTGGAAGCACAGGTCTACCGGGCAAAGAAGATGCTGGCGGAAACGATCCGCCAGGAAAGGAGGAGCGAAGATGGAATGGTTTCGGGATGATGGATGCCTGACGGACGAGGGCCTCCGCGCCCTGACGGCGGGGCAGCTGGATGAATTGGGGAGGCTGGAGACGGCAGAGCATTTGTCCTACTGCGATGCCTGCATGGACCGCTACACGGCTTTGCTGACAGCCGATGCACTGGAAACGCCGCCCCGGTCGATGCGCGGTACCGTGATGAGCACCATCTGGGTGCGGCTGATGCAGAATACCTATGGCCGGGTGGCCGTGGCCAGCGTGGCGGCGGTGCTGGCCCTGTCGATGTGGAAAGCCGGGACGCTGGGGCAGATCACCCGGCTGGGAAGTGAGCTGAACACCATCCTTCCTCCTGCCCAGAGCCAGGATGCCGAACCGGAGCTGCAGAAGCCGGAACCGCTCGGCAAGCCGGTGGAAACGAGGGCCGACCGCGAGAGCACGGGCAAGCTCCCCGGACCACTGCAAAAACTGCTGGACGGCGTAACGAACAGCCCCCGCACGACCCCAAATACTTGAGAAATGAGGGAATTCACTTATGAAGAAAAACGGAATTCTGACCCTGCTGTTTGCGCTGATTCCGGGCGCAGGTGAGATGTATCAGGGCTATATGAAGCGCGGCCTGTCGCTCATCACGATGTTCTGCCTGTCCACCTTCCTGGGGGCCTGGACGCAGATCGCGATCTTTTATATCGGCGCACCCATCATTTATATGTACAGCTTTTTCGATACCTTCAATCTGCGGGCGCAGATCGGCCTGGACGCCGCACCGGCGGACGATTATCTCATCCACTTTGACATGAGGGACCGGCGGCTGGAACAGCTGATGGCCGAGCGGCACAAGCTGCTGGGCTGGCTGCTCATCGCATTCGGTGGCATGGTGGCCTACCAGAACATCCTCATGAACACCCTTGGCGACCTGCTCTGGCGCTGGGGCAAGGAGAGCCCGATCTTCCGGGCACTCTATCTGGTGATGGATCAGCTGCCGGAAGTTCTGGTCTGCGTCGTGCTCATCGTCTGCGGCATCTGGCTGGTCAAAGGCCCCAGGACCGCAAAAAAGAGCGCCCCGAAGACCGAACCGGCAGAAGAAGACTTCACCGAATACCAGCCGGCACCCAAAAAGGTGAACGTGCAGGCCATCCTGAACAGCATCAACCGCAGGAGCGCAGAGGACGACGAAGCGGCTGCCGGGGAGATGGAGACCGGCGACACCACGGAGGACAACGATGGAATCGAATAAGACCGAGAAAGTTCCGGTGCGCCGGGTGGGCAGCCTGACGCTGGGCTTCGGCCTGATGGCGGTGGGCGTGTTCTTCCTCTGCTATTATTTCGTGCCGCAGTTCAACTGGGAGCTGGCCCTCAAGATCGCCCCGGCGGCAGGGCTCTGCCTGCTGGGCGGCGAGGTGCTTTACTTTGCAGCGAAGCCGGAAAAGTGGAAGTACGATTTCCTGTCCGTCTTCTACTGCCTGCTGCTGATGGGCGTCTGCCTGTGCATGGGGGCACTGCCTATGATGCTGGACCGCTTCGGCCCCGAAAACGAAATGCGGGTGACCAGGATCACCGCTGAATACGAAGAGGGGCTGTACCATGCCATTGATAAAGAAGCCCCGGAGATCGAACTGCGGAACCTTTCCGCCTGGCTGCAAAACTACTACGGCGATGCCGAGACGGTGGACGCTGCCGCAGCGGAACTCAACAGCGGCCTTGGCACATTGCAGCTGAACATCGAACTGTTCGGCCCCTATGAGAAGAAGGCGGCGTTTGCCATGGACTGCCGGAAGCTGACCGACATCATCCAGAAACAGGCAGCCCGGCCTGCTTCTGTGACCTTCTTCTACGACGGCACCGCAGGGAACGCGGAAGAAGACCTGAACAGCGGGAGTGTGAAGCCGGGGTGCAGCTACACCCTGACGCTGAACGGCGAAGTCCAACTGGACTGGTCTGCGGATCGGATGGCCCAACAGACCGAAGCCACCGCGCTGCGGGAGGAAGAAAACGACAGCTTTGCAGAACATGAGGCTGCGGAAAGCGAAGCCGCAACCTGAAACACGAACAGCCACTGCACGTTTGGTGCGGTGGCTGTTTTGGTGTGCGGAAAAGGGCCGGAAAAACAACACCCCCGCCCCTCAGAGCGCTGCAACGCTCCGAAGGGCGGGGGTGAGTTGCTTCAGAGAAGACCTTTAGCCGGGGTATCTCCGGACCTCCAGCAGGTCCTCGGCCCGGCGGACCTGTTCCGCAGTGGGCGGAACCGCGTCGGGCAGGGGGTAGGGGATGTTCAGCTTCTGCCACTTGAACAGCCCCAGCGTGTGATAGGGCAGCACCTCCACCCGCTGCACGGTCTTCAGCGAACGGATGAAGTCTGCGGTCCTGCGCAGACCCTCTTCGTCGTCGGTCAGGCCGGGCACCAGCACATGCCGGACCCAGAGCGGGACGCCCAGGTCGGAGATGTGCCGGGCCATGGCAAGGATGTTGGCGTTGTCCCTGCCGGTGAGCTGGCGGTGCTTTTCGGGGTCGATCTCTTTCAGGTCCAGGATGACCAGGCTGGTGGACTGCATGAGCGCGTCGAAACGGGCGAGATACGCCGGGTCCTGCCGGAACGGCTCCCCGGCGGTATCCAGCGCGGTATGCACGCCTTTGGCGCGGGCCAGCTGGAACAAGCGGGTCACGAAGTCCATCTGCCGCAGCGGTTCGCCGCCGCTGACGGTGATGCCGCCCTTTCTGCCCCAGTAATTGCGGTAGCGGTAGACCCGCTGGAACAGCTGCTCCGGGGTCCACGCCTCGCCGCCGTCGGCCCAGGTCTCCGGGTTGTGGCAGTATTTGCAGCGCAGCGCGCAGCCCTGCAGAAAGACCACGAACCGGACGCCGGGCCCGTCCACGGAGCCGAAGCTCTCCAGCGAGTGGACGTACCCGATGGGGTTACAGGGCTGCATGGCAGGTGCGGGAGATGACGTCCATCTGCTGCTCGCGGGTCAGGTCGATGAACTTGACCGCGTAGCCGGAGACGCGGATGGTGAAGTTGGCGTACTCTTCCTTTTCCGGGTGCTCCATGGCGTCCAGCAGCTTCTCCTTGCCGAAGACGTTGACGTTCAGGTGGTGGGCACCCTGGTCGAAGTAGCCGTCCATGACCTGGACCAGATTCTCGATGCGCTCGCCCTCGCTGTGGCCCAGTGCGTCGGGGTTGATGGTCTGGGTGTTGGAGATGCCGTCCAGTGCCCAGTGATAGGGCAGCTTGGCCACGGAGTTCAGAGAGGCCAGCAGGCCGTTCTGCTCGGCACCGTAGCTGGGGTTCGCGCCGGGGGCAAACGGGGTGAAGGCGGCGCGGCCATCGGGCAGAGCGCCGGTGTACTTGCCGTAGACGACGTTGGACGTGATGGTCAGGATGGAGGTGGTCGCCTCGGAGTTGCGGTAGGTGTGGCGCTTCTTGATCATCTCCAGGAAGGTCTTCAGCAGCCAGACGCCGATCTCGTCGGCGCGGTCGTCGTCGTTGCCGTACTTCGGGAAGTCGCCCTCGATCTCAAAGCCGGTGGCAAGGCCGGTCTCGTCGCGCAGGGCCTTGACCTTGGCGTACTTGATGGCGCTCAGGGAGTCGATGACGTGGGAGAAACCTGCGATGCCGGTGGCGAAGGTGCGGCGGACATCGGTGTCGATGAGGGCCATCTCAGCCTCTTCGTAGTAGTACTTGTCGTGCATATACTGGATGAGGTTCAGCACATTGACGTACAGACCGGCCAGCCAGTCCAGCATCTGGACGTACTTGGGCAGAACTTCGTCATAGTTCAGGTACTCGCTGGTGATGGGGGCGTAGTTGGGGCCGCACTGCTCGTGGCTCTTCTCGTCCACGCCGCCGTTGATGGCGTACAGCAGGCACTTGGCCAGGTTTGCGCGGGCACCGAAGAACTGCATCTCCTTGCCGGTCTGGGTGGCAGACACGCAGCAGCAGATGGAGTAGTCGTCGCCCCAGACGGGCTTCATCACATCGTCGTTCTCATACTGGACGGAGCTGGTGTCGATGGAGACCTTGGCGGCGTACTTCTTGAAGGCTTCGGGCAGGGCAGAGGAGTAGAGAACGGTCAGGTTCGGCTCCGGGGCAGGGCCCATGTTCTCCAGCGTGTGGAGGAAGCGGTAGCAGTTCTTGGTGACCATGCTGCGGCCGTCCATGCCGATGCCGCCCACCTCCAGCGTTGCCCACACGGGGTCGCCGGAGAACAGCTGGTTGTAGCTGGGGATGCGGGCGAACTTGACCATGCGGAACTTCATGACCATGTGGTCGATGAGCTCCTGGGCCTCGCTCTCGGTCAGGATGCCCTGGTCGAGGTCGCGCTGGATGTAGATATCCAGGAAGGTGGAGATACGGCCCACGCTCATGGCAGCGCCGTTCTGGGTCTTGATGGCGGCCAGGTAGCCGAAGTAGAGCCACTGGCAGGCTTCCTTGGCGTTCTTTGCGGGCTGAGAGATGTCGTAGCCATAGGCCTCGGCCATCTTCTTCATGCCCTTGAGAGCGCTGATCTGGCGGGCGATCTCCTCGCGCAGGCGGATGACGTCATCGGTCATGGTGCCGTCGCCGCAGTTGGCGAGGTCTTCCTGCTTGAACCGGATCAGCGCGTCGATGCCGTACAGTGCCACGCGGCGGTAGTCGCCGACGATGCGGCCGCGGCCGTAGGTGTCGGGCAGGCCGGTGATGATATGGGTGTGACGGGCCTTCTTCATTTCGGGGGTGTAAGCGTCGAAGACGGCCTGATTGTGGGTGCGGGTGTAGTCGGTGAAGATCTTGTGCAGCTCTTCGCTGGGCTGGTAGCCGTAGGTGGTGCAGGCCTGCTCTGCCATCTTGATGCCGCCGTAGGGCATGAAGGCGCGCTTGAGGGGCTTATCCGTCTGCAGACCGACGATCTGCTCCAGATCCTTCAGCGATTCGTCGATGTAGCCGGGGCCGTAAGAAGTCAGGCTGCTGACGACCTCCGTCTCCATATCCAGCACGCCGCCTTTGGCGCGCTCTTCCTTCTGGAGCTTCTGCAAAGCTCCCCACAGCTGGTTGGTCGCCTCGGTGGGGCCGGCCAGGAACGACTCGTCGCCGTCGTACGGGGTATAGTTCTTCTGGATGAAGTCGCGGACGTTGACTTCCTCTTTCCAGATGCGGCCCTCAAAGCCTTCCCACTGTTCAAAATCGATCATTGGAACCTCCTTGCTCTTTACCATTTCCTCAATGGTTAGCATATTCTAACTAATGAGCCTTTGAAAAACCGCTTCTCGGCGGTTTTCTGGGGGCGTACGAATGAGCTGCAAGGCGCAGGCAGATGCAGACACCCAGCAGCCTCAAGAATATAATATCAGTGTTTTTTGCAAAAAGCAAGAGGGAACGGATGGATTTTACACAAAGGCGGGAAAGGTTTCTTAGTGCAAGTGTCCAATTTTTGGAGAAAAAGCTTTTTCCGCAAAAAAATTTCAAATCGGGGCTTGACAGGCATGACAAACTATGGTATCCTGTTGTCACGGCAAGGTTAGTTAAATCTAACCAAGGCTGCGAAACCCTCTGCAAAGGGTTCCGATTCCTCCATTCCATACTCTCTTTTTCTTTTGGCAGGGTGCGGCATTCTGGTTTGCTCCGCCCCTCCTGCGCGGCAAAGGCGGCTCTGGTACAGCGGCCTTTGCGAAAACAGAAAACAAAAAACGGGACGCACAGCTTGACCACCTGTGTGCCCCGATTTTTGTTTTCAGAGAGAGGCTTCCAACGTCTGATAGATTTTGAACACATCCGGGAAGATGACCTTTGCACCGCGCCGGGCAATGGCAAGGACTTCGCGGGCGTTTTTAGTGATATCCGCAACGACACGGTCGTCCAGACGGACGGGTTCTGCTTTTTTGTTGATGTAAGCCGTCAGGTAGGGTGCGGTGACAGGGCACATATTTTGGATGAGGAAGGCGGCATTCCGGCCCAGCACGGTGCCGAAGCGGATGGTGTTGCAGCGGCCATATTTTTCGATTTTGGCCTGCGCGATCTTCTGGTATTTTTCGTAGCGCGAGGAAATGGGGACAAGCCAGTAGATCGCCGGATTTTTGGCATCCGGAAAGGCGAGAAAGCAGGGGCGGCTGTGGGCAATGCCGTCGATGGTGTCTTTGTTTTTCATCAGCTTGTCATCCGGAAAATCAATGTAATATTGGTCGGAAAGAAAATAAAGCTGTGCGTCCGGCATAAGGAACCTCCGATAAACGGAGAGCCCCGTCTTTCGACGAGGCTCCGCGAACATTTTTGTCCCGACCATTTGTCAGCCGCGTATCGGGGAGCGGCAGTATTTGTGATCCCGACCATTTATCAGCCGCGTATCGGGGAGCGGACACTATTTTGAGGCATCTCTGCCTTGTGCTATCATTATACGATGAACCGGCAATTATGTCAATGGTTCAGGAGCGCTTCTGTGCATCCATCCGGTCCAGATGCTTCTGGGCAAACAGCGATGCCACGGCGGAGAAGCCGAAGACGAAGTAGTAGCTGGCGATGCGGAAGAGCATCAGGGTGCTCATGGCCTCGCCGCGGGTCATGAAGGAGCCGAAGACGAGGAGAAAGGCTGTCTCGATGGAACCCATACCGGCCACATTGGGCAGGGCGTTGGAGAGGAAGAGCATCAGGCTGGCGAGCAGCTGCACCTGCCAGAAGCTGAGGCCGCAGGGCAGGCCCATGAACCGGATGCAGAGATAGGGCAGGGTGTACATCAGAAAGAGCTTGAGGGTGTGCAGCGCGAAGATCTGGATGCAGCGGCCCTTGTCGGCGAGGAGGTGGCGGCTCTCGGTGCCGAGGGTGTCCAGCTGCTCCAGCCATTTTTCCCGGCGGGTCTGCCAGGAGTCAGTCCTGGGCAGGTAGCCCAACGCCCAGCGGGCCAGCCGCTGGATGAGGGGCGATACGCAGACCAGCACCAGCGCCACGATGATGACGGCCACCACGGCATAGGCCATGGGCAGATAGTTCATCACGCCGGAGGTGTTGGCGGCGAGCCACCGGTGCTGCAGCAACAGCATCACGGTGGCGTAAAGCAGAACGGTGGTCTTGTGGAAGACATATTGCAGGGTCATCAGGCCCACGCCGGGGCCAAGCGGCAGGCCGCTGCGGTAGAGGTAGTAGGACTGCATCGGCATGGCACCGGCACCCAGGCAGATGACGTTGCCGAAGGTGCCCATGAACGACGATTCCAGCGCCTGCCGCACGGTGAAGCCGGGCATCCGGCTGCGGATGATGACCCAGCTGACCAGACCTTCCAGCACCGGGTAGGTCAGGCCCACGACCAGCACGAGCAGTACCTGCCAGAAGCGCAGCTGTGCCAGCGCGGCAGAGATCTCGGCCCAGTGGCGCTGGAAGATCCAGAAGACGATGCCGGTGAGCACCACCAGAACGGTGAGCGAGAGGATCGTTTTTTTGCGGGACGGCTGCTGCGGGGTGGACTGGTCCATCAGAGAAGGCTCCTTTCGAAATCGTTGGTTGCAGTATACCACAGCAGCCGGAGCGGTTTGTGAACTTGTACGAAATTTTTCTTGTCAATTTGAGCGAAGTGATAAAAAATCCTCCGTACAACCTCTCAGTCTCGCTCACGCTCGACAGCTCCCCTGGTAGGGGAGCCTCTGGCGAAACCATTGACTTTGCGAGGACTGCCAAAGCCTCCCCTACAAGGGGAGGTGGCATTGCGAAGCAATGACGGAGAGGTTGTACGAAGGAAAAGTGAATCACAAATAAAACGTTAATGCCCTTCGGTCAGCTCTTTCACCGCAGCGGTGAGAGTGTCGGCGAAGGATTGCTTGGAATAATGCGCTTCGTAGAGCCTGCGGCAGCCGGCCCGCATGGCGGCGAGCTTCTCCGGGTGGAGGATGGCCCACTCCAGAATGGAGGCCAGCTTTTCCGGGTCGTCGTCCGGGTAGGTGAAACCATCTACCCCTTCGGTGATGAGACCGGCGGTGCCGGTGTGTTCCGACACGATGGAAGGTTTGCCGAAGATGAGGCCCTCGGTGACGAAGGTGGGCATCGGGTCGTCGCGGGAGGCGCAGACGAGGCAGGTACACTGCTCCATCAGGTTCTTGATCTCATCCCGGCTGAGCCGCTTGCAGTAGAAGACGTTGGCCGGGTGCTCAGTGGTCAGGGTGCGGACGGCGTCCATCATCTCCTGATCGGCAGCTTTGCCCACGAAGAGGAAGGTTGCTTTTTCCCGCACGGCGTCGGGCAGCAGGCGGATGGCCTTGCAGAAGATGTCCTGCCCCTTCCGGCGCTCGAACGAGCCGACCGTGGCGAAGAGGGGCTTGTCGGCGGGGTAGCCCAGGTCGCAGCGGGGGAAATCCTCAGCGGCATAGTCCGGCAGGCCGTAGATGAGGGGGCGGATGTCGAACTGGGGGCGGACCGAGTGCATGGCGGCGGCAGCGTGTTTGCCGACCGAGTAGAGCTGCACATTGGGCGCAATGTGCTTGGGGATCTGGTGCGCGATGTAGGGGTAGCCCGCAAAGGCATCGTGGAGCCACCAGAGCACCGGCACCGGCGCGTTGCTCAGGGCGCGGATAACGCGGGCCTCGACCACAGTGTTGGCCAGCACGAAGTCGGCGCAGAGCGCCAGACCCCAGAGGGTGTTCGAGGAGGTGCAGCCTGCGCGGGTGATGACGGCGGCTCCGGCATCCACGAAGAGCTGGAGCGAGCCGGAATCGTCCGGGCCGAGGACCACGACCTCATAGCCCATGCTGCGGAGCACCGGCACGGCGCTGACCAGCACGATGGGGGCACCGGTCATGTCCAGCACATGGCTCATGACGAAGGCCCGCTTGCCGGAGGCGGAATAGGCATCCTCGGCGCAGATGTCCCGCTCGTAGTGGAGCAGGGCCTGCGGGATGCAGACCGGAGCCTGGCAGAGCTGCGCGGCCAGAGCCAGCAGCTCCGTGACGCTTTCGGGGTCCCGCGCGGCGGCGCGGCAGCGGGCCAGCAGGCCGCGGCTGACGAGGGCGAACTTGTTCTCGGCCAGATGCCCATGGCTCTGGTAGAGGGCCGTCTGCCCCGAAAAGCCGAAGACCGCATTGCAGACGGCGTAGTCCGCGCCGTCCCGCAGGGCCTGGGCGAAATAGGTCAGGGTGGTGGAGAGGCAGGCAACGTCCTCGCTGACGAGGAGCACACCGGCCACCGCGTCGGTCAGCTCTCCGGCCAGATGGTCCACCAGACGGAATTTGCGGTGGAGCTGGTCCTGCAGAGCCTGCGCCAGAACGCGGCTGCGCAGCGGCGCATAGACGAGCAGATAGGTGCTCTGGGTGTCGGTGTAGGTCTGCTTTGCCAGCTGTTCCCGCTGCAGGGAAGTGTAACTGTTGTACATGCGCGTCCCTCCCGGCTCAGTGGCGGAACAGCCCCAGCAGGCGGCGCAGGGGCCGTGTCAGCTTCCAGCTGCTGCTGTTCAGGACGCCTTCCAGCGAGGTCTCATAGGACTGGCGGCGGGCTTCCGCCTCGGCATTTTTCTGGTGCAGTTCGCTGATCTGCTGCTGCAGCGCGGCAATGGCCTGCTGCTGTGCGGCGATCTGGTCGTTGAGGCCGGCGATGTGCTGGGCCTCGCTGTCTCTGGTCTTCTGGTAGAACCGAAGGCCCTCCAGCACGGTGTTGAAGAGCGGCTTGTCGGCCAGCGTTTCCAGCGGGCAGTAATGGTAGGAGACGCCCAGCTTCATCCCGGCGGGGAAATTGGTCACACCGTCCAGCAGATAGTTGGGGTCGCGGTCGAGGAAGAGGGTGCTGTCGCTGGGCAGGGTCAGGCCGTTGGCCGGGCGGCAGAGCACCCGGTCGTCCGAAAAGCTCAGGTCAGTGATGCAGCAGGGCAGCTCGCCCGGATCGAGCCGCAGGGCGCGGGCGGTCACGGGCAGCTCAAAGGTCGCGATGACGACACCCGTCAGCTCGTCCACCTCGTAGTCCGGGGCGGTGAGGGTGTCTTTCTCCGAAAAGCCGAAACCCGCATCGAAATAGAGGGTGGGCTGCAGCAGGGCGGGGGAGTCGGTGTGCTTCTCGTTCTGGGGATGGGCCGCAAGGTAGGATTGCACTTCCTGTTCCAGCCCAAGGCAGCGTTCTGCCAGGCGGGAGACGCCCTCGTCCGAGAGCTTGAGCTGCTGTTCGAGATCCGCGATGCGGGCCTGCAGGGCAGCCGTGGAGGCAGGAGCTTCGTTGTTCATAACCGGATTCTCCTCATTTTATATAAATTCACTTCAGCGGGGAGACCCCGCAAAAATTCAGTGTCTGGCCGCATAACGCCGCTGTGCCGGGGTCGCACGTCGGGAGGCCGCATTCCGGGCAGCGGTGCGCTGGAGCTTCCAGTCGCGGCGGCGGAGCAGCAGCTCGCAGATCAGCAGGATCGAACCCATGGACACCGTAAAGTGGATCACAAGGCCCAGAGCCTCCCGGCCCGCAAACTTCTGCGCCATCAGATACCAGGGGATGGCGGTGAGCTCCACGGTGTGGACGCAGAAGATGTACAGCGACCGCTGGCCGATGGCCTGCACGCCGTGGGTGATGAAATTGTCCACATGGCGCTGGAAGAAGAGCAGCAGCGACAGCATACCCAGACCGGTCATCGCATCCAGCAGGATGCTCACGGGGCCGAAGGTCCATTCGGCCATCGAGACGCAGTCGGTGCTCTGGGTGGCCAGCACAAGGCCCGCCACAGCCAGCGCCGAGGCGATCATGCCGAGCTTGAGCTTCCAGGACAGGGGCCTGTCGAAGATCTTGTGCTGCTTGGCCAGATACCCGACGTAGAGCGCCGGGACCGTGACCATGCCCTGGCCGATGCAGAAGGGGACCTCCCAGGTGATGCAGATGCCCCAGCCCAACAACATGGTGCCCAGCACGGCCCAGGGTATGTATGGTTCGGGGAAGATGTTCAGGATGACGTCCAGCAGGATCCACGCGATCATCAGCGAGAGCAGATACCACATCGGCCCGCAGGAGAAGAAGGTCTGCCCGGCGTAGATGGAGGTATGGGGCAGGCCCAGCGCAAAACCGCCGAAGACCTTGAGGGTCTCTCGGACAGCGCTCTCGACCGAGCCGAAGGTGAGATAGTGGATGAGAAAATGGAAGAACGTCGTGGCAAGCCCGGTATAAAGGTAGGGTTTGAGCAGCGTTTTGAACTGCTGGTCGATGCACTTGCCGATGGACCGCTTGCGGAAACCGTAGCCGCTGGCGATGTAGAACGCCGCCATCAGGGACTCCCGGTAGGCGAACAGATAAAAGGTCATGGGCGTGATGGTCGTCGTGGCACCCACCGGATACAGCTCGGCGGAGTGCGCAAACACGATGGTCAGCATTCCGATGCCCTTGAGAAAATCAAACATGCCCAATGAATTGGCCGTGCGGGGTTTGGTACCCTCCATGAAATGCCCTCCTTTGCGCCGAGATCACCGGGGGAGTGGCAGATGCCGAATTCGGGCGCAAGATGTTAAAAGTTACAAAATCGTTATAAATAAGTATAATGCTTTTTTAAGGTTCTGTCAATCAAAGACGGACAGCCCGCAAAAAGCCCTCCCGGTGCAGAAAAAGTGTACCACACCCGCTGCCCCTGCGCAATGAATGGGAGCAAATCCCATCTGTCTGCACAAGTGGAGTGCAAGTTTATGTTGCATATTTGTGCAATTAAAACTTGCATTTGACCTTGGAATGCGGTATACTGAAAACAATAGCCCCCAAACTTTGCCAAAAAGCGGGGTTCATTGGAAAAAACGCCGAACAAACAAGGAGTGTGTAAATATGACCATAGAAGAGTGCTGCGCCGTTGTTGCAGAAAAAGACATGCCGATGACGGTCTATGATATGATCGTTGCCATGCAGGAAAAATACGCCGAGCGTCCGGCGTTCCGCTGGGTGGACGACGCCACCAAGACCGTGCAGGAGAAGACCTACGGCCAGTTCGTGGAGGACATCCGCAAGATGACCAGCTATCTGCAGGCAAATGTTGCCGATGTAAAGGGCCAGCGCATCGTCATCCTGAGCCGCACCAACTACGAGTACGGTGTAGTGACCTTCGGCACCGTGATGGCTGGTGCCGTCATCGTGACCCTGAACCAGAAGAAGACCTGGCCGGAGCTGGAGTATGAGCTGGGCCTGAGCGAGCCTGCCCTCATCTTTACCGACGGCATCGACTACGGCTATGCCGATGAGCTCAAGGCCGCCTACGGCGACAAGCTCCGCCCCATGAACGCCTACGAGGGCAGCGCCCCGGCTGAGCTGGCCAACCGCATCGACACCAACGCCCTGATGATGCTGATGTTCACCTCCGGCACCACCGGCCGCAGCAAGGGCGTCATGCTCAGCGAGAAGAACTACTTCAGCGCCATGCGGATGTATGTTGCCGGCCAGGATGCCATTATGGGGAAGGCCCAGGATCTGGCCCCGAAGGATATGGACAAGCCCTTCAGCCACTTCACGCTGGTGCCCATGTTCCACCTGTCCGGCTTCATCTGCTACTTCGCCTACGGCATCCAGGGCTGGACCCTGAACCTCTGCGCGGACCCGCGCGACGTGCGCCGCGATATGGCCATGATGCACAGCGACGCCATGTCCACCCCGCCGGTGCTGGTGGAGATGATCTACAACGAGATCCGCCGCGGCAATCAGGACAAGCTGAACGGCCTGTGGAACCTGAGCTGCTCGTCCGCCATCCTCGACCCGGAGATCCTGAGCTACCTCATCGCCCACGGCTTCTACATCAACCAGTGCTACTCCATGACCGAGCTGGCCGGCTACGGCCTGCTGAACATCGTGCAGGAGGGCGAGCACCTGCGCGCTCTGGGCAAGCCGGACGGCTTCTGCGAGATCAAGCTGGATGAGACCGGTGAGATCTGCGTCCGCGGCGATGCCGTCATGCTGGGCTACTACAAGGACCCGGAGGCCACCGCCGAGGCCATCGACAAGGACGGCTGGCTCCACAGCGGCGACCTGGCTCGCGAGGACGAGGAGGGCTTCTACTACATCACCGGCCGCAAGAAGAACCTCATCATCCTGGACAGCGGCGAGAACGTCAGCCCCGAAGAGCTGGAGAAACTGCTGGGCAAGTGCGCCGACATCAAGGAGTGCGTCGTCAAGGAGATGGGCAAGAAGATCGGTGCCGTCATCTGCTGCGAGCCGGACAAGGAGCAGACCGTCCGCGCCTTCGTCACCGAGCTGAACCGCACCCTGCCGCTGTACAAGCGCATCAGCGCGGTGGAGTGCACCGCAGAGCCGCTGCCCCGCAATGCCATGGGCAAGCTGCTGCGCAAGTAAGAACGCATTTGTAGAAAATCTGTAAAGCTGTACGGCGAAATATTGCAATTCCCCTGAAAAACGGGTATTATAAAACTGCATGACGTCGGTACAGGCCGGGACCAGAATGGGAAAACCGGGCCGCGCGGGGCATCCCCTTGCGCTGCGACGCTGAAATCCATCATGGAAAGGAAGATTTTTTGATGCAAAGAGCAGAAATCGTGTCCCAGATCCTCGCGATCCTGGAGGACGTGGCAGAGATCAGCCCGGAGGACGTGAACGAAGACAGCGTCCTGATGGACGACCTCGACCTGTCCTCGATGGAGATCCTGACCATTGTGGCGGATCTGGAAGAGACCTTTGGTCTGCGCATCCCCGAAAAGGAGCTGCGCAACTTTGTGACCATCGCGGACGTGGCAGATTATCTGGCGGATAACGCGGGGTGAACTGATTGAACGAGACGCAGTGCGCCGTTTTTCAGGGCATCGTGTATTATTACCGCGCCAATCAGGTGATCTGCCGCTATCAGATCGCCCTGCACGACCCTGTGGACCCGGCGCTGCTGCAGCGGGCCCTGGACGAGGTGCGCCCTCTGGCGGGGTGGTACTTCCAGAAAGTCGTGTGGGAAAAGCGGGAGGCGCATCTTACGCCGAACGATGTGCCCTGCCGGGTGACCGTGGGCGAAGCCGCCCCCGCCATCCCGGAGGAAACGAACGATTATTTGTTTTCGCTCCACTGCGAGGGAACGACCATCTACTTCGACTGGTTCCATTTCCTTGCGGACGGACGCGGATTTTCACCGTTCATGACGCTGGTGCTCCGCGCCTACTGCAACCTGCGGTACGGCACGGCCTTTGCGTGTGAAACGCTTGCCGAGGACCCGCCCTATGACCCGGAGCTGCTGCTCAAAGAGTTCCCGGAGAGCCAGAAGGCGGGGGCCGAGCAGAACCAGCCCATCGACATCTTTGAGGGAAAGCCCGACCGCATCCGGCTCCGGCTGGACCGGGCCAGCCTCATCGAGTCGGCGGCGCGGGAGGGGGTCAAGCCCTTCACGGCCCTGATGGGCATCGTCTGCCAGGGCTGCGGGCAGTATCTGGAAAAGGACGAGCTCCTTTACAGCTTTGCCGCCGACCTGCGCGAGACGATGGGCCTGCCCAATGCCCGCTACAACTGCATCGTCACCTATCAGCTGCCGCTGAAGGGGGCGGCGGGTGCCCGGCTGAGCGCCTTTGCCAAGGCGCTGGATGCCGCCATCCGGGAGCATCTGAAGCCGGAACGTCTGCGCTACCGTTTGGCCGAGCAGATGGGCTTCGTCTGCCGGGTGTTCCAGCAGAAGGCTCCGCTGAAGATCAAACAGCGCATCTTCCAGATGGGCGAGTACCTCAGCGGGAGCCCGGCGGATTTCTGGGTGAGCTATCTGGGCGACCCGTTCGCCCCGCGCAGCCCGGAACTGGAGGCCTATGTGGAGGATTTCCAGACATGGGTGCTGCCGGACGGCGCGTCTCTCGCCATGGAAGTGACCAGCCTGCATGGTGTGCTGACCGCCTGCATCGAGAACAAGGTACATCGCCCCGGCCTTGCGCAGGCGCTGGCCCGCGCATTTGCCGCCGAGGGCGTCACGGTGCTGGAGGCAGCGGAACTCGACGAACAATAAAAAAGGTGTTGCTGCGAATTTCTTGCAGCAACACCTTTTTTGGTTTTCAGAAGGAACCGCCCGACGAGCCGCCGAAGCCGTCGCTGTCGGTGGTAGAACCGCCGGAGTCGCTTTCGGGCTGGGGCGGGTCGTAGACCTCGACGCGGTCGGTGTGGGTGTAGCGGTCGGTCTTGACCCGCAGCTTGAGCCCGGCACCGATGTAGTCGTCGGCCTCGGTCTTGAGCTGGGCCGTCTTCATCCGGCTGTACAGGATGCCGCAGACCACGGCGGCGATGAGCATCGGGATGCCCACCACGATGAGGATGCCGATCAGGCCGAGGCCGCCGTCCGGGTCGTTGTCGTAATCCAGCGGCTCGCCGTTCTCGGCGTAAAAGTCCAGTGTGCTGGCGCAGAGGTCGATGTAGGTCTGGGCAGCGTCGGCGTAGTCGCCGTCGGACAGCAGGGGCACGACCTCGTCTTCCAGCTGCTCAATGCGGTAGTCGGTAAAGGCGGTGACGCCCCCGCCGTAGGTGATGGTGACGTACTTGCGGGAGCCGAGGGCGATCATGAACAGGATGCCGCTTTTTCCGCTGCCGGAGCCAAGGTCGTTCTGCACATAATAGTTCTTGGCGTAGGCGCGCTGGTCGGTGTCGCCGATGCTGTCCACCGTGAGGAAATAGACGTCGCAGTCATGTCCGGCGGAAGCGTCCTCGGCGCTGGATTCCAGCTGGGCGAGGGTGTCGGCGTCGAACAGGCCGTACTCATCCCGCACAAGGGGCGCGTCGGCCAGCGCCGGGCAGGCGAGACAGGCCGCAAGGACCAGAGCGGCAAGGAATGCGCAGAGGCTGCGCAGGCAATGGGTGTGAGGATTCATTCTGCGCACCTCCTTATAAGTAGAGCAGCCAGGTGAGGAAGGCCATCAGCGGCAGGCTGATGGCGGCGAACCACGCGGCCACTTTGGCTTTGTCCACAGGCAGGTCGCCGATGAGCCGCCCGGTCTGACCGTTCATCGCGAAGAGAAAGTCGTTGTCCTTCCAGCGGGTATGGAGCATCCAGACCGGCAGCAGGGCGTAATGCGCCTTGAGTTTGCTGAGGTTGATGTCCTCGTGCAGGGTGTTGACCTCCGAATAGCCGTGGGTGGTCTCGTGCAGAGCCTGGGCCGTGGAGTTCAGCATCCGGGTGCGGGCCCGCTCGGCGCAGGCGTCGGAGTCCTCGTCGTAGCGGTCGGCCAGAAAGCCCGGCAGATACGCAGTGGAAAAGGGCTTCAGTTCGGTGTAATCAAACGGCTCAATGGCGTCCATGTGGGCGTTGGGCATTTTGCTGGAGCCGTCCACCGGAACGCGGGTGAAGACGGCGGTGCCCTCGCGCCGGACGTCGTAGTGCTGGGTGGTGGTCACGTTGTAGTCGCCCTCGCGGTGGCTCTCGGTCGTCAGACCCTCGTAGCTGCCCCGCGCATCGGCCTCGGCATCGTAGAGCCAGAAGGGGACATAGACGCCCTGCAGCTCAGCGATGTGGTTCTGGCTCTTGAACGCCTTGGGCAGAAAGGCCTTGCCTTTATAGTAGTGGGTCAGCTGGGCGATGGCGGCATTCTTGTCCAGCTTGAAGGGCAGGATGTACTCCGGCTTGAGCTTGCCGGAGAGCTTGCCGCCCAGCACGGTGGGGTTGCCGCAGTAGGGACAGTTGGTGGCGGCGGTGGTGGCGTCGCAGACAAGCTCAGCCCCGCACGTGGTGCAAGTGTAGCTGGTCAGGCTGGCGGCCTCCATCTCGTCCCAGACGGGCGCAGACGTTTTGCGCCGCGCCGCTTTTTTCTGGTCTGCCTCGGCGGCGGAGTCGGCCTTTTTCTGCTTGGCCGCGTACTGCGCCTCGATGTCTGCCACCTCATACGCCGAGCCGCAGTAGTCGCAGACGAGCTTGCCGGTGGCGCTGTCGAAATGCAGGGGGCCGGTGCAGGCCGGGCATTGGTAATTCGTTACTTTATCAGCCATTCAGGATGCCTCTCTTATGCGCCGAAGGGGCTGCCGCATTCCGGGCAGAACTTCGGCGGGTGGGCCGGGTCGGCAGGGGTGAAGCCGCAGTTCGGGCACTTGCCTGCAGGCTTCGGCTTGCCGCACTCGGAACAGAATTTGCCGCTGTTCTTTGCACCGCAGCTGCACACCCAGACGGTGGGCGCTTCGGGCCGGGGCTTGCCGCAGGCGGTGCAGAACTTGCCGGTGTTGCCGCTCTGGCCGCAGGCGCAGGTCCAGCCGGAAGCCGGGGCGGCAGGCGTTGCGGGCTGCTGGGCCCCCATCTGGTAGAGGGTCTGGGCGTTGACACCGCCTGCTGCTGCCGCCTGATTGACCCCCATGAAGGCCATGGCCGGGCCGGCGGCGGTGTTGGAGGCAGCCGCCTGCATGGCAGCGGCCTGTGCGCCCACCAGATGGGCGGCGGCGCGGGTGGGGTCCATGAAGGCGGCACTGCGCTGCAGGTCCTTGATCATCTGTTCGTCTTCTTCGCTGGCCTTGACGCCGGACACGCCCAGCGAGACGATCTCAATGCCGCGCAGCTTGCTCCACTTGGCGCTGAGGGCCTGGTTGAGGGCGTCAGCCAGCTCGGCGGTGTGGGCGGGCAGGGAGGAGTAGCGGATGCCCTGTTCGCTGATGCGGGCAAAAGCAGGCTGCAGGGCGGTCATCAGCTCGGTCTTGAGCTGGCCGTCCAGCGCGTCGCGGGTGTAGGCGTTTTCCACATTTCCGCAGACGTTGGTGTAAAACAGGATGGGGTTGACGATGCGGTAGCTGTACTCGCCAAAGCAGCGGATGGCGATGTCGAGGTCGATGCCGGCGCGCTGGTCCACCACTCGGAAGGGCACCGGGTTGGGGGTGCCGTACTTGTTGCCCACCAGCTCCTTGGTGTTGATGTAGTAGATGCGCTGGTCGGCGGCGGCCTGCCCGCCAAAGCCGAACCGCTTGCCCATCTCGGCAAAGACGCCGTCGATGTCCTTCAGCCCGCCGCTGAGCAGGGAGGGCTGGGTGCCGGTGCTGTAGGTGTACTCGCCCGGCTCGGCGCACAGCTCTACCACCTTGCCCTGCTCCACGATCAGGGCGCACTGGCCCTCTGCCACGGCCACGACGGAGCCGTCGGAGATGATGTTCTCATTGCCGTGCTTGTTGGCAGAGCGGCGGTCGGTGCGCTTCTGCCCCTTGACGGCCAGCACTTCGGCCGGGAGGGCATCGCAATAGAAAAACTCTTTCCACTGGTCGGCCATTACGCCGGAGGCCGCGTTCATTGCAGCTTTTACAAGACCCATATTCCAAATCTCCTTTGAAGTGGTTTGTAACTCCCTTCGTCATCGCTGCGCGATGCCACCTCCCTCCAAGAGGGAGGCTTTTGCTCCGGGGAGGCGATAGGCCCCCTCCCAGAGGGGGCTGGCTGCGAAGCAGACTGGGGGAGTCCGTTTGTTCCCAGTATAGCACAGAAGCACTGCAAAAGGAAACTGCCTCTTGCAATTTTGGCACGATGGGTGTAGAATACTCCCGACAACAAAATACAGGGGAGCTCGTCATGCGGGCTGAGAGGAAGTGCTCAAACTTCGACCCTTTTACCTGATGCGGATAATGCCGCCGTAGGAAGTCATCACGATGCGTTTTCACAGGGGCTTCCGCAGAGGGAGCTCCTGTTTTTGTTTTCTGCCGCAGCCGCCTTGTGGGCGGCTCCGGGCCGAGGGGGAGCGCCCTGGGCCTTGAATCGACGCGATGGGAAGCCGTGTTCCGGCGTGAGAGGAGACCAGAAAGTCTCGACCGCTTTGCAATAGGAGGAATCCTCATGAAAGCACTCTCTACGAAAAAGCTGGCTCTGGCCGGGATGCTCTGCGCCCTGGCCGTTGTGGGCAGCGTGTTCAGCTTCCCCATTTTTGGCAGCAAATGCGCCCCGGTGCAGCACATGGTCAACATCCTGTGCGCTGTGCTGCTGGGCCCCTACTACGGCATCGGCGTGGCCTTCGTGGCTTCGCTGCTGCGCAACCTGCTGGGTCTGGGCAGCCTGATGGCCTTCCCCGGCAGCATGTTCGGTGCCCTGCTGTGCGGCATCGTCTACCACAAGACCGAAAAGCTGCTGCCCACTCTGGGGGGTGAGGTGTTCGGCACCTCCATCCTGGGCGGGCTGTGCGCCTATCCGGTGGCCATCCTGCTGATGGGCAAGAGCGCGGGCGATATCGCATTCTATGCCTACATCGTGCCCTTCCTCGTCTCGACCGCAGGCGGTGCGGTCATTGCAGGTGTGCTGCTGGCTGCGCTGCAGCGCTCCGGCGCTCTGCGCTCCATGCAGACCAGCCTGAGCTGAGGAGGGCACCGTGACAGCGTTTGGAGCTCTTTTCGACCGAGTGCGGGAAACCTCGCCCCTCGTCCACTGCATCTCGAATCTCGTCAGTGCCAACGACTGCGCCAACATCGTGCTGGCGGCCGGGGCGTCGCCCATCATGGCGGATGACCCGGAGGAGGTGGAGGAGATCACGGCGCTGAGCCGAGCCCTCTGCCTGAGTCTGGGCACCCCGAACCCCCGCAAGGCCGAGGCCATGGTCAAAGCGGGCCGCACCGCCGCCCGGCTGGGCCTGCCGGTGGTCTTTGACCCGGTGGGCGTGGGCGCATCGCAGTTCCGCCAGAGCATCGCGGCCGAGGTGCTGCGGGAAGTGCCCGTCACCGTGCTGCGGTGCAACGCCTCGGAGCTGCAGGCGCTGAGCGGGCTTGCGCAGGTCTCGCGCGGGGTGGATGCAGGCAAGACCCTGCCGCCGGAGGCCCTGCGGCCGCTGGCTGAGCAGTTTGCCGCGCAGCACCACTGCGTCGCGGCGGTGACCGGGGCCGAGGACATCGTGACGGACGGGAAGACGACCCACATCCTCCGCAACGGCACCCCGCTGCTGCGGCGGGTGACCGGGGCGGGCTGTATGCTGTCGGTCCTGACGGCGGCTTTCGTGGGGGCCAACCCCGACCGCCCGCTGGCCGCGGCGGCCGCCGCCGTCTGTGCGATGGGTCTTTGCGGCGAGACTGCCGCTGCCCGCCTGACCGGCGAAGAGGGCACCGGAACGCTGCGCATGTATCTGATGGATGCCGTGTCCAACCTGACCGGCGAACAACTTGACCAAGGAGCAAACGATGAACTGTACTGCTGAGATGCTGCGGCTCTATGCCGTGACCGACCGCGCCTGGGTAGGCGAACAGACCCTGCCCCAGCAGGTGGAAGCTGCCCTGAAGGGCGGGGCCACCTGTGTGCAGCTGCGGGAAAAAGATCTGGGCGACGCGGCCATTCTGGCAGAGGCGCTGGAGATCTCCGCTCTCTGCAAACGGTACGGTGTGCCGTTCATTCTGAACGACAACGTGGCGCTGGCCAGGCAGTGCGGGGCCGACGGTGTGCATCTGGGGCAGGAGGATATGGACCCCGCCGAAGCCCGGCGCATCCTTGGCCCGGAGGCCATCATCGGCGTGTCGGCCCACAATGTGGCCGAAGCCAGAGCTGCTGTGGAGGCCGGTGCGGACTATCTGGGCTGCGGGGCCATGTTTGCGACCGCCACCAAGACGAATGTGACCGCCCTGCCCAAAGAGACGCTGCGGGACATCTGCGCGGCGGTCCCCATCCCGGTGGTCGCCATCGGCGGCATCCACAAGCAGAATCTGCTCAGCCTTGCCCACTGCGGCGAAGCCGGTGTGGCGCTGGTCAGCGCCATCTTCGCGGCTAAGGACATCGAGGCCGAGTGCAGGGAATTGAGAGCATTGGTAGAACAGTTATAACTCCTTCCGTCATCGCTGCGCGATGCCACCTCCCTCCTAGAGGGAGGCTTTCGCGTCGGGGAGGCAATGAGGCCCCCTCCCAGAGGGGGCTGTCACCGCAAGGTGACTGGGGGAGTTATCGGCAGACCGGGGGCACCACCTTCTGCCGGAACAGACTTCATGCAAAGGAGTTTTGACATGAACACCGCAGGGTTTGTCTGCGGAGGCGCCGGAAACCACCCGTTTGATGGGCGAAGTCCGGCTCTTTCGTAACGATAGAAAAAAGAGCAAGAGCGTATCGACTTGTCAAACTGGAGGTAACAAGATGCAGAATTACACCACACAGATGGACGCGGCCCGCAAGGGCATCGTGACCAAGGAAATGGAGATCGTCGCCCAGAAGGAGTACCGCACCACGGAGGAGATCCGTCAGCTGGTGGCCGAGGGCAAAGTCGCCATCCCGGCCAACAAGCACCACACCTGCCTGAACCCGGAGGGCATCGGCAGCATGCTGCGCACCAAGATCAACGTCAATCTGGGCGTCTCCCGCGACTGCAAGGATTACAACATCGAGATGCAGAAGGTGATGAGCGCCGTGAACATGGGCGCAGAGGCCATTATGGACCTGTCCAGCCACGGCAACACCCAGCCCTTCCGCCAGAAGCTGACCCACGAGTGCCCGGTCATGATCGGCACTGTGCCGGTGTATGACTCGGTCATCCACTACCAGCGCGACCTCGCCACCCTGACGGCGCAGGACTTCGTGGATGTGGTCCGCCTGCACGCAGAGGACGGCGTGGACTTCGTCACCCTGCACTGCGGCATCACCCGCAAGACTATCGAGCAGATCCGCACCCACAAGCGGAAGATGAACATCGTCAGCCGCGGCGGCTCGCTGGTCTTTGCCTGGATGTGCATGACCGGCAACGAGAACCCGTTCTACGAGCACTTCGATGAGATCCTGGACATCTGCGAGGAGCACGATGTGACCGTCTCGCTGGGCGACGCCTGCCGCCCCGGCTGCCTGGCCGACGCCACCGACGTCTGCCAGATCGAGGAGCTGGTCCGTCTGGGTGAGCTGACCAAGCGCGCCTGGGCCCACAACGTGCAGGTCATGGTCGAAGGCCCCGGCCATGTGCCTCTGAATCAGGTCGCCGCCAACATGGAAGTCCAGAAGAGCATCTGCATGGGTGCGCCCTTCTATGTGCTGGGACCCCTCGTCACCGACATCGCCCCCGGCTACGACCACATCACGGCCGCCATCGGCGGCGCAGTGGCAGCGGCCAGCGGTGCGGCCTTCCTGTGCTATGTGACCCCCGCCGAGCATCTGGCACTGCCCAATGTGGACGATGTGAAGCAGGGCATCGTGGCTTCCAAGATCGCCGCCCATGCCGCTGACATCGCCAAGGGCATCCCCCATGCCCGCGACATCGACGACAAGATGGGCGATGCCCGCCGTGTGCTGGACTGGGATGCACAGTTTGCCTGTGCCATCGACCCGGAGACCGCCAAGGCCATCCGCGACGCCCGCCTGCCCGAAGATGACCACAGCGACACCTGCTCCATGTGCGGCAAGTTCTGCGCCGTCCGCAGCATGAACAAGGCTCTGGCCGGTGAATACATCGACATCCTGTAAGTTCTTCCTCTTTCAATAGAAACACAAAGCCCCCTGCATGCGGTATGTGCAGGGGGCTTTGCTGTTGGCTGGCGGTCAGCCTTCGAGCTGCGGTGCAGAAGAAGGCTTCTGGATGAGGTTCGTCATGCTCCGGAGGCTGATGCCGATGGTGGACAGGTTGTGCAGCATGGCCGAAGCGGCGGGCTGCAGGATGCCCAGAGCCCCCAGCGCGATGAGGGTGGAGTTGAAGCTGAGCACGAAGCGGTAGTTCGAGCTGACACGGTGCTGCAGCGCATTGGCGATGGTCTTGAGGGTGACCAGCTCTTCCAGGCTGTCGGCCTTGATGGTGACATCCGCGATCTCGCGGGCGATGGCAGCGCCGGAGTTGATGGCGATGCCGATGTCCGCAGCCGAAAGGGCGGGGGAGTCGTTGATGCCGTCGCCGATCATGACGACGGTGTGGCCCTCGGCTTTGGCCTTCTGGACGAAGTTGGCCTTGTCTTCGGGCAGGACTTCCGCGAAGAACTGGTCCACGCCCACCTGCCGGGCAATGGCCTCGGCGGTGCGGTAGCTGTCGCCGGTCATCATCACGGCGTTCCGGATGCCCAGTTTGTGCAGCTGGCGCAGCACGGAAGCGGCTTCGGGGCGGAGGGGGTCTGCGATGCAGATGACGCCCACCAGCTGGCCGGAAGCGGCCATGTACAGGTGCGAATACTCGGCGGGCATCTGGTCAAACTTTTCCTGCTCGTCGGCGGGAACGATGCAGTGCTCGTCCTCAAAGACGAAGTGGTAGCTGCCGATGACCACCCGCTCGCCGCCGACCCGGCTGGCAATGCCGTGGGCCACGATGTATTCCACCTCGGAGTGCATCTCTTCGTGGGACAGACCCTGCTCTCTGGCAGCGCGGACCACCGCGTTGGCCATGGAGTGGGGAAAATGCTCTTCCAGACAGGCGGCCAGACGGAGCACATCGTCCTTCTCGCTGTTGCTGAAGGGGATGATGTCCACCACCTGCGGGGTGGCGCGGGTCAGGGTGCCGGTCTTATCAAAGACGATGGTGTCGGCCTTGGCCAGCGCTTCCAGATACTTGCCGCCCTTGACTGTGATGTGGGCCGTGCCGCACTCCCGCATGGCGGAGAGGACCGCCAGCGGCATCGAGAGCTTGAGCGCGCAGGAGAAGTCCACCATCAGGATGGAGATGGCGCGGGTGACGTTGCGGGTGAGCGCATAGGTGACGATCGTGCCGGCCAGACACCAGGGCACCAGCTTGTCGGCCAGCTCCAGTGCGCGGTTCTCGGTGCTGGATTTGAGCTTTTCGGATTCCTCGATCATGGCCACGATCTTGTCGTAGCGGTTGGCGCCGCCTGCGGCCTTGGCGAGGAAGACGCATTCGCCCTCCTCCACGACGGTGCCTGCGTAAACGGTGGCACCTTTTGCCTTGCGCACCGGCATGGATTCGCCGGTCAGAGCGGCCTGGTTGACCATGGCCTCGCCCTCGATGACGGTGCCGTCCAGCGGCACCATGTTGCCGGAGCGGACCACGATCTCATCGCCGGGCTGAACTTTGGTCAGGGGCAGGAGCACCTCGGTGCCCTGGCTGCGCACCCAGACTTTGTCCACATTCAGGGCCATGCTGCGGGCCAGATCGTCCAGACTCTTCTTGCGGGTCCACTCTTCCAGCAGAGAACCAAGGTTCAGCAGGAACATGACGGAACCGGCGGTGCTGAAGTCGCCGCGCAGGACGGAAACGCCGATGCTCAGAGCGTCCAGCACCTCGACTTCCAGCCTGCGGCGGAGCAGACACCGGACCCCTTTCCAGACAAAAGCGATGGAGCGCCAGACGGTGTAGGCGGCGCGGATGGGTGCGGGCAGGAACAGCTTGCGGAAGAAGTGGCCCGCCACGAGGTCGCACATCTTCTCCTGATACTCCTGATTGAGCTTCCGGCTGTCGGCGGTGGTGACAAGGGCGTCCAGCTCCGGCTGGTCGAATTTGTAGCGGCTCAGCGCCTGGACTGCATCGGCGCGTCTGCTGCGGTAATACAGGACCACATCGCCGGTCCGCTCGTAGACGGTGGCCTTCTCGATGGCATCGTGGTGGTTGAGATAGGCTTCCAGCACATCGGCACGGTGCAGGGTCATCCGCACATTGCAGACATGCACGCGCATCCGGCCCCGGCCCTCATGTAAAATGGTGCATTTCATGGTTACGTTATACCTTCCTCAATAGAAAGAGCCGCCCGCAGGCGGCTCAAGCGCTCAAAAATTATTCAGCGTCCTCGGCGGCAGCAGCCTCTGCGGCTTCGTCCTCGATGACGGCGGCCTCTGCCTTGGCGGCGCGGGCCTCGTTGATGGCCTTTGCGTCGGCCAGAATGTCACCGGCCTGCTCCTGGACCTTGTTGACGGTCTCCATGGTGGAGTCCTTCATGCGCAGGACGGCTGCGGTGGTCTGGGTGTAGACCTTCTTGGCATCGCTGCTGGACAGGAGCTTGAAGCCTGCCGAACCAAACACAACGCCGCCGACGAACAGTGCAATCTTTTTCACATCTACCATAATCGTTTTCCTACCTTTATCCATGTTATTGTAAGCCCCGGATGGGGCGGAAAAACCGAACAGCTTTGCTGTTTCTGCGGATATTGTAGCACGGATTTTGGAATTTTCAAGGGATTTTCAAAATGTTAATCGGTGTAAACTTTTTACGTACCGTAGTTAGAAATGCCTATCCCTAGGTGGATTTTCCGTCGGACTACAGTTTGTAATCAAAAACAAACCGGAAAGCGCCGTTCAGCGGCCCCAGAAGCAAAAAGGCCCCGGCTCCGCCAAGGGCCGCAAAGGGCCGGAAGCGGGGCAGGGCCAGCATCAGGCAGTAGGTGAAAGCAAACAGGATCAGAGCAAGCGTCATGCGTTCTCCTCATGGTCGGCGGGGGCGTCCGGGCCGTCGTGGTCGGCATCGATCATCCGGTAGCCTACGCCGAGTTCGTTCATGATGTAGTTGTTGTGGCCGGGGCGGCTGCCCAGCTTGCGGCGGATGTTGGCCATGTTGACCTGCAGCTTTTTGGTGCTGCCGCAGTCGGTATCGCCCCAGATGGCCCGGACGATGGCGGGGTAGGTCATCACCCGGCCCGCGTGTTCGGAGAGGAAGGCCACGATGTTGTATTCGGTCTGGGTCAGCTTGATCTCCTCCCCGCCCACATAGACCTTGCGCCGCTCGTACTGGATGAGCAGGTCCTGCGCCTGAAAGACGCCGGTGGGGTTGGAGCTGAAGCGGTTGAGCCGCAGTGCGGCCCGCACCCGCGCCAGCAGCTCACCGGTGCTGAAGGGTTTGGTGATGTAGTCGTTCGCGCCAAGGTCCAGCGCTTCGATCTTGTCCGCCTCGGTGGTGCGGGCCGACAGCACGATGATGGGCGTCATGAACTTCTGGCGCACATAGTGGATGAGCTCGCGGCCGTCGCGGTCGGGCAGGCCCAGGTCCAGGATGATGAGGTCGGGCAGGTAGGAGGTGAAGATGGATTTGCCCAGCTCACAGGTGGGGGCCACATAGGTCTTGTAGCCGTTGGTGTCCAGCAGGGTATAGATGAAGCTGCAGATGGTGGGTTCGTCTTCAACGATGAGGATCTTGAATTTGTTGTTGCTCATTTCAAATGTTTTCCTCCAGATCAGTGGATTCGTCCGTGGATTCGGTCTCCAGCCAGAAGCGGATGGTGGTGCCTTCGCCGGGGCGGCTCTCGGCCTTGATCTCGCCGCCGTGGGCCTTGACGATGGCCGCGCACACCGCAAGGCCGATGCCCATGCCGTGCTTGCCGGGGCTGGCTGTGTCGTCGGCGGGCAGCATCCGGGTGAACAGCCCTTTCAGCCGCTCTTTGGGGATGCCGCAGCCGTCATCCGAGACTTCAAAGATGGCGTGGTCGCCCAGCGTAAAGACCCGGAGGGTCAGCCTGGTCATTCCCTCGGCGTGGAGCACGGCGTTTTCCAGCAGGTTCATCAGCACCTGCGAGATGAGCATCGAGTCCATCGGGATGACCACGAAGCTGTCGGGCAGGTCTACCGTGACGTTCACGTCCGGGTAGTGCTTCTGGAACCGTACCAGCACGGTGTCGATCAGCTCTTCCAGCACGGTGGGGGTCTTCTGCACCGAGACGGTGCCGGTGTCGAACCGGGTGACCGACAGCAGGTTCTCCACCATCCGGTTGAGCCACTGGGCGTCCGAACAGACTTCGCCGAGAAGTTTTAACTTCTGCTCTTTGGCCAGCGAGTCATAATTTTCAATGACCGTGGAGCAGGCACCGTAGATGGAGGTGAGGGGCGTGCGCAGGTCGTGGGAGACCGCGCGCAGAAGGTTGGCGCGCATCTTCTCGGTCTCGCTCTCCATCCGGAGCTGCTCCTGCAGCTTGATGCGGGTGGTAAGGGTGCTGGTCATGATGGAGACGACCAGCATCACCAGCGCGGAGAACAGGTTCTCCGGCAGGGTGAAGTTGAAGGCAAAGTAGGGCGAGCGAAAGGCAAAGTTGACCGCCAGCACACACAGCAGCGAGGCGGCCAGCCCCCACAGATAACCATCGGTATACACCGAGATGAGAAAGACGGCCAGTACGAAGACCATGGAGGCTACGCCGTCGATCCGTCCGCTGAGCACCTGAATGCCGGACACCACCAGAAAGGCCGACGTGATGCCGGACAGCATCACCAGTGCATCGTGCCTGCGGGTGGAAGATCTCATAGAAATGTCTCCTTTCGGATGGATATTCGTTCGGTGTTCAAAGTATACCACACCGGCGGCTAAGAAACAGCAAAGGAGTCGGGAACAGGTGCCGAATGCCGCAGAGCCTGCCCCGATCATAGCACAAAAAGCGGAACGGTGCGAGTGCGGGCCGGGTTTTGCTGTTTGACATTTCCGCTGCAAAAGCATATCATAAAGTTACCTATTATAGAGAGGATGCAGAACACGATGTTTTACTTTGAGAACGACTACTGCGAGGGAGCCCATCCGGCCATCCTGCAAAAGCTGATGGAGACCAACTTTGAAAAGGTGTCCGGCTACGGCACCGACCCCTACTGTGCCAGCGCGAGGGAGAAGATCCGCGCCGCCTGTGCCTGCCCGGAAGCGGATGTGACCTTCATCTCCGGCGGCACCCAGACCAACGCCATCGTCATCGCGTCGATGCTGCACCGGTGGGAAGGGGTCGTGGCCGCCTCCACGGGCCATGTCAACGGCCACGAGGCCGGGGCCATCGAGTACACCGGCCACAAGGTGCTGGGCCTGCCCCACAAGAACGGCAAGCTGGACGCTGCCGACGTCCGCGACTTCTGCACCACCTTCTACGCAGACGGCAACCACGACCACATGGTCTTCCCCGGCATGGTGTACATCTCCCACCCCACCGAGTATGGCACCCTTTACACCAAAGCCGAGCTGCAGGCGCTGCACGATGTCTGCCAGACGTACCACATGCCCCTCTTCGTGGACGGTGCCCGCCTGGGCTACGGTCTGGCGGCGGAGGGCACGGACGTTACCCTGCCCGACCTGGCCCAGCTGGCGGATGTCTTCTACATCGGCGGCACCAAGGTGGGTGCCCTCTGCGGCGAGGCCGTCGTCTTCCCTCATGGGGCACCGGCACATTTCATGACCATGGTGAAGCAGCAGGGTGCGTTGCTGGCAAAGGGTCGCCTGCTGGGGCTTCAGTTCGATGTCCTCTTCACGGATGACCTGTACCAGACCATCAGCCGGAACGCCATCGCCACGGCCAACGCCCTGAAGCAGGGGCTGGCCGCCAAGGGCTACCGCTTCTTCCTGGATTCGCCCACCAACCAGATCTTCATCGTTTTCTCCAACGAGCAGCTGGCGGAGCTGGAGGGCAAGGCCAAATTCGGCTTCTGGGAGAAGTTCGACGACACCCATACCGTCATGCGCATCGCCACCAGCTGGGCCACCCGGATGGAGGAGATCGACGGCCTGCTGGCCCTGCTGTAAGTGTCAAACATCGGCCCGTCTCTTTGTGCAGGATGCGGATTGCAATTTCCGGCACAGTATGATATCTTTATTCAGATGAAGGTCGCGCTGTGTGCAGCGCAGAAAGAAGGGTAATGATATGGGCTTTTTTGATAAGCTGTTCGGCGGCAAGGATGCAGCCGAGACGAAATTCAAGGGCGAAAAGAAGACGGTGATGATGCCGCTGGCAGGCAAGGTCATCCCGCTGGAGGAGCTGCCGGACGAAACGTTCGCATCGGCCATTCTGGGCGGCGGCTGCGGCATCGAACCCACCGGAGATACCGTTTACGCACCGTTTGACGGCACCGTCACTCAGGTGCCCGAAAGCCTGCACGCGGTGGGCCTGATGAGCGATGACGGCATTGAGCTGCTCATCCATGTGGGCATGGATACCGTGGAGATGAAGGGCAACGGCTTCACCTCTCTGACGAAGGAAGGCTCCAAGGTCAAGGCGGGCACCCCGCTGCTCAAGGTCGACCTCGACGCCATCCGCGCCGCCGGTCATCCCACGGCAACGGCCATCATCGTGACCAACGGCGACGACCTGTCCGAAATGTCGGTCGTGGCCTCCGGCGACACCGCCATCGGTGTGCCGCTGCTCAAGTTCAAGGCATAAGTGTTCCCACCCGGAAGAGCTTCTTCCGGGTGTTTTTTTGCGGTCAGCGCCTTAAAAGTATGACTATTGAAAGAAAATGCCGCATTTGGTCTGTTTTTTTCTTGAAGTGGGGAACGGCTTATGATAGGATAGACAAAGTGCGGGCCTGGGCCCGGTATCACCAAGGATTGTGAGGAAAGGTATTATGGAAACGAAAAAACCTGGTATGTCTTTAGCAAAACGAATGGCCATTTCGCTGGTCTGCGGCTTGGCGGCGGGTCTCGCCTTCATGTTCCTGCGCGAGAGCCTCATCTCCGGCGGGAAGAGTGAGATCTGGACCACGATCAACGAGCTCCTGTTCCAGGATATCACCGCAGATGGCGCAGAGCGCTCTTTCGGCATCTTCTATATCATCGGCCAGCTCTTTATCAAGGCGCTGCAGCTGGTCATCATCCCGATGGTGTTCACCTCTATCGCGCTGGCCATCGGCAGCATTGCCGACACCCGCACCATGGGGCGCATCTCGGCCAAGACCCTGTTCTGGTTCCTGCTGTGCTCTTTCCTGGCTTTGCTGCTGGCCAGCAGCGTGGGCTACATCACCTTCTCGATGGGGCTGTTCAACACCCACATCGAGGGCCTGACCGAGGCCACCGGCTCCACCGGCTCGAACCCGCTGAACGTGGTGCTGAACATCATCCCCTCCAACATCATCACGGCCTTTGGCAGCAATGGTGCAGTCCTGAGCGCCGTCTTCCTGGCAGTGGCCACCGGCCTGAGCATGAATGCGCTGGGCGAGAGCCGCACCGCCACCCTGCGCCGCCTGCTGGGCGAGGTGAATGACGTGGTGGTCGTCTTCCTGAACTTCATCGTCAGCAAATTTGCTCCCTTTGCCGTCTTTGTGCTGCTCACCCGCACCTTTGCCATCTACGGCATCAACTACCTCAAGCCGGCGCTGGTCTATGTGGTGGTCACGGTGATCCTGCTGCTGGTCTTCCTGGTAGTGGCCTACCCGCTGGTGATCGCTCTGGGTGCCAAGCTGAACCCCATCACCTTCATCCGCAAGATCGCCAATGTGGCTGTGTTCGGTTTCTCGACCTCGTCCAGCGCCGCCACCCTGCCCCTGAACATCAAGGTCTGCGAGGAGGAGTTCGGCGTGGATGAGAGCATCGCTTCCTTCGTGCTGCCTCTGGGCATGACCATCAACATGGACGGCACCGCCATCATGCAGGTCATCGCCACCGTCTTCATCGCGGGCTGCGCCGGTTATACCGTCACCCCCGGCCAGCTGGTGGTCGTGGCCCTGCTGGCTCTGCTGGCCTCGGTGGGTACCCCGGCTGCCCCCGGTGCAGGTGCCGTCATCCTCTTCACCATCCTGTCCGGCGTGGGCTTCGTCAACGACGGCGCTCTGCTGGCCTACTCCCTCATTCTGGCCATCAACCGCCCCATCGAGATGCTCGTCACCTCGCTGAATGTCGTCGGCGATGCCGTCGCCAGCATCTGTGTCGCCAGGAGCGAGGGCCTGCTGAAGGAAGAGGTCTACAACAAGTAATGGGATGAGGCTGCGCCCCATCTGAAATCGAAAAAAGCTCCGTCCCCCTCGCTGCCTCAGCGAAACGGGACGGAGCTTTTCTTGTGGGTCGGTTACTGCACGCCGGTCAGTTCAGCGAGCTTGTGATAGATCTCGGTGTTGTCGAAGACGCCGCGGAAGTTCTCTGCGCCGACGCCCTTGGCATAGAGGTTGACCATTGCGCCGGTGTGGGCGTAGGTGGTGTGGTCCATGCCGGACTTGTGGTTGATGGTGTGGCAGATGGCCATGGAGAACGGGATGTAGGTGCCGTAGAGCTCATAATCCTGCTGGCTCATCTTGCTCTGGGAAGAAGCGCCGACTTGCAGCGTCCGCTCGTAGGCCGTGCGGAGGTTTGCCACCTCGTAGTCGGTCAGCAGCAGCTTGCCTGCGCTGGCGGCATCGGGGTCGGTGGGAAGCGTCAGACCGAAGTTGGCTTTGACATCGGCCATGGCTGTCTCGAACGGGGTCTTGTTCGCCACATAGCCCTGCACATAGGTGGAATCGAACTTGGCGTAGGACATCTTCTGGTGGGTCAGATTGGTCAGGAAAGTGTCGTAGTTGGTGGTCTTGTAGCCGATGGCCATGCCGCCGGTCTCGTGGTCGGCGGTGACGAGGATCAGGGTCTCGTTCGGGTGGGCGTTGTAGAAGTCCACAGCGGCCTGCACGGCGTTGCTCATCTCCAGCACATCGTGGATGGAAGCCGCGGCGTCGTTGGCGTGGCAGGCCCAGTCGATCTTGCCGGACTCGGTCATCAGGAAGAAGCCCTTCTTGTTGTTCAGCAGCTCGATGCCCTTCTTGACGTAGTCGGTCAGCTGCCACTCGCCAGCGGCGGCATCCATGGCGTAGTTCATGGCCTTGCCGTCGGCCAGGTTCTCGGCGATGATGAGGGTCTTGCCTGCACCGGCGGTCAGGGCTGCGGCCCCGGCCTGGGTGGTGACGACGTTGTAGCCGGCCTGTGCGGCAACTTCGTGGTTGTTTGGGCCGGTGCCGTCGCCGTTCACCTTCTGGAACTCGCCGCCGGCAAAGTACTCAAAGCCGGAATTGGCCAGCTCGACGCCGATCTGGTAGTAGTTCTTGCGGGTGCTCTGGTGGGCGTAGAAGGCGGCCGGGGTGGCGTGGTCGATGTTGACGGAGGACACGACGCCGACCTTGTAGTTCTTCTGCCTGTGCAGCTTCTCAGCGATGGTCTCATAGGGCACATCGCGGGTCCAGGGGCACATGTTGATGACGCCGCTCTCGGTCTTGTTGCCGGTGGCGATGGAGGTCGCCGTGGAGGCGGAGTCCGGGCAGAAGGAGGTACTGTCATAGGTGGTCACGCTGCCGACTTCGGGGAAGGAAGTGAAGCTCAGCTCCCCCTCGGTGACGGCACCGTTGTTCTCGGTGGTGCCTTTATAAAAACGTGCGGACTGGATCTGGGCGGTGCCCATGCCGTCGCCGATGAACAGGAAAACATACTTGGGCTTTTTGGTCAGGCCGAGGATGCAGTTTTCCTCCTCAGCAGCAGAGGCAGCCGGTGCGGCTGCGCTGGCGGCCACCGGGGCGGCGCTCAACAGACCGGCAGCCGATGCCACAGCACCGACCTTCAGGAAATTGCGGCGGGTGATCTTGCTCTCTTTCATAGCATTTATCCTCTCTTTTTGGTCCTCCCGGACCTGTCTTCGCATACTCTCTGGGAACGGCTTTATTCTACCGTTTTATCCCGCCGCCCGAAACCATGGCCGGGAAAAGAGTGGGTAAAACCTTTGGGGCGGAACCGCCGGAAAGGTAAAGAAGAGGCTCGCTTTGTAAGTTTCTTGTGGTTTGCCGAAGACAGCGTCTGTGACAGCTCGTTTCTTCAAAATTGAAATATTTTACGGTTTTATCACGAAATCGTCCTCATGGTCTGGCCGAAAAAATGGTATTATGGATGCAGACAAAAAATTTGAGAAAAGGAGAATTTCCCATGGCACAATTCGTGAACCTGAACCCCGGCTCCCTGCGCGAGCTGCACGTTGGCAACGAGCGGCTGGTCTCCTACAACGTCGAGATGACCGAAGTTACCGGCGGCACCTTCTGGAAGGCCTACACTCCCGCTCAGATCGCGGGCACAGAGCCGTTCGTCCTCAAGGGCGGCTTCCTCGGCAACGCGACCGCAAGCACCGACCTGATGCAGTATTATGATCCCATCGACCTCTCCGACAAGAAGCTGCGCAAGCTGGCCAAAGAGATCGGCCCGGCCTGGGTGCGCGTGTCCGGCACCTGGTCCACCAAGACCTATTACGACTTTGACGGCCATACGAACGGCGTCGTCCCGGAGGGCTACAACGCCATCCTGACCCGCGAGCAGTGGCTCGGTGTGCTGGATTTCTGCAAGGACATCGGCGCAAAGCTCCTCATCTCGGTGGCTGACTGTGAGGGGCTGCACCACGCCGACGAGCCCTGGAACCCCAGCCAGGCAGAGCAGATCTTTGCCCTGAGCAAGGAGTACGGCAAGGCCATCGACGCGGCTGAGTTCGTCAACGAGCCGAACCTGCTGGCCATGTCCGGCTGCCCCAAGGGCTACACTGCCGAGCAGTATGTCCGCGATCAGGACATCTTTATCCGCTGGCTGCATGAGAACTACCCCGACTGTTCCTTTGTCGGCCCCTGCTCCACCGAAGGTGTGCTGAAGAAGCACGGCGAGAAGGCACAGGGCGGCGGAGTCGGCGATATCCTGCCCCAGTGCTCGACCGACGACCTGATGAAGGGTGCCCAGGAGAAGCTGGACGTTTACAGCTACCACTATTACAATGGCGTGTCCGAGCGTCTGGAGCCTGTGATGCCGTTTGCCCACTGGAAAGCCGACAAAGCACACACCGAAGAGTATCTGGCAGTCGCCTCCAATATGGCAAAGTTCCACGCCGAAAAGCGGGATATTTACTGCCCCGGCGGCGAGATGTGGGTCACCGAAGCAGGCGACGCGGGCGGCGGCGGCGACACCTGGGCTTCCACCTATCTGGATGTCTTCCGCACCCTGAACGAGCTGGGCAGCTTCTCGGTTGTGACCAGAGGCATCATCTTCCACAACACCCTGGCCTCCAGTGACTACGGCTATCTGAAGCCCGAAGTCTTTGACCCGCGCCCCAACTACTTCGCGGTGCTGCTCTGGAACCGTCTGATGGGCACCACCGTCTACGACGCCGCAGAGCCTATCCGCGAGGGTGCGCACGTCTACGCCCACTCCCGTGCGGATGGCAAGCCGGGCAAGGCATATCTGGTCATCAACAACAGCCTGACGGAGACCACCACCGTCACCCTGCCGAAGGAAGCGGAGGTCTACCAGCTCTCCGCCGAGACCCTGCGCTCCCAGACCATGCTCTGCAACGGCAAGGCGCTGGTTCTGGGCGAAGGCGATGCGCTGCCGGAGATCACCCCGGCAGCAGCTCCGGCGGGCGAACTCGTTCTGCCTGCTGCGACCTGCACGTTTATTGTGCTGTGATGTCTATATTATAAAGTTGTTATGGTGCTTTTCATCTTGACTTTTTAATGCAGATTGGTATAATAGAGGCAGAAAGTAAAGAGCTTTGATTCAAGAGGCTCACATCAGCAACAAGAAGCCCCTCGGTAGTGTCAGTACCGAGGGGCTTCCTGCTTGCCAGGGGTTAGTGCTTGCCGCTGCGGAACTGTTCGTCAAGCCACTTGCAGATATAGTCAGCAACTATACCTGCTGCGACGGACAGCGCGAAAGTAAAGAATGTATTCAAGAGACTCACCTCCTTTCCATAAAATGGGCCGGAGTGGAGCGGCATTTATAGAATATCACATCCTTCGACAAAATACAACCAAAAAGCCCTGCCGCTTCCAAAGGAAAACGACAGGGCTTTTGTGCGTCAAATCGTGGAACTTACTCGTTGATCTCCGGGAAGCCTTCCAGCTTGGACGTGCAGTGGGGGCAGCGGACGGCCTTGATGGCGATCTCGCTCTGGCAGTAGGGGCAGACCTTGGTGGTCGGCTCTGCGGGGGCCTCGTCCTCGGTTTTCTTCTTGCTGAACAGGGCGTTGAAGGTCTTCAGGACCAGGAACAGCACGAACGCCACAATATAGCAAAACGCGCGCGGAAACTCAAGAGGTTTCGTTCGGTTTCGCTCAGACCTGATGAGCGGCGATCCACTGCTCCATCTCCTCGGCGATGGACTTGATGGAACCATCGGTGAAGGGAACCTTCAGACCGGCCGTCTCGCACAGTTCCGCGTAGCTGGCCATACCGGCGCGGCGCACCAGTCGGAGGTAGCGCTGCCAGGCGTCCTTGTGGTCCTTGAGGCTGAGCAGGAAGAACTGCAGAGCGGCCATGGTGGACAGGCAGTAGTCGATATAATAGAACGGGCACTCATAGATGTGGAGCTGACGCTGCCAGCCTGCGCCGCGGCCGTAGAAGGGCAGGTTGTCGAAGTCGATCCAGGGGCGGTACTTGTGTTCCAGCTCCAGCCAGACGGCGTTCCGCTCGTCGGGGGTCAGGTCGGGGTTCTGGTACATCCGGTGCTGGAATTCATCTACAATGCAGCCATAGGCCAGGAAGAGGAAGCTGTCCTCGGCGTGGAGCAGGGCGTATTTCTCGGTGTCCTTGCCGAAGAGCAGATGATGCCAGGGGGCCGTCAGGAACTCCATTGCCATCGAGTGGATCTCGGCGCTCTCCATACCGGGGCATTCCAGGTCGGCGGGGACTTTCGGGTCCCGCTCGGCCACATAGCCCTCAAAGGCATGGCCGCACTCGTGGGTCAGCACGTCCACGTCGGCGGAGGTGTTGTTCCAGTTGGCAAAGATGAAGGGGGCCTTGTAGGCGGGCAGGCTGGTCATATAGCCGCCGGACATCTTGCCGGGGCGGCTCTCGACGTCGAACAGCTCGTTGTCCTGCATGAAGTCGATGAACGCGGCGGTCTCCGGGCTCAGCTCATGGTACATGGTGCGGGAGGCGGCCATCCGGGCGTCGTAGCCCTCAATGGGCCTGGGGTTGCCGTCCCGGAAGGAGACCGGCAGGTCGGTGAAGGTCAGATGCTCGATGCCGGTGCGCTTTTTGCGCAGCTCGATGACCTTTTTCAGCTGAGGGACCACATCGTTGGCCACCTGGTCGCGGAACTTCCGGATCTCTTCCGGGCCGTAGCCGATGCGGTTCATCCGCACGTAGGAAAGCTCACTGTAATCGTGGTAGCCCAGGATCTTTGCCTGCTCGTTCAGGTTCTTGACGATCTTGGTGTACAGCTCGTCCAGTTCGGCGCGGTGGGCGTCGAAGTAACCGGCCTCGGCCTCGTAGGCGGCGCGGCGGACGGCGGGGTCCAGATTTTCCTTATAAGGGCCAAGCTGGGGGATGGTCAGCTGCTTGCCGTCGAACTCGACCAGTGCACCGCCGTAGATCTGCTGGTACTGGCTGACCAGCGCGTTGTACTCCTTCTGGAGGTCGATGGTGCGGTCGTCCATGCCCAGCACGGCGTTCTTCATGCCGGCCACGCAGGTGGTGCCGAAGGCCTCGGTCAAGGCATCGACGTGGGGGTTGGCCAGGAAGGCCCGGCTGATCTCCACGCTGGCGTTCTGCACGGCGGGGCCGTTGGCATCGAAGAAGTCCTGCTCAGCCTTCCAGGCGGCATCGCGGGTGTCGCAGGTGTAGTGGATGGAAGCCAGGTTGGCGGCGGTGTTGTAATCGGCAAATGCGCGGCTCTGCTCGTAGTAGACCGCGACCAGCGCTTCGCCGGAGGCAGCGGATTCGGCTTTGGCGGCCAGCTCCTTGCAGCGGGCCAGCAGCGCGTCGATGTCCGGGCGGGTGTAAGTCATCTCACGGAATTTCATAGACGGATACGTCCTTTCTATATCAAGTTTGTTCCATCTTATCACGTTTTGCGCTGACAGTCAAAGAAAACTGTGAATGGCTTGACTTTTCACCACAGGCGCGTATAATAAAAGTGATGAATGTAAACGAGTTTCCATGGAGACTCACAACAGCAAGCAAGAAGCCCCCCGGAGCGGCAACTCCGAGGGGCTTCTGCTTTTTAGTGCTTACCGCTCTTGAACAGGTCGTCAAGCCACTTGCAGACGTAGTAAGCGGCTACGCTTGCTGCGACGGACTGGATGAATGTAAACACTGCTTCCATGGAGCTCACCTCCTTTCCATGAAAATGGGCCGGAGTGGAGCGGCACTTACAGGATATCACAAACTTCGACCAAAAGCAACGCAGGCAAGAAGAATGACATTTAGGCAGAACTCCCAAAAAAGAATGCCTCGAATTGTGAAATCTGTGGCAGAGGTGCGATTGAAACCGCCCGAAAAAAGGCATATAATAGCAGTATCAACAGAGTAAGGCCATGCGCGTTAAGTGCCGCATCAACGGGGAGTTGTGCTGCGGACGAAGGGAGACCCGCGGTGCATGGTCTGCATCCCGCTGCTGCATGGACTTGGGTGCAGGCGAGACCGGCTGCGGCCCTGCCTGGAAGTGAAACTTGTTGGATTCACGCCCTCCTTTGTGCGGTTCGTCACAGGGGAGGGCGTTTTGTCTTCTCCTGCATCATCCGGAATGGAGGATCAACGATGAATCATTCCAAATTGTCCGTTCGTACCCTGACGATGCTGGCTCTGCTCACGGCCATGAGCATCATCTTTGCCCGCGTGTTCACGGTGTCCACCGGTTTCCTGCGGTTCAACCTGGGCGCTCTGCCCACCCATCTGGCGGCGGTCTGGTTCGGCCCGGCGGGTGGCTTTGTCGTGGGCGCACTGGCCGACATGATCGGCGGCACCCTGTCCGGCTATTCCATCAACCCGCTCATCACGCTGGGAGCCGGTTCGGTGGGTCTGGTGTCCGGTCTGCTGTACCGGTCTCTGCATGAGATGCGCCTGGGCCTGCGGCTGCAGATCAGCATCCTGGCGGGCCATCTGGTGGGCTCTGTGGTCATCAACTCGCTGGCCCTCCACCTCTTCTACGGCTACCAGTGGACGCTGCTGGCTGCCCGCATCCCCAACGCGCTGGTGCTGAGCGTGGTGAACACCCTCCTCGTCCGCATCCTGCTGGAAAACAGGGCGCTGACCGCTCTGGTCAAGAAAGCATAAAAAAGCATAAACCAGACCCTCTCTGTCTGCACGGATGGAGAGGGTCTCTCTGAAGGAACGTGGCATCATGAACTACGAAGAAGCAATGCAATACATCCATGCGGTGCAGTGGGCGGGGCATAAGCCCGGCCTGACCCGCACCCGCACCCTTCTGGCTGCGCTGGGCGACCCCCACAAGCGGCTGAAGTTCGTCCATGTGGCGGGCACCAACGGCAAGGGGAGCACCGCGGCCATGCTGGCGTCCTGTCTGCAGGCGGCGGGGTATCGGGTGGGGCTGTACACCTCCCCTTTCATCAACCGGTTCAATGAGCGCATCCAGGTGAATGGCGAGCAGATCAGCGACGAGGAGCTGGTGCGTCTGGTGGAAACGATCCGGCCCGCCGCAGATGCTATGGCCGATGTGCCCACCGAGTTCGAGATCATCACAGCGCTGGGGATGCTCTGCTTTGCCGAGCAGCACTGCGACATCGTGGTGCTGGAAGTGGGGCTGGGCGGTACGCTGGATTCCACCAACGTCATCGACCCGCCGGAGTGTGCGGTCATCACGGCACTGGGCATGGACCATGTGAAGGAGCTTGGCCCCACCATCGCGGACATCGCAGCGGCCAAGGCGGGCATCCTCAAGCCGGGCAGCCCGGTGGTGAGCTACGGCGGTGTGCCGGAGGCCGACGCCGTCATCGCCCGCACGGCGGCAGAGCAGAACGCCCCGCTCCATGTGATCGATTTTTCGAAGCTGACCGTGGAGGGCGGCGACCTGGACGAAGTGACCTTTGACTTCGACGGCCTGAACGGGGTGCGCCTGCCCCTCATCGGCAGCTACCAGCCCCGGAATGCCGCCGTCGCCATCACAGTGCTGCGGGTGCTGCGGGAAAAGGGCTGGAACATCCCGGAGGAGGCCATCCGGCAGGGGCTGGAGACCGTCCGCTGGCCGGGCCGGTTCGAGCTGCTGCGGCATACGCCCGCCTTCCTGCTGGACGGCAGCCACAACGCCCACGGGATGCGGGCCACGGTCCAGAGCCTGAACGACCGCTTCCCCGGCCAGAAATTCGTCTTTCTGCTCAGCATCATGGCCGACAAGGACGTGGACGAGATGCTGGAGCTTCTGCTTCCGCTGGCGAACCGGTTCGTGACGGTGGCAGCGCATACCCCGCGCGCCATGCCTGCCGAAACGCTGGCGGAGCACATCCGGGTGCGGGGTGGCACGGCGGAGCCAGCCCCTTCCATCGAGGCGGGAGTGGCCCGCGCAGTGGAGCTGGGCGGCACCGGCCCTGTCTGTGCGCTGGGGACGCTGTACTTCTCCGGTGAGGTGCGGGAAGCGTTTCGGAAGATCTGCCCTCTCAGTCGCTGACGCGACAGCTCTCCTGGTAGGAGAACCTCTGGAGAAACCGGAGACATTGCAGGGACTGCCAAAGCCTCTCCTACAAGGAGAGGTGGCAATGCGAAGCATTGACGGAGAGGTTGTACGAAGGATAGCCTTTCGGAAAACGTGGTGCAAAACGGAATCGCAGGATGTGGTACAACCTCTCAGTCTCGCTCACGCTCGACAGCTCCCCTGGTAGGGGAGCCTCTGGCGAAACCGGAGACTTTGCAGGGACTGCCAAAGCATTGACGGAGAGGTCGTATCCGCGAAAACTTAAAAACAACAACGAAAAAGCGCTTCCCCATGCAGGTTGGGGAAGCGCTTTTTCTGTCCCGTACAGGACAGGGTAAATGATAAGAAGGTAAATGAAGAAAATAGCAATATAAATTAGAAGGATGAACACAAGAGCCGTGGGAGGGCAAAGCGCGTCGCAGTCGTTGTATCCCACTGCCGCTCTTGTTGGATACAAGATAGCACTTTTTGAAGCAAAATGCAAGAGGTTTTTGAAAAAAGTTCTGGAAATCGAACAAAAAACTGATATTTTGTCACAACGCACAAAATTGGCAGAACATTCTCGGCAAAACTGATAAAACAAGCTCCCCTAGCACCGGGAACATCCGCAAAAACACGTGGGTAGGAAAAGAATCTGCAAAACCCGCAGATGGATTCTTTACAACCGAAACCGGGTGTGTTAAGATGAATACAAGCATGTTAAAATGCGGCACTGCGGCCTGCAAAGACGGCAGGAGGGGAGCCGGGCCTTTTTGTGCCCAGCGGCCCGGAAAACGAAACGTGAGGAACTCTATGGAACGAACGATCACCAAAGAAAAAATCCGGTTCGGCGGACGGGAGCCGCTGTTCACCCAGAAAGAGCTGCTGCTTCTGACCGGCCCGCTGCTGGTGGAGCAGCTGCTGGAAGTGACAGTGGGCATGGCGGATACGATGATGGTCTCCCGCTGCGGCGAAGCGGCCATCTCCGGCGTCAGTCTGGTGGATATGATCAACAACCTCATCATCGTGCTGTTCGCGGCGCTGGCCACGGGCGGTGCGGTGGTGGTCAGCCAGTATCTGGGGGCCAGAGAGCAGAAACACGCGGATGCCAGCGCCGGTCAGCTCATCCTGCTCAGCGGCCTGTTCGGCGCGGCGGTGGGCGTCGTCTGCTTTGTGATGGCCCGGCCCATGATCCGCCTGTTTTACGGCTCGATCGAAGCCGACGTGCTGGACGCCGGTGTGCGCTACCTGAAGGTCATTGCCCTGAGCTATCCGTTTCTAGCGCTGTACAATGGCGGTGCCGCCCTGTTCCGGAGCATGGGAAACTCCAAGATCTCGATGCAGATCAGCCTGTTGATGAATGTCATCAACATCGTGGGCAACGCCGTCTGCATCTTCGGCCTGAAAATGGGCGTCGAGGGTGTTGCGTGGCCCAGCGTCCTCTCCCGCGTGGTGGCAGCGGCTCTGATCCTGCGCAAGTGCTATCATAAGGAGACCGGCAATGTGCTGCGCGTTCCCAAAACGCTGCGGCTGGATGCCGGGCTGTCCCGGCGTATCCTGGGCATCGGCATCCCGTCTGCCTTTGAGAATAGTTTGTTCGAGGCAGGCCGCATCCTTGTGGTCAGCATGATCTCGACGTTTGGCACGGTGCAGATCGCCGCCAACGCTGTGGCCAACAACCTCGACGGCATGGGCGTCATCCCCGGCAAGGCGATCAGCCTGGCCATGATCACGGTCGTGGGCCGGTGCATCGGCGCGGGGGATCACGAACAGGCCATCTATTACACCCGCAAGCTGCTGCTCTGGGCGTACCTTACCATGAGCCTTTCCAATGGCGCGATCCTGCTGTTCGTGAAGCCGCTGGTGGGCATCTATGCACTTTCCGGTGCGACCATGGAACTGGCCATTCTGCTGGTGCAGATCCATGCGGGCTGCGCGTTGTTCCTGTGGCCGACCTCCTTCGTGCTGCCCAACGCGCTGCGCGCTGCCAACGACGTGAAGTTCACAATGGTGGTATCCATCCTCAGTATGGCGTTCTGGCGGCTGGGCTTCAGCTACCTCATCTGTGTCCGGATGGGGCTGGGCGCGGTCGGTGTCTGGATCGCCATGGTGGTGGACTGGGTCTGCCGTGTGACCTGTTTTGCCGCCCGCTTCCACAGCGGTGCATGGAAGACGAAATATCAAGCATAACATCAAAGGAGCGATGCAATGAAACTCATCAGCTGGAACGTCAATGGCCTGCGGGCCTGCCTGACCCACGATTTTGCCGCGAGCTTTGCGGCGCTGGATGCCGATATCTTTTCGGTGCAGGAGACCAAGATGCAGCCCGGTCAGGCGGATTTCGCCCCGGAGGGCTACACCGAATACACCTATTCCGCCGAGAAGAAGGGCTACTCCGGCACGGCCTGTTGGTGCAGACAGCCGCCGCTGGCGGTGACGACCGGCATCGGCATCGAGGAGCACGACCATGAGGGCCGGGTCCTGACGCTGGAATATCCGGCGTTCTACCTCGTCAACTGCTACACCCCCAACAGCCAGGACGGCCTGAAGCGGCTGGACTACCGGATGACCTGGGAGGATGCGTTCCGGGCCTATCTGCTGGCGCTGGATGCGAAAAAGCCGGTCATCCTCTGCGGCGACCTGAATGTCGCCCACACCGAACAGGACATCAAGAACGCAAAGACCAACCGGATGAGCGCGGGTTTCACCGAGCAGGAGCGGGCCAAGATGACCGAGCTGCTGGAGGCCGGGTTTGCCGACAGCTTCCGGGTCCTTCACCCGGATGAGGTGAAATACAGCTGGTGGAGCTACCGCTTCCATGCCCGCGAGAAGAACGCAGGCTGGCGCATCGACTACTTTATCGTTTCCCGCCGCATTGCCGACAAGATCCGCGCGGCGGAGATCCACAACGAGATCTTCGGCTCCGACCACTGCCCGGTGGAACTGGTCATCGACCTGTGAGCTTCCACTCATTTTGAATCAACAAAGGAGAGTATCCATGCTCAAGAACTATCTGCTCGTCTTCTTCGTCTCGATGGTGCCCGTGGTGGAGCTGCGCGGTGCCATCCCCATCGGCCTGGGTCTGGGCCTGCCGGTGCTGCCTACCTACGTCATCTGTGTGCTGGGCAATATGCTGCCGGTGCCGTTCATCTATCTGTTCGCCCGGCGGTTCCTCATCTGGGGCTACAACAAGCCGGTCATCGGCCCCATCTGCCGGTTCTTCATCGTCAAGGGCGAAAAGGGCGGCCGCAAGCTGGAAGAGAAGGCCGGCAAAGGTCTGACCGTGGCACTGCTGCTCTTCGTGGGCATCCCGCTGCCCGGCACCGGTGCCTGGACCGGTACGCTGGCGGCGTCCATCCTCGACATGAAGTTCAAGGATGTCCTCATCGCCTGCATGGGCGGTGTGCTGCTGGCCGGTATCATCATGGGTCTGGCCAGCATGGGCGTTCTGGGCGCGGCCAGCAGCCTGTTTGCGGTATGACCCTCTCAGTCATCGCTGCGCGATGCCAGCTCCCCCGAAGGGGGAGCCCTTGGCAGGCCGGGCAAACCCTGCTGTTCGCATGGGCCCAATTTGGCGCAAGGCGGCGGGCCCTGTCCGAATGGGCAGCGGCTGCGGGACAATGCTTGAACAAAGAACTCTTGTCAAACTGCCGTGAATCGAGACAGCGGAGCCCGGCCGTTCCCAAAATCAAAAAACCTTGCTCATCCAGCGCAGCCACCACCGACTCGCCAGTGGCTCCCCCTTCGGGGGAGCTGGCAAACCGGACACGGTTTGACTGAGAGGGTGAGGCTGGCAATCTTGCGCGAAATGTGTTAGAATAAACAGCAATGTGTCTGTTAAGACAAAAGAAAGGACGAACCAACCATGGATCAGGCTTTGAACCAGAAGATCGACGCATTCATTGCGGCGAACAAGGAGCAGTGGCTCAAGGATATTGAGGCGCTTGTTTCCATCAACAGTGTGGAGAGCACCCCCGCAGAGGGCGCACCCTTTGGCCAGGGTGCACGCGCAGCGCTGGATAAGACGCTGGAACTGGCCGCAGGCATGGGCTTTGCCACCCGCAACTGCGAAAACTACATCGGTTATGCAGAGCTGCCTGGCGCAGACGCCGAGAAGTATCTGGCCACCATCTGCCATGTGGACGTCGTGCCCGAAGGCAACGGCTGGACGGGCGACCCGTTTCAGATGGAGGTCCGGGACGGCTGGCTCATCGGCCGCGGTGTGGCCGACGACAAAGGCCCCATGATCACCATTCTGTATGCCCTGAAGTTCCTCAAGGAGCAGGGCTATTCGCTCAAGTACCCCATCCGCGCCCTCGTCGGCGACAACGAGGAGACCAGCATGGCCGATGTGAAGTATTACCTCAAGCATTACCCGGCCCCGGTCTTCTGCTTCACCCCGGATGCGGAGTTCCCGGTCTGCAACGGCGAAAAGGGACACTTCGGTGCTGAGCTGGTCAGCCCGGTCTGCAACGGTGAGATCAAGGATTTCGTGGGCGGCGTGGCCAACAATGCCGTACCGGACCGTGCCAGCGCGCTGGTCGAGACGGACATCACCAAGCTGAAGAACGCCCCCAACATCACGCTGGAGCCGGAAGGCAACGGCGTGCGCATCCGCGGCTGGGGCAAGTCCGGCCATGCAGCGACCCCGCAGGGCACCGTCAATGCCATCGGTCTGGTGGTGGACTACCTGCTGGACAACGGCCTGTGCAACGAGGCCGAGCGCGCCTATCTGGAAGCGCTGAAAAAGCTGCACTCTTCCACGGCCGGTGAGGGCATCGGTGTCGCCTGTGCCGACGGCCCCTTCGGCCCGCTGACCGTCATCGGCGGACGCATCTTCAAGCGGGAGGGCAGATTCGTGCAGACGCTGGATAGCCGCTATCCCACCTGCACCACCGGCGACCGGATGGCAGAGCAGATCCGTGCGGCCATCGGCGAGGGCGCTTCCCTCGAAAACGTCGAGAGCGCTGAGCCGTTCTATATCGGGGCCGACACCCCTGCCATCAAGGCCTGCATCGACACCTACAACGAGGTCACCGGGGAGAACGCCACCCCGTTCACCATGGGCGGCGGCACCTACGCCCGCCACTTCCCCTATGCGGTCAGCTTTGGCCCGGAGCACAACGACATCAAGCTGCCTGCTTTTGGCGGCCCGATGCACGGTGCCAACGAGTCGGCTCCCATCGACAAGCTGCTGGAGGCCATGAAGATCTACATCGTGGCTCTGCTGCGCCTTGAGGAGATCGACTTCTGATGGCGGCGAAGGTGCTTGTCATCGACGGGCAGGGCGGCGGTCTGGGCCGGCAGCTGGTGTCTGCCCTGGCGGCGGCCTGCCCGGAGGCAGAACTGACTGCTGTGGGCACCAACAGCCTGGCCGCGAACGCCATGCTCAAGGCGGGGGCCTCCCGCGCTGCCACCGGCGAGAACGCGGTGGTGGTCAACTGCCGCCATGCGGACGTCATCGTGGGGCCCATCGGCATCGTCATTGCGGATGCCCTGCTGGGCGAGATCACCCCGGCCATGGCGGCTGCGGTCTGCCAGAGCGGGGCCAAGAGGGTGCTCGTGCCCATCAACCACTGCGAGAACTATGTGGTCGGTGTGCCGGACCAGCCCGTCAGCCAGCTCGTGGCGGCTGCGGCCCGGAAAGTGAAGGAACTTTGTTCCGGGATCGGTTGAATGGACTTTTTTTCAAACTTCTTGAAAGAGGGAAGACCGCATGCTAAAATAAGAAAAAAGATCGGGGGGGGGTAATGCGGATGGAAACAAAGTGTGCGAAGCAGCCGCGGGTCAGTGTCATCGTTCCGGTCTACAAGGTGGAAGCCTATCTTCAAACCTGTGTGGACAGCATTCTGGAACAACCGTATGAGAATATCGAGATCCTTCTTGTGGACGATGGTTCGCCGGACCGCTGCCCGATGATCTGCGAAGAATATGCACAAAAAGACCCGCGTATCCGGGTGATCCATCAGGAGAACCGGGGTCTGCCTGCGGCGCGGAACACGGGCCTGCGGGCAGCAAGCGGGGAATGGATCATCTGTGTGGATTCGGATGATCTGTGGAAGTCCGATCTGCTGGAATCGGTCATGGCGGTCGCGAGCGATGCGGTGGATCTGATCGCATTCGGCTATATGCCGTATCCGGAAGGACAGCCGCTGCCGCAGCCCAGCCCGCTTCGCACGGGAACCTACCGCACCGGCAAACGGGAACTGCTGAACGCGTTGCAGCTCGGTCTGCTGGATGAACATCACCGCGCCGTGCCGTATTATTTCGGAGCCTGCTGGATCGAACTGGTGCGGAGAGACTTTCTGGAAGAGAACCATCTCTATTTTGATGAGAGCCTGAAGCAGTGCGAAGACATGATCTGGAACCTGAACCTGCTGGAACGGGCGCATTCCGTGGGGCTTCTGGACAAAGACCTTTACTATTACCGGCTGCGTCCGGACTCCATGTGCCATATTTATGACAAGCGGCTGCCGGGCTATCTGGATACAGTCGATCAGCGGGTCATGGAATTCGGCCAGCGGGAAAAGAAGGGCGCAGACTTCTGGGCGGCCTACGATATCTGGCTCATGAAGACGTATGCTCGCCTATTGGATAAGTGCTATTTCAACCCCGCAAATCCGGACAGCCCGCTCCAGGTCTGGCGCGCATGGCGAAACATGATCGGCGACTGCCCGACGCTCCGGCACCTTTCGAAAGCGCCCCTCAAGGAATTTCTGCACAACCGGAAGCGCTATGTCCCACTGTATCTGTTCCGGTTCCGGGTGCCGCTGTATCTGATGACACGGCTCGCATTCTGGGAGCTGAAACGGCGCGATCGGAGGTATGAGGACAGAGCCCGCCGCCGTGCGGAATGAGTTCCCATGTCAGCGCTTGAAAACACATCTTGACTGAAAAAAGCATCCTGACCGGACGAATCCGGTCAGGATGTTTTTTTGCTGCGGCAGGATGCCGGTCATTTCGGGCTGCGTTTCCGGATGTCGTGGATGGTCGGCGGAACATCGCCCTGCGCGGCCTTCTCCATGGCACTGATGCGGCGGTCGAGGTCGGTGATGCGCTGGGCGACCACATCGGGCAGATCCTGCTGGTCGAGGTCGTCGGCGGGGTTGACAGCCTTGTTGTTGATGCGGACCACCTCGGCGGGTACGCCGACGGCGGTGCAGTTGGCGGGCAGGTTCTTCAGCACTACGCTGCCCGCGCCGATGCGGGCGTTGTCGCCGATGTAGACCGGGCCCAGCACCTTGGTGCCTGCGCCGATCAGCACGTTGTTGCCCAGCGTGGGGTGGCGCTTGCCGGTGTCCTTGCCGGTGCCGCCCAGCGTGACGCCGTGGTAGATGGTGCAGTTGTCACCGATCTCGGTCGTCTCGCCGAAGACGATGCCCATGCCGTGGTCGATGAACAGGCACCTGCCGATCCGGGCACCGGGGTGGATCTCGATGCCGGTCTTATGCCGGCCGCGCTGACTGACCCATCGCGCCAGAAAAAAGTGCCCGCGCTCATACAGCCAGTGCGCGATGCGGTGATAGACCAGAATGTGAAAGCCGGGGTACAGCAGAATGACCTCCAGCACGCTGCGCGCGGCGGGGTCCTTGCGCTGGATGTTCCGTGCGTCCTCCAATAAACCCATGTGGGAAACCCTCCCTTTTCCAATGCCGCCCGCGGCGGCTCTCTCGTTTGAGTATTATGATAACACATCTGAACTTTAATGTACAGCATTTTGCTAGGGATTGCGGCCTCAAATTTCCGGTTCGGAGGGGGGATTTTGGTTTTTCGGTAGAGTAGCTAAAATTTGCTGAGTTCGGCCCGAAACCTTTTTACAAAGAAAAAAGCCCGGAAGCATTGACACATTTCGCGCTTCTATGCTAAAATATAACGAAACAAATGCACGAACAAAGGAGACGCCGACATGCTGTCAAAAATGAACGCAAAACTGGAAAATCAGTTTGCTGCCTTTTTTGCAGTGGGTTCCGTGTTTCCTTTTTTGCGTGATTCGAACTTTTCCATTTGAGGAAAAGTTCTTTTTTTTGTCCAATCGAGCGCACACCAAAAACAGGGAGGTATCGTACCATGCTGCTTGTAAACGCTGTCAACACGGAAGGACGCCCCGTGGAGCTGTTCGTCAGGGACGGAAAGATCGCGGCGGTCGGCCAGGATCTGGAGGCTCTGGCCGGGGAGAACGAGGTCGTTCTGGATGCCGGGGGGCTTACCGTGCTGCCCGCCTTCGTCGATCTGCACTGCCACTGGCGCACACCGGGCTTTGAATATAAGGAGGACATCGAGACGGGCAGCCGTGCAGCGGCTGCGGGCGGCTACACCTTCGTCAACCTGATGCCCAACACCAAGCCCGTCTGCTCTTCGGCTGCGCAGGCCGCAATGGTGGAGCAGAAGGCCGCAGAGGTGGGCCTGTGCGATGTGAACCAGACCGTCTCCATCACCGAGAACTTCGATGGCAAGACGCTGGACCACCTCAAGACCCTGCCCGCCAGCGTCCGGTTCATCACCGAGGACGGCCACGGTGTGCAGGACAACGCCACCATGGCGCGAGCCTTCGCCATCTGCACCCAGCGGGACATCACCGTGATGAGCCACGCCGAGGATATGGAGATCAGCCCCTGGGACTACCGCCTGGCCGAGGACATCGAGACGGTGCGCAACTGCTGGCTGAGCGAGTATTACCAGACCCGGCTCCACATGTGCCATGTGTCTACCCGCGGTGCCATCGAGGCCATCCAGATGGCCAAGCTGCGCGGGGCCCCCGTCACCTGCGAGGTGACCCCCCACCACCTGTGGTTCACCAAGGACACCTGCGACTACCGCGTCAATCCGCCCATCCGCACCGCAGACGATGTGGCCGCCCTCATTGAGGCCATCCGCACCGGCGTGGTGGATGCCATCGCCACCGACCACGCACCCCACTCGGAAGAGGACAAGCTCAAGGGCATGGCCGGTATGGTGGGCAGCGAGACGGCCTTCGGCGTCTGCTACACCAAGCTCTGCAAGGAGGAGGGCCTGCCGCTGGAACTGCTGGTCCACCTGATGAGCACCCGCCCGGCAGAGATCCTGGGTCTGGCCAAGGGCCAGCTGGAGCCCGGCTACGACGCCGACTTCGTACTGGTGGATCTGGACACCCCCTATACGGTGGACAAGGACAAGCTCCACTCCAAATCCCACAACTGCCCCTTTGATGGCGCACAGCTCTACGGCAGGGTCTTTGCCACCGTCAAGGGCGGCGAGCTGACCTATCAGGCAGAAGCGTAAAAGACGGACCCTCTCAGGCGCTTGCGCGCCAGCTCTCCCGAAGGGCGAGCGTCTGGCAAAAACCGCAAACTTTGCAATCTCTGCCAGAACCTCCCACTTTGGGGGAGGTGGCATCGCGACAGCGATGACGGAGAGGGGATTCCCTACATAAATCATGAAGAGAGCAATGGAGGAACCAACTATGACGAACATGGACAAACTGTACGAAGCCGTTGAGGCGCGCGGCCCGGTCTGCGTCGGCCTGGACACCGACTTCAGCTATCTGCCCGCTGACTTTGTGGACAGCACCCTGTCCAAGGGCGAGAACATCGTCCGCTTCAACAAGCAGCTCATCGAAGCCACCAAGGCGGTCGCCGGCTGCTACAAAGTCCAGATCGCGTACTACGAGGCGCTGGGTCTGGACGGAATGAAAGCCTATGCCGACACCCTGAAGGCCGTCCGTGAGGCAGGCGTGCCCGTCATCGCCGACATCAAGCGCGGCGACATCGCCAAGACTGCTGAGATGTACGCCATGGGCCACTTCACCGGCGACTTTGAGGCCGACTTTGTCACCCTGGCCCCCTACATGGGTCTGGATTCCATCAGCCCCTATCTGCCCTACGCCGAAAAGCAGGGCAAGGGCATGTTCGTGCTCTGCCGCACCTCCAACGGCGGCGCCAAGGACTTCGAGTATGAGAAGCTGGCCGACGGCCGCCACGTCTACGACCTGGTGGGCGACAAGCTGAACGCGCTGGGCAAGGACTACATGGGCGAGCACGGCTACTCCTCCATCGGTCTGGTCATCGGCGGCACCCACATCGAGGAGGCCACCGAGATCCGCGCCAAGTATCAGGACAGCTTCTTCCTCATCCCCGGCTACGGCGCACAGGGCGGCAAGGCCGAGGATATCGCCCAGTACCTCACCAAAGGCAATGGCGGCGTGGTCAACTCCAGCCGCGGCATCCTGCTGGCTTACAAGAAGCAGCCGGGCACTGCCTTTGACGAGGCTGCCTATAACGAGTGCGTGAACATGAAGGAGGCCATCGCCCATGCGTGCAGCCTGCTGTGAAGCCACCGTCCTGAGCCATGAGGTCATCGCGGCAGATATCCGCCTGCTGCGCGCCCTCTGGCCGGACCGCGAACATCTGCCCCACGCAGGTCAGTTCTTCACCCTGCGTGCCTGGGGTGCCGACGAGGCCCCCTTCCTCTCCCGGCCCATCAGCGTCCACAAGTGGGAGCCGGAGACCCAGACCATCGAGTTTCTGTATCAGGTCATCGGCGAGGGCACCCACAAGCTGGCCGCGCTGAAAAAGGGCGATACCTTCCAGCTGACCGGCCCGATGGGCAATGGGTTCGACATCCCGGCGCTGGCCGGACAGTATCGAAAGATCGCTGTGGTGGGCGGCGGCATCGGCACCGCGCCGATGTATCAGGTCACCCGCGAACTGGCCGCAG
>OIZF01000119.1_pt1 | contig 53322 bp, 43 predicted proteins | sample 1588471 | NCBI WGS metagenome assembly OIZF01 (sample SAMN03283279) | human gut metagenome | biome: human-associated habitat; material: feces | host: Homo sapiens | place: Peru | collected 2012
GTGCCATAGAATCTAAAAAATAAACTAAGTTTTTCTCTATCTAGAAATAGGTAGAGTTTTTTGGTTGTAAGAATGATAGGCCATCACATTTTTAGTGAGAACATAAAAAATCTAGGAGTTATTGTTTATGTCACTTATATGTAATTAATGTGGGTATAACAATTGATGAAATATTTAACTCTAATAATTAATATTCTGTAAGTATAAGGTAAAGTGGTTTAACTTATTAGGATATTACTTCATTCTAGACTATAAAACAATTATACCTAAGGTGCAAATGCACCTTAGGTATAAATATTATTTAATTAATACAATTTTAGAAAGGTTTATTTCTAATTACATAAGTTGTAGCCACTTTGTTGTGTGTATAATCATTTGGTAAATGTCTAGCTTGATTAGCAATCTTAACTGTATATCTATATCTTCTTGTTAATCCTGTATTTTTATAGACAAATTTATTAATATTACTGTAATTAGATGTTGTTCTGAGTGGCATATTAACTTCAGATCATCTACCTGAAATATCATCTTTTTCTTCTAATATCACCGTTAAAATTGGTGGTGATAGATAATTATCTAAATCATCTGGATTTATACTTTTGTGTAAATTTAGTTTTTCTCTATATTTATCAAAAATACTTTCAAAATGATTTTGAGCCATCATGTTGGCAGTGTAAGCAAACAATAAATATAAATTACCAATAAGTGGTACAGTTGTTATCCCACCTTCAACAGGATATAGATCTGGTCCTTCAATAAGGTTCACATATCCACCATTAAATAATGATGAAACTGAAATACTAACTTCTTGATTTTTTTCTAAAGTAAATTCTCTGTTTTCAAAAACAATCTCTTGATATTGAAGACTATTTTTAATCTCTTTAGTTATTAAATTAGTAGTGGCAATCCTTGCCATTTTATAATCTAACAATCCTGCACCAGTTTCAACTTTTAGTCCATTTGTATTTCTTTTTCCTTGGAATTTATCATCAGATGATGCTGCTAAAACAGTCATAATCCCAACTGGGTTTTCATCTAACTTATCAAATTCCTTCATTAAAATTGAAATTGTACCTGAAACTAATGGAGTAGCAAAGCTTGTTCCCATTACAAATTTACCTTTGTAAAAATACGCTTCACCTGGTGCTACTAATAATGGTTTAGGTGCATCATTAGTAAGGTTGTATCTTGAATATTTTTCATAGTCAGAGAATATTGACAGTCTATTGCCTGTCTTGTTTGTAGAACCAACAACAATAATGTTAAGAGATAAATTAGCAGCTCTAAAGAATGGTTTAAAATCTCTGTGACTATTACCAGCAGCTTTAACAATTACTATGCCATACTTTCTAACAATGTAATCCATCTTATATGCTAAATCTGTATAAGTCATAAAATCTGGGTCTGTTGGATGATCTTTTGGCACACCTCAACTACAATTAATAATTTTTGCGCCTTGTGCTACGATTCAATCTAGTGCATTGTGGGCATTTCAATGATCATCTTTATCATTACTAGAATAAAAACCACTACTAATAATCGTTGAAGTACTATCAACACCTTCTAGTGTTGAACAAGCAATTCTACCAACTAAATCAGCATGATTTTCTATTTCGCCACTTCCAGTATTAACAATAACTTTATTTGATTGATAAACATCTTTATTGTGGTAGTCAATCAAACCATTCTGTGCTTCTAAGATTCCCATTGGAACATCTTTATATGCAAATTCAATTTGATCATTATTGAATTTATTAAAATATCCATTTAAATTCACTGCTAGAAATTGTCTAGCAAATGGTTTGCGAGTTAAATCAGCTCCAACAAAACCATTAGCTAGGGCAACCTCTAATAAGCTACTGCTATTTGATTCTATGTAATAATATAATCCCTTACTTATTGAATCATTATTTGTCAATGTTTTTAATTCAGTTACAATTTCTTCTGGTTTTTGTGAACCAAAAACAGGCGCTTTTTGACTATAACCACCAATACTTGGAAGTGTTAAGGAAACTTCATTATTATCCTTTAAAAGGTTAATATAGCGAATGTTGTGAACATTTTGACCAGCTTTAGAAATTCCTTGCTTAATTGCATCACTTAATTTTTCAATTCATTTTGAACCATTTTTATGTAGATCTAAATTAATCAAAGCAAATAGCTTTATTAGTGAATCTTTATCTTCTAAACCTTTAATTGTCATATCTAAACGGTTAGTTTTTGAATTAAAACTTGAATAACTAATAGATAATGATGACAAAATACCTTCATAATGTTTTAGGGCTTTTTCGGTTTCCTCATCCAGTTTTTTTAGTGAACGCTTTTCTAAATTCTTAGGATATTCAAATAAAATTTCACTTTTTGTGTTGTAGTTCAAATATGTATCAGCATTTGCATCTAAATTAATTAGAATTCCTGTTGATATGTCATGGTCTTCATCAAATGAAATGGTAAAATCTGGAAATGGTTGTTGTACAACACTATGACGGTTTTCTAATTCAAAATTTTGATATAAATTGGCTAACCCACCAATGCTCGCCTGATAAACATCATTTTTATCTGGATGTTCTCAATCAAAACTAATCAAGTTATAATTTGAAATCTCACCTAGTTGTCTTGTTTTCAAACTATCTAAAATAATATTCTGTAAATGTCCAAGCCATAACTCTTTATTATTTGGTTCTTGTGCTAAATAACTAAATAAAAGGTTAACACGATCTTGTGTATCAAAAACTGATAACTTAACAACTAATTTGTTAACATCACCAGTAACCTTTTTCATGTCTTCAACATTAACACTCGATGGTGGAATATCTTTAATTTCATTTAAAACATCAACATTTCTCAAAATTGCTTTTAATAAATGTTCATGAAACTTTAAAGCATACTGAATTGATGTTTTAATTTGATTTAAAGTGTTGCCTTTAGCAAAAATAAAACTTGAATGCAAATATCTCTCTTGTTCACTTTTACTCTTTAAATCCGCTAACGGACGAGGAGTAACTTGAATTGAACGATTTGGTGAATTTTCATTACGAGTCTCAGAATTAATATCAAAATTTACTCTTGCAATTGGCTTGTGTTCATAATTAACATTAATAACTTGGAAAATAATTAATGCTAATTTTTCCAACAATTTCTCTCAGTTTGTACCCTTGTGATACATGTAAGCAAATAATTGTTCTACTTCATGTTCAGTAGAAAAGAAACCTAAATCTAATGTTAATGTTTTACTAAACTCATCATACTTATGAGTCTTAACTGTTAATTTATCAATCTTTTGTGGGCTAATCGCCTTTATATTTGTTGATTTTATTTCTGTTTTATTTTTAAACTGCTCAATTGCATTATCAACACTAAAATTTACAAATAACGGATGATCACTTGGAATATTATAAACATACACAACAGCAACATCATCTATTGTAGTTAATTCATTAATGATCTCCATTGATTCAGTTGGAAAACCTAATCAAACTTCATTACTAATCTTGCTAATGTCAGTAAATAACAAGTTATTAAACTGACTCTTCATTTTGTCAACAAAGCTATTATTTTGTTCAACATGTTTTTTAATCTTGTCTTCTCTTGACAACTTATCACTTGGTTCAGGGTAACCTAACAAAACCCTCACAACCATTTCATCTTTCATTGGTTTACCATTATGTGGAAGATGAAAAATATTATTTTGTGGCATTTTGAACACCAATTTATTATTCACTAATTGGTGTTCTTGACTAATTAAATTCATAATTGTTCCTTAATTATTATGAGGACAAAAATCTTAAAACAATCCCGTTCCTTTCTTGGTTTGTTTTAGTAACCCCATAACAATTTCCATTATAAATGGAAAACATCAAAAATTAATTATTAGTAATTTTACTAATTCCATTCATGTATGGAATTAGTGCATCTGGTACTTGAATACTACCATCAGATTGCTGGTAATTTTCCACTACTGCTACTCACAAACGATCGATTGCCAGACTACTCCCATTCAAGGTGTGAACCAATACATTTTCATCTTTATTATTTCTCATTCTAATGCATGCTCTTCTAGCTTGAAAATCTAGACAATTTGAACAAGAAGAAATTTCTTTATATTCTTGATAACAAGGCAATCAAACTTCTAAATCAAATGTTTTTGCACTACTAAAACCCGTGTCCCCAGTACATAGTAACAATCTACGGTAAGGTAAATTTAATTTTTCTAAAATCAATTCAGCTGTTCTTGTGATTTTTTCATGTTCATCTCATGATTCATCTGGGCCACATAAAACGACTAATTCTGACTTGTAAAATTGGTGTAATCTCAACACACCTTTAGTGTCTTTGCCAGCACTACCTGCCTCACTTCTAAAACATGGGGTGTTTGCAGTATATCTCTTGGGTAGGTCTTGAACTATTTCATTGCGGTGTAAATTGACTAGTTGCACTTCTGCAGTTGGCGATAAGTAAAACTGCATATCTTCTGAACTTAAACCATAAACATCTTCTTTAAATTTTGGTAGTTGACCAGTGGCATATAAACTATCTTCTAGCAAAACTACAGGTGGTAACATTTCTTGGTATCCATGACTAATGTTATGGTCCAAGGTAAATTGTTGCAATGCACGATATAGTCTTGCTCCCTGCATTGTGTACAAAGCATATCTTGAACCTGATAATTTTGTGGCACGTTCTAAGTCAATAAGTTTTAACTTATTACCTAATTCCCAATGTGGTAGAGGATTGAAGTCAAAATTTCTTGGTGTGCCTCAATATTTAACTGCTACATTGCTAGTTTCATCTTTACCAATTGGCACACCATCATCACACAAATTAGGTATTATTTGCAGGATGGATAATAATTCACTGTTGATATTTTTTTGCTGTATTTCTAAATCTAAAATTGCATCATTTATTGATTTAACTTTTGATTGTAATAATTCAGCTTGTTCAACTTGTTTTTGTTGGAAACAAAAACCAATCTCTTTAGATAATCTATTTTTCTCAGCAAGCAAAGATTGAACTTGAGTTTTTAACTCACGATTCTTAATATCCAGATCATAAGCAATATCTATTTTTTGCACATCAAAATTTCTTGCTTTCAATTTATCTTTCACAACTATTAAATTGTTTCTAATCAATTCAATATTAAACATTTAACTAACCATTACCTTTGTCTTTGTCTTTAGATTTAGGATTTTGTTTTTTTCTCATAGATTGAACTTCTGGAGGTAATTTTAAATTTTGGTGAATGTAGTCAATTTGTTCTTTCACAATTGTTTCTAAAACTAATAGTGTTTCAACAATCAAATCAAGTTCTTTCTTGTTATTTTTAATGATATCTTTGGCTTTTTTATACTCTGATTGAATCAATTTTTCAATTTCTAAATCTAATTCACGAGCTGTAGCTTCACTAAACATCTTAGCTTGGAATGGAGAAACATTCCCTTCACTAGGTACAAATTGAGTCAAACCAATTTTACTCATACCAAGAGACAGAACCATTGCTTTAATAATTCTAGAAACTTTGTATAAATCGTTAGCAGCACCTGTCGTAATTTGATTAGGACCATAAATTACTTCTTCAGCTGCACGACCACCTAATGTCATTCTTACTTGGTTCAATAAATCTTCTTTTGTTTGAATAGTTTTTTCTTGTTCTGCTGGTGTTTGCATTGTATATCCAGCTGCATCACCACGTGGAATAATTGTAATCTTTTGGACTACTTCAGTATTTTTACTATGTAATCCAACCAATGCATGCCCTGCTTCATGATAAGCGATTTGCTTCTTTTCAAAATCAGTAATTACCCGACCATGTCTAGCTGGGCCACCAATTACTCTATCAATTGCTTCATCAATATCAGCAGACTTAATGACAATCTTATTTTTTCTTACTGCCAAGATTGCAGCTTCATTTAATACATTCTCTAATTGTGCGCCACTAAAACCTGGAGTTCTTCTTGCAACATCCAAAAGATTAACTTCAGAAGAAATATTTTTATTTTTAGAGTGAATTTTTAAAATTGCTTCTCTGCCTTTAATGTCAGGTAATGTTACTTGAATTTGTCTATCAAATCTACCTGGTCTTAAAATTGCTTCATCTAGAACATCAAGACGATTTGTTGCCGCAATAACAATCACTCCTGCATCAGATGCAAAACCATCCATTTCTGCTAGCAATTGATTAATAGTTTGATCAGCAATGCCGCTTCCACCCATAACATCGTTTTTACCACGCTTAGATGCTACTGAATCAATTTCATCAATAAAGATTATTGATGGTTTATTTTTTCTAGCTTTAGCAAATAAATCTCTAACTCTTTTTGCGCCAACACCAACTAGCATATCTTCAAATGCTGAACCTGATGTTGCAAAAAAATTACAATTTGCTTCACCTGCTACAGCCTTAGCAATCAATGTCTTACCAGTTCCTGGTGGACCATATAAAATTACACCTTTGGGTGCACGAGCTCCCATTGCAGCATATTTAGATGAATTTTGAATATAATCTACTAATTCTTTTAATTCATCTTTTACTTCATCAATTCCTGCTACATCACTAAACTTAACATTTGTCTTGGTAGATTTAACATTAGATTTACCAACACCAAAAATAGACTCTTGCCCACCAGACATCATCTTTTTGGCATATGACATATAAAGTACAAACATTAGAATAATTAAAATTGTTGGTAGTAAACTAACAATTAAACCTAACCAATTAAATGAACTAGGCACTGTAGTTGCTACTCTTCTTAATCCCATTATTCCTTGAGCTAAACGTTGTTCACCAGTTGTTACAGATTCACCTGGCACATAGATTAATTGTTGTTCACTCTTACCAAAAGTAATTTGATATCTATTTGTTGAACTATTTGCATTATTGGATGTACCAATATTCTCAATAAAGGCATTTAAAACAATTGGTGTAGTATACCCTTCTGCTTTTAATTTAACTTGGAATTGATTACTAGTAGTGCGGTAATAAGCAGATAAAAATGATGTTTGTTTACTAACATCGACTTTATATTCTTTGTTGTCATTATCTTTATCTGTAAAAGTCGCAACATTACCAGATACATTAAATGAAACATTATCACTTAATACAATTTCAGTTTGTTTTGTACAAGACACAACAATTGGTGCCACAATTGCTGCAATTATTCCTAAAGATAGAAACCAAATTAGAATTTTCTTTATAATTCTATTTCGTTTACTTTTTTTATCATCTGAATTAACATCTATGCTAGGTTTGTCTTGTTTAGGCTGAGAAAGGTCATTACTTGTATTAGTAGATTTTGGATTACTAATATTATTTTGCTCAAACCACTTGTAAGCTTTCTTTTTAATAAAATTGAATCTACTCATCATTAACCTTTCTTTTCTTCTGCTGACAGGTATTCTTTACTTAAACAACCTATATAGTCAAAATTACGCATAATTTCTTTGTAATCTAGACCAAAACCAACAATGAACTTGTTTGGTATTTCAAAACTTGCAAAATCAGCATGCAAGTTTTCCTTGCGACATTCTTTCTTGTCAAGCAAAGTTACAATTTTAATTGAGTTAGGTTGTCTAGATTTTAATTCTTTTACTACTAATGATAAAGTTCTAGCAGTATCAATAATGTCTTCTAAAATGATGACATCACGACCTTTAATATTAGTTTTTAAATCCAATGATAATTCCAATTGTTCTACTCTTTTGGTGCCACCCTTAAAAGAGCTAGCAGACATAAAATCAATTTCAAAATCAAACTTTAACATTGGGATTATGCTACCAATGAAAGGAATGCACCCTTTCAAAATTCCAATAATTATTGGTGTTTTATTTTTGTATTCATAGTTCATTCATTTGGCAGCTCTTTTAATGCCCCGATGAAGTTTTCTTCTATGAATTAAAACTTCGCCCACTCTTGGGTCAATTTTGTTGAATTTGTTTAAAATATTCATACCTAATGATTATAAGTTATTAATTAATAATTAATAATCTAATTGCACACTAATAAACAAACACAATAACATTTAATTTTAGATACAGAATTTTGTTCAAAACGAGTAGCTTTAATATTTATGTTGCTTTGCATAAAATTACTTAAAAATTCTTTAATTTTAGCCTTCTTATCTTTAAAATTAATTGCATCACATACAATTGAAACATCAATGTTGCCAACTATGTATCCACGCTCATGACATTGGCGCAATGCAAATCTTAAAATATCTAGACTATCAAGATTTTTATTATCAGGATTGGTGTCACTAAATCATTCACCCAAATCGCCAAACCCAAGGGCCCCTAAAATGGCTTCACTAATTGTATGCAAGATGATGTCGCCATCAGAATGGGCCACAATTTGGTACTCTACTTTAAAATTAACTCCACCCAATTTTTGTACTCAATGAGCATTTGGTACTAAATTGTGGTAGTCAACACTATGTCCAACACAAAATCTTAATTTATTGGTTAAAGACATAAAATACCTTTTTCATCACCTTCATAACTTAAATGGTAAATTCACTTACTACTATTAGTTAACATTTCAAATGATGGGGTGCCTAAAACAAAAATAATTTCTTCATTATCTAATTGTGCTAATGGCGAATTATCTAGATAAATTACTTTGTAATTAAGTTTGTGGTTTTGCAACAAATAAAATGTTAAGCCAGCAATTAAACTAATGGAATTAGAACTGATAATAAAACATTTGGATTTATTATTCAACACTTGTTGTAATAGCTGAACTGATATTTTATATAAGTTAGAATAAAATTTCCCAACTACTAATTTATTATTTGTAGACATTTTCTAGTAACCTCGATGGAATAATTTAGCTAAATATTGAGCTGTATAAGAAAATTTATTACTACTCACAATTTGTTCAGGTGTGCCAGTCACTAAAATGTTACCGCCACGATTGCCACCATCAGGTCCTAAGTCAATGATGTGATCACATACTTTAATTAAATCTAAATTGTGTTCAATTACAATTACAGTGTCACCATTATCAACAATCTTATTCAAAACATCAATTAACTTAGCAACATCATGAATGTGTAATCCTGTTGTTGGTTCATCTAGCACAAATAATGTTTTTCCAGTTGCTTTCTTTTGTAAGTATTTAGCTAATTTAATCCGTTGAGCTTCCCCACCTGATAATACATTAGAAGATGCACCTAATTGTAAATAGCCTAATCCAACATTATTTAACAACAGTAATTTATGGTGAATGCTAGGTATATTTTTAAAAAAATCCATTGCTTCTTCAATCGTCATTTGCAAAACATCATAAATCGATTTTCCTTTGAACTTAATACTCAAAGTTTCTTCATTGTATCTTTTACCATTGCACTCTTCGCATTTAATGTATACACTTGGTAAAAATTGCATATCAATTTTAATTAAACCATCACCTTGACACTTTTCACAACGGCCACCTTTAACATTGAAACTGAACCTACCTTTTAAATAACCTTTTTCTTTTGCATCTATAACATTAGCAAAGACTTCTCTAATATCATCAAAAACACCAACATAAGTAGCAGGATTACTTCTTGGTGTCCTACCAATTGGGTCTTGAGAAACGTCAACAATTTTATCAATATGATTAGCACCAACAATGCTTTTAAAGGGGGCGTGGTCTTGAAAAATATTAAAATTAGTTTTAATTAATCCATTAACTAAAGTGTCTAAAATTAATGTTGATTTACCAGATCCTGAAACACCTGTCACTGTAATCATTTTGCCAAGTGGTATTTCTAAATCAACATTTCTCAAGTTGTGTCCTGTGGCTCCTTTTAAAATTACTTTTTTGCCATTGCCTGACCTTCTAGTTTTGGGTATTTTAATTCTTTTAGCACCACTTAAATATTGACCAGTCAACGAATAAGGATTATTTTTTACATCCTGCACTGTCCCATCAGCAACTAACTCACCACCATAATTACCAGCTCCTGGTCCAATGTCTATTAGCCAGTCAGCAGCATTCATTGTATCTTCATCATGTTCAACTACCAATAATGAATTGCCAAGATCACGCATTTTTAAAAGTGTTTGAATTAGTTTTTCATTATCTTTTTGGTGCAAACCAATTGATGGTTCATCTAAAACATAAAGAACACCTGTTAGATGTGAACCAATCTGAGTTGCTAATCTAATTCTTTGTGATTCGCCACCAGATAAACTACTAGCATTTCTTGCTAGTGTTAAATAGTCTAAACCAACATTAACTAAAAATTCTAAACGGTCAACAATTTCTTTCATCACTAATTTAGCAATGATTTTTTGTTCATCATTGAGTTCTAAATTTATTAAAAAATCCATTTCACTTTGGATATCTAATTCAGTCAAATCAATAATTGAATGATTGTTTAATTTGACACATAGTGCTGAATTGTTTAATCTTTGCCCTTTGCAAGTTTTGCAAACTTTTTCTGTCATATATTTAGAATAAAAATCTCTAGCCATATCACTAGAAGTTTCTTCATGACGTCTTTTAACTAAATCTAAAACACCCTCAACATATTCGACTTGTTCATATTTTCTACCGTTAGCTGATAACATAGTGACACTAATAGGTTTATCACTACCATATAAGATGTGGTCTATGTCTTGCTTAGATAAATTTTGAATGGGGGTTGTTATATCAATTTGGTAGTGTAATAAGAGATTATTGAATTTTTGCCAATCCAAATTAGTTGTGTTAACTGTGTTTTTGAAGAAATCAATACCACCTTCTAAAATGCTAAGTTTGGGATCTGGGATCATTTTATTTTCATCTGGTTCATACACCACCCCAATACCTTTGCAAGTATGGCAGGCACCTAATGGACTATTGAAAGAAAATAGTCTTGGTTCCAAATTCGGAATGCTAAACCCACATTGATCACAAGCATAATTTTCATTAAATAATTTTTCTTGTCCATCATAATTAACTAGCACAAAACCTTTACTTATTTTTAAACAAGTTTCAACTGAATCATTAAGACGCGAACGAGTTTGTTGATCTTTTCTTAAAATGACTCTATCTACAACAACTTCTATTACATGTTTTTTGTTTTTATCCAATTGAATATTGTCATCTAAATTGACCAGTTCTCCGTCAACTCTAATTCTTAAAAAACCTTCTTTTTTTAATTTATTAATTAAATCTTGGTGACTACCTTTTTCATTGTTAACCAAAGGTGACAACAAAATAATCTTAGATTCATCATTTAAACTAGTTATAAAATCTACAATTTGCTTAATTGTTTGAGTTTTAATTGGACCATGTCCATTAACACAATAAGGGGTGCCAATTCTGGCAAATAAAACCCTTAAATAATCATAAATTTCTGTTACTGTGCCAACAGTTGAACGGGGGTTATGTGAAGTCGATTTTTGATCAATTGCAATACTGGGAGATAAACCTTCAATTGAATCTACATCTGGTTTTTCATTACCACCTAAAAATTGTCTAGCATAACTAGACAATGATTCTAGGTAGCGGCGTTGACCTTCAGCATAAATTGTGTCAAATGCAAGACTGGATTTACCTGAACCTGATAAACCAGTAATAACTACTAATTTATTTTTAGGAATATTAATATCAATATTTTTTAGATTGTTTTCTCGTGCTCCCCTAATAATAATTTCTTCATTGTTCATTGAATTATTAATCTCCTTCTTTATCTAAATTATCTAAAATTAATTTGGCTGTTTCTTCACTTTTAACTGAGGCAATTTCATCCTGAATTTCTTTTAGTTTGTTCAAAATTTTTTCATTAGTTATATTTAAATTCAAGTTAGAGTCTATAGAATTAGTTAGGTTGTTTAATTCGTAAAAATATTGTTTTAATTTGGGTGCAACTTTTTCTGTTTTACTTAGTAAATGATTTCGTAAATCAATAAAATCCTTCCCAGTTAGACTATTGGCTAAAAAATAACCTAATAACACTCCTACCCCAATTTTACTTAATTTCTTCATTTTCTAATTTTTCGGATTTATTTTTTACATTTTTCTTATTTTTACTATTTAAAATGGTGTCTAATGTTTCAGCATTATTTTTAACTAAATTTTCTGTCGCTTCTAAATAATTGGAAATTTTGGCAATGGTAGAAATAGTGTCATTTAAACGTTCAGATTTGTAAGTTAAATCTTCTACTAAATAATCAGTTTTTTTAGAAACTATTATAATTTTGCGAAATGCTAAAATCATGTAAACAAATGCCACTATGGCAATGCAACATACAATAGCAATCAAAATAATTAATCATGTAGGCATAAAAAAATTAACCTCAATTTCTCTTAAGGTTAATTTTACTTATAAATTAATTATTAATCTATAAACTAAACAAAATTTAAAACAAAGGTGTAACGATATGTTTCAAGATAGTCACTATTGGTTTGAAATTTTATTGTTAATTCATTACTATTGCCGATGGAGACTTGTTTTGAAAAACCTAATATTTTTGTTGAATCATTTTTATCAACACAGTTTCTTAATGGCTGGATGGTTTGTAAACTATCAACATATAGTTTTAATTTGTTAAAAATATCAACTTCAGACATTGCTTGAATACTGCTTAATGTTGTGTTATTACCGAAAGCCTTATTAATTTCAGTTTGACCCAAATGAAAATCAGTCTTTAACTCCTTATTTAAATATGGAGATAAATTCACTGTAACTTTGATACTTGTGAATGCACTAGCATTACTTAATAATGAAATTTGACCTTTATAATTTGGGTCAATATCGTAGACAATAACATATTTGTATTGATTAGAATTTTCTGATTTAATTAGTGTCTTAGCTTTAATTACATATAGAGTTGGTGGGATAACAAACCCACTCCCATTGGTAGTCGAATTAAACACTAGTGTTCATGTTGAATCACTAATCTCAGTGTAATTAGTGTTTTCTATTGTTGGTAAATTGACTTGGTCAAATGTATAAGTTGACTGGGTTGGTGGAATGAATATGTCACTTGTATATATAAATAAGTTTTGTAAATTGATATCGTATTGTTTGTCATAATCTTTTATTACAAACAATAAATTCCCCCTAGTAGGATTGGTATTGTTATATACTGGTCTTGGTATGCTATCAATATAGGCTTTATCGCTAAATTTAAACTCTGAATTTTGATCATTACTAATTAAATTAGCAATGCTGCTTAATAATTGGATAATTTTTTGCTTGTTGTTATTAGTAATGAAACTTATTCATGTTGTGATTGTGTGAGAATACAAATTGCTATCTTTAGTGGCATCAATATTATGTGCGGAAACTGTAACATTATCTTTTTGAACACAAGATGAAAGTAATGAAGTAGCAGCAATGGTAGTGGGTAGTGATAACCCAATGATTATTTTTCAAAATTTTTTCATCTATTTCACCGCAATTTCTTGTGCTAAATTAATATGTTTTAATTTGTTATATACAAAAATAAATAAACCTAAGAAAATTGCACCTACTATGCCAAAACCTGCTACGAAAATTCATCAAGGTAGAATTGGGGTTGCAATCACACTAAATGAAGCAAAGGCAATAGCTTCAATAATGCTGCTAATTGCAATGGCAATTGGAATAGATAGAATAGTACCTAAAACTCAAACTGCAATATATACAAACATAAAAGAGAATAAATTTTTAATATCTGTATACCCCAATATTTTCATTAATGAGATTAAACGGGATGCTTCAAAGACGATTAGAATTGCTAATAATCCAATAATGATAATTAGGGTTGGAAGCATTGCAACAATTGTAACAATTCCAATTTCTGTCAACACTTTATCAAATGAATTGCCCATCTGACTTATGGCATATGGTGAGTCTATATTTTGGATTTGTGTAACAATGGCTGATGAATTACCAAATAGTTTTATGACCTTATTAATAATTTCAACTGCTTTTGATGTACTATCAATTGTAAAAGAAAATCTTTGTTCTTCAGTTAATGTTTTGGTAATGATCTTATTATTGTTGTTTCTATCAACAAATAAATTTAAATTGGCTTTGTTGTCAAGGGTTGTCCGATTATTGAGGAACAAATATTGAATTGCACCAGCACTTTCCCCTGTGGCATTATCACCTCAATCACCTAAAATTGTAGATAGTCCAGATGGTGAATAAAATCCAGCATAATTTTTTACCATTTGTAAAGTTGTGTTAGTTGTATACACGCCATTAAAAGGTGTGTATCCATTACCAGGTTGCACATTATTAATTCAATTAGAACTTGATAAACCACTAGAATCTGTGAACCCTAAAATTTGGTTTGCATATGTTTGTAATGTATACAATTCATCCCCATAATTGGTATCTGTAATACCTACAATTTGAAACATTGTAGTGTATGATGGTGTTCCACCTATATTAATTAAATTAAAACGATCAAATGTATTTGTAGTATCAACAATGATTTTTTGCCCTGTTGATAAATTGTATTTTTTAGCAACAACTTTATTAATAACTAAAGGATATAGTTGATATACAGTTGTAGTGCCGTCCTCATTTTTTACTTCTTCTATAGAAGTGGTAAATTGACTTAGCTTAGTTTTTAAATCATTACCATATGAGTCATACAAATAAACTAATTTGGAATTAGGCTGAATGCCATTTATTTTAATGTTTGTAGAAGTGGAATTTTTACGTCTAAAACTACTTGTCAAGTATGTGTATGTTTCATCATTGGAATTTACAGGTACTGCTGATGATGACATTTTGTAATTGTAATCTGGGATAATTTGATCTAATTGACCCTTGTTAGGGTTTTTATCATAGCAAAACATGTATCAAAATCTAAACAATGGGTTTTGATTATTAGTCATAAATTGTACTATTAATTGCGCTGCTGGTGCTTTTATAGTATAAGATGGTGCCCCATTAATGACATAATCCTGATTAATAACCCATCTTGTCTTGCCAGTAAGGTTATTTACTTGTGGTTTAAAGATTCATTTCGTTTTATTAGTTGCATCATTGTAATCTGCAACAATATCAGAACTATCTAATGTAAATGGTTGCCCAATAACATTAGGTAAGTATGTTTTGTAATTTATTGGTTTATTATTAAATTGACTATATTCTGAATTATCAATTCCCTGAATATTTACATAATTATCGCTATCACTAGCATTAGCAATTTTATTTTGTTCTTGTAATCATAAATAAAAGTCAAAATTAGTTTGTACTAATGCTTCAGTATTTTGTTCTGCTAAATACTGGATTGATTCAGGCATAATTTGTTTAGCAAATTCTCATGGATTCAACATTGCACCTAATGCATTAACTTCAACATCCAATAGTAACTTAGAAAATAATCTATTGCTCATAAACTGAATATTATGGTTAATTTCATTTGCTAAATTTGAATTTGTCATAAAAAGACTAGTGAAATATAAATTAGATCCATATGGATATGTTAATGCATTATTGTAGTCAATACCTGTATAAAAATCACCACTAGTTTTATTTGGTGAATTGTAGTTGTTAGCTCCATTTGTGTTGTATGAGTTAAACATCCCTTGTTGCGATGTTCCCAGCATGTTGTAATCAATTGCTGAATAGTAACCACCATTGATAGTCGGACTATATAAATCATAGGCCATAAAATATTTTTTATTTTCACTGATGCTGGCCAATGATGTTTGAAATAAATTGTTTGTGCCAACAATAACTGCAGATAATGAAATGATATAAACAACTGAAAATAGCAGAATAATAAATCTACTAATATTGCTCATCATAAATGTGATTCTAAATGATCACAATGGTCTGAATCTGCTAGTTAATCCTTTTGTATATATAACTAATGGATTAATTTTAAATGCGCCTGTCGAACTCATAATAGTTTGAGTATTATGTCTCAAGGTAATAAAAATAATTGCAATAATCAAGACATACAATAAGATAAATGTAGCAATAATAATAACTAGTCATATTCATCATTGCATCACTGGATTATTGATCGTTAACGTTCAATAATTGCGAACAATATCCAAAGTTGGTGTCACTAATAAGTAACCACAAAAGAAAGCTATAGTTCCAAAAATAATTGCTGGAAGCAATGCAAATGGAAAGAATGACAAGGCTAATTTTATTTTAGAAACACCATTAGCTAAACCCACACCAAATGTTACTTTATTAAGTTTCACTATTGAGCGAATTAATAGTGAAATAAATACTAAACCTAAGATAACAACGATACCACCAATAATGCCGCCAATAGTAGTAATAATGTATTGCAAATTGTTCAAAAAGTTAGCTCAAACATAAAATAAGCGATTGGGTTGTTTTGCATCTGATAATAAATATGCAGTTTCAGTTTCATAATTATTTTCAGTTCATTTTTTTAAATCACTTAAAAGTTGAGGGCGACTCAAAATAGTAGAGGATGGAGGATATCTTACTGAGTAATAAACAGTAGGTTCATAAGATGTACCATCTAAAGCACGACTAAAACCTAGATTATTAACATATGCTACCCCATTAGTTTTGGCATTAACTAATAATTGTGTAGCAGATTGAACAGGATATAACAGGTTTGGTGCATCACCAACTCCAGCAATTAAATAAGTTAAGGAGTTAATTGAAACTTTATATTTACTATCTAAATTATTGAACCAAGTTAAAAAGTCAACTTGGTTTTCTGAAATACCTTTATCTTGATTGTAAACTTTGTAACCTTCATTAGGATTTATTGAGTTACCATTAGAGAAATTAGATTTGTATGGTAAAGCCATCGCATCTATAATGGTTCTTTTATCTAAAATGCTTTTTGTATCTTTGTTTGCATCAATATAGCTTGAAGAAATGATAGAAAAATATGCAGACTTGTCGTTGTATTCCATTTGAAAGGGAATGTCACCACCAACCCCAATCAAAGGAATGACTTGTGTTCCTAACATAGAATACCCATAGCCATTGTACATAATTCTATTTACAGAGAATTTTTGATTCAATTGATAAAAATATGAATTTGTATTATATCTAATGGCACTAGCAGTAGTAGGCACACCTATAAAAGGGTAATAGTTGTTTATATAATCATTTTGATTGGCTGGCACAACTGTTATTTTTTGTAAAATACTAATAATCTCTTTTGTGGTATTTTCTGGTAAATTTCACACTGAGTTGCAAAGCATTGATGCCAAGGCTCATGGCTTATTTTTTATATAGTTATCATATTCAAATACTTGAACTACTTCACTAGTATTTTCATCATTTGTCACCATTCCAAGATCTCTTAATAACCAAAAAAACTTTGATGTGCTTGTTAATTCACTATCTTCAGCATCATGCACAGATGCTGGTAGTGTATTATTAGCAATTAACTCATTAATTGGATTAGGATCACTAATATTTTTTTGGTTTGCTAATGATAGTAAAAAGGAATTACCAGTGGTGATGTCAGATAATGATAAATTTTTAGAAAAAATATACTCATAATTTTGAGATTTTAAATATTCTTGTAATTGAATGTCTGCTGGGGTGCCACCATTATAAAGATTTGCATTTGTTTTGTCTTGAGAAGCGCTGGAGTCACTGCCATCAGTATTAGAATTACTAATTGATTCTTTTAACTTATTAGTGGGAATGCTAACAGTTAAGTTAGCTAAATTACCATTGTTAATGATTTTATTTTTAGATTGACTTAATAAAAAAGTAGAACTAAATATAGTAACAATTACAATGATACCAATAGACAATAAAATTCCTAATTGAAGCATTAGAATTTTAGAGTTTTTTAAAATTCTTAATGCATTCTTAGCTAGTAATCTAAATATATTGTTTCCCTTATTTTTCATCCCTAATTATTAAATTATTATTTTAATAATAAGGAAATATTATATAAAAAATCCTAGAAATTAACTAGGATTTTTTTAGAATTAATTATTAGAAATAATAACCTTAACACCCGGTCCTATTGTTGGGGCAACACTAATATTTTGGATATATTGTCCTTTGACTGTACTAGGTTTTTTAGATTTCAATAAAGCAATCAGTGCTTCAATGTTTTCTACAATCTTGCTTGGATCAGTTGAAACTTTACCAACACACATATGTACATTACCATAACTGTCAGTTCTATATTCCAAACGGCCTTTTTTGAATTCGCTAATTGTTTTAGCTAATTCAGTTGTTACTGTGCCAATTTTTGGGTTAGGCATCAAACCTCTTGGACCTAATACTTTTCCTAATTTAGCTAAGTTAGGCATCATTTTAGGAGTTGTAATAATAAGATCAATTTGGTTTAACATTTTTTCAATATCTTGAATAATATCTGTACCACCATAGTAGTCTGCACCCAATTCTTTTGCTTGAGCAGCTGTCATACTATCATCAATTACTAAAATTCTTGTTGTTTTGCCATTGCCATGAGGTAATGAAATTGAACCTCTTAATTGTTGTTCAACTTTTTTAGTGTCTAAATTTAGTTTTATTGCCACATCAATTGAACCATCAAACTTAGAGATTGAGACTTTTTGTGCCAACATAACTGCTTCACTTAAAGGGTAGTTTTTGTTTTTATCTACTAAAGCTTGAGCTTTTTGCATTTTTTTAGATAACTTAGCCATTATTACTTAACCCCTTTGTCTTTGTAAGGATTAACACCTTCAATTTCAATACCCATTTGTTTAGCTGAACCTGCAATCATTCTTAAAACTGCTTCTTCATCATAAGCATTAGTATCAGGTAATTTATATTTAGCTATTTCTAAAGCCTGAGCTCTAGTAATAGTTGCGATTTTTTGTTTTTTAGAATCTTTTGCTCCTGATTTAACTTTTGCTGCTTCTTTAAGTAACATGGTTACAGGAGTAGTTTTAGTAACAAAATCAAATGATTTATCTTTATATGCTGTAATAACAGTTGGAATTACTTTACCATTTCTGTCTTTTGTTTCATCATTGAATTGTTTTGTAAATTCAGCCATATTAATTCCAACTGATGCTAAAGCCGGCCCTGGTTTAGCTTGCCCACCAATTAGATTTAATTTAGCAATTCTAGTTATTTCTTTTGTTTTTCCTTTAGGAGCCACACGCAATACCTATCGCTTTCTAATAAATTTAAGGATTCGCTACGTGGTGTAGTTAAATAGTATTTAACATCGAGAGTAACTGCTCTACCACACATGCTAATAAAGTTTTTATTAATATAAGTTACTATATATTACAGTGAAAATTATAATATAAATTTATGCATAAATTGGACTTCATAAGTAATTGCAACTTAGTTTTTATTGATATTGAAGCAACAGATAGTAATTCTAAGCGTAAAATTATTCAGTTTAGTGGGGTTAGGATAAATTTGGATGGTACATCAACTGAGTTAAGTTTAATGATTAATCCTGAGCAACCATTATCTAATCATATTGTTAATCTTTTAAAAATAGATGATTTTTATCTCCAACAACAGCCATGTTTTAAAGATGTAAAATCCAAAATCATTGATTTTATTGATGATGCTGTTATTGTTACATTTGGTGACTTTGATATCAAAATCATCAAAGAATATCTAGAAGAACTTGATTTAATGTTTTTTGATTTTCAACATTATTTAAAACAATTTTCTAAAAATAATGTGCCACTATTAGAAATGCACAAATTGGTTAGTGATTACACAATCAATAATTTGCAACATGATGCATTATATGATGCAATAATGTTGAAAGATTTGTTCTATGAATTAATTAAATACGATGAAGAGGATTTAAAGCTTCTCTGCATGATAAGTCACATCATGCCACGAAGCATAATTGCTAGGCATAAAATCTTTAGCAAAATGGATTTCAATCAAAATTTATGAACTAATGTGCCAAACATTAACAATCCACCTGTAATTGTTAATAAATTAGTGGTTGGACATTTCATTAAAAAAAATAAATATGAAAAATCTACTATTCCTTACTTAATAAATTTAGAGTATGAATATTATGATGAAAACAAAAAACATCATAAAGTACATTGAACCAATCATTATGATGTCGGGCAATACACATATGATCTTTTTGCAGAACAAGCAAAAAGATGTTTAGAAAGATTTATGCACATCAGTGTTGACAAACCGATTTTTTTTAATAATGGTAGTAAAGATAAGATTAATAATTTAATAGAAGTTATTTATGACACAACAAAAAAGTTAGCAACTTTAAATTTCATCAACTTAGGTTACTTAAATAAAAAATACAAAACTAGTCAAGCCATTAAATATTTTTATGAAATGTTAGATGAATTACCAGTTAATATCCAAAATAAATTTGGTAATTTTTATAACAGCAAAATTACTAAATTTTGGTGTAAATAACTTTCATTTTCTTAACAATATGAGTTAAACTACCCTTAGTAATTTGATTTTCTAAAGGTAGTTTTTGGTTCATTAGACTGCACATTGTTTGCATACTAGCCTTGTTATTATTGGCTCTAATATCACAATATATTTTTTCCCGATGATTTAATGTTTGATAATAAACACTAGTTTGGATGATCTGGCAAATTTTGGATTGTTCAATTGCAGCTCTAGCTGTTTTATTTAAATTGAAAACTTCTAAATTAACTAATCGTTGTAAATTATTAAACATGTCACGTTCAATCCTATTGTCTTCTAAATAAAACATGGAATTTTGAGCATTAAAAATTTTAAGCAGATCAGAAATTTCTGTTGATCTTTTGAAATAAATTACAAATTTATTATGGTGTTCTAGTAACTTAGGATGTAAATTAAATTTTTGTAAAGCAAAAATTATCATATCTTTGTATTCTGAACTTAGGGTTCTAAACTCTAAGTGGTAGGTTTTAGACATTGGATTATTGACACTACCACCTGATAAAAAAGCTCCAATTAAAATGTTTTTGCACAAATCATAATCATTAAAATTTAAGTTTTTTAAGCTTAGTTTGGCAATTAAATCATCAATGTTGGAACTGGAAAATTTTAATAAATAATTGGTGCGATTGTTTTTTAGTGTTTTCTTGTTACTAATAGAAATTTGTAATTTGTATTTGCTATCAATATTGCAAAATTGTTTAAAAAACTTAACAACACTAATATATTGTGTTTTAAGTTCAATACAATTGCTAGTGATATCATATTCGCCAATATTTTTTAAACATGAGAAAATTATTGTTTCAAAATTAGTACAATTCTTTGCATTGAAACAAATTTCACTTTTTACTTGTTCGCTAAAAGTTTGACTTTCATCTAATTTCATAAAGTGTCTTTTATGTAATCAACTGCACTCAATGCTGCAATTGTACCATCACTAATGGCAGTAGAAATTTGTCTAACTTTCTTATTAACAATGTCACCTGCAGCAAAAATACCAGGATAGTTAGTTTGCATTCGATGGTCAACATCAATAAAGTTTGACTCCTTAGATAAAATTGACTGGCCATTAATAGTGGGTGACATTGGTAAAAAACCAATAAAAATGAAAGCTGCATTCACATTTAAATTAAATATTTCATTTGTTAATTGGTTTCTTAAGGTTAAAGATGTAAGCTTATCACTACCATTAAAACTTAATGTGTCTGTCTGGAAATAGATTTTTACATTACTTACACTTTTCAGATGTTCAATTTCTTTAGCATCTGCCTTAAACTCTGGCTTGTTAGAAATTACAGTAACATCGCTTGCAATATTTGATAAAAAAATTGCTTCTTCTACAGCACTTCTTCCACTACCAATAACTGCAACTGGTTGGTTATTATAAATTGCACCATCACAAATTGCGCAATAACTAATTCCTTTTTGATAAAGTTCATCTTCATTTGGGCAACCAATCTTACGATTAATCATTCCAGTGGCAATAATAATTGCTTTGGTTTTGATAATTTTTTCATTTTTTAATTTTACAAATTTAAAATTTTCATTTACATCTGTTTTAATATCTAAAACATCATTAAATATAAATTTAGCCCCTAAATTTTGGGCTTGTTCAAAAAATTTTAATGATAAATCAGGACCTGATATTTCATTAAAGCCAGGGTAGTTTTCCACACTTGCTGTTGTTATTACCTTGCCACCAGGGCTGTTTTTGTCGATCATTATCACATTAAGATTAGCGCGACAAGCATAAATAGCTGCAGTTAAACCAGCTGGTCCACATCCTACAATTGTTAAATCTGTTTCATAATCAAAATTCATATCATATGCTCCCTTCTAACGATTAGCAAAATATAATGTTCCACCTTCAAAACGAGTAAATTGAGTGTCACTTAAATGTGGTTTGTTATTGTTTTTATCATGATTAAATAATCATAAGAAAGATGCCCAAATGAATTGGATGTTTTTGTATTTCCGATACTTTGGTAATATTCATTGGCAAACAAAAAATAAAACTAACCCAATACCCAACAAAACTCCATTTAAAGCATATGTAGCAGCAAACCTAAATTGTGAGCTTCTCAATGATTCAGTAATAAATCTTATAATCCCATAGTCAATAAAATATAAACTAGCAATTGTGCCTGCATGCATTTCATTTAATTCTGCTAGTACTCCATAAATGATAATGAAGGTAATAATATTTAAAAATGATTCATAAAGAAACAATGGTTGAAAATAAGTGCCATTATTGTAAGTGATTCCTCCAACTACAACACTAGTTGTCGGTGTCATATGGTTGTACACACCTGGCATCATTACTTTCAATCATTCTAATCCACCATTGGTTACAGGAGCACCAAAAATTTCCCCATTAAAAAAATTACCTCATCTCCCAATTGCTTGCCCAATTAATATTGTTGGGACAATTGCATCTGCATACAATCACATTGATGGTCTTTTAATGTAAACATTGCCATCTTCATATACCCGAACATGAAATTTAGGACGACTTAAAATGATGGGGAAGTAAATCAAAGCAGTTATCACTCCAAATACAACTCCACCTTGAACAGCTAATCCACCATCTCGTAAATTAAAAAATTTACTAAAGTCTTTTGCATCACCAATCATGTATGACCAAAGTCGTGCTCCCAAAATAATCATTGGTAATGCAAAAAATACATAATAGAAACCAACTTCAAAACTAATTTTGTAACGCTTTGCAATTACAACTAAGTAAATGCAAATGGCACTAAAATAACCTATAATAGAGAAAATCGCATATCAATAAATTGATAATCCGCCTACTGTAAAAGCAATTGGAAAGCTTGAATTGGCATCAAATAATGTGTTCATAAAATAATAATTATTTAATTTTAATAGTTAAACAAAAATTTTCTTTAATGAGAATAGTTTTTTCATCTAATCGATATTCTTTACCATTCATTCCTTGAATAAAACTAATGATTCCATGAATTTTATTTTGATTAGGACGATAAATTTTGTGAAAATTTAAAAATTCATAAATCAAATAATATTGCTCATTTTCGTTAAATGTTTTAAACATTTTAATATTGAAGTCATTTAATTTTCATTTTTCAAAATAATCATTAACTTTAACTTGTAACTTACGGTGTTCATGGTTATATTTTAAAGTTTTCTTCAATAAACTATGAATTTGCTCATTACTCATTGTAGTAATGATTTTACGAACACGATTTCTTTCATACTCATCACTTTCATTGGATGAATCTAAAACATATTTAAGTCCCAAATCATCACAGTATCTTTGCAATGTTTTTTTACGATATTTCATTAGCAACGGTCGATAAATAGTTAATTCATTGTAACTTGATTTATCTTTAATTCCATAAAACAGATTTTTGGAATTTTTAGCAAATTCAATATAACTAGTCTCTAAAAAATCATCTAGCTGGTGGGCAACTAAAATTTTGTTGATATTATATTTTTTTGCAACTGTACAAAAAAAATCATATCTGATTTTGCGTGCTTGATTTTGAAAATTATTTTCTGATTGATATTGTTGGTAAATTTCAGGTGTAACATCTAAAACTTCTAATGGTATTTTGTATTTATCACACAATTCTTGAACACAATCAACATCATCTTGACAATTAACACGTTTATTATATTTGACTGTGCAAACAACTTTAATATGACGGTGATACATGTTGAGTAGCGCAATCGAATCTGGTCCACCACTAATTGCACCAAGATAAGGTTTTTTATTTAAAATTGACATTAATTATTGTTGTACTTATTCATCAAATCATCAATATTATAAATTGCAAATTCTTTCATAATTTCAAAAAATATTGGGTAATGAGTGGTGATTTTTTGTAAATCAGTTGAACTAAATTTTCCTAACACATAATCTTTAACTTCAATCGTTTTATAAACTGCGTCATTTAAAATACCAATTTTCAAACGTTTAAAATTTTCCGTTTGTAAGTTCTTAATGATATTTTTTATTCCATTATGTCCACCTGATGAACCATCTTTCTTAATTTTATATTTACCTAAAATTATTGATACATCATCATATATAACAAAAATATTATTAATACTAATATTGTAGTAATCCGTAAATCTTTTTACAAATTTGCCTGATAAATTCATAAATGTCATTGGTTTAGCTAGATAAACAAGTTTATTTTCCACAATAAATTGTGTAATTTCTCCACCTAAACTACTAGGTTTAAATTCTAGGTTGTTTTTTAGTGCAAAAGCATCAAGAACCATATGGCCAACTTGATGTCTAGTGTTGTTATATTGAACTCCAGGATTCCCCAAACCAATAATTAAATATTTTTCCACTTTTTTTCTTATTTTATTAACATTTTTTATAACATAAAAAGTATATAATATATTGGTGATTTTCAATATATTTTTATAGTTTTCAACATATAAACAAATTAATACTAATAATTTAAATGAAAGAGAAATTTAAATGAAACTTACTATACAAAAAGAAGAGCTATTAAAGATATTAAGATTTAGTGAAAAAATAGTTGAAAACAAAAACCCCAATAATCCTATTTTTAGTTGTATAAATTTAATCTTTAGCAAAAACAATGCTAAATGTGTTTGTACTAATGGCATAATTTCTGGATGTTATGAAATTGATTTTGATAAAGTTGAAATCGAAGAACCAGGAAAGATTTTAATTAAAAACAAAATTTTATTAGACCTTGCTAGTAAATTGAAAGAAGATGAAATCCACTTAAATAAAGTAGAAAATTCTGTTTTAATTGTTAAAACAAAGACGTTTTCTAGTCAAATCAATATTTTAGATGATAGTGAATTTCCAAATTTAAACTTTAGTTATGATAATTTACCTTGCTTAACATTAAATGAACAAGATATTAATGAAATCTTTAAAAAGAATAGTGGGTGCACATTTAATGATGTAAATCAAACTAAGACAATTAGTGGAATTTATTTCGATAAGACAATTGATTCAAATTATCTAACAACACTATCTACTGATAGTTTTAGATTGGCATATTTGAAATCTATAAATACAAATGATTTTAATGATTCATTTATTTTAAATAACACAACATTGATAACAATAAGTCAAATTTTTAAAGGTATAAATCAAGACATCAAGTTCTATGTTGATAAAATAAATCAAAAAATTTATATTCAATGTGGAAAAATAATCATTGTTGACCGTTCAATTATTGGTGATTACCCGGTTGATATTTTTGTTAAGGCATTTAATATTAACAAAATAACCACAATAAAACTAGATAAACAAGAATTAATTAATGCACTTGAACTGGGTAAGGTTACTGTTAATTTGGAAAATAATCCAATCATCACATTTAATGTAGAAAATAATAAACTCGAACTAAGCTCATCATCATTTGAAATTGGATCAACTAAGACAGTTGTACCAACAAGTGAAATTGTAGGTAGTAATATCAAGATTGGGTTTAATATTACTTTTTTACTAACTTTATTAAGAAATATTGATTCTAAAACCGTTAATTTAATAATTGAAAGTAGTAACAAACCAATGATTATTGTTGGTGACAATGAAAATTTCAAAGAGTTAATTTTACCTGTGAGATTAGATAACTAATGAATGAGAAAAAGTATTATTTAAATATTGATGAACAAATTGAATTATTAAAAAGCCGAAAATTAAATATAAAAGAAATAGGAAAGTTAGAACATTATCTACAAAAATATAGTTATCAAGACTTTGTTAATGGTTACAATGATTTTTTATTTTTAAATGAAGATAGAAAGTCAAATACCTACAAAAATAATGCTTCTGAAGTTGAATTAATTTCTATTTTTAATTTCGATCGTGCAATTTCATCAATTATATTAAGTAGTATTTTAGATTTTGAAAGAAGTCTTTCACAACAAATCATTAAAGTTATTTGTGAATTTATGATTGAAAATAATATAAATGGCGAAAATAAAAATTATTGTCAAATTTTCAAAATTAGTAATGATGAACATAAAAAGATTTTTAAAGAAATAGAAATAGAAGATATCAATAAAGAATTAAAAGGATCTATTCTAAAACATGTTGAAACTTCAAAAAAATATAATGATAAAAAAGAGATACCTATATGAACATTAGCAATACATTGAAGTTTTGGTAATATCGATAAGATATTAAATCATCTAAATGAATCTTTATTAAAAAATATTTCAGATAATTTTTCTAAAGATCTTGATTTAAAAGTATTCAAATACATTATTGGTTTAATAAAGGAAATCAGAAATAGATGTTGCCACAACAATGTTGTTTACAATTTCACTTCTAAAATTCCCGAAAACTTTAGAGATTTTTATAAATCTGAAATCAACCAAGATATTAAAAAAAAATTAAGAATTTCTGATATTGTTTTGTTGTTAGATTTTTTAAATAAAAAAACTAAAAATAATAATAATCTTAAATTAGTCTTTAATAAGAAAGTGAAGAATTATATAGAAAAAGAAGGATTTGATGGTGACATAAAGACAAAATTATTAGATTATATAAATTATAGAAATATGTAATTTATAAATGTTATAATCTAATTGTAAAGGCTATGATATGTCGAGGCTCATGCATTGGCATACTCTGGTTACAAAAGGACAAGGAGGACGCTCCCCCTTTTTAGATCATGCTATAGTAGCATGATTTTTTTTTACCTAAAATAACACATGTTAGACAATCAAACATACCACTATACTAGTAAATTATTTACTATGTTTATAGAGTGGTCTATGGACTTTTAATGATATAATTAATATATTTAATATTTATATTAAATATACTTAAATGACGCAAAAAGAAATTGTGATTACCACTGAATTTATAACATTAGGAGCACTGCTTAAATATGTTGGTTTAATTCAACAAGGAAGTGAAGCCGGTGCTTTTTTAAGTGAAAATAAAGTTCTAGTAAATAATGAAATCGAAACTAGACGTGGCAAAAAGATTTATCCTGGTTATAAATTAGAAATTAATCACCAAATGCTTTTAAATATTGTGAAGTAAGGTATTCTATGAGTGATAACAAAAATCAATATGATAGTAATAGTATTAAAGTTCTAAAAGGTTTGGAACCAGTAAGAACTCGTCCTGGAATGTATATTGGTTCAACAGGTCCAGAAGGATTACACCACATGATTTGAGAAATTGTGGATAATTCCATTGATGAAGCAATGGCTGGATTTGCCACTAAAGTAAGTTTAACCATCAAAGCAGATGGTTCAATTTTAGTTGAAGATGATGGTCGGGGAATTCCAGTGGATATCCATGAAGAGACTAAAAAATCAACAGTTGAAACTGTTTTAACTATTCTTCATGCTGGTGGTAAATTTGATAACGATTCATATAAAGTATCAGGTGGACTTCACGGTGTGGGGGCATCAGTAGTTAATGCATTAAGTTTATGATTTAAAGTTTGGGTGTCTAAAAATCATGATGAACATTTTATTGAATTCAAAAATGGTGGAGACCCAGTTGCAGAATTAACCATCATTGGTAAGAGTGAAAAAGCTAATGGGACAAAAATCCAATTCTATCCTGATTTCACAATTATGGAAGAAGGTCCATGAGATGAAGGAAGAATTATTAATCGTCTCAAGGAATTAGCCTATTTAAACAAAGGGATTAAGATTAGTTTTTTATCTGAATTAACTAATAATCATCATGAATGATGTTTTGATGGTGGACTTAAAGAATATGTCCATGAAATCAATGCTCAAAAAGAACCACTATTTGATGAAATTATTTATGGAGACAAAACTGAATTAGTACCTGCTATTACTGGAAATGCTAAATCAGGTGCCACCAAAACAGATTATTCAATCAGATGTGAATTTGCTTTTCAATATAACAAAACCTACAATGCTTCTATTCATACTTTTTGTAACAACATTAATACAAGTGAAGGTGGAACTCATGAAGAAGGGTTCTCACTTGCATTAGTTAGACTAATTAATAATTATGCTGTTGACAAGAAATGAATAAAAGACCCTAATAAAGAAAAAGTTAACAAAGAAGATATTATGGAAGGGTTAACAGCAATTATTTCTATTAAACACCCTAATCCACAATATGAAGGACAAACTAAAAAGAAATTAGGTAATAGTGAAGTCCGTAAATTTGTTAATGGTGTAGTGAGTGATGTGTTTGAAAAATTCTTGTTAGAGAATCCTTTAATTGCTGAACAAATGATTAAGAAAATTTTAGCAGCAGCAGAAACTAGAAAACGTTCGCAAGAATTTAAAGAAGCTACAAGAAGAAAATCTCCATTTGAATCAAATTCTTTACCAGGTAAATTAGCTGACTGTTCATCACGTGACGCAAGTGTGACTGAATTATATTTAGTGGAAGGGGATTCAGCTGGTGGATCAGCTAAAACTGGTAGGGAAAGAGAGTTTCAAGCAATTTTACCTTTAAAAGGAAAAATTTTGAATGTGGAAAAATCCAACTCTTCTAGAGTATTTGGTACTGCTGAAATTGTGGATATTATTACAGCTATAGGCTGTGGAACCATTAATGAATATAATCAAGAAAAATTAAGATACAACAAGGTTATTATTATGACAGATGCCGATGTTGATGGTGCCCACATTAGAACATTATTATTAACTTTCTTTTTTAGATACATGAAAAATTTAATTACTGATGGCCATGTTTATATTGCCCAACCACCATTGTATAAATTTACATCTGGTAAATCAATTAGATATGCCTATAATGAAGAAGATTTAGAAAGATTCAAGCAAGAAGTACCAAGTGGTAGATATAGTATCCAACGTTACAAAGGGTTAGGAGAAATGAATCCTGAACAATTGTGGGAAACCACAATGGATCCTAAAAATAGAATTCTTTTACAAGTTTCCATTGATGATGCGATTAAAGCTGACCAAATATTTACTTTGTTAATGGGTGATGAAGTGCCTCCTCGTAAGCAATTCATTGAAGCAAATGCTGAATATGTTAAGAATATTGATGCTTAAGGAAGGAGAGTATTGTTATGAAAAAATCATCTAAAGGCCGTTTAAGTAGTGAAGAAATTCGTGAACAATTATCACATTCAACAGTTCATAATTTACCAATTACCAAAGAATTGGAAAAATCATTTATGGATTATGCAATGTCAGTGATTGTATCACGGGCATTACCAGATGTAAGAGATGGACTAAAACCTGTTCACCGTCGGATTTTATTTGCTGCATATGGATTATCAATGTTTAATGATAAGCCATATAAAAAATCTGCACGTCTAGTTGGGGAAGTAATTGGTAAGTATCACCCTCATGGTGATTCCGCTGTGTATGAAGCGATGGTTAGAATGGCCCAAAATTTTAGCATGAGATACATGCTAATTGATGGCCATGGTAACTTTGGTTCAATTGATGGTGATTCACCAGCTGCAATGCGTTATACAGAAGCAAGATTATCTAAAATTAGTGGTGATATGCTTGATAGTATCGACAAAGATACTGTTGATTTTGTTGATAATTATGATGGTTCAGAACAAGAACCTACAACATTACCAGCATCATTTCCTAACTTATTAGTTAATGGAGCAAACGGTATTGCTGTTGGGATGACAACATTAATGCCAACTCATAATCTCATTGAAGTTTGTAATGCCATTAAAGCCTACATTAATAATAATGAAATTACAGTTGATGAATTAATGCAACAACATATTAAAGGACCTGATTTTCCAACTCAAGCCCAAATTATTGGCACCAATGGCATTAAACAATATTTTGGGACTGGCCAAGGTAAATTTACTATTAGATCTAAACATGAAGTTGAAGAGATTAATAATGGTAAAACCAATTTAATTATTACAGAGATCCCTTATGCTGTTAATAAAAAGAGATTAATTGATCAAATTGTTGAATTAGTTAAAAGGGAAGAACTTAAGGACATTACTGACTTAAGGGATGAATCTAGTCGTGATGGGATTAGAATTGTTATCGAATTAAAAAGAGATGTCATTCCAGAAATCATTTTTAACAAGTTATGTCGTTCAACTAGTTTACAAGCAAATTTTTCAGTTAATAATTTAGCTTTAGTTAATGGTAAGCCACAAATATTAAGCTTAAAAGATATGATTGCTTTATATTTGAGCCACCAACATAATGTGATCACTAGAAAAGCAAAATTTGAATTAACCAAAGCTGAAGAAAAGGCTCATATCTTACAAGGTTTATTGAAAGCAATTGCTGATATTGATTTAACAATAAAAATCATCCGTAATTCAATAGATACTGAAGAATCAATTCAAAAATTAATGGATGCTTTTAATATTGATGAAATCCAAAGTAAAGCTATTTTGGATATGCGTTTGAAAGCATTATCTAATTTGGAACACCAAAAATTACAAGATGATTTAAATAATTTATCTAAATTGATTGAAGAATTAAAAGTAATTATTAATTCTGATGTTAGACGTAATGAAATCATCTGTGAAAAATTAGATTATTTTATTACTACATATGGTGATGAAAGACAAACAGAAATTATTGAGGGTGTATCTAATATTGATGATGAAGATTTAATTCCTCAAGAAGATATTGTTATAACAATGTCTAACAATGGATGATTCAAAAGAGTACCAATTGATGCATATAGAGTGCAAAATCGTGGGGGCACTGGTGTTTTAGCAGCTAAAACACACGAAGATGATGAAATCCAAAAAATTATTATTTCTAACACTCATGCTGATTTGTTGTTCTTTAGTAATTTTGGTAAGGTTTATCGAATTAGAGGTCATGAAGTGCCAATTGGGCAAAGACAATCCAAAGGTGTACCAGCTAACAATTTTTTAGATTTAGAAAAAAATGAAAAGATTGTCAACTTAATAACTATTAATGATTACAATGACAAGTATTTATTGTTTGTAACTAAGCAAGGTCTTATTAAAAGGACAAAACTTAGTGAATTTGTTTTGATTAGAAGCAATGGGAAACTAGCAGTTAATTTAAGAGAAAACGATGAATTATTTGCCATTCATGTTACTAGTGGCAACGATGAAATTTTCATTGGCTCTAATAAAGCTAACTTAGCTAGATTTGAGGAAAAAACCTTTAGACCTTTAGGTAGAACTGCCCAAGGTGTTATAGGTATTAAATTAAACAAAAATGAATATGTCATTGGGACTGGAGTGTCATCTGAAGGTAGTTATGTGTTGTCGATTGGGGAAAAAGGTGTTGGTAAGTTAACCAATAAAGATGAATACCGTTTAACTAAACGGGGTGCAAAGGGTACTAGAACACTTAAGATAACAGATAAGACTGGTGATGTAGTAAGTGTAAAATTAGTGAATAAAGAAGACCAAGTTTTATTAATTGCTAACACTGGGAATTTAATTAGAATGCAAGTTAAGCAAATTAGTGAAACTGGGCGTTCAACATCAGGTGTGAAACTAATGGACTTAGATAAAAAAGAAAAAGTGCAACATGTGGCAACATTTAAAATTGCAGACACATTCGAGGAACAAGATGTTCAACAATAATATCCCTTTAAAACAAGATGTGCAAAATGAAGTTTTAACAGTTATTAATAATTGGTTAAAGAACGCTGATTTTAAAGGCAAGGTAGTGTTTCGTAGCTGGATTGATGAACGCAGTGCAGTCATTAAATATGAAAATCAACCCTACACAATTAAATGTGATTTAGCTGTGTTTTTAAATATTGATGAAAAGATATATCGCATTTTTATCACATTTAAAATCAACAGTTTTAAGTATGAGTTAAATGCTCAAAAAAAAGCCCTGCTTATCCAAAGAAAAAATGGCTTAGTATCATATGATGATGATGGTAAAAAAGCATTTAAAATCACTAGAAAAGACAAGAATGCTATTGTTATTTTCATTGCTAATGACATTTCTAGTGAACAAACTAACAGTTGAAAATCGCGGGTGCTATGTTGTTATGCTGACAACATCATATCAACAATCAAACACCAATTAGCTGATATTAAACAACAGAATAATGTTTTAAAGAAAACTAAAATTCAAAGTATTTTAAAAGAATAAGATTTTTAAAAAGTGTTATCATTGTATTAACAACTATTTGTTGTGTGATAGTACAAATATGACAAATAAAATAAAAAATGATTTATATTACTTGGAAGATAATCTAAAAAAGCTAAGAATTCAAAGAATTCAAACTTGAATGTTAGACCTTTTTAGGATGTCTCTTGGAGCGATATTGATCATTTTTTTGTTTGTTGTGGCATTGTTCAACAATTCATATTATTTAAAAACATCAGTTGCCTTTCAATACTATTACATTGTCCTACTTGGAATAGGTATGTGTTTGAGTGTTGGTACTTTTTTATACTTTATGGCTAAAAAGACAACCATTAAACTAAATATTCAAGATGCTCAAATTAGCAAGTTAGAAAAAATTACTAACTATGTAAAAAAACAACAAAGTAATCAAGAAACCAAGTCATTCTCTTTAAAGAGAGTGAGTTTGTCCTTTTTAGAACAAATTGCCATTCTTGAACCCAATTGTATACAACTTGTTGAGGCACACAACATTAAACAAGAGTTTAATAGTGATGTTGAATTAGTTTACTATTCTAATATAAGACCTAAATAAAGCCTGGTCCTTATATTAAAAAACTATTTCAACTGTATATACACCACAATACATATTATTTATTCTTTTTATATAAGTCTAGTGATAAACACAATTAGTGTTTGCACCCATAATTTGAGAAATTGGTAATTATATTTATAAAAAGTTAAAAGAGCAAAAAAAGCAAACACTAATCATGAGGATATACAAAGTAGTTTTTAATACCAATGTAAGTGGATTGATATTTTGAATGATTGGGAACACATTATGAAAAAAGCACTAAAATTTTGATTGGCTATTAGTTCATTGGCATTATGCACAGCTGGCGTTGCACCTCTTATTGTGTCTTGTGCCAGTACTAACTCTAAAAATGATTTTGACTATGATGCAAACAACCAACAATTAGAAATTAATAAGTCTGAATTGGTGTTTCCAAGTGCCAACAATAACTTATTTATTGCATATAACAATTTACTAGAAACCACTAAAGCCAAATCTAGTGCTGTAATCAATGAAAAATTGACTTCTATTTATTCACAATGATTAAATTCATTAGGAATGCAATTCAATGAGATTGCATTTGATTTGACTAATATTACTATCGATGGATTCTCCATATCCATTCCTACAACTATCAAAGACTTGAAAGTTATTAACTCTGATAACTCTCAAAATACTCCAACTATTAACTGCAATAAAACTAAGATTAATTTTGCATCAATTAGTCTCAACAATATTAATGATTTAATTGCAAACAATACTTATAGTGCTCCTGCAACCCAATTATTTCCTGGTTATAGCTTAGAAGATATTCAAAAATTACCTGAACAAAAATTGTTAGAAAAAATACCTTCATTACCAAATGGCACTACTATTTTTAAAGGAGGAGAAAATTTTCCTTTACCAACTTATTCCATTATTCAAACTAATGATGGTAGCAAAGCACTAAGAGTTTTGATTTTTACTCCCAATAAATCTGGTGGGTTAGGCCAAATTTTGGTTACACAATCTAATTTAGATATTGTGCCAATTCAACCTAATCAAGAAGTCAAAAATGCCTTAGGTGATGATGTGCAAAATAATTGACAAGAAGTTGTAAACAAGTATATGACCCCAATTCCTGAGCAAACTTTAACAAGTATTAGCGGCACAAGCAACGCTAATGTTGTTACATCATATGAAGCTGCACAGAATTCAAGCTTGGTTACTCAAAAAATTGCTAGCTACACCAAAGATATAACAACATTCAAGACTAACTTAGAAACTGATTTAGATTTTTTTCTAAAAAATTACTTAACTTCTTTGTCCACAGCTTGAGAACAACCTGGATTGATTACAAGTGGTATTTTCACTAGTAATAATTTAACAATTGATGAAAATAATAAATTGCTAACTGGTAGTGTTGCAATAATGCTCAACAACTCTACCACAGGAACTAAAAAAATAGCATTACCAATTACAAATCAAGAGATTCTTGTCAATGGTAATTCTACACTTACGATTTTAATTGGGTTTAATAAGTCGAGTTTATCACCTTGCTTAGTAACTCAGGATGCAACAAAAAATACTGCATACTTAACAACCGCCTTTAGTAAGGTTAGTTTAAATGTTTACCAAAGTCCAATTAATAATTCATCGGAAACAAAAACTAGGGATAGTTCTAATGTTGTAGCCCCAATAGTTAGTACTACCTTTCCAACTTCAGTTAATGTTTTCCCTTATTCATATGCTATGAAGACATTAGTGACTAATGTTGGTTTTGGTAATAATCTCATTAACAGTACATCACTAATAAATGAATCATTAAAAAAATTAAAGGTTGATGATTTGAAAAATTTACAACTAAATCAAATTAATACAACTTATCAAAATGTCTTGGTAGGTGTTAAGGCTGCTCAAAATCTTTTATTAAAAATTGCTGAAAACCCAACCTTATTTAATTTTTTACAAGACATTAATCAGGATTTGTATAGTATCTTCTATTTACTAACTAACGATGCTAATTTATCTAGTATTGTTTCAGATTTATTTTCAACTAAAAAAGTATCTGAATATCTTTATACTAATTTAAGTAAGATTACTGCTTTAATAAAGAAACTTGTTAATACTTATCCCCAATTGTCAACTGTTTTAAACATGTTAGAAACAATTGGTAATACTAATCAAACTCTAGCCCAAATGCAAGAATGGGTTAAGAGTATTGAATCATTGTACCCAACATTAGAAAAATTGCTAGGTGCTAATATTCAGTGAATCATGCCATTATTGAAAACAATTATGACTTCATTAAGCAAGGATGACCCAAGCATTATTAGCTTGATTTTCAATAATATTGATCCTATTTTTCAATTCTTATTATCAACTAACAACGCTAGCAATCTAGATGCTAATGTGGTCAGAATTATTGGTATTTTCAATACATACCTAAATTCACTAGCTGAATTCTCAGCTAAACAAATTAATGCTAGCAAAGACCCAAATAAATATAAAAATATTAAAGTTTTAGATATTTTAGTTTATGAGCTTACAACTCCTAATAAAGACTCGACATTATTAAAGAGTATTGCAACGGTCTTGCAAATTATCCAACCTAATTCACCAATAGCACCAATTTTAGACAAAATTAATTCAATGATTGGTTCTGAAATCAAAATTCCTAGTGAACTAAAGGATTATAGTGAAGCTGAGTGGAAAAATGAGCAGAATAAGTTGACCAAAAAATGAACATACAAAGTTAAGACCACTACAATTAAAACGACGTCTTTAACTACTCAGTTACAAAAGATTATTCAATCATTAGTTAATGTTACAGTTAATGATAAATCATCTGATTTATATACTTCATTATCTAACAATGTTCAAACCACAATAGTGGAAAATGATTTTACATATAATTCATCAAGCGCCACAGTCACACAAAACTTAAGTGTAAAGATGAATTTTAAAGAAACTGTTAAATTTGATTTAATGCCATTATTGGTTTTATTAGACAATGTTACTGGTGAAGTTAGCTTATCATCATCCAAGGCAACTAGTAGCAAACCAACTACCCCTGAAGTTGGCTTAAGTACAGTGACGCCAGGAGCAATAAAAGTATCTATTTTAAGTCTTAGTTTAGCCACTACATTACCAACAGATATTGTGATTATGCCTGATAATTATCTACAATTTAGTTACATAGCCAATAATGCTAAATTAAGACCAAATGTTAATACAAATACAGGAATGATTAATTGAGCTTATCAATTAACAGAACAAATTGCAATTGCATATGAAAGTAGTGAAAGCTCAAAGGACCCCTTTAGGGATCCGTTGTATATATGAGGTATTTTGGTAGCATCAAATACCAAATATACTGGTCCATCTACCACATCTAGTTACTATGGTTCAAATTATAGTAACTCAGACCAAACTAAATTTTTAGGTGTTACAGTAGTTTTAGCTAACATTTACCTAACAGACTTTATTGGTTTTAATGGTGGCTTAACAAATTATGTCACTGCATCAACTAGTCTAACTAATGGGACTACCATCCCTAATTACAATAGTGCAATTTATTCAGCAGGTGCAACAGTTGGTCAATTAAAATCAGACACAGACTTTACAAAATATTTAGCTGACTTAATAAACAATTATGGTCAATGAACAAATAATACCCTATCCAAAAAGCCTGAATTTAGTTTAAGAGATGGCAATGGTTTAAGCACTAAAATTAAAGAGTACTTTAAATTTGGTAGTGACTTTAGCACTAATAAATATGTTTCATATGAATATGGTTTTAGTGCTAGTCAATATAAGTTGATAAATGATAAGTATACATATACTTTTAACTTAATTTTTAGTGCCCCAGTGCTTTATAAGCCTTATGGCTCAACTACAAGTTCTTTAGTAACAAATTTGACTTTCACAGTTACTTCTAATCAAGCACCAAAACCTACAGCACCATCACAACCAGCCAAACCCACTAATAATTTAAATAATTAAAAGTTAATCATTTAAATCATAATCAATAACACTAACATCTTCTGGCACAGTGATTTTGGTATTACCAACTTCACCTTGGACTAGAAGGTGTTTTATTTTTGATTGTCTTGATAATACCAAGCTAAATTCATCATTAAAAATTTCATTTGATGATTGAACATCACCAAATGCATTCATTAGGATGGCAACTTTAAATCCCTGGGGGGTTTGCACCCTTTTAATATTATTACGTTCTAAATATTTAATTTGGTTGTTGTTAATATCTATAACACTATCTACAATATCAACAACTGGGCAAACTGCATCATAACCATCCTTTAATTTAGATTTAACTATTTCAATTAAATTCTGTGTGACATATGGTCGACATGCATCATGAATTAAAACATATTCATTTTTAGTGCAATATTGCAGACCAATTTTAACGGTCTCATGTCTAGAAGTGGTCGCCACTCCAATAACTAGGATTTTATTTTGCAAGCAATATAAATTTTTATAGAAGTCATATTTGCTTTTATTCACAAGCAAAATAATTTTTTTGCATTCATTATCATCTAAAAAATTACTAACTGTGTGATGAATCAAATATTGGTTATTGATTTTAAATGTAAGTTTATCTTTTTGGAAACGAGATGATGAACCAGCTCCAGGAATTATGACTGCATATTGCATTACAAAATATCAACTTTCTTTTTTGATGCTTCTTTTTTTAAAATACTAGTTCATGCTCCCGGCAAAACTTCTGCTATATGTTCTTTATTTAAAATGATCATAATTAATTGCTCAACATTAATTTGAATATGTAAATAAGGTAGTTTATTTTCATGTGAAATTGCAAATTGCATTAAGTTAATGATTGAATCAGATGGCTGATGCAAATACAATAATTGGGCATTATTTATTTCATCATCACATTTTGAATATCCACTTAGATATTTACTTTGATTATTGCCAATATTAGTCAATAACACAAATTTATATTCAACAATTTTTTGTTGAATATAATCATCTAATTTTAATGTTTGACTAATTTTAGCAAAATTATTTAAAGATTTAGCTTTGTAAGTTTTGTTTAAAAATTCATCATTAATTTTTAATGATCGATCAATCAATGAATATTCATTAATTAATTTATCAATAATACTTTTAATTGATTTATAAGTATTATCAACTAATTCATTAAAGTTCTTTTTTTCTATTTCACTAATTTTAATTCTAATATCAATAACATTGTTGTAGATGAATTGCACGTTGTTAATTTGATTATCACGATGATATATTACATATTTAGTAATTAATCCTAAAACTACATATTGGTGATTATTTAATTCATTTCAGATTCTATTCAAATACTTACAAGGGTATTTAATGATCTGGAAAACTTCCTTACATTCTTTGTTGTCAAAATTTATTGCTCTTTCATTAAGGTTAGTTTGAAATTTACAAATTTTTGGTGTTTCAAGGTAAAAAAGATTAAATTTATCTCTTAGTTCATTTAATAGTTTGTTGTTAAATCAACTAATAAATTTCAATGTAGTGACAAAAGAATTACTAGATTGATAACTACTAGTAAAATAGTTTTTTTTCATTAAGCCTTATCTTTCATGTGAGGGAACAACAGCACATCTCTAATTGTGTTTTTTTCTGTTAACAACATTACCAGTCTATCCACACCAACCCCAGTGCCACCTGTTGGAGGTAAACCATATTCTAATGCATTGATATAATCCATATCAATTTCATTAGCTTCTTCATTACCTAATTCTCTTTCTTTCAATTGTTCTTCAAATCTTTCTAATTGGTCAATTGGATCATTTAATTCACTAAATGCATTGGAAAATTCTTTTTGCCCAATAAATAATTCAAACCTTCTAGTGAATCTAGGATCTTGGTAATTCTTTTTAGCAAATGGACTAATTTCAATTGGGTGACCAAAAACAAAGGTCGGTTCAACTAATTTATCTTCACAATATGTTTCAAAAAATGCATTGATAACATGACCATATTTCATTTGATGTTTTTCTAGATGAATATTATGTTGTTTGGCTATTTGCACAGCTTCTTCATCTGATTTTACATCATAGAAATTTACACCTGTAGTTTCATTGATCAAATCTACCATTTGCACTCTTTTAAATGGTTTAGTTAAATCAATTGTAAAACCACGATAATTAACAACATCTTTGTGGACTTTTTTGGCACAAAATTTAATCATTCCTTCAATCATATCTGCCATATCATCAATGTCAGCATATGCTTCATATGTTTCTATTGAGGTGAATTCAGGATTGTGAGTAGCATCCATTCCCTCATTTCTAAAAATCCGCCCAATTTCATAAACTTTTTCAAAACCACCAACAATGCATTTTTTCAGCGGTAGTTCAGTAGCAATTCTTAAATAGTATTCTCTATTTAACGCATTATGATGAGTTGTAAATGGCCTAGCAGCCGCCCCACCCAAAATAGGGTTTAAAACAGGTGTTTCCACTTCAAAATAACCTAATGAATCCATGTATTCCCTAATGGCTTTAACAATAATACTTCTCTTGATGAAAGTTTGCATTGATTCATCATTGACAATTAGGTCAACATATCTATTACGAGCACGGATCTCTTCATCTACTAATCCATGGTATTTCTCTGGTAAAACTTTCAATGATTTACTCACAATTTTTAAATCATTTACATCTAGTGTAATTAAATCAGTATTAGTTTTCATTGGTGTACCAATGAATTCAACAATGTCACCAATATCAATTTGTTTGAATTTATTAAAAACATCTGCGGCCAACACCTTTTTATTTAAATAAAATTGAGCCATGCCACTAAAGTCTTTTATCACACCAAAAGTTTGGCGAATATTCATCACTCTTCCAACCAATGTTATTGGTTCTCATTTTTGGTTGTGTAATTCTTCTTTAGAATAATTGTTATACTTGTCATTGAACTCATGTAATGTACATGTTCGATTCACTTTTTCACATGCAAAAGGATTTTGATTATTTTTTTGTAATTCTAATAATGTTGCACGTCTATTTAATTCTTGTTCTGTAAATTTTCTATCCATAAATTTATGCCCTCCCTAATTAGTAATTATGTCGATAAATGTTTGTTTAAATGTATTTGGTCTAATAGTCTGATTAATTTGCAATGCTAATCCTAAAATTAAAGCAACTATGTAAATTATATATAAAAATAATGGTAGTGCAAACCACAAGCTATTCACAATTAGTTTGGTTGTAGTGAAGCTAATATCAACAGCAACAAACCCAATGATTGTGCTCATAATTATTATCAAAAAATAAACAACAGGTCAGACTACAGCTTTGTTAATTGCATCAATGTGAATATTATCTAGAAAATTCAAGTACGCCTTTCTTTTTTTATGCATAATTTTTCACCACACTAAATTATTGATGTAGGTGACAAAATATAGTGAGTAGATAATTATGTTTCAAATTACTACTTCCTGATTAGCAAAATCAACTATTTGTTTTAATTGCTGATTATTGCCAGTATCACTAATTTTAGGTACATTCATAATTCAAATTGATAGTGCTATAAGGACTAGATTGATAACAAATAAACCAAATCATTCCCAATTTATTTGTTTGAAAAGATTAATATAAATAGAAAATTTATTCTTTACTAATTTATAACCAGGCTTTAAATATTTTTCTGTACTAATAGTCATTAGTTTATTGAATGTTAAAAATTCCTTGGAATCTAAAAAGATTAAATTATCAAAATTAGTTTTACTGTTAACAAAACAAATTATCGTTTTGTTATATTGTTTACTGACATAATTTAAAAAATTACTTATTTCATCAACTTCAGATTGCGCAAAAATATTTTTCAATAAATTGCAAATTATATACTCACTTGCTTTTGAACATGCTAAACATATTTTTAATTTTTCTTGCTCAATTTTGGTTAATTGTTTAATTTTTTTATTTGTTAAATCATTAGAAAAATTAATTTTTTTTAATAGATCATTAATAAAACTTTTTTCTAAATGAAAAAAACTAGCATAAATCTTAATTAGCTTATTAACTGTGAAATTAGGATTAATGATGGTTGATTCATCACAATAACTTAATTTTTGGTAACAAAAATTATTAAATTGTGAATTGGATAGATGGATTAAATCATAATCATCAATTATTCACCCACCCGATTCATAGTTTTGTTTGTTTTTGGTGAAGTTAAATATATTTTGTAATCATTTGTCATTATCGCAAGTTAGAAAGTACAGTTTCTTATCATTAAGATTTAATGTTAATGCATAAGGTGTCTTGAGATTAGGAGCTTGTATTTTTATTGATTCAAAATAAAACATATTTGATATTTTATAATATCAAGATGAGTGAAATTAATAATGAATAAGGAATACGACGTAATTGTAATTGGTGCAGGGCATGCTGGTTTGGAGGCGGCATTTGCTGCAGCAAACAAAAAGAAAAAAACTGCTATTATCACCTTAAGTCTGGATGGTGTTGGCAAAATGCCGTGTAATCCATCAATTGGAGGCCCAGCAAAAGGCACAGTAACTAGAGAAATTGATGCCTTAGGAGGCATGCAAGGTAAAGCGGCTGATAGTTGCCAAATTCAAATGAAAATGCTAGGTACCTCTAAAGGAGCAGGAGTATGAGCGCTAAGAGCACAAATTGATAAAATTGCATACCATAAATGATTTTTGGATGCAATTGCCCACCAACCAAATTTAGATTTAATTGTTGGAGAAGTGTCTGAATTATTAGTAAACAATAATATTGTTGAGGGGGCCAAAGTTAATAATGAGATTATAAAGGCTAAATCAGTTGTTCTTACTTCTGGGACTTACTTGCAGTCTTTGACATTTAAAGGTAAGCAAAAAACATCTGAAGGCGCTGATGGCAGCAGTTATGCTAAGTATTTATCACAAAATTTAAAAGAATTAGGGTTTAGTTTAATTAGGCTAAAAACTGGTACGCCACCAAGAATCAAAAAAGATACTATTGATTACAGTGTAATGGAAATCGACTATGGGAGTACCCAACCATTACATTTTAGTTATGATTCATCATATTTAAAATGAGACCAAAATAACCAAGAACCATGCTATTTGTTTCATACAAGTCCTGTTACACATGAAATCATCAATAATAACTTGCATAATTCAGCAATGTATTCAGGTGCAATAAATGGTGTCGGCCCTCGCTATTGCCCATCAATTGAAGACAAGATTGTTAAATTTAATGAGCGAGAAAGACACCAAATCTTTCTAGAACCTGAATCTAAACATTTAGACACCATGTATTTAGGTGGTTTTTCTACTTCAATGTCAATAGACATCCAAGACAAAATGATTAGAAGCTTACCAGGGTTAGCAAATTGTACAATTGCTAAGTATGGGTATGCAATTGAATATGATGCTATTGATCCCACTCAATTGTATCCATCATTAATGACTAAAAAAATTAAAGGATTATTTAGTGCTGGGCAAATAAATGGTACTAGTGGCTATGAAGAAGCAGCTGGGCAAGGACTAATTGCTGGGATTAATGCAGCTAATTTTGTGGATAACCACCCTTTATTAATTATGGATAGACGAAATAGTTATATTGGTGTGATGATTGATGATATTGTGACCAAAGGTGTAACAGAACCATATCGTTTATTAACATCAAGAGCAGAACATCGTTTGTTTCTTAGAAACGATAATGCTGATGAAAGATTGATGCACATTGGTTATGCACAAGGTTTAATTAGTGACAAACAATTTGCTAAATTTGAAAACCAACAATTAATTATTCAACAAATAATCGAATTTTTACAAACAACCACAATTGGTCAGATAAAAGAATTAAAAACCAAAATTATCAAAAATAATGCCACACTGTATGATTATTTGAAGCGCCCAGAAATTACTTTAAATGATTTGCTCAATTTTTTACCAATTCAAAATTTAGATGGTGAAACAATTCAAAAAATTGAAATTAAAGTGAAGTTTGCTGGTTACATTAAAGCTCAAGAAGACAAATTACAGCAATACTATAATATGAAAGAATATGATTTGACTCAAATTAGCGATTTTAAAAATATTGCTAATTTATCATTAGAAGCCATTGATAAACTTAATAAAATTAAACCATTAACGCTAAGCCAGGCTAGTAGAATTAGCGGTATTAATATTGAAGACATATTAAAAATCAAGTATCATCTTGATTTGCAATAAAATTATGGACCAAAAAGAATTTGAACAATATCTTTTAAACATCTGTCCTTGAGTATCTCAAGACACTTTTGATAAGTTCACAACTTATAAGCAAACCCTGCAACATTATAACCAACAGATGAATCTTTCTAGACTGGTTTGCGATGATAAGATTTATGACCAATATTTTTTAGCATCATTGCTCCCATTTACCAAATTAGATTATTTTTCTTCAGATATTAATTTATCTTTATTGGATATTGGCACTGGTAGTGGCATTCCAGGGATTGTGTTAAAAATTATTTATCCTCATTTAAATGTGACACTAGTAGAGGCTAGTGCCAAGAAATGTCAATTTTTAAAAATTATTTTAGATTTATTACATTTAGATGATGTCACATTAGTCAATCAAAGATGTGAGGAATATATCAAAAATCATCGAGAATCGTTTGATTTAGTTACATCAAGAGCAGTTAGTAGTTTGAATAAAATTTTAGAATTATCAGCACCATTTGCAAAAGTTGATGGTCATATTATTGCCTTAAAGTCGCAAAACTATTTAATGGAACTTAGTGAGTCACAAAATGCAATCCAAATTTTAGACTTATCTCTATCAATAACTATTAACTATAATTTTGCTAATCACACTCATGTGGTTCTAGATTTTCAAAAGAAGCAAATCACAAATAAAATATACCCACGTAACTGACAAAAAATTGTGTCTAAGCCACTTTAATTTAATTTCTTGATAATAGAACTTACTAGTTTGCTAAATTCTTTATCACTCATTACTAAACCTTTAATTTTTTCTGCTCCACTTAAAATGGTGGTATGGTCACGGTTACCTAAAAAACTACCAATATCTTTTAATTGCAATTTAGAATATTCACGCATGATATACATCACAACATGTCTAGCTGTGACAATATTTTTTTTGCGACTATTGCCAACTAAATCTGCAACTTTAACATTATAAATTTTTGCAACTGTTTCAATGATTTTAGAAGGGTGAGCAAATGTATTTTTTTTGTTATAACCTATAACTTTATTATCTACTTCTAAAATATTTCTAATTTCATCTTTATCTAATAATCCAGTTTTTTGTTCAACAAAAAAGATTATTTTATTAATTAAACCAAGTAACTTTCTGATGTCACGATCACAAAAATCAATAATTAACATTGTTGCATCATCAGTTAAATAGATGTTTTGGCTGCTCAATGCCCGACTAATGATTATTTTGAGACTATCATCATCTGGTTCTTCTATTCGACAACTAATTCCACTTGAGAATCTGGAGATCATTCTATCCTCAAATCCATTTAGTTCATGAGGGGCTCGATCTGAACTCATGATAACAATTTTTTTATTATTAGTTAAGTAGTTAAAAATTGTAAATAGAATTTCATTAGTTTTAGTTTTTTCTGACAAATATTGAATATCGTCAATTACTAGAATGTCATAACTACAATATTTATTTTTTAATTTTTCAACCAAAGAACTATTGTTTTTTTCTTCAAAACAAGCAAATACTTCCCGTATAAATGCTTGTGTTTCAAGATAACAAATAGTTTTATTAGGGTGTTTAGCATTAAACTCATTAATCATTGCAGTCAACAGGTGAGTTTTGCCTAAACCGGTCTTACTATAAATGAAAATGGGATTAAAAACACTGGTAGATGTTTCACTCAGTTGGCTAGCCAATTTAAATGCATTTTTATTAAAGTTACCAACAACATATGTTTTGTATGTAATATCAGCATTAATATTTTGATTCAAATTGCTTTCTTGTTTGGTAACTGATGATAAATATTCAGATTGTGAGTTTGAATCAACAAACTGAATCTTAATTGTTTTATCAATAATAATAGATAAACAATTTTCTAGTTTATCTTTTTGATCTTCTAAAAGTGTTAAGTTAGCACTTTTATTAGTACTAATAATTGCAATATCATTCAAAATATTGATAAGTTTAGTTGGTTGAATTATTTCGTTAATGAATAACTTATTCTCATTTTGCAATTGATACTTTGCAATTGTATCTTTTCAAATCTGTTCAAAATTCATGTTTTGCATACAAATGTCATTTTAAAACTTTATTATGCATAAATTAACAAATATTTATTTTCTAAAAATTAAAGATGACAATTCTTTTTCTTGTTGTTAGGTTTAAATCATTAAATAAATATATATGGTAAGATTAATAGGTATATATTGTCTATAATATTATTTTGTAGATTGAGTGAATTAACTAGATAAATTTAGGTAAATTTTATGAAAAGAACATTTCAACCCAACAAAAGAAAAAGATTAAAAGTTCATGGTTTCTTATCTAAAATGGATACTAAATCAGGACGTAATGTTTTAGCCAACAGACGTGCTAAAGGTCGTCACAAACTTACAGTCTCAGATGAAAGATAATTATTGTGAATAAAAATCATCGCTTGAACAAAAGTGAACAGATTTTAAACACAATTAAAAGCAATAATGTAGTTTACTCATCTACAGTTAATATGTTTTATAGAAAGAATGATCTTTCTAAGTGACAAATTGCTGTCATTGCTAGTAAGAAAAAGTTTAAAACAGCAGTTCAAAGAAACAAAATTAAAAGGCAATTAAAAGCAATTATTCGAGAGTTAAATGTTGAACTCGGTGATTATCAAATTGTTTTTATTGTTAAACAAGAGTGAATTAATAAAACTTATTTAGAAAATAAAACAATTGTTTATAAGTTATTAACTAAGTTATCTAAAGGAGCTGTTAGAGATGTCCAGTAATGATTCGATTAGACTTGTCTTACCAGGTTTTGCAAGTGCAGCAACTTCGGATACTCATCGTAAAACCACTAAGAAAATTTTGAAAATTAGTTTGAAAGTTTTAAAAATTTTAATTTATTTAACGTTTTTTGGCATCGGTTTGTATGGATGTTTTCAAACTTATACAGATTATTGAACAACATCTAGTACATTAGTTGGTCAAGGGATGGAAATTGGGTTTAGTCCCAATAGTGGTATTTTTGATCCATCCTATACCTTAATATATTCAGGTACAGGTGGGTATTTCCCAATGTCGACTGAGTTTACAATGGCATATGGACCATTTTATGCAATCTTTGTGTGACCATTTGCCATGATTTTGCTTTATTTTATGTATGCTACTAGAAGTTGGCCAGTGGGATTAAATGCTTTGGTAGGAATTTTTTTGATTCTTTTAATTATTAGATTAATTACTTTAGCAGTTTCGGCTCGCTCAATGTTACAAGCAGAAAAGATGACTGAGGTGCAGGGTAAGATTGCTGAAATAAATGCTAAATATAAAGATGCAAAAGACATGCAATCTCGTCAGAAAAAGCAATTAGAAATTCAAGCAATTTATAAAAAACACAACATTAGTCCATTTGCATCAATGGAACAAATTTTTATTACGTTACCAATTTTCTTAATCATTTATCGGGTTGTTTCAATTTTAAGACCTTTAAAATTTGCAATCATCTTTAATGCATGAGATTTAACTAAATCACCAATCACAGAATTATTGAATAGCTTCACCACAACTGGTTGACCTTACATTTTCTTTTTAATTTTAGTAATCCCGGCCCAATTCTTCTCCCAAATGATGCCAAGATATTTAGCTAAGAAACGTTCTAGAGGGGCATCAACTGTAGGAGTAAAGAATAATGATGCAATGAAAAAAACTAACACTATTAATTTAGTAATGTCTATCTTCATGTCTGTTATTACAATTACTGTTGCATCTGGGATTGGTTTATATTGGTTCTTTAGTGCATTATTTTCAATGGCACAATCAGCTATTATCCATAAGTTAATTATGAATAAAAAAGCTAAAGGAATAACTATTCAATCTAAGTTATCCAAGTTTGGCATTGATTAACATCTATGAGTGTTAAAGAAGTTAGTAATTTTTTAAAGGATAAACAATTTCGCCCTTCTAAAAAATTAGGTCAGAATTTTTTAATTAATCCTCAAATTAAGCAAAGAATTGTCAATGCAGCTAATTTGCAACCAAAAGACATTGTTTTGGAAATTGGTCCAGGTGTTGGTGCAATCACCAGCATTTTATTGACTCACAAGATTAAACTAATTGCAATTGAAGTAGATAAAAGGTTAGCTGAACTGCTAACAACAAAACTAAAAACTTACAATAATTTTACTTTATATAATATTGATGCTTTAAAAGTTGATTGGGACAAGATTTTATTTGAATACACCCAATCAAGTAATGTTAAATTAGTGGCTAATTTACCATATTCCATTTCATCACTACTAGTTTTAAAGATTATTAGAAGTCAATTAATTAGTCAAGCAACTATCATGGTGCAAAAAGAAATGGCAGATAGACTATGTGCCAAAGTAGGCACACATGCTTATAACATGTTCACAATTCTAGTGCAATTATTTTTAGATGTTCAAAAATTGTTTGATGTTGACCCTAGTAATTTTTCACCAAAACCTAAAGTGCAATCTTGTGTAATTCAATTAACTAAAAAGCAACCAGTATCTGACCTCTATGATATTAGTGATTTTGAAGTAATTGATAATTTTTTGCACTTGGCTTTTAGTAATAAAAGAAAAACCCTAGTTAATAATTTAATTGCTCAATACGACAAAAGCAAAATTTTAAATGTTTTGCAACAAATACAATTACCAAGCATGATTAGAGCCGAACAAATTAACCCTTGCGATTTGATTAAAATCATGAAAGCGTTAAACAATGATTAAAGCTTATAGCAAATTAAATGTCGGTTTAAACATTGATCCTCAAAGGTTTGATTTTACTGACAAGCATAAAATTGAATCTTTATTTGTTATTTACCACAAACTATATGATGAATTAGAAATTTATCCTAATCAAAAACGAAAGGATGATGTCACATACTACATTGATAATAACAAAATCAACTACAGCGATTGCTTAGTTGTGAAAACGCTAGATTATTTACGGCAAAAACAATTAATTACCTCACATTATGATGTAATTATCAAAAAAAATATTCCTACCCAAAGTGGATTAGGTGGCGCTAGTAGTGATGCTGCTAGTGTTATCAAAACACTTTACAAGGATTATTTAAAATTGGATATGCTAGAGATTGCTTTGCAACTTGGTTCTGATATTCCATTTTTTTTATCAGGATATGAAGCTGCAATTATTAGAGAATTTGGTGAATGTATTGAACCAGTCAATCTAATAGATTCATCAATATTTGATGTTTACATGACAAATATCCAATTCTCTACAAAACAAGTTTTTGAGATGTTTGATCATTTAAATTCATCAAAGAATAAAAATGATTTTTATAAAATTATTAGTGAATTAAATAATTATAATAAACCAAGCAATATTTACAATGATTTATTAGATATTGTCAAACAAATATCACCAGAGTGAGGAAAAATTTATGAGCAACATGCTACTAATAATTGCATCACAATGTCGGGTAGTGGAGGTAGCATTGTAGTGATTAATCCTAATAAATTAACAAAAGTTAGAGCGAGATACGCTCCTAGTCCAACAGGATATTTCCATATTGGCGGAGCCAGAACAGCAATTTTTAATTATCTTTTTGCCAAACATAATCATGGTGATTTCATTGTTCGAATTGAGGATACAGATATTAATCGTAGTGTAGATAAAGGTATTGAATCACAATTAGATAATTTAGAGTGATTGAATATTATTCCAGATGAATCTTTAAGAAATCCTAAAGAATTTGGGCCATATGTCCAAACAGATAAATTGCCACGCTATCAACTTTTGGTGCAAAAATTATTGGATGAAGGTAAGGCCTATTTTTGTTTTTGTGATGAAGAAAAATTAGAAAATGACCGCCAATTAGCATTATCTAATCATCAAACTCCACGTTATTCTAGAACTTGCCTTAATTATAATAAAGCACAAGTTGACGAATTAATAGCAAGTGGTAAACCTAAAGTAGTTCGTTTAAAAATAGATGACGACAAAGAATACATTTGAAATGATTTAATTAGAGGGAAAATAATTGTTCCAGGAACTGCAATGACTGACCCCGTGATTCTAAAATCCAACGGGATTCCGATGTACAATTTTGCAGTTGTAGTTGATGACTATGACATGTTAATTAGTCATGTGTTAAGAGGTGAGGAGCATATTTCCAATACACCATATCAAATTGCCATTAGAGATGCATTAAACTTTAATAATGGTATTCAATATGGACACTTATCAGTTATTATTGATGAAACCGGTAAAAAATTGTCAAAACGTAATAAAGAAATGAAACAGTTCATTGAAGATTATAAGACAATGGGGTTTTTACCAGAGGCGGTATTTAATTTTTTAGGACTATTATCTTGAAGCAGTCCTAATAATGAAGAAATACTAAGTCAAGAACAATTTATCCAATTATTTGATATTGCTCGTTTATCCAAATCACCAACATTTTTTGACTACAAAAAGATGTTGTGAATCGGTAATGAGTATTTTAAAAAGATGGATGATGCATCATATATCCAATTTGTTAAACCATTTGTGAAATTAGATTTATCAGATTTTTTATTAAGTAATTTTGGCACATTGGTTTTATTGTTTAAGAACCAAATTAGTTATGCAGATGAACTAAACAATTTGATTAGTGAACAATTTTTAGTAGAAAATATGGAAATTAATTTTGAAGCCAAACAAATTTTAGATGCAAACCAAGATGTAATTGTTAGTTTGAAAAATGAATTATTAAAAATCCAAGATTGAAATATTGACAATATTAATTTAGCAATTAATAATGTAAAAAATTCAACCAACAAAAAAGGTAAAGATTTATTTATGCCTATTAGAATTGTATCTACAGGACTAATGCATGGTCCAGAAATTGCCAAAGTTTTATACTTTGTCCAAGCAAAGAGAATTTTAAATAATATTGATAAAATATTAAAGTAATTTTGTAAAAGGTGCTTTTATGTTAGACAAAGATTTAGTTGATTTAGGATATGAATATGCTGTTGATTTCTTTAAAAAATCTCAAAAAGAAAATCCAGCATTAGATTTTAATAAAATTTGTAAAGGTGCAAAAAAACTAGGTAAGTTTTCAGATGAAGAATTTGATCAAATGCTTGGTTCATTCTATGCTGATTTATTACAAGATAATAGATTTGTATTTTTAGGTAATGACCAATGAACATTGAAAGATTTAATTCCAATTGAACAATATAGAAAAAATCAAAATTCTTTATACAACTATGATAGTAATGCACCATTTCAAGAAGTGTATGACGAAGACGCATTACCATCTGAAATGACTAGTGCTGATAATGAAGTTTATGAAGAAAATGAAAATGAAATTTCACGTGATAGTTTTGATGATGAAACTAATGAAATGAAATATGAATTTGATGATGAAGATAACATCAATGAAGAAGTAGATAATGATAAGGAATAATTTTGAATTAGTTAATGCTAAACAAATGTTGACTTTGGCTAATGAACAAAAGTTTGCAATCCCACACATCAACATTAACAATCTTGAATGAATTCAGGCTGTATTGACGGCTGCACAATTAGCTAAATCACCAGTTATTTTAGGTGTTTCTGAAGGTGCAGCTAAATATATGGGCAGTTATGATGTGATTGTTGCAATGGTAAAAACATTACTCAATGATTTGCAGATTAGTGTACCAGTTTGTCTCCACTTAGATCATGGTAGCTATAAAGCATGTTTAGAGGCTATTAAAGCTGGTTTTACTTCGATTATGTATGATGGTTCTCATGAACCATTTAATCAAAACATAAGTAATACTAAAACATTAGTGCAATTATGCAAACAACACAATTTATCATTGGAAGTTGAGGTTGGCACAATTGGTGGTTATGAAGATGGTAATATAACCTCTGGTGAGTTAGCTAATTTAGATGATTGCATTGAAATCAGTCAATTAGATATTGATTTCTTAGCAGCTGGAATTGGTAATATTCATGGTGTATATCCACCAAATTGAAAAGGTTTGGATTTTGAATTATTAACTAGCATCGTTAAAGCCACTAATAAAGCAATTGTTTTACATGGTGGCAGTGGCATTAGTGATGAAATGATTAGGCAAGCAATTAGTTTAGGTATTAGAAAAATTAATGTTAACACTGAATGTCAAATTGCATTTAGTGAAGCGGTTAAAGAGTACTTTCTTAATAATGACATAATGACAAATCATCATTATGATCCAAGAAAATATCTCAAATTAGGCAAACAAGCAATTATAGATGTTTGCTTAGGGAAAATGGAATTATTTGGCAGTAGCAATAGAATTGCAGATTAAGTAGGATATGGGAATTTTTGCTGGTATAGTGGGGTTACCTAATGTTGGTAAATCCACATTATTTAACACAATAACTAACTCGCAAGCTTTAATAGCAAATTATCGGTTTGCCACAATTGAACCTAATTTTGGCATTGTTAATTTACCAGACCATAGATTAAATCAACTGCAAGATATTTATAGTTCTAAAGAAATAATTCCTGCTAGTTTTAAATTTGTGGATATTGCCGGATTGATTGCAGGTGCATCACAAGGAGAAGGCTTAGGAAACAAATTTTTGCAAAACATTAGAGAGGTAGATGCCATTTGCCATGTAGTGCGCTGTTTTGAAGATAAAGATGTTAGTCATGAATATGAAACAGTTGATCCTATTAGAGATGCACAAGTAATTAATTTAGAACTAGCAATTTCAGATTATGAAATTGTGGACAAGAGAATTGATAAAATTAAGAAAAAAGCTGATTCAGGTGATAAAGAATCAATTCAAGAATTACTTGTTTTGCAAAAACTAGCTAGTTTTTTGCAAAAGGGTAAATCAGGCAAGGAAGCTAATTTAAATTTAGATGAACTAAGGTTAATTAAGTCACTAAATTTAATTACATTGAAACCAATGTTGTATGCAGCTAATATAAATGAATATGAAATTAGCAAACATAATGAAAATCATCATTATGTTAAATTTTTAGAATATGCTAGTGCACAAAATGCTCAAGTTATCCCAATTAGTATTAAGATTGAGCATGAATTAAGTTTATTAGATGAAAATAGCAAGCAAGAATTTATGAAAGATTTAAATATTGAATATACTGGATTAGATAGAATTATTCAAGAGATATTTAAATTGTTAAATTTGTCCACTTATTTTACTTGTGGTCCTCAAGAAATTCATGCTTGAGTATTTAATAATGGCATGAATGCACAAGAATGTGCAGGCATAATTCATACTGATTTTATGAAAGGCTTTATTAAAGCAGAGGTTATTAGCTACAATGATTTAATTGGTGCTGGGAATGAAAATAAAGCTAAAGAACAAGGTAAAATGCGTTTAGAAGGTAAAAATTACCCAATGCAAGATGGCGACATTTGCCACTTTAAATTTAATGTAACAAAATAGTGTCTAACTAGAACTGGTGGGGGTTGTTATGGGAAAAATTGTTTTTGATGGTTGAATTGAAATTATTTGCGGTCCAATGTTTTCTGGTAAAACAGAAGAATTAATCAAAAAATTAGATAAGGTTAAATATTCAAAAGAAAAATTTATTGTTTTTAAACCAATAATTGATACTCGTTCCAAAAATGCAATTGTTTCTAGACACAACAAAATTGTTCCTGCCATTGAAGTTAGAAATTCCAATGAAATTTTGGCTTATATGAATGATCATCAGGACCAAAACTACAAAGTTATTGCCATTGATGAAGTTCAATTTATGGATAAAAATATTGTTAATGTGGTTGCTAATTTAGCAAAGCAAGGCTATCACCTTATCTTAGCGGGACTAGATAAGAATTTTAAAGCAGAACCATTTGGCAGCATGCCAGAATTATTAGCAATTGCTGATAATGTGCAAAAATTAATCGCTTTATGTAATGTTTGTGGTTCACAAGCAACATTTACATATCGAACATCTAATAATGATTCAGAAGTTTTAGTTGGTGATAGCGAAAATTATGAAGCCAGATGTTATGAACATTTTAGTTACAAACACAATGATTAGTAAATTAACAATTTATTGGTTTATGAATTATTAGGATTAAGAATAAGTTATTAAATAATAACTTATCATTGAGTTGATTAACTGCTTAAATTACTTGTATTGCCTAGATAATAACTTCTAGATTGTTTGTACTTTGGTACAAATGTTATAGCCATATCACTCTTACAACAAACAAAAAACTCTATCTATTTCTAGATAGAGAAAACATTAGTTTATTTTTTAGATTCTATGGTGT
>OIZF01000120.1_pt1 | contig 52706 bp, 62 predicted proteins | sample 1588471 | NCBI WGS metagenome assembly OIZF01 (sample SAMN03283279) | human gut metagenome | biome: human-associated habitat; material: feces | host: Homo sapiens | place: Peru | collected 2012
GCTGGAGCTGCTGGAGCTGCTGGAGCTGCTGGAGCTGCTGGAGCTGCTGGAGCTGCTGGAGCTGCTGGAGCTGCTGGAGCTGAAATCAACTTACTTACCAAACTAGAAATAAAATTCTCTGTCTTCTCTGAGAGATGTACATTAACATCTACTGAAATCTTAATATCGTCCATAATTTAAAAAATTTATTTGTTTAACAATTCTTGTTCATACTTTTTGATAGAATTATCTATGCTGTTGATAAACTCTTCTATTCTAACTGTTTTGGCATTTATGATGTAATTTTTAATTTCATCCATACCTTTATAGATAGATACCGAGAAGTCTCTTCCTAAAATTATCTTATACTCACCTTTTGTAAAGATTGTTCGCTTATCTTTTGTAATAGCGTGCCAATCTGTATCTTCTACGGTGAATAAGTCAGATACTGGAACCTGCAAATAGTGAGCTAAGGCACATATCTGAGCAGAATCAAGATAAGATTCACCTCTTAATACTCGCTTGAAACCGAGCTCAGGATATTTGACCATCGGCCATAAGAGATTTGCAACCTCTTGCTCCTGTAAGCCATATTGGCTCATAATTTTATTTATGTTAAATTTTTCCATGTAAAATATGAAGTTATGTTCTTTATTATTTTCATTTGCAAAAGTAACAAAAATTCTTCATATAAAAAAATTTTTTATGTTAAAAGAAGTTAACAAAAAATTTTTTAACTACTGTTAACACTTGAACTTATAAATCTTAAATAATGTATGCGTATATACGCGCGTATGCGTAACACAATTCTATATTACTTAAATCTTATAAATTTATCAGATAAGTAGCGTTCACAAAATAAAAAATATTTACGGAACCATGTAACCTATTGAAAATTAATTACTTATATAAAAAGTGTCCGGACACCGACCTCTTTCTATAACTTATAGGGATATTTTTAAAAAACATATACTACGGTCATAGTAGCTATTTTTAAAAAGTTCATTTGGACTATATAAATTATAGGGTAACTTGGGTAACTTTTTATATAAGTGATTGATTTTTAATAGGTTAGGTGTTACCCTATAGCGTTCACGGATAGTTCACGAATTGTTACCTTGTTAAATATTTTTACTTTAGCTCTATATACTCTATATTACTGATTGTGCAATTTGGATTTTTGCTAACAATATTGAGTTGCAAATTGCGATAACCAAACCATCTAGGACTAAGCTTAATGCCTAAAAATCTTTTTCGTTCTATAGACTTTGTAATTAAAAGTTCATCTTTAGACTGTATATTTAGATTTGCTGAATCTTTTGTAAAATATCCTGTTACCGAATTCCAGGAATCATAATAGTTAATAGCCTTTACTGTATCTTTGTATATTATAGAATCTTTTAGCTGCGTTTTTATCTTGTACTTGATAATAGTTTCAGGATTTACTACAGCAGTAAGTTTATCAGCTTTAAGCTGTTTAATTAACTTAGCATCATCAGCTCTTAATTGCTTATATTGTTTTAAAGACAATTCTATATTTGAAATATGAATTGCATTTAAGCTGTCTGCCACTTTGTATTTATGCAGTGAATCCATGCTCACTGATATACTATTCTGGTACGCAATTTCACAAGCTTTATGTTGTTTTCCTTGGTGCCAAATATACAAAAAAGCCCCCAAGAGAATCACGATTAAAAATTGTGAAAGTATGCTATAAAAATTCAGTTGCTTCATAATTCTAGCTATAATTAATTAAATAAAGAGAGCGAAATCCACTATATAAAGGTGATAACTTTATAACCTAAATATAGTGGATAACTTCTGTTAAAAATAGGGAGTACCTGGGATAATTTTATATATTTTTGTACTCCTCTTTTGCGTTAAAGCAAGGGCAGGCTTTATGCACATTAGGCATATCACGATGGCCTACCACTTTAGCATTCGGAAATCTTTGTTTATAGCCAGCAACAAGTCCAGCCAGTGCTGCTTTCTGCAACTCAGTTCTTGTATCTGCTGGCTTTCCATTTTCATCAAGTCCGCCAATATAACAGATACCGATAGAATCTGAATTGTGACCTTTACAATGAGCGCCTGGTTTTGCCTCTGAGCGACCAGGTTCTACTGTACCATCCAAATCAACTACTGCATTATAGCCGATTTCATCAAAACCGCGCTCTCTATGCCATTTGTCTATATCTTTGGCATGAAAATCACGCCCAGCCTTAGTAGCTGAGCAGTGAATAATAATATAATTTATCTGTCTCATAATTTAAATATTTATAATTTTATATCTATAAAGTCAACAGCATAAAGTTCTTTCGCTCCTTCGCTTCTAAATTGTCTTCAAAAACGAACATCTTGCCTTAATAAGATTATAAATCCTCTTATGTCCTTCTATTGATGGATGTATGTTATCAGACAAAAACATATTTTTGTCCAAAACACCATCATTATTATAGAAGACATCTTTGATTTCCACATAACGAAAATGTGACCTAATATAATCATTTACAACTGGATGGTTATCTCCAGTACCATATTTAGGAGGAACTGTCAACCAAATTGTTCTTATGCCATTTTTGGTTGCTGCATCATCAATGTATTGTAACCCAGTGCAAGTTGCCTGGCTGTCAACGTCATTTATACCTATGCAAAATAATACATATTTTGCATCTTTCAGCCATTTCATTTCCTTGTCAATGTGAGGTTTTATAGAGCTTATACTTGCTCCTCCCTGACCAAGTATAATAGTCTTTCTGTCGCCAATGGAACTACATAGCAATGATGCAAATCTCTTATCCTTGTCACTAGGAATCGAATTACCTTCTATAAATGAATGACCCACTACTACAAGTTTTACGTCATTGATATCTATTGGGTAACCAAAGCTAACATCTGAAACTTTCATTTTGCCAGTCAGTGCATAGAAAGATAACTTACCCCAAGCATATCCGTTAATACTTCCGTTACCTTCATTGGCAGTATCACCGCTGATGACTTCACCATTACCGATACCATCTTTTGATACACTAATTCCATCCTGTGCTGTTACAGAAATATTGAAATAAGAGTTTTTCTCTGTTTTCTTTTCAATAGATATGGTGTATTCTTTTCCCTTATCAAACACTAGTTCTGAAATATAATATTTGTGTGTCTGCTTTGGTGGTAAAGTCTGTCCTACGATATAAACAGATATGTAACTTCCGCTTTCATCCTTTCCTATACCAAACATTGTGCCAGCCAACTGATACCAAAAACCTACACAGAACTCAAAATAACCAAGAGAATCCGTATCAATAATCTTCAATGCTGATGATAGGATAAATTTATCTTCGTATAGACTGGTATTGTACTGTAATCTATTTTCGTAGCCAGTCTGAAGACTTTGAGCACTAGCTTTATCTTCAGATATGGAAAAGGCATTGTTCAATATATCAAAATCTGAGAAATCATAAATAAAATTACCATAAGATTTTGCAGAACTGTTAATTTCTTGCCTTAATTCATCCTTTGCATTGTCAATCAACATCTGTGTTGATATATTATCTGTGAAAAAAGCCTTATTTGGCAATATGGAATCCGAGCTTCCATCATTCCAGCAGAAAGCATAATAACCTTCCTCTAAAGTTATGACTTTATTAATTATGGAAGAAGGAGCATAACCTATTATTTTTTGTTCTGGCTCTTCATACGTTTCACTAGAATATTTCCATAAAATATCCTGTGTAGAATTTGCATTATTTATATATATCCAGTACTTACCAGACTTCAAGTGAAGTTTAACTAACTTATAGCTTTTGATAGCATTAGTAATAGTACCTTCACTACCTTTGATATATTTTCCTAAAGAAATATCATTCTTGCTGAATAATGACATAACGGTAGGAATGAGAGTATTTTTTATAACATTTAAAATATCTTGGTTATTCTTTTTAATGTTATCATCAATTAATACTTGTATGGAAAGAGAATCAGTTATAAAAGCTTTTCCAAACGAAAAACCATTATTGTTATTATCATTCCAACAGAAAGCGTAGTAACCTTCCTTTAAGGTTAATATCTGGTTATATGGGGTTGTTCCTGTAGAACCAACAATCTCTTTTTCTGGTGAAACATAGTCGCTATCAGAATACTTCCATAATGTGGCTTGTGAAGAAGAACCGCAACCACTATATATCCAATACTTACCTGCTGAAAGATGCAGCTTAACCAGTTTATATGCTTTAATAACATCTGAAATAGCACCATTTGACGGATTTATTGATTTACCGATAGTAACATTATCATTGCCAAATAGTGATACAACTGGAACTTTTAACGACAAGTCGCTGAGTTTAGTACTTACGGCTTTCTGACTCATCACCTTATCCTCATCCTCCCCAGATTCCTGGACAACCTCAGGTATATTATCTACCATGCTGAGTAAAGTACTTTGCATAGTAGAGCCAGTAATCTCCTGATTACCATTTTGCTTTATAACTTGCTTGATAGCAGACTTTAAATTTTCGTAAGCCATAATTTCATTAGTTTAATACTATCCCATATAGTTTGGCTATTAAGAGTATAGCCTTTGCTCCATAAACTGAGCAACAACATGAGAATCTTGTCCATAATTTTATGCTATTACAATTTTACTATTAGCCTCTACTGCTGAACGAACTTCCGCCCAATCGGCTGAAGAGTTATATTTCTCCAATACTGAAGTCTCTAACGTGATTAAGAATGAAGCATCTGGCTTAGCATTCTGAACTGTATAAAGGATTGACTCTGGTGAAACCTGAGTGCACCAGTGCAAATCTAAGTCTTGTGCCAAATTCTTAATCTTAAAGGAAATAAGCCTTACACAGCTGTCAAACATGTTTAATACAGAATAGCCTGTGTTTGGAAGACTAATAATTCCTACAATCTGCTGAAGATAGATACAACCAGAGAATATATTTGTACAATTGCTAACATCGAGTTCACCTTCTTCATTTGGTGCATTCAAATCTATAATCTCACAGTTTGATGCATAGAATGCCGAGTGCATATCTATATCAGTCTGAAAGCCTTGGAACCATTCGTGGCACTTAATATACTTAGCTTTTGAATTAGCCCACATAGCTGTATAGTTAGTTGTATTAGCAACTTTATCATACTCTTGGTCAGCTAAGAGCATATCAGCTGGAGTGAGATTAATAAGGCTTGTGCCAATATGAACTTGGAACTTATTATTCTCGTAGTCATAATCGGCATCAAACAGCTTCTTGTACACTTCAATCTCAGCTTGAGTAACAGGTGCTACCATAGCAGAAGTTCTTGTCCAATTAAGATAAGAGCCATCTGCATCTTTTGATAAGTGCAAATAATACTCACCATCTCTAACTGTAGCCATTGCTGTTAACTCTGTAGAGCTATACTCTAAGAAGTTAAAGATAATAGCCAAGTTGTTATCAAGAACTGCGATATGTGTCAAATCATGATTAGCATTTGCCGCATCAATGACTTGGTCAATGTCTGCTTGAGTATTTGTTACCTTATAGCTGTTAGAAGGCAAATTATCGCCTGTTTTAGCAGGTTCTCCAATAGTAATAGCTACTGTTGAAACTTGACCATCATCTACAGATGTAGATGCCAACTTATCAATAATAGCCGTAAACAGTGGAGCTAAAACTTTAGCACTTGCTGAACCTTGCTTAAATATCTCAAGGTCAACATACTTTCTCATCTGTAATATATCCATAATATACCTTATATTTTATTTAGAATCATTTTCTCGCTTCATGTTTCCAAATGATTTATTATCTGGTTTATCAAATTCACTATTTAATCTATCTATAATAGGCTTCCAGTAACCTGGCAAAGCTTTCATAATTTCAAATCTTATTAAGTGATAAATCACTCTGAAAATAACATTTTTTGGATATGCTATGATAAGGTTTTTAAAACCATTACAAACATAAGCATAATCAAAAATATACGTTAAAATTTTTGCAGCAAATGTTGCTTCTTTTTTATCTCCACAAGCATATACGATACTATAGATAACATATATGATTGTGAAATATAATGCTAATTCGAATATAGCTTTCTGAGCTTTATTCCAAGAGAAATTTTTGCATCTTGTTATAGATATGCCATCAGCTCTCATTCCACAGAAGATGTTAAACCCAAAGCCAATAATAAGAGCTACCACAAAGCCCTCTGTTGGTGTTAGTATAGCCAACAGAGAGCTAAAAGCAGAAATAATAATTAGCCTAATCTGTTCAAATTCAAATGTTCTTGCCATTAGATGAAGTCCTCCCAGTTTAATGTTAATGATTTACCAATAGCATCACTGGTCCATCTCATAAATTCCATGCCTTCATAGCCATCAGGGTCTGAGGCTACTAGCTTAGCATAAGTAACGCACTTGTCTACTGTATCAAGAACTGCTGGATAGAAATCAGCATAAGCCATATTAGCAGTATATGCCATATCTCCACTGGTCTCATTGTGAGTTGGAGTAAATGGGCCAAGCACACTTCTTAACTGCTCTGCAGTCCAAGAATGAGTACTTCCAGATGTGTTGACCATTTTCTTGCTCACATAATCTGCGAGTTTATCAGTAAAATGGTAACCATGCTTTTTGATATATTCAAGATAGCCAGGTGCATTCATAATCGCATTAGCTGTTCTTGAAAACTTATCTTTAATCTCGATTTTGTGCTCTTCATTATCTGAAGAATGCACAACTATGTATTTAATCTTTTTCATGATAACTTTTCAACTAATGTTTTAACTAAGTCTTTCACTTCTTGAACAGAACCTTCGACAGCTTTAAGTCTTGTTTCAGTTTCTTGTTCTTTCTTAAGAGCAGGGTTAAGAGTAACAAGCAATTCAGGAGTTTTATCTACTACCATCTGGTAGTAATCTCTGTTTGCAAGTTTCTCTTTAGCATCATTGCAAATAGCATTAACCTCTTTAATAAGAGCTTCTGAACTAGTAGACAGAACGATATTTCCTGCCTTAGTAGTTTCTAACAATTCAGGAATAACATATACACTAGATTTGCCACCAATTTCAATAGTAATGTCTCTGCAAATAGTATTGCTCTGCTGTGTAAATACACTGCCATAACTGTTGTTACTATCTACGTGGTATACATTATTTATAACTTTTCCTTGATTAATGGCCATTTCAGACTTATCAAGGATAAAAACTTGTTGACCTTGTTTAATATCTTTAAACTGCATAGCTTTACATTTTAGATGGGACAAAGATTGGTAGCTAGACACATAAATGCCTAGCTACCAAAGTTAAATATTAAGGAGCTGTGGTAGTTGTCTTATTTGCAGCAATAATCTGAGATACTGCTGCAGTAATACCTGCTACAATAGCCTGTGTCTGGTCTCGCTGGCTCAATTCGCGACGAGAATCATTGTACTTCAGCTGAAGTTCCTGATTCCAATGGCCATTCATTGTATCAATGATTCGCTGAGTATTAGCATTCTCGTTAGTCTTCAAGTCACATGCCATCTGAGACATCTGGAAACCAAGATTAGAAGCGGCACGCTCTATGCCAGTGTTGGTATAAGCGAAGCCTTGCTGCAGAGCATTTACGATGTCCTTCTGGCCAAGCTGGTTTTCGTAACCCATCTTAATGATATTCTGCTGAGTCTGGCAGCAGCAATCCTTAAGAGCCTGAATCATCTGCAAATTGCCCTGAGATACTGAGTTGATTACACGTTCTGAAGAGAAGCCCACCTGACCGCTAAGTCGGTCTACACCTCCGCGAACGTCGCAAATTGCTCCATTGAGTGCATTAAAGTCACAATTCAAGTTGCCAGCGAGCTGAGTGATAGCTGCTGTATTACCATGAACTGCGTCCATAAGCAAGTTACTGTTCTGATTATCTGCCATCTGATTGCGAAGAGAATCAATCTGAGCCTGAATAGCAGGATTACAATTCTGCTCGCCTCCCCACATACGATTAGCAAACATCATCCAAACTAGGTAAACAAAAGGATTGTTCATCCAGTTGTTCATACCACCTCCCATAGCAGCCATCATAGTTGCTGGGTCATTGTTCTTAGTAGCGGCTAAAATCGCTGCTAAATCATTATCGCGACCATCAGTGCAATAAATCTTTTCGATTGTATCAGCCATAATCTACAAATTTTAAATTAAACAATTAAGTTTTTAACTCTCCATGTTGCAACATTTTATTCAATATCATAGTCACTGTTATAATCATTGTTGAAATCACCTCCTACAGCTTCATGTTTGAAGCCACCAAGATTAGTGATTATATTGTCCACATCAAATTCACAAGTTACTGAAGCTAAATCTCCTTGTTCCTGCCAATCAACTTCCATATTGAAAGTTATAGCATCATAAGTTTCACCTTTACAAGTTATCCTCTTCTGACTACAAAGACGAATTATCCTCATAGCATCACAAAGATATTCAGGAATAACTGTATTAAACTTATATGTTTTCTTAGAAACTTGGCTTTCAATAAATGAATAGCCTAATCTCTTTGTAGCCTCTTCTTCAAATGAGTATTCTGGTTTGCCCAATTCAGATTTAAGTAATAGAATAAAGTGAAAGTTCTCACTGCCTAATACTATTTTGCCATTTTTAAGAGTGAAATCACCTTCTGGGTTCCAATACTCTATTTTAAGACAATCATCAATATTGTTATCAAAACAGAACACTTCTGAATAATACCATCCACCAGAATGTATTTCAAGCCAGTATTGACCTTCATAGTCGATAACACCTGAAAGTGGAAATATACCTAAAAATAGTAATACATTATAACCATTTTTTGATACATTTCTTAAGCCAGCATCTTTAAACCTTTCAACTACATTGCCAGTTACTCTTTTATTAGTATTGGCATTTCTTACATATACTTCCGAAACATTTCCAGATACTATTAACTGAAACGGCGAAACTACATTTGGGTTTGTAATAAGTGGAGCAACATGGCCATAAGCAAAACTGCGATAGCGGTTCTGCTTATGGAAGTTATCATAGAACTTCAACGGTGATATACATATCGGATTTGCCATATTGCTTTTTACTATTGGATTCGTCAATAAAATTATTATTCAATGCGAATATAATAAAAAATATTCAACATTGTATAAAAATATATAATTTTTAAAATTATTTAACTCTTTATTTCGGACTGTACACAAGAGTAGCACTTATAAGATGTGTGTCTATATTCACTGACAGCGAATCAATAATTCCTGTTCCAACTGACGTTTTGATAGCTTTATTCAAGTCTATTTTTTCATCTGTTTGAAATTCTACATCTTGTTGCATACACTGTTTTATGCCAGTTACTCTGTAAGCATCAGATGATGGAGCTCTTGTATATTCTATGCGATATGCTGGCATATCTAGCATATAATATCTGGCGAGATATAGCCATGAGCACAGATAATTTTGTGGCGTAGCACTATATGTATAGATATATTCATCGTCTCTTAAACCAGAAACAGCTGCGATAGGAACTCTTTCTGTATCCCTATTAACCATCATAAGAGCAAAGCCATCTTCAGAAAATTTATCAGGAGCGTACAGCATTAAATCAATATCAGTAGAGAACACTTCAGAATTTACTTCTTCTGTTTTATCTGATTGGATATATACAGATTTAATGTCAATTTCCATATCGTCAAATATATCTGTAGAATCATCCATCCAGCTAAATTCATATCTAGAATTTAAATCATCTTTACTATAGCTAGTTGCCTCTTGAGCATATAGAACTGTTTTCTTATTAAATTTATCATATTTTTTAGTTAAGTCAAATTGCAAATTAGGACTTGTATATGATAAACCTTTCATAAAATACGATACATGCTCAATTCTTAATCTATTGCTATCATCTATATACCAATAACATCTAAAGCAATCTCTTAGCATATTCATGACTTGCTCAAGTGTTATTTCTGCTTTCTGAGCTGCTTGGTCATAATTACCTTTTAATATATTAGACTTTGGAGCAATAAATGGAGAATATCCAATTCTAGAACCATCAAATGGTATTATAGGAGTTGATGTATCTCCTCCGTATAAAAATTGACTATATTCAGCTGTCGCCTCAAATCTTACTAAAGGGTCTATTTTGTGTAGTAAAGCAGTTATAACGTCAGCTAATGAATATGCATCTTTTAACGTAAATTGCTTTCTAAATTGGCTTTCAAATGAAGTCCAGTCATCCGGTATAATTGCCCATATAGACGTATTAGCCCATGAGCTTCTACTAATAGGAACTGGCATATGCTCAGTTTTAGTCATAGCATTTACAAAGTTATTAGTAAAATACTCTCCATAGTCATTTCTACCATACTTCGTAGGATGTTCAACAGTATATCCTGATTGTTTTATCTGTAGACCGACCAGTCCAATACATTTTCTATAGTTGACTCTTTCAGATATAAAATCATCTTTTGGTAAATCGTATAGTGTTTTTGTTTGTCCAGATGATGGTTCTACTGCTGTATCAACATCTGCTAATATACGGCCCCATATCGTATAATATACCACATCAAATTTAAATTTACTAGGCGTTGTGGCATCACTGTAAATTTTAAATTCATATTCTCCTGTATCACCTATACTTGATTTATCAGAGTTAACATTCCAATCTTTCAGTGCAAATACACAAGTTGAAAATGCTACTCCTTGATTTCCAAAAGTTCTGTCATCGTAGATTTTTAGCACAAATTTCCATTCATCTTTTATTCCACTTAATGCTTCGCCTTCAACTACTTCTCCTGTGCCAAACCATCTTATAGTTTTATTTCCTTGCTGGTCACTTTCTGCATATGATAAATCAGATATACCTATCATCTTTATATGGCCATCTCCATTAGTCTGGTTAGTCCATGTTGTAGGTGGAGTTCCCGTGGTGTGAACATATGTTCCAGCATACCTTGAGCTCATCTCCTCGGTAATCTGAAACTCTTGAATATTTAAATTTCTAGCAAAATAATACTTCTTCTCAAGAGCATTTGCATCATCTATAGATTCGTTTACATCTTGTTCCCAATATGTTCCATTCGCATAACATGATACAGAATTAGCGCCTTGAATATAGAATTGATACAACAAGCGCTTTGTAAGTATAATTGGAGTTATTACAGGCGAAAGTTTAATCAAATCATAGGTATTATCATAATTATTCATTATTCTTGAATACCTATCAATAGGAGATAATTTCAGTTCTATTGAGTGTCTAGTATTATCTAACTTACAGTCTGTTTTAACAAACGAGTTCAAAGCTAAAACTTTTCCCTCATTATTCGTTACTATCAATAAATATTTAGTTTCTAAAAGCTGTGATTTTATAAAATCAAAATCAGTTCCAAATATTTTGATAGAACCCTCTAATGAACTTCTGAAAAATGCTTGCCCAGTTTCTTTTTTATATTTGTTTTCAAGCTTATTATAATATGGCTCTTGTAACTTAAAGCCTGAATAGACCCAAACATGAGTAAGCATATTATTGATTTCAGTTTGAGTCATCTGACTAAGCTCTGTACTAGAAATACTGAGAATAAAGTCGCACCTTATATAAGCTGCTCTTTTCCAAATACTCTTATCATCGTGCGAAAAATATTCAGGATTGCCAGTCTGCGTCACTGTATAGCCTAAGTATTTTGCATTCTCATCATACATGAATATTCTTGCTCTTTTTACATTCTGTATATCTGGCGCAAACGCATTAAATATAAGAATATTATTTCTATTACTAGGTCTAAGCCCTGTTAACCAAGATGTGACACAGTATTGGCCTATTGAAGTAGCACTTTCAAACTCGCCAGTACTTGTATTGAACTGACCGTTTGTAGCAGTCTGCTGTTCTCCTTTAAGCAAATAAAATATATTGTTATTCATAAAGCTATAAATCTAGATAAACTTTAAATTTTAATCTCTAGAACTTTAAAATTTATATATCTTTATAATTTATAATTCAATATAATTCAAAGTCTCAGAGATTATAAAGTAAAGTCCTGGGTTAATTATTAATATATCTTTTCACATTACCTTTTATAATAAGAGTTCTGCCATCCCCTAAAGGATAGATACGTTCAGAATTTTGTTTCTTAATAGCCTCTACATTTCTTTCGATAGTTGACAAATCAGTAGTCGATTGTACAGTTATCAATTGTGTCTGCAGACTATCTGCTTTATTAAAGGCTTGTGAAAATTTATTCTCGAATGTGCCTTTATTCAGACTATCAACAATATCAGGAAGTACTCGTTTATATTTACGAGTATTACGTTTATTTATGATAGCCATAGCTTCACCGCCTTCTGCTCGCATATTTTTACCTTCAGAATTTTTCTGATGCAAATCTATATCATTGCCAGATGCGTGTGAACCGCCTTCTAAGAACTCAAGACCACCTTCTCCATACTCTTGATTTGCTGTGGCTGTAGCCTGTTTAGCTTTCACCTTAGCAACTGCAAAGCTTGTCCACATTGTTGCAATAGCTGCTAATGCCAGAGCAGGGCCAATAATAGGTACACTTGACATAGCTGACCATATATTAGCAGAAGCAGTAATAAGAGAAGAAGCTTGTACAACAGTATTAATAGCCTCTTGACGCTTTTGAGCCTGTTCAAGAAGTTTCTGCTTCTCTTGTTGGTTTTTCTTCTCTTGCTGAAGTTCTTTCTTTTTAGTTGCAACTTGGTTGGCGTAACCATTATTACGACCTTCAACTTCAGCATCGTAAGCTGATTGAGCTGCTTCTACTCGCTTTTCTGCTGCATCAACTGCTGCCTGTGCAACATCAACTTCAGCCTGAGCTATTTCTTGAAGATTACTAACAATCTGGCTACAAGCATCATTCCAAGCTCGGATGCTGTCATCGTCAAAACCCATATAAGAAAGTAAAAATCCAGTAGGTCCATATTTACCTATACGGCCTATTAAGCTTAAACTCTTCTTACGTAACTTTTTCTGTTCATCTTCAAGCTTTTTAACTACGTTGTGGGCCTCATCAATCTGAGCTTGCGACCAATCAAGAGCTCCAGACTTAGCTAGTCTTATCTTTTCTTTCCATAGAGCGATTTCCTGGGTCAATTCGTAGTCTTTAATTTCATCTGCTGTGTGTACAGCTAAATCAAATTCAGACTTTGCTAAAGCTTGCTGTTGCTGGAAATTTTGCAATCTATTTGAGCCGGACACAGATAATTTCTGCTTATTAAACTTAGCATTAATACTAGTTTCAGATTCCTGTTGCTCAACTGGCTTTGCTCTATTTTGAGCTAAAGCCAATTTTCTAGCATTCTCGACCTGCTCAAGAAGTAACCGTCTTTCTTCTTGGGTACCTTTCTTTACAAGATATAATTGCTCTTGTATCTCTCTAGCTCGCAAATCAAGAATAATCTGGTCATATTTTGCTTCAATTTGTGCTCTTTCTTGATGCCAAGCAGCTAATTGTTCAGGAGTAGCCTGACCTGTAACTTCAGCTTCTGTTTGGCCATCTTCTGAAATAGTAGCAGCTTTTGTAGTATAAGCTGCTTCACGGTCATCAAGCTGTTGTAATCTAAGCTTTTTCTCCTTTTCAATTTCAGCAGAAATAGTATCATATCTAAACTTCATAGTTTGACGAAGTTTAGTCATGCTATCTATTTGTCGCTCATCTTCAATATCTTGCAAATCGAGGCTGAGTTTTCTTTGAGTATTCTCAATGATAGCTGTAAGCTCTTCCTGCTGTTTCTGAACTTGTCGTCTTTGCTCATCAGTAAGTGGCTTATTTCCCTTTTTGCCTGCTAAGAAAACTTCATTTTTACGGAACTTCTCTTGCATCTCTCTGATTGTAGCCTCAGCAGAATCTATAGCTTCTTGCTTACGCTTTTTAAACTCATCGCGCTGCAAAGCTGTGATAGTCGCCTCATACTTCTTCTGAATTGTTAAATCATTTCTCCAAATTGTATCTGTTAAATCACGCTCACGAGGTGTTCTATGGCGAGTTTTATCTTTTTTATGAGCGACATCAAGACCTAATTGCTGATATAGTTTATTAACTCTATTTGTATAGTCTTCTGCTATTTTAACGGCTTTATCGGCAAAATCCTCGTTGTAAGCAATTTCTTTTTCAATCTGAGTTTTCATTTTAGGACGAATGTGCTTAAGAGTCTCTCTCGTCTCTTTATCTTCTTCGCCTAATACTTTTTCTTTAAACCAGCCCGTGATACCTCCAGCAAAGAATGCCTGCCAACCACCGGGCTTGCTACCATATTTTTGTTCAAAATCAAATTGTTCTTTTATAGCTTTACCGTAATATTCAGACGCTACTTGCATAGCGGCTGTGGCCTTAGCTCGAGCTTTGAGAGCTTCTATAAAAGTATCAGTGTTGTTTACAAGAATTTGCTCAGCCTGATTTACATTTGATATAGATACATCAAGTTTGTTAAACTCAGTCTGATTATCTTTAATAAACTGCTTTTGTTTTTTAAGATTTCCACCTAAATTTTTCCATTCAGTTGATAATCTTCTTAAAGTAGCTATCTGTTCACCAAGCTGCTTTGTAGATTCGCTCATTTTATCGCTCACTTCATCAACTACATCGGCCATGTCGGCAACCGATTTTTGACCGGACCAACACACTTGAATCCAGTGTAGAATTTCTTTACCGTGAGCAGATAAAGCATATAATAAAACCACAAGTGCTGTCTGCCAACTAAACAAAGCTTTTACAATCTGTTTAGTTACAGATACAGTTGGTTTACCTTCTGCTGCTAAAGCCCTATTCTGCTCTCTTACTTTCTTAATCTCATCAATTACAATAGGAATATTGTTAGAGATACCAAGAAAGAATGTATTAAGAGATACAGCTGCTGCAGGAAGTTCTCGAACTACCTGTGATACAGATACTCCAAGACCATCCCACGACTTAGCATAATTACCAACACTAAGTCTATGATTTCCGGTGGCTTCCTGGAGTCGTATCATTTCCTTATATATAGCAGCAGTTTCTTGCTCAAGTTTCTTGCCAGCATCAGTAGCCGAGCGTTCAGCAGCTGACATAGCATTCAACTTAATCTTATTAAGAGCATACTGAGCCGCTAATCTGTTATAAGAGCCTTCAGCAGACTGATTAATCTGGGCCTGATACTTTGCAGTCTGATTAAGCGTCTTTGTCTGCAAATCAAGTTCTCTAATCTGAATATTTGTAGCATCAGCTGCTTGATTATATCTATTTTGAGCCTGCGTGAGAGCATCAACTTGAGTTCTATTAGCAGTATGAGCTGCCATCACTTCGTGAATCTTAGCTTTCAACTCAAGATAGCGCTGACCTTCTTCAGACTGTAGATAAGCTAATTTCTCCTCAGCTTTCTGTACTTTAGAAATCTGAGTAACGTGAGCTTTAAGCTGCTCATCCATAGCTGCAAGCTTAGACCTCTGTTCGTTAATTTGACGAATTATATCATCACCCCTAGAAGCTCTTTGCTGAGCTGACATATTCTTGTATAAGTCGATAAGATGCTTGAGATGTATTCTGATTCTTTCATAAGAACCGGCTTGCAACTCAAGTGCCTTTTTACTTTCAGCTGTAGTTCTATTTAGAGCCGCTGTTTTAGATTTTAAATCAGCTACCTCTTTACCTATATCAGTCTGTGCAAACTCATATTCTTTCTGTGCTCGCTCTAATCTTTGGGCTGCTCTAGCTGCGTCATCTAAAGCTGCACGACCTTCTCTGGTAGAAGTACTCATGTTCTTTATAGCATCTACCATTTCAGAAGAACCTTTCTTTATAGCAGCAACCATTTCTCCATAGCTATCTATAAGCAATTCCAGGGATTGGGTGATTTTATCTATGGAACCGTCAGACTGTATGAGGTCGCTTTCTTTTATCACGTCATCTGCCATAACTATTTATGTTTAATTCGTTTATAAGCTTTAGCTTCAGCATCAAGCTGAGCCTTTATATTATTAACAGTTGTATAGAATTGAAGAACAGTCATCTGTTTAGCATTTAGATTAGCTTTTTGGCCAACTAGCATGCATAAACTTTCAAACTGTTTATCATATTTTAATTCAAATGAATTTTTGCCAGTAAATATTCCTGGCTTATAAGATTTAAGCAGAGACAAGTCTATATCAGCTATCTCTTCGGTATATTCTTTGTCTTCTATAATACCTTTTAGCTGCAAGATTGTTCTCTGCTTAATCTTTTCATACATCATTTTCTCTTTTGCTGAATCAAAGTTATCTGGAAAGTAAGTCTCTAACTCTGTCGAAAGTTTTTTTTTCAGCTGAAACAGGGTTTCTATAATCGAGCCATGTTCTGCATTTTTTAAATCAGATAGCAGTTCCTGCAAACTAGTATCTGATTGACTCTCTACTTTCTTTCCATCAATACTATATATGAGAGCCATAAATGCCATATATCTTGGAGATATTCCGCTCACAATCATGTGCATATTTTGTCTCATATTTTGTAATTCTTGCATAGCTTTTTTCTTGTCTCCAGAATTAATAAGCTTTGCAATTTGTACTATATGCTCATCAACTGAATCTATGTCAGAGCCAAGTCCAGCATCTATAATAATGTACTTATTATATCTCTGGAAATTTTCAATCGGCATTTCATCAATTGAATCATATAACTTTATAGTTCTATTAGCTAAGGATATTGTTTTCATACTAGAAATCTTATTATAGGAGTTGCAAATAATGGTACATAGATATACGATGGGTCAAGCGTAATCAGTACCATTGCAATTGATATTATAACACTAAGCCAGAAACCTAGACAGAAATCACAATCAAGCATTTTAGCTATAATTGTAAAATCTATATCGTCGCACTGGTCTCTAAGCCAATATCTAACACCTGACTTGCTCATAAATAATTCCACGAATGCAGAAAACAGAGCAATTAAAATTATTTGATATAACGTTGGCATAATTCTCTTGTTGTTATAGTAAACTCAAATCTCAATCCAGAATATGGATGCATAAAGAATAACTTATCCATAGACTGAATATCTTGGCCTGAATAAACATAGCTGTTATAAATCTTTTCAAGTGAATATCCTTTATAGATATTCTCGAATCTCTCATAAACTTTGTCGACTGTAAGTCTACCTGTTTGTTTAATGAGACCTGGAGTAGTAAGAACTCTAATAATCTCGTCCTTCACCTCTTCTGAGTACATAGCATCATTATCAGCGAAAATAGTATCTAGATTAAACCAGAAAACTATAGCTCCTGAGAATGTAAACTGAGGAGTAGACTGAACTACTTGAGTAATATTCTGAGCATCATAAATATCAAACCAGCAGAAATTACCATACTGGTCATTTGGAAGCAAAGCGACATATTCAGATTTTCCAATATATGCTGCCGGATATATGAATTTTCCGCCGCCTTCTTGGTGTTCAACCAACTTATAAGAACGGCCAAAAGCATAATCAAGCCATTTGAGCTTTTCTTTCAATGTTTTTTGAATATCCTGTATAACTTTATCCAGCAATACGGGATTTTCTTTCATTGGAATAATTATGCCACGTTCTACGTTATTCTTCTTCTGTGCCATTCTGTAAATACTCTTTAAGTTTGACTGATAATTCTGGTCTTATATACTTATATATGATATTTTTTAAATTCTCTTTTGTAAGTTTGAGAATTTTTGGTCCGTATTTATCTTTCAAATATTTATTCTTATCGTCAGTACTTGTTAGATAAAAACCATCAACATCATATACTAGCCTTAAAGACTTGTACCATTCACCTGTATCTCTAAGTGTTACTCTATTGTAAGGTTGTCCTTTTCTGATTTTTCGTTTTATGGTACTTGGCGCATACGGAGCATAAGACATAATCTCAGTATCATCTCCATTTACACCTCTTTCGTATAGCTGGTCTTCAGTAATAGTCTCTATGATTTCTTGCTCATGAGCCAATACAGTTTTAACAAGCTCCTTGCCGAGGACCTCATCAAACTTTCTTAACCTATAAGCTAAGTTTCTAATAGATAAGCCATAATACTTAGATGCAGCCATTATATAGACCTGTATTTAATTCCATTATTCACGCACGGCAGACATACTCTGTCTAGCCCTTGTGTACTAATACTTAAAGCTTTTAAAGCAATATCCAATTCATAAGAAAGCCCAGATTGCCTCATGCTATTAGAATCGCCGTCTAATTCTGTCAGAATATCCAACTTAGAAGCATTAATAGAATGCCTATTAGTTCTAACATTTGGATTGTAAGCAAATTCTCGTAAGAAATCTATAGCTACCTGCTTTGAGAGTACATCTTGGAACATCGCTCTTTGCTTAATGATAAAATCTGTTAAATCGCAATATGCTGAAACTTCAAGATTAATACCATAGTTCTTATCATAGGTGAAGTTCATTATCTCTGGGTCAAATTCTTCATCCTCTGATATGTAGAATGGATGTACTTCGATATATCTAGACCAAGCTTGGTAAGCTAAAAACTCACTTCTAGAACATGCTTTGCATGGACCAGTAGACCAATCTCTATCTTTGTAAATAGCCTGAGCATTTTCAGGAAGTTCTGACTGCTTATATACTAAATACCAACTACCTCCAGCATCAGTGCTAGCGCTCTCATAAGGAAGCAGAATATCATCTTTTGGTTTAAACCACTCAAGACTATTCGCTTTTGTTTTCTCAAAAGTAAGAGTATAAATTGGCTCTGGGTTACTAGAATGGAAAATATAGAGAGTATAAGAGCCTGGTTTTGTCATCTGGAGACCAATCTTATCAATTTTAACAGTAACACCTTTAGAGCGAACAGCGTCAATCTCAAAACCTACTAACCTATTGCGATTTTCAATCTTATTAGTAAGTCTACCAGTACCATCAAACAGAATTTTATTCTCAATAAGAGATTTTGTAGCTTTATCAGCTAGTTTCATATTGATAAACTTATTAATAAGTTTCACAATACTCGCTTTAGTTTTCTCTTCGAGCCACTCTGAAAATGGATTTGTTTCAGTCCAATAATCGGTATCTAAAATATCCGTTTCAGCTGGAACGTCTTGAAGAGCTTTATATAGAGAATCATCTACTCGAACTACTTCTCCGTATTTGTAAGCCTTAGTTGTGTCATGAACTTGCCAATTATAATTCTGAAAATCAGGGGCTATACTTCGTAAATTATCCAATGTAAGAAGAGGATGAATCTGCTGAAAATACATACCTGATTCAGTCTGAGTTAGATTGCTAGATAGCATAATATCAGACAAATCATAACTCTGTTTCCATCCTACTAGATGGAGCATTTTATCTTGTATATCTGCAATTCTTATCATGATTACATTTCAGTTTAAAGTAAAAAACGGGAGGAACGAGACCTTTTCATCAGTCTGTCCTCCCGCTGGACCCATCCAAAGCTAATAACAACTAAAAGCTATTACTAGTTTCTTCTAGATTTATATTTAGATATTCACCCAAAGAAAGATTACGCTGTTGGAGGAGCAACAACCTGCTGTACAGGCACTGCATAATGAGCATTCTCACTTGAAATATCAAAAGCAATAATTGGACTAGCCAAAGTCTCAGAATTGCTGTTGTAAGAAGTAAGGAATGCAACGTCAACTGCGAAGCCATAGTGCTCCTTACGGGTACGAACCATATCAGCTGTAGCTGCACCTGCGATATCGTGGTAGTCACCAACAGAATCGTAGAAGTAAGTACCACAAGGAATATTCAACAGTGGCAAAGTTGCGATACCCCACTCATGGCCATCACCAGATACTGTACCGAGCAAGCAATCACGCTCGAAACGTGTCATGAAGCCGAGAGAACCTGAATTGATAGCATAACCCTGAGCATACTTCTTGCTGCCGAGTGCTATGTTATTGGTCAAGTGTACAATCTTATTGCCAAACTCATTCTGCTTGTTAACATCGTTGTACAAACCGTGCTGAGCAAGCTTACGCATAATTGACTCAACACCGGCATCACCTACGATGTGCAACTGGCCGAAGAAATCGTTAGCAGCCATGATTGGGTCAAGGTCACCGAAGATGTTCTCACGCTCAGTCCACTTTGCGTTGATTGTACCTTCTGCATTTGCATAGAGCAGCGGGTTCTTGATAATCTTTGTCTTCTCAGTCGCAAGTTTAGCAAGAGCTGCTTCATCAAGTTTCTGAGCAAACTTGTAGATGTACTTCATCAACTTAGTCTCGAAATCCTTCTGGATGCCGATTTCGTTGTTCATGTACATAGCAGGAGCGATAGTGAAGCCAAACGCATAAGTCGCAAAATTAATCTGCACCATGCGAGAAGTATTCTCACTATCAGCAATCGTAAGTGTACGAGTATTGCCGATTGTGATGTCTGCATCATAGTCGATTACAGGAGTTTCAAGGATGTTACCAATAGAAGTACGAGCCTTCTGTTTGAGCTCCTCAGTAAGAATACCGGCTGGGTCATTAGACTGCTGGATAAAAACGTCAAGAGCACCATATCGGCTAGGACGATACTCGTACTTGTCCAAATTTGAACTAGAACGAATGTTCTGAATTCTAGTAAGTACTAAACTCATAGTCTTTTAATTTTAAAAGTTTAACATAAATATATCATAACTGACATGCTGCATTACCCTTTTACATCATACAGTCTATTATCGAATTGGAAGGCTAGAAACGTTGTTTTCATTTCTAATCTCAAGTGCTTTGTTACCAAACTCAACATTGTCGCGAGTTAAGCCAGTTGACAGTAGATAGTTCTCAATCTGAACATCAGCTTCTTGCTGAGTTTTAGCTGTTGACAAATCAAGATTAACTATTCGGTGGTCAGATGATGGGTTAGGCTTGGTGCCTCCACCTAGCTGCTGCTTACCTGTATCGATAACATCCTTCAAACTTGTCTCCATTACTAACTCCTCAATAGTATATGGGTTGAGATTGTTCTTAGGATTGTTGAGGGTGTTACCAGCAGCATCACGGAGTACCAACTTCTTTCCGCCGTTGCTATCATCGATGAAATCAGGAGTTCCCTTAGCAAGAATCTCATCTTTAGCAGCAGCAAGAAGAATCTTCTTAACTGGCTCTGAAACATCAGCTTTAAACTTGATACCAGCTGTAGCATTAGTAAATGCAAAGCCCACCTGAAGGTCTTTCTCCTTCTTCTCATAGTCCTTCTTAGCTTTATCAAGCTCTCCGGTCTTAGCTGTGAGCTGTGTCTGAAGCTGAGTAACCTGGTGGCGAGCATCTTTAAGCTGCTGCTTTACAGCTTCATCAGACCCACCTGCTGCAAGTTTAGTTTCAAGCTCAGTTACTTTATTTTTCTGAGCTTCAAGCTGAGCAGAAAGTGTCTTAGTACCATCAAGCTTAGTCTTGTAGTCGCCAAGAACTCGCTTAAGATAGTCATAAGTTTTTTCACCATCTGCCTTGCTTATACCAGAAATACTGAGAATATCAGCATCATACTGGCCATGCAAAGCACCAATTTTTGTACCAATTACTGCTGCCTCATCGTTGCTAGAGAGTGTAGTAATGGCTAGTTTTTGAGCGTCAGTCAAACCCTTAAGTGACTCGCTCTGATTAAGCATTTCAATTGTTATCATAGCTTTGTCTTTTAATCTTTAGGTTCCTCAATGAAACCTGCAGCATCACCAAATGGGTCATTGATGACAGCTGTAATTGAATAACCAAGCAGTTTGTAATTCTGCTTAAATACTTGCCACTCACCAAATGAGAAGTAGCGTTTCTGAGGTGGATTTACCTCTTTACCTGTTCGCTTGCTAAAACGGTCACCAAAAGCAACCATTGCAACAACTTTACCAGATGTGTTGTCGGTAGAAGCATCTGAAGCATTCTGCTTCAAGGCCTCTTCTACGACAGCGAGACGAGCCTCAGCTTTCTTAAGTTCTTCGGCGTTATTGTCAAACTCCGTTTTCTGTTCAACAGTGAAAGCATCAGGGTTACTCAGCTGAAGTTGCTGAAGCTCCTCCTGACGGTCCTTCAAGTCCTGAATCAATTCTTGGAGCTCCGCCTTGTTCATCGTTTTGTTTGACATATTCTAATAATTTATCTCTGATAATTTTAATCTTTTCACGTAGTGGAAGAGAAGAACCAAATTCCACAATATCAATGTTTTCACGTTCAAACTTTGATACAAACTCTGAGAAATTAACTTTAAGTTTCACGTAGTTTACATTAAGCAAACTAGCATTATAAAGCTTCATTATCTCATCGAGTGTTTTATGAGGATACGGCTCTAACTGCTTCAATATAAGCATCCTCTGTAATACCAGTGGGTTATTACGATATTCCACTTCAAGAATCTGCTGCATTATAGCATCGAGTTCTGTTTCAGTAGCCCCACTTTCTTTAGCAGATTTATACTTAGAATAGAGTTCTTCGACAGTGAAGACATAAAATTCTGTGCCCCAACTTATAGATGATGATATGAAATTATCTCCATAACGAAGTTTACATATCGTGTCTTCTACAAACTTCTGGGCCTGTTCGAAGTCCGTCTTCAGAGTATTAAGAACAGCTGTTTTGCTTTCAAAATTAGCAGCTACCTGCGTTTCATTTATAGCTTCCTTTTCAGACACAGCAGCATTGCCACCTGCTCCTACTACAGAGACCACAATCTCGTCGTGAAGTCTGCGGACCTCTTCAACGTTGTACTCGAGACTGTTTTTATCAATTGTAGTAATCTGGACCGGATTACGCATATCCGCTATGCCCTCCGTCTGATTAGGAACTGGCACCTCCAAGAAGGAACCAGGACCAGCTATACGCTTTTCGCCACAGCATGGACACTTTTTCACTGTTCCATCAGCATTAATCTCATACTCGCCGTCAGCATTTCTTAAGAAACCACCGTCGCAGTATTCACCTGTTTCGTTGTTCTCGAAATTACAGTCTGCCTCATAAGCTGAATAAATAGGATATGGAGCATACAAATCGAGATGCTGTTTAGAGATAGAGAAGAACAAATACCAGTCCAATCGAGATAATTCCTTCGTGATTGGGTTTTTCTTAATATCTGGATATTTCTCATTGATAGGAGTTGTCCAAAAGAACCGTGCTGGGCAAAATCCTAAGTTATGAGTAGCCTCTGTTAACAGAGACTCTATCTCATTCTTCTCATTAAGCTGATAAACTCTTATTGAAGTACTGTCAAAGACCGCTATTCTATGTTCTGGCTGTTTAAAAACAAGCCATTCAAAATTAGTGATACTCTTATCTACAAACTTGTAATCGATAACGTTATCGATATTAAGCCAATAGAAATATGGCTCTGGTCTAAAGCTTGTTTGCTGAGTTGGAAGGTCAACTACAAGTATGCTGTTAGGTGATACCTGTAGCTGTTTCCATCCTTCAGTTTTCCATATATCCGGCTCATGAAGTACATTCTTTTTGTAATTCAGCCAATCTTCAAGCAGTTCAGATGATGTAAACTGATATGCTGAACTTGAGTTTCTACTATAGAATACTCGTTCGAGCTCTCGGTATACATCGTCTATAACTGCTGAAGTTGGAAGCGGATACTGGAACAGATGAACAAATATGTTGTACTTGTCTTTTGGGAGTAAGTGTGACACCCAATCAAGAAACAACTGAGCTGAGCGATTATAGTCAAACAAAGATATATTAGTTTCCGTGTGGAACCTAACACGCTGCTGAAGAGAAGACGCTTTATTTATCAGCTGCCTTTTCTGTGGTCTTAGCAGAATTTCCTTTATCTGATTTAAGCTTAAGCCCATATTCTTCTGTATATTCGTATTCACTATCTTCAGGTACGCGCCAACCACCATTTAAAGCTGGTCCCATATCGAGAATTCTCTCAGCATGTGATACCTCAAATTCCTGTGAGATACCACCTGCTTCAAGACGTACCTTTTTTACTGGTTTTCTAACTTGTCGTACCATACTCAAATCTTTTTAACTTGAAGCTGCGTTTGTAAGCTCCGTAAGTGGATTGTAGTCAAGTGTATCAGCCTTAATCAAGACAAGATTGTCTGACCAATTAGGATAGAAGCTCCAACTAATAGTGTTAGAGTCTGGCTCCTCATAACCACCAAGGTTCTTATCACCTACGAAGAACTTGTCAACTGGAATAGGCTCATAATTTGCGCCATCACCAGTTTCATCGATAGCTCCAATATTACCATTCTCATCAATCAAGAGCACACCAATCTTTTCGCATGAATAAGTCTTGAGTGTCTTAATAACTGACTGAGCTTCCTGATAAATAACGCCTGTGAATGTAGTTGGCTCACGACCAATAACAATCTCAATACCGCCGAGTGTCTGGTTACCGCCACCAAATGTGCGAGCGTCACCAGGCTCAGTCGTTGGATTCTGAATGTAAGGCGAAATAATAAGCTTAGTGCCGTCTCCTGCAGCAAAAAGAGGTGTCATTGTAGCTTTCTTAGCAATTGTTTCCTTAGGAATCTTGTTCTTAACACCTGTAGAGCTGAAGATACGGGCAAAAATTACTTTCTGAATCTGTCCAAAGCTCTCTTTGCACTCAGCAATCTCAAGGTCATTGAGATGCTTACCTGCTGGACATCCGCAATTCAATCCCATAATAGTCTAAATATTAATTAGTTAATAAATATGCAAAGCTAAGCAGTGAGTGCAAAAGCTATGCGTTAGTTGCAGATACAGGACTCGAACCTGTGACCTCTAGGACATGAACCTAGCGAGCTTCCAACTGCTCTAATCTGCGATATAAGCGAAGGCGGCCGCGATAGCAGAAGGATTCGAACCTCCGACCTCAGGTTTACAAGACCTGTGCTCTAGCCCTCTGAGCTATGCCACCCCTGATGCCGCCATTTGCCCTCGTTAGAGGAATCGAACCTCTCCAGTCACTGGACGGACATAGCGTGACTGGCTCACCAGGACGAGGATGTAGCTCTCCGCTGAGAGCCTAGCTAAACTTAGAAACTTTAACGTTTACATAATAACCAAGAATGTTATCAAGAAAACATTTCCCTTAAAAAATAACCATAACCCTTTAAATCTAACATTTACACTGCAAATATACTAAAAATATTTGAGATAATAAAATTTTTTATGTTAAAGTATGTTAATTGAAATAAAATTAATTTCTCAGCCTTATTCTACTAGTATTATGTTTTCTACTGTGCATTTCTACTACCCCGGTAAGAGCATCTGGTGCATCATCATGCTGCTGTTTCTTATTATCTTTACGATACGACATAAGAGCCGCATAAAACTTAGGCCACTTCTTTTCCCAGCCTTCTGGAAACAGAATATCACTTTGACACATTCCAGAATTAGTGAATATACGTGTTGCTTTCTTCTCAGACTGAGTGAACGTTCTGACGGCAGTTCTAAAGTTTCTATGCGTTACACGAAGTATCTTTTTAACATTTCTAGAGAATCCTCTGCCACCGTTATTAGATTCTATGAGAGCCGATGCAGTCTGATTTCGTGTTAACATCTCGGCTGTCTTTGGTTCTGTTTTCTCCATTGGTGCATCTGTAAATAATACATCTGTAACATATACATACTCAGGTGTATCTATGAAGCAGATGGAGCACAGATTATCGGCTCCGGTATCAGCTGTATCTGTATAGTTCCACTTATGAGCGGCTTCTCGGCCTTGTGGCAGTTGGTCTTTATTATAAGTCTTAAAACCTTCAGAATACATAAGACCTTCTTTAGGTGTAGGGTCCTGCATGTACTGAGTATCAAATACAAGTGGGTTAATCTCTCGCATGTGGTCAAGCTCTTCAAGTGTATGCTTCATAGGCCATAGAGCGTGACGTTCATGAGTAACAGGGTCTTCCTGTATAGCCGGCAATGATAGAACTGTCCACTCATCCGGTTCTATTTCCTGCAAATACCCACACAAATCATGCTCATGTAGTCTCTGCATGATTATGATAATAGGAGTATTGCGGCTGTTAGTACGGTTACGAATAGTATTTTCGAATCGTAAGTTAATTCGCTCACGAACTATATCTGAATCAGCGTCCTCAGGCTTAATAGGGTCATCAATCATGATTGCGCCTTGGAATACGTTGGCCTTAGCACCTATCTGCTCAAGCATACCATTCATATCCTCGTCGAATGTAAGGTTGTCGGCAGTTTCAGAGCCTTTGATTGGTTCCTCTTCATCTACATTACCAGCGCCAAAACCTGTTACCTGGCCTTGCGTTGAAACCGCATACATCTCTCCACCAGCGGCTGTTCGCCAGCGTTTATTAGAAGCTTTCTCCTTCTCAAGCTTAGATTGTGGAAACAGTTCTTTATATAGACTTTCTTGCATGATAGACCTTACAGTATCTGAGTTATCTGCTACGAGCACATCAGAATAAGACAGGTGCAAGAATCGGCATTTAGGATTTAAGGCAAAACACCAGCTAATAAATGATTTGATAACAAGTTCTGTTTTGCCATATCGAGGTGCAATGTTAATGATAAGTCTTCTGCACTTACCATCTACAACATCCTGTAAAGCTTTTATGATTTTCTCATGGTGCTCAGCAACAATAAAATTACGTTTATACTGAGCTTTAAACATAGCTTTAGTATAGGCCTTGAATGATGAGAGCATTTCAAGACGTAACATCTCTTTAGCATTTACAACATCATGCTTGAGAGTATCAGCATTTATAACTCTCTGCTGCATTTCAGAGAGTGTTCTTTTCGGAGTGTTCATATGAATATTTATAAAAATAGACCGGGCCCACAAGCGCAAAATAAAGAATATCAATCTGTTAAACTAGTTTGAAATATAGTGCAAGCCCGGTCTTGATTTAATATAACATTGCGAATAATATATAATAATGTATGGGGGTGGGCGTGCGCGGGCGCCCGCGTAACTAAATGGTTTCATACTTAAGAAATGAGAGATATGTGTGTACAAATATTATTTGAGAAGTGACTCTCTAATCAGAATATATGCCTCTCTAGAAACTGGAGTATTCGGTATGATACCTGCAGCCTTAGATTCTTGTGGCAAATCAAGCATCATTCCAGTTTTTCCGAAAATACGGTCCCAGAGTTTCTCTACTGTCTGAATTTCTCCAATTCTAGAGTCATTCATAAGGCGCTTGACCACTATTTTAATAGCAAGGGGTGTCTTGTCATTATCATATATGGCTTGAAGCTGCTTCTCATTAGCAGTAAGAAGGCATGCTAACAGATTGGCTGTATCAGTCTTCGATAACTGCAAATCGAGATTTATATTGAGCGAACTGAGAAGCTTTACAACTTCTGGTCGCGTAGTGCCTTGAGAGAGCATAATCTGCTTTGCAACATTCTCTGCCATTGCAGGCTGACCATTACTAGCAGCTACACTATTAGCCAAATCTATAACTTCTTTGGCTGGCATGTGTTTATCTTCGTCTTCAAGTTGCTGATATACGGCTTCTTGGGCTTCTTGTTTTTTTTGCCTGAAGGCCTTAACAGCTTGTCTTGCGGCTTGGCCTTCAGCAGCTCTAGCAAGTTTGTATTTAGCTTTTGCAAGCTCTTGAGCTGTTTTCCTATCATGTATCGACTTGGACTTATCCTGGACCATGGAAGCTCGTTGCTCGAGACCATCTGTACCTAATAAGTCTGATGAATCTGGTAATATATCAGAAATATCATCGTTAATTCTATCTATACTTTTCATTGCCTAATCTTTTAAAGTAAATCTGAGATGCCATCATTTCGTAAACTACTTATGAGCTTTTCATCTACTCCTAATATACATGCACACTTTAAATCGCTAATATATTCAATTTTTATATCAGGGACTATTGGCTTGAACAATTCTATTAAAGTTCTGTTTAGCTCATAATGGTCTCGTGTCTGGCAAGCTGTCTGCTTCACTGCCGCATCTCTATTTTTCAAGATATAGAATATGAACTCAAGCAAATCTACAAGTATTGGTTTGTCTATTTGGCCTATCCACTGCTCTGGTATACGCAGCATATTTTTCCATGTATATCTAGTTGGCAACAATTTTTGTTTGGCTAATACCAGTTTGAGTTCTTGGCCCCATGAATAAAATCTTTTTTCGTCTTTGTCGCTCGGTAAATTGCTAAGAGGTATTCCTAAATTTGTGCATGCTTTACTGAGCACTGAGGCTGCATGCTTAAAATTCCTGCAGCTTTTAAGGCTGATATAAGCTTTAGTTGAATAATAGTTACCTCGCAGCAAAAATGCCAATGTAACTATAAGCTCGTCCTTTGTAAGCTGATTACCTAGCACTGGAATATCAAAGTTCGTAATAATCTTTCTCATGTAAATACACTTTTATGATTTAACTTATATATTTTCATTTGCAAATATACTAAAAAATAGTGAAATACGAAAATTTCGTTGAATCTTTTAAAGTTTTTTAACATTTTATTATAAAAATCACAGCATATCCTGCTATGATTTCGCTTGTTACTTCGAGAGTAGTTGAATTTTCAAAAAAATTTTATAAGTTGCTACTATTGTAATAATGCAACTACTCTCGAAGCGATAACAACTATTCTCGAAGCAATAATAACGAGAAAATAGTTATCACGTTGTGTACAATTCTAGTATTTTAGTAAAAAATATTTATAAGGTAACTGTTCGTGAACCATAGGTGAATGGGGTCGGGGCACTTCTAAATTATTGGAAATCAAACACTTATATAAATAGTTCACCAAGTTACCCATTTATTATATAGTCCAAATGAAATAATTTAAAAATAGTTACTACTGGAGTAGTAGGAATTTTTTAAAAATTAGGTTAGAGATTATGGAAAAGGTCCGGCCTCCGGGAACGGTTTATATAAGTAATTGGAAATCAATAGGTTAGGTGGAACCGTAAAAGATTTTTACTTGGTGAACCGTTGTAATCGGCCCAAATCCTATGAAAATTGTAATTTATAATATAGATTTGTAAGCGCAAAAGACAGAACTGTGATTAGTTGTTATATATTTCTAGTAAGAATTAAAATAATGAGCCTCAGAACCATTTTTATATATTAATCTATATATCTTTATTATTTTTATATTATAATGGCCCAGAGATATACTACTTTCATCCCTGGGTATGTTTTTAATATTTTTGAACATCTATATACGCACGTAGGCACATACTCGTATACATTTATACTACTATAGCCTGTTGTCCAGTGAACCTATTTTGTGCAAAAATTTTTCTGAACAACGTGCGCAATATAGAATTGAGCCTAAGGGCCCTCCTTGTCAGTATTTTATGAATTGATGAAGCATATCTTTATCAACCTTTTCACAAGTCATAAGATATGTACAGCAGAAATTTTTGGCTTAGTATTCGGACAAGTCTTTAAATAATAAGGGGTCTGCCAGGCTAATAATTGTTAAGGGGGGCCTAAAATTAATTAAAATTAATATTTATTAGCCTAATAGGCTATATGCCTTTTAGCCTAAAATTAATTAAATTTAGAAAAAATTAACAACCTATTAGCTAAAAATAATTAAATTTAGAATTTTTTAATAACCTATTAGCTAAAAATAATTAAATTTAGTATTTATTTGCGATTAAAGGCAAAAAAGTGTTAAAAAAATACCGATTTTTAACTTAAATATTATTAAATTTTTAATTTATTTTGCTTTTAACCAAATTTAAACAAACGTTAAAATAGATAAAACAAAAAAATTAGGCTAATTATTATTAGCCTAATTTTTATTAAATATTTATTAATTTATCGCTATTAAATACTAAAAAATCACTAGTAGGATAGTTAAAATTAACTAAATATTGATAATTAATATTATCACTCCAATTAACTTCAACATTTACTAACGTATTTAAATTCTTTTTAATTAAATCTTCATAATATTTAGCATCATTAGCGTCTTCTAAATTATTTTTATAATATTCACTAATTTTAGTGAATAAATCACAATTATTACCAAAATATGCTAATAAAACATCTTTTAATAATATATTTTTAAGTTCTATAGTATTTATATACATAATCTAAAAATATTTAAAATATACCATTTTCAACGTTTCCTATAAATTCGTTAACTTTATTTAGCATAATTTAAATTAATCCAAAATTATCTTCTCTTCGTCAATATTATAATAAATTGACATAAGCAAAGAATCGTCAATATTTGAGTCCTCAATTGTTGAAATTTTATAAATTAAATAAATACTAGCATTTTTTGGACCTTGTGAAATATTATTAAAAATATCTAAAATATTTTTTTCTACATAATATTCACAATCACTTTTAAATGTGAAAGAGCCAAAATGATTATTAAAATTTGCTTCTTTAACATTATTTACGAATTCTAAATATTTTTTAGAATCGTTTAATAATTCTTCACTAACTTCGACTTTATAAGCCTTAAAAGTGAAAGAACGTGAAATTTTAATCTTTTTCATAATTTTTAATATAATTTAATTGTTTTTATAATTTTTTTAACTAACACTAAAAATATTAAAATATAATTAAATATTATAAAATTAATATTATTTAACCGTTGCTAATAATCCTTAATTATTGCTAACGTTGTCCAATAAGTCAAAGAACTCTAATAAATACTAATAAATATAAAAAATTCTAAAAAATCTAATTATTACTAATATAATTAGATTAGAGGTAAATTTTTTATTTTTACAATGCAAAGGTAATAATAAAATTTGAAATAAAAAAATTTCTTCACTTTATTTTGAATTTTATTTTTTAAATAAAAAATCTATTATTATATAATTAAAAATAATAATAATCTGATATATTATTTATTATTTTAATTATAAATTATAATATTAGGTAAAAAATTATTATAAAAAATATTTTACATATATAATAATGTATGCGTATATAAAAATATTTTGAATAAAAAAATTTTTTGACTTTATTTAGTCTAAAAATTATTAATAATAAAGTAAAAAATATTTATATATTATATATTAAAAATCAGGTTTATATAATATATTAAAAAATCGATTTTAAAGCTATTTATTTGACTTATATGGACTTAAAAATAAAAAATAATATATTTATATATATAATAAAAAATAAGTCCATATAAGTCAAATATGGACTTCGGGCGAAATATTTTAAATAAAAAAATTTTTTAATAATAATTAGTCTAATAATATATAACCATATAGTCTATTACGGATTTATAAAAATTTTTTACCAGTCACAAAGCCGCAATTCTACAAGGTTTCACATAAATTCCCGGCTGTGATTCTGCGGAAATGGCTCCGAGAGAACACTGGATTTCTCCGGCTTTTAGCCTGAGCCATTTTATGGCTCTATTACTGTTCCCGTACCGTTTTTCAGTTTATCACCTACCCTAAATCCCGGTACTGTAACAGTTCAGTTCCAAAGCTGCCATAGAACCGTAACTAAACTTGAATTGTTTCTATCCGATTCTGGTGCAGTACTGTAAAACTACAAAGATTCACTAAAATTCCTACCCAGTGATTCTGCGGAAATGGCTCCGAGAGAACACCAGATAGGAATTGAAATATTAAATTACCAAATTACAGTTCTGTGGTATATTTATCCCACCACCGTTTCCATTCCTCTGGAGTAAGTCCGGTGAACACCACCAGACTTACTGATATTAAAATAAACCAAATCATATTATTACCAGTTTAAGTGAAGTAAATTAGTTTCTGGGTCTTTGCTGATGAAGTTATTCACAAAGCCCGTATGGAACCAAGTCCACGCCGCATCAATTGCGTAGCCGACGTTAGTTTCAAGCGCGCTACAACCACAGCAATAATAGGCTTCGTACTTATCAGAACACCCGAATTTATATCGCATCCAATCAATTGCGACCTCGCTATTATCTGGACAATATTCTTTCTGCAAATCTTCATTGCTGTAATAGTCCTTCGAGTAAGCCTCCATTATAGAATCAAGAGCACTACGGAATAGACGCGTGTGACTCTCAAGGCAGAGAACTGGTTTCATTCTCGTGCTGGATGAAAGCCGTAATTCTAGTTCTGGTGGTGTAGAAGTAGAATGATACCGGCTTTTCATCCGGGTTCTTATAGCGAATATTATAAGAATATAATTTGCGGCCATCGATACTGCTAATAAGCTTCTCAGTAACCAGATGCTCAGCTTCCATTTCCTCCTCGGCTTTAAGCAAGCCATATTCGTAATAGAAACTGCCCTCATCCTTCGGCATGTAGTCAACCGTTATCTTGATTGACTCCAGTGAATCATCCATAACAGTGTCCCAAAATAAGCCGTATGAGAACTGGTCCTTTGCACTGGTAGAACCAGTGAAATACTCTGCCAAAAACTCGGCTATATTTAACTTTAATGTTGTTTCTATGCTACTTGAATTCTGTTTCTTTTCCATAATCTTAATATATAATTTAACTGTTTAAAACTTGAAAATTAACACTCTTAAATCCTCCTCAATCCAGTAATCATAATGCGGAAAACTAGTAACGATGCTGAGATTCTCATCAAGTGTAGGAAACTGGTTTTCTTCATCGTATCATTTTCCAATCGTCACATACCCAACTACCTTTAGTTCCTCCGCAAACAGCCAAAGGACACTCAAGATAATCAGCACAATTTATACAGGAGTTTCTGTCTCCAGGTAAACATGCTCTAAATGCTCTTTTTGTTGCCATATCTTATCTATTTAGGTTCTTTTTAGGATAATATCATAAGCTGCGGAAATGGCATCCAAAATATTATCTGTAAAACCTTCAATACCATTCCAAATCAAATAATTGTTAATTTTCTGGCGAGGAGTCATTTCGGCTATTACCTCAAGAGGATATTCGCAATCATCCTCAAGACAATTCTGTAATAATTCTTTTTGGTTCTCGCGAGTAGTCTTGAGTTGATTCTCCATTGTTGTTATACACATATCTGTGAGAAAATCAAGACTATCAGTAAAACGGGAGCATTGAGCAATTTCGTTTTTAGCGATTTCAGCGAGCGCGTACTCACTGAAATGTACTGCTAAATCAGGACGCTCTCTTTTAATGTTCATGACGAGAGCATTTTTAATGTTTCTGGTGAGAGCGTTTATTTTTAATGTATTCATAATTAATTAAAGCTATAAAGTGAAACATTACCAGCACCTTCAACCTCGTACACGCAATCAGGCATAAACACAGACTTGCCATCAGGCGTTGCAATAGGCACATTGTTATAAACTGCTAAATAATCTTGAGATTCAAGAACTGCTGGTGACTTGAGGCTTTTTGAGTTTAATACTTTTCCATCACCAAAGTTATCTACCAAAAATACACCTGGATTCTGACCCTTGTACAAGGTAACAACCTTGAAATCCTCAGATGTAATACTAGAAAGAGACAAGCTCTTAACCAAATCAGTTGCTTTCATAATTTTGCAATTTTAATTGTTAAACTTATTATGTTTTATCTGAGTGCAAAAGTACTAATAATTTTTCAAATAAAAAAATTTTTTATGTTAACAATAGTTAAATGAAATGTTAAAGTTTGTAGGCCTAACTTGCCGGTTTCTATATCCAGATGTCAGCTTTTTAGCTAAACTCATTTCTTGGTACCTAGAACTCATTATTTTATATTGAACTATATAAATATATTATTTAATAAAAATAATGCGATACAAGCCAAATATTCTATATAATTTAATATATTATTTATATAGAATCGACTGAAAATTTTAAAATTTGCTGCCAGTAAGCCGTTTCTATATGTTACTGTAAAAAATAATAGGTAACCGTTTCACAACGATTACCTACTCACCAAAAACAATTAAAATTCTATTAAAATTATGGGTTCTTACCGTAGTTAGAACCAATAGTGCCAAGGCGGGGATTCGAACCCCGCATAAATCCTCTAAACAGAACAGCAGATATTTGTTTTACTTGGCATTTAAAAACTCCTAGGACCACAGTCCATTAGTCGCTTCCTAGGAGTTCAGTTTCAAACGTTATACTAAAAACATGTTAGAGAAAAGTGAGTAATTTACATAAGGTCACCTGACTCTGCTTCAGCAGCTGCTGCGTCTACTGCCTCTTTAGCCTCAGCTTCTGCATTGGCTTCCTGCTCATCATGCTTAGCATCGAGAGCAGCTTTAGCATTGTCATACTCGAGCTGCTTGTTCTGAAGTGTCTCCTGGGCCTTCTCCAAGGCTTTCTTTGCCTTGTTAAGAGCCTCTTCTGCACGGATAACCTTCTCCTCAGGAGTAAGAGCAGTTCTTGGCTGACGCTCAGCACGTGTCTGCCACTTAACCTGGAACTCCTTGTAAGTTTCGTCAGCATCATCCATTGGGAGCAAGCCCTCTGGCTCTGTGATAACTACCTTACCACCTTCAGCCTCATCCTTGGTTGAATGAATTGCCTTGTGAGTGAACTTATGAGCGCCATTCTCGTCCTTAAAGCCAATGCGGAAGAACACTGTACAAGAGCGCTTATCCTTGATGATAGTCTCAATTCGAGAATCTGTCTTAGTATCATCGCCAAGGTCAATCTGGCGGCCTACGTAAGAACCAGCAGCTTCTACAATCTCATCAGCCTGTGCCATCCACTCCTCAGTGTCAACCTGAGCCTTGCGGCGAGCGCCTGTCTTCTTAGCCTTGTGAAGCTCTACAGTCTCTGGCAGGATTGTAACCTCCTTGAACACCTTGTAGAACTGGCGACCTGTAGGATTCTCATCTGTAACATCAGACTGGATAAGAAGATAGCAGCGCATAGCTCGCTTCTCCTTAAGAACTCCCTTAACATAACCATCAACCTTAATAGCGGTACCAGGCATAAGTGTCTCACAACGATGACCGAGAGCCTCCTCATTTGCCTTTGCAACCTCAGCGTCAAGCTCTTCCATGCTCTGCTTTGGCTTTGCCTCACGCTTAGCCTTAGGCTTTGCCTCCTTATTCTCACCAGCTTCAGAGTTCTGCTTAGCAGCTTCCTTCTCTGCTGCATCGATAGCTGCCTGCTCCTCTGGAGAAAGTGCTGCTCCATCATCAGCTGGAGCCTTAGTAGCTGCCTGTCGCTTATCAAGAACAGCCTGAATTGCTACCTTGTCCTCATCAGAGGTTGCTGGGTCGTTAACTAACTTCTGTAACTTCTTTGTTGCCATCTGGGCGAATTTCATTGTTGCCATAATTTTGTGTATTTAATTGTTAAACTTATATGTTCTAATTACATTTGCAAAAGTACTCATAATTTTTGAAATATGAAAACTTTTTATGTTAAGAAGTGTTAACGAATGTGTTAAAAATCATTAACACCTCTTTTTGCTATTTAATCACTGAAATTTTATACTTCCAGTTCTACATCAAAGTTCTTTGCTACTGTTTTAACAGCTTCAAGCAACTCTAGGTCACTCATATTGTGTGCCATTTCCTCGAGAATATCTTCAGGACTTGCAACATCCTTAAGAGCTTCAAATAGTTTCCAACCTCTTCCCATATTATGATAATTCTGCTTTAGTTGATGTTCTTATTTTGTTACCATCTGAGATTAAGTCAATAGTAACATATATCTCTGAACCAGCGTATTTAATAATAGCTGTTGTATTACTAGCAGAGAGGCACTGAACTGTGTAACGTGCATCCCATTCTGCCTTGCAGTATCTCTCCCAGTATTTAAATACTCTTGGAGAGAACTGAGTGCTACTAGCAATTACTAAACTCATTTGCAAATAGTTTGCAATCTTCTTTAAATTCCAAACAGCTGGAATAAATTTCGGCTTTCTCATAATCTTAATATTTTAATTGTTAAACACTTGTTTTATTATACAGGATTGTATGGTCTTGGGCAATAAGCCACAAATGCATCCTCAGTATTATTCATGCTAGGAGTAGCTGTAATTTTCCAAGTGTCTGCAACGTGAATAACTTCAGCTGTAGTATCGTCTCTAACAACATCTTGGTCAACCAGTTCAGATTCGATGATAAACTTCATGTTCGCAAAAGCATTGAAGTATTGCTCTGCTTCAAACTCTGAATTAAATTTAGAGCATTTATCATATCCATCATCTTCCATTGAAGTACCTGGCTTGTTGGCAAACATGTAAAGAGTTCTTGCATTTGTTGGGTGTTCTCCACAAACAAAATTGCAAGCAATCCATGCTACTAAATTCTCGAGCTTGTCGACTTTCAAAATAATTTCTGTGTTCATAATTCTACTGTAATTTTAATTGTTAAACTTATTATGTTTTATCTGAGTGCAAAAGTACTAATAATTTTTCAAATAAAAAAATTTTTTATGTTAAGAAGAGTTAACGGCTTTATCTTTAACTACTGTTAACACTTACTATATATAATATATTAATATGTACGCGCGGGCGTCCGCATATAGGGTAATAATGCGGCACTGTAACGGCTTAGCGCATTATATAAGTCCCAGCATTGTAACAGTATAAGTTAAAAGCCAGTTTCAGAAACCAGTATGTTATAGGTTTATAGTAATTTAAATCTCACCAATTTCCAGAACCAGTGTGTAAATCTACAAAAATTTACAAAAAATCCTATCTGGCATTTTCTCGGAAATAGCCCCCCAAGAGAACACCAGATAGGAAATTAATTTTTACCAAAACAATTTTCATATTCACATATTTTGCAAACTGGAAGTAAATCTCTGCAACGAGAAGTACTGTGGTATCTGTATTCAACCCAATATGCATCGCCAATCGGCTCTAAGTCTTGAATTTGATTTCTTTCCTCATAATTAGCTTTTAAATCAAAAACTCTTACATGAGCCTTTTTATTCGGAAGAATGATGAACTCAAATATGAATTGACCTGCTATTTTCTTTCGTTCTGCTGCTGATATTTTAACTTCTACCATATCAGTGCCTATGATAGGTTCTGGCTCGGATATAAATCTGAAATTACCAAACAGAGTTTTAAACTCTTCTGCTTCTTCAAGATTATCTGGGTCAATAGGCTCTTCGCCATCTCTCAAATAATAGAAAGAATCACCAGTAAGTTGAATTATTTCAGTCTTCATCTCTTCGTCCTCCACCTACTATTAAACACCATGATATAAATATACCAAACACTGCTGCAAATATAATAATTCCTGTTGTCATGTTGTTTTGTGTTTATGAAGTTTACGATAACCTGGTCTAGCTGCAATCCAAGCTCTTTGATACTCTAATATTTTTTCTCTGTTTTTAGCATAATATCTTCTATTATACTCAGAGCGTTTTAATTTTTCTTCTATAGAAGATGGTGCTTTATAAGCACGTTTTTCTGGATGAGCTTTTCTGTAAGCTTTATTATAGGCTAATAATTTTTCTCTATTAGCTCTATAATAAGCTCGCATTCTGGCTTTATCATGTTCTGTTGTTGTCATGATATTTCTTTACGTTCTAATTTATGCCTAGTTATGTATAACTTTATATCAATAATATCATCAAGCGATAAGTTCTTGATAACTTTATTTCCAATTTTAAGACTGTGCCTTTGCTTTTCCATAAGGATTGTCTTTTTTAACTCGGTCATAAAGTTTCTTGAACCAAAATGGATTGTATCTTAATAAGTCGCCATAAGTTCTGATATTATTAACACCAACAAGCCTAGAAGCGTAAATTACTTCTCTATCAGCTAATCGGCGTCTAGCCTCATACCATCTATGAATAGCTCTATCCACACATTCCAAAAAATACGCACTGAGTTCAGAATCACGCTCTTCAAGAATCTGTTGCTCTGTGCCTTGCTTGAAGTAATACGGTACATTTGGTGTAACCCAATATGTAAGAACCTCACCTACTTCTGGGTGTGTCTTATATAGAAATCCAGGATTTGCAACAAACACCCATGGCCACTTAAGCTTTGCTATTTTAATTGCCTTTGGAATAGCTGGAGATAAAAGTTTAGCAATTCTAGTGTTGATGTATTTGTCATAACGCTTAATAAGCTGGCGCAAATTGCTAGTAAGTTCTTCCACAAGAGCTGTTTTATCCCATCTTGTTAACTCTTCTGATAAAGGGAGAAGTTTCTGGTCGAACGCCATTCTGTTAATTTCAACTTTTTCAAGTTCTTTTTTAGCCTGGCGCTTTGCCATACCATCTTTAATACGACGACTAATTACTAATCTGCGCTCAACATCGTTAAGTTCTGGAATTAATTCCTTATCATGCTTAGGACTATCGGCAAATTCTACGCAATTTTCTCCGCCTATAGAAAAGATAACATCATCAGAAGTTTCTCGCTCAACTTTACCGTCTTTATATTTTAAAGTTGATTTATCGTAAAACTTGTCGCCATCCATAGAAGCAATAGAAAAATCAGAATTTTCATCGTCATCTGGATTTGCGGCTGCATCTATTTCAGCTTTTGCCAAGTCTTCGTCTTCAGACTGAATATCCGCTAGCATTTTAGCGAAATCCTCTTCTGAATATTCCATCATAGAGGCTTCTTCAGATGAAGGAGCCTCTGTATTATGTATATCGCATAAAGCTTGGTCAATAAGTGCATTTAATTCTTTACTGTCCATATTACATAATCTTTAAATTAATTACAAATACTGAACTAAAAACATTTCTTGCTACATGTGGCTGGAGCATAAATAAATATGCTATAGCAAGCAATAGTCTGGCAACTATATGTAGAATCCATGCAGCTAAGTATATTGGAAAATAGATAATTCCAATAATAAGCCATACTAAAAACAGCATCCAGCCTTTAAACTTAATTGGTATTTTCATAATTTCAAATTGTTTATTAAATAGTCATTGATATGCTTTGGATATACATTTGTACTTGGTAAATATATATGCAAATCCTGAGCAAAATGATAATAGTCTCCAACTACAGCATCAATTCTAGAAGCGACATATTTTTGCAACTGAGAAAAACAATATTGGTCATTGCAAAAACCAAATATCAAATCGTTACTTCTCATAAGAACTGTCATATTGAGAACTTTTCTATAGTTGTCATAAATATCGACTTTAAAACCAATATTTAAAGTACATGGAGTATCATAATCATAATCATCCATCTCTTTACCATCATACAGTGTAAGCCATGCTTGACGAGTATCTGGATTGTTCTCGAGTTTCTCAATCACTTTCTGCAATTGCTTATTGCGATTCCACAACCAGCCATAATTAGAATTGACTTGGCAATCGCCACCATGCATACGTTTCCAAGCTGGAGCATGCTTTTGAAGCTCTGATACATCTCTTGAATGAGATAAATACCAATTCCATTCTCTTTCTGCATACTTAGGATTCCATTGACGCCAATCTTCAGTGATATGATTGTATTCTGGATAAGCCATATAGAAACCAACATTCTGTAATCTAATGGTATTATTACCAGGCATTTCACCGCATCCAGCTATACGATTGGCCAAAATACTAAATGCTTGATTTGCATTTTCATATACCCAATTATTATCAGATTGAGTAATATACGGGTAAGAAATTTCGAAATTTACTTCCATGATTTATTAAATTTTTGATTTAATACTTGAAAGTTTTGCTGAATAGCTTTAATGTCTTCAGGCTTTAAACCTGTTAATGGACAAACTGCATCCAAATCAAGCATATTCACTTTACTTTACCTTCCATTCTAGTTCTTTCGTATGCAAAAAATTGCTCTTTAGTAATTTCTGATGCTGGAGTTGGCACTAGTTTTGTATATTTTCGTAAATCTATAGCTTTGCTCATATCTTTTGCATTTTAAAAAGTTCTTCTTCGGCTTCCTCGTTTAATGCTTGGCATATTTCTTTAGCTTCTTCGTAAGTTAATTCTGTGTATGGGTCTCCATCTTCATCTTCAGCCTGTTCTCCAGTTATAAGAACAATTCTATACATAGAATTAACTCTTTCATCTATATAGGTATTAGCTGCGTCAACAGCTTGTGAGCATATATACCAAATTGCATCGTCTTTAATAAAACCTAAATCGAACTTGTCAGTACATATCTGAATATAGAAAGTTCTCAGAATTTTTGGCGCAAATAAGCCTTTCTTTTCCATATCCTTGTATTCGTGCAGCCACATGCCAAATCCGTTACTTTCTTTGAATTTTTTAGCGTAGTGCTCTACAAATTTCAAGAATATAGGTTCTTTTACTACTTCCGGTACTTTCTTCATAATCTGATATTTTTAATAGATAGAACTCCTCTTTTTATCCCAGAGCAATTGAAACATATAATATAATAATTTATATTATAAATATATTTCGTTAACTCTGGGACTATAGAGGTTATTATTGGGATAATTTATTACTCTTCTGAAGTAGAGTTAAAACCTCCTTTTCGTTCACTCTTCTTAGCAAGAACTGCTGCTTTGACAACCTCAGGAGAAGCTTCACAAATATCTGCGTAAGATACAGGGACCAAAATAAATTGAGCAATCTTCTGACCTCTCTCAATCCATACTGGCTCTTTGCCTACGTTAACCAAATGAATGTGAATCTCGCCAGGGTAGTCCTCATCAACAATGGTAGCACCTACGATAACACAACTTGAAATAGTTGTATCTTGACCTGTAATCTTCATTGGAGTTTCACAGTCAATCTTAGCCTCTCTTGATGGACAAACACCAGACTTGTTAGCAGCCATAAGCATATATCCATCTGGAATAAGAGCACAGATACCAGATGGGATGAGCACATCTTCACGAGGCTCAAGCATCTGGCCTGAAAAGTCTTCTGGCACGAAGAAGTCAATACCAGCTGACTTAGATGTACCACGCTCTGGAGTTTTAACCTTTCTTACTTTTGCAATTTGCATTACTGAATTCATAATTGTAAATTTTAATGAGTGAATAACTAAATAATTTATATGTGCAAAATTACATAAAATTTTTCATATAATGAAATTTTTTGTGTTAACAGTAGTTAAAGTTAACAAGCTTTAACTACTGTTATTCTTTTAGAGTAAATCATCTACATCACCAGAATTTGGGTTCATAGTAACTGGTGCTGAATTCTTTGGAACTTTAATGTCACCAGGTTTACGTTTCAAAATCCACAGTGTGTTACGAGCAGCATCTGGGAACATTGGAGCCATGATATTTGCCATAAGATTTGAGTCATAATAACGACTCAATTCTTTAAACATTTGCTTCTGCCAATCATTCATAAGAGGCTTATAATCTTTTTGTGAAGCAAATGTTCCGAACTTATCTACAATATCAAAATGCTTTTTGAGAATAGCCTCAAGCTCATAATGGTCAAACTCTTGAACATCTACACCTCTTCCGTCCCCAGAATCATAAGTATGATTACCTGCAGCACCAACACGAGGGTCGTAATTTGGAGTAGAAAGATAATAAGTTGCATCATCGCGTCCACACGCTTTAAAGTTCTCCAGGAAAACATCTGCATTCTGTTTACCGACATGTTCAAGAACTTCGAAAGCACATACTTTATTGCCATTAAACTGACTGTAATCAAGATAATTTTTAACAAGGTCAGCCTCATAGAAGCTAGCCCAAGGAACTGATGCAAACTTAGCTGCATCATCTGCAATAGTTTTGTGTCGAATATCGATACCAACATAACTGTTACACTTAAACTTATTTCTGTAAAATACTTCGAGCAAATTAGCTTGACCGCATCCAAAATCTACTACGTCATCACCAATTTTAGCATCTTTCAAGATGTGTGTCCATCTTAAATAATGAGCGAACTGGTCTCTGTGATAAATATGACGCTCCATAGCTTGGTCTGGAGATAAATCTGTTGTATTATAATTCTTTGCCATAATTACATTAAATCTTCTGCTTCTTTTTCCGTTTCAGTTTCAGGCTTAGTACCATTGGTACCATCGTATGTATCAGCCTCTGAAACTGGGTTAAACTTACGTTGCTTTTTGCCTACTTCAATTGATAATTTCCAATACTTGGAATACTCACACAACCAACCTTCAATGTTATTAATTGTAAGATTGAACTCGCTAGATGGCTCATAACCTCCAGTTTCAGCATTAAACTTAGCATACACCATTGGTTCTCCATGAGCTTCGGCAACTTCGTTGAGTTTCTCTTCAGCCATAGCGAGAAGTTCCTTCATACCAGCTACACGCTGAGAGTTAATAACTCTATTAGGGAACAAGATGCGCAAACCAAGAAGTGAACCAGGACCAATGTTTGTCAGTTCATTTACATCGAATGGAATAAAATCCTCTTTTGAGAATCGGTTGATGTAAATCATATCCTGCATCAGTTCGTTGGCAATAAACTTCTGAACTCCAGGAATAGCTGACAAAACATCGATAATATCTCTTGTGGACTCTGCAATAAGAACTGTGTCGATGATAATATCAATAGCACCCCACAATTCGGACAGTGCAGTATCAGCATAAGCCTCTGCTCTATTTTTACCAGTCTTAGCAGCGAAAGATGAACTAATGATATAAGCGTCAGTAAATGGCTTAGCACCCATATTCTGAAGTGTCTTGGCAATTGTTATGAACTTAGGCTGCTGTTCCTTAAACTTTTCATAGTCAGGAATTCCGCCTTTCCAATCTGTAATAGAAGCCAAGAACTCGAAAAAGTCTGGAGAGTTAAACAACCTGTAAACAATGCACTTCCAAACTTTATTCTTAAGTGACAGACTATCATCCATAACGATGTTAGAGATAAGCCACCAAGAACTGCGGTCAAGTTCACGATACAAATTAGGAAATTTATTTTCCTGAAAAATAGGGTCATCTGTCCATGGAGCCTGAATCTTGTCAACGAATCGGCGTTTCCAAATCATCTGGCGCTCATACATAGTTTCAAAGAACTTTTGCAAGTTCTCATCGCTTACACTGAGATTTCTATCTGGCAAATGCTTAAAGTACTCATGATTGTCAGCTAATGGATTTGCTGAATTTTTACGAGCATAAGACTGAGTTGGATCGCCTGGATTTTTGCGTGGACGACCTCTACCACGTTTTACTGGCTGAATAACTTCTTCTACCATAATACTTAATTTTAATCATTATTTATATCTTTATCTGTTTTTGCTTCAATGTAATTATTTAGAGCTCCTACATAAGCAGCAGCATCAAGGAGATTATCCTCTCTGTGTGAATAGGCTTCTCTTGAAAGCTTAAGAGCAATCATAGCTCTGTACATGCCCTCAACTGAAATCTGCTCATTTTTTGGAGAGGCTGCATTATAAATAGCTGTAGCTCTTTCCATACTTTCTGAGAATGGTCCATACATGCGCTCTTTTTCTTCTGAGCGATGATTGACGATTTTGTCTGCTCTTTCCAAGATATTCATAATCTTTATTTTTATATTGCAAAATTAATAATAATATTTGAATTAAAAAAATATTTTAAATTTTATTAACTTATTTATTATTCATAAATATGTTTTTAATTATTTTTAATGTAATTATCTATTTTAGCTTTAATACTACTCATCAAGCTCATCTGCACTCTGTCTTTATTCTTTAATGCTAATATAACATCCTCATCGTGGGTCTGAGCCATATACAAATGATGAATAATAACACCTTGCTTTTGACCTTGACGATAAAGTCTAGCATTAAACTGCTGATACAACTCAAGTGACCAAGTTAAGCCGAACCAAACGATTATATTGCCTCCAGTTTGAAGGTTAAGTCCATGGCCGGCTGAAGCAGGATGGGCTAGCATAAGTTGAACTTTACCAGCATTCCAGTCTTGTATATCTTTAGCTGTTTTAAGCTCTCTAGGCTTATATTTGCTAAGATACTTCATAATTCGGTCTCTATCAAATTGATAAGTCCACGCAACAAGAACTGGCTTTCCACACGCTTCTTCTACTATCTCTTCCAATGCTTCTAGCTTAATATCGTGAATTGGATATACGTTTTTATCTTCATCATATATTGCACCATTTGCAAATTGGAGAAGTTTATTAGATAGACCAGCAGCATTTAAAGCTGTAATTTCGACTTCATTATCTATGCTTATAAGCTTCATAATACTATCTTTTTCAAACTTATGATACGCCGCTAATATGTCTTTAGGCATTTTAAGCTTAACATAGTTGTTTGTAAGCATAGGCATGTTAAGATAGTCCTGAGCTTGCATACTTATACATATATCACCTATTTTATTTCGTATTGCTTGTTCTGCACCTCCTTGTAAATTATAATTATAAACTACGTAACCGTTAGACCTACCTGGAGTAAAGTATGTACTTCTATACTTAGTAATAGTTTTACCAAGTCTTTCACCTCTATCCATTAAGTAAATCTGTGGCCACAAATCAATTAAACCGTTTGGAGCAGGCGTTCCAGTTAAGCCGACTACCCGCTTTATCCACGGTCTGGCTAATCTTAGTGCTTTAAATCTCTGTGACTGATGATTTTTAAAGCTACTAAGCTCATCAATTACAAGCATATCGTATGGCAAGTTTGAAGCGCATATACCACAGAGCCATGCTATGTTGTCGCGAGAAATTATGTGAATATCAGCTTTCTTATGAAAAGCTTCCAATCTCTGTTTTTCTGTTCCAATAATCTTAGAAAATGTAAGATGTTGCAAATGCTCCCAATTTTGTGCCTCTTCTGCCCAAACAGTTTCAGCTACTCGTTTAGGAGCAATTACCAAAACTGAATTTACTTCAAGATAGTCGTACATTAACTTCTCTACTGCTGTTAAGGTTGAGACTGTTTTGCCTAGTCCCATTTCCAAAAATAAACCACAGTATTTATGAGTAATTATATGCTCGACTGCCTTTTTCTGATATTCGTGTAAATCTGTTTCTTTTAACATGTAATTATATCTTCTATTAAATCGACAACCTGCTCTACAGTATCAATTACTTCAACTCTAAAGCCGAGTTTGCGAAGCTTGTCGTGCATCGCCAACTGAAGTGGTCGAGGTTTTTGATTTGTGGTTTTAAGCTCTACAAATATAACCTTTGCAGGTTTAAATAAACACATTCTATCAGGCAATCCATTTATATGGAAGCTTAATAGCTTTATGCACATACCACCATTCAGTTTACAAAGTTCGACAAGCTTTCGCTCAACTATTTTTTCACTTTCTTTCATGGAACCCAGAACCTCCTACTGAAGAACATTTTTCTTCTTCTATATAGTCCCACTCGATGTCCTTGTCCGCATCAGGAGTATACAATCTATCCTTGAAAGACTTAAATATCTGCTTTTTAAATTTCTCAAAAGTTAAAGACCCATCAGCTCTTCCAACAATTGTGTCAATCTTGCCAAGATTGTATGATACCCATTCACCATTTTTAAAGTGCAGCTTCATGCCTCTTATTATGCGGTGTGTCTTCGTTTTGAGGTCGTTTTTGAATTTGTACTTTTTATAATTTGGCTTATCTGGGTCATCTTTCACAGGACTTGCTTCAGCTTTTGCTTTTCTTATTTCCTGTACTCGCTTAGCTCGAGTTTCAGCAACATTAAATGCACTTTTTAACTTTTTCGCTAAGTCTTTTTTAGTATTTTCATCCATAATTTTAATATAAATCTCCTAACATTGCTTTAATTTCATCATCGGTAGGTTTATCGCCTAAAAGCTCTTCAAGCTCTCTCATAGCTTTTACTACAGGGTCTTCTTGAACAGGTTTTATGCGTTTATAGTATTTTTGCTTACCATAAATCTTACCAAATGATTTTCTCTTAGAACCAACATACTCCCATCCTGGAAGGGTCTTCATTATGTTGTTTATCTCGCGAGTGCTATAAGAATTAAAATTCTTACGCTCCTCACCTAAGCATTCACACCATATCTCATAAGAGCAAACAAACTCTTTATATTCTGTTCCCTTTTCAGCTAGTGGGTCATTTAACCACTGCTGGCGTTCGAATAAATCTTTCTTGCTCCAGCTAGAAGGAAACTTCATGTTGAGATATTCTTCAATTATTCCAGTTCTGTCATCAGTTACAGAGTGACTTTGCTGACTCTTCTTCGCAAGTTCATTCTCCTCTTCTGAGAAATATAGTTTTTCACCATTTTGATATAACTGAACAGCTTCAGCCCAAATTTGGTCTATAATATCATCAGTTAAGTCTTTGGCAACTATCTTTGTTGCAAATTTAGGACGAACTTCGATAGGATTGAATCGGCGATTACCTGTAGAATCACGCAAAAACTCCATATCATTTGTAGTTCCAAAGAACACGCATTGACGTTTATAAGTTTCTACAGTTCTACCATAAGCAGGTCTAAACATATCTTCTGTTTTAGTTATAAACTGCTTTACAGTTTCAACTTCTGCTTTCTTTAAACCTGATAATTCAGCCATTTCAATAAGCCATGCACCCTGTAACTGCTCATAGGCTTCTTTACCTTGAAATGTATTGAATGAATCGCTAAACCAGTCCTTGCCAAGTTTACGTATAAATGTAGATTTATATGTAGCCTGAGCTCCAACAAGCACAAGAACCATATCATATTTAACGCCTGGGTTGAATATTCTAGCTACCGCAGCACACAAAGCTTTACGAATAGCAGCTCTTGCATATGTAGTATCTTCGGCACCAAAATAATCGACAAGAAGTGTATCAACTCTATTTACGCCGTCCCATGAAAGAGATTTTAAATAGTCTCTTACCGGATGGAATGATTTCTTTTGAGCTGCAAGCATTACTGCGTCATCGATTTTTGACACAGACACCATATTGTACACACATTCTATGTAGTTACGTATACCTGAATAATCTACATTTTTTACAGGTTCTGGAAAATCCACTTTGCGCCAAGGCATAGACCTCATGATATATGTTTTACTGTCAAACTCATTCAGTCTAAATGCACCTCTGAGGTATTTATCATTCTGCAAAACGAGATTAAGATTGTTAGAATCACTGTCGTATTCGCCTTTTTTATTGGCCTTGAGTTGTGAAAGCCATGAATCATCATAAGAATCATCATCAGTCCTCTCCTCATTAGCAGCATCTAAACCATCAAAATCTAATTTTGCATGCTCTAAATTCTCCTCAGCTATTTTCTTTTTAACCTCAGCACAAGTTGTAGCAAATTCTTCCATCTTTTGCTGAGAAACCTTTGAATCAGGTCCAGAGTCAAGATGTCCAAATTTATGTATTCTAACCAAATCAAACGCATTGCACAGTCTTCCACTTGCTGGGTCTGTTCCATGGTGCGAAAAAGCGAATTTATCATTATAAACAATAAGACCTCCAGTTGTAGAACCTAATTTATAGGTATATCGGTCTTCGCCTGCTTCCTCATATATATCACTAAGAAAAGTGCTAATAGCATCTTGAATTGAGTATGTTCTACAGAATGTTCCGATTATGCCTGACTTTTCTTCTGGGTCTTCTTGTTTTTTAATATCAGATAATAAACCTTCTGATATTTTACTACTAGATGGCCATTCAGGTGTATTCCTCCAGTCATCGTACGTTTCAAGAACTGCATCAGCATCAAGCCATTCTCCATCTTGATATTCGAAATAATATTCTATATCAGATGATACACTCGGCCAAAACATAAGTCTTTCTGGCTCAAATGTAGATTGGTCGAACAATTCTATATTTAAATTACATGCTATACGTCTAGATATAGCTTGATATTCGTCAACAGATACCTCTCTATTAATAGGGATAAGCAGTCTGTGACGAGGTTTACTCTGTGTAGATTTATGCGTTGAATATATAGCTGCTGCACAGCCATACTGCAATGTAAAATCCCACCAAAAATCAGCATAAGAAAAATCTACATCAAGACAAATTAATTGTCTGTATGATACGGATGTTTTCTTACGTATACCCTTGTCAAGATAGCCACCAACAAAGCCTCCAACATCTTTGATTTTAGATTGGTCAGCTTTGTTAGCAGCCATGAATTGAGCGTGGGTCTCATTAGTAACTACAGGCTTAGAAAGTTTGTCGATTAATTTGCTCCACTTTACTTTCTTATTCTTCCACTTTTTTGTAGAAGCACTTAAGCCTGTAGCTATATCTATTATGCCATCATGAATCATGGTCCTCTATTTTCCAAGTTATAAGTATTAATAGTGCATTGCCGATAGGCGTAATTTTATTATTGTAAGTTGCAAAGTTATTTATCAACTGCCACTGAACTAGCTCATAACCTTTCTTTCCCATTCTGTTCAAATATTCTTGAAAGGCTTCTATGCTTGAAAAGTTTCCACTATCAATTACGTATTTATATTTAAGCATACTTATATAATTACATAGTTATTTACTATTTTAGAAATAGCTTCATTTATGTAGTGAACAGACGCTTTTTGGCTAATATCCATTAAGTCTTTAGCGTGTTCCAATATAGAAACTAATTCTTTTGCCTGCGGTGTCATGTCAGTCCTTTTTATAATAGTCCGTAATATATCCATCAGCACGAAGAGGTAAATCTGAAGCCCAGTCTGGAGGAGTTGACATGATACGTACCATAAGGTCATATCTGTCTTTCTCATTTCCATCCTTAGGGATTTCTGCTATCATCTCATCGTGTACATGGAAGTCTACTTTAAATCCGGCTTTCTCTACTTGCATAAGAGAATATCCAAGTAAATCACGAGCTATAGCCTGCACCATATTCTCGCAAAGCTTTCCACCATAAGTGTCCATTTCACCCCACTGACCTGTGGTCTGAATCTGTCCTTCATACATAAGAACTTGAACTGGACGAGTAGAACGGCCAATAGTCTTATTCTTAAAGTGAGGATGAACATAGAACAGCTGTCTGCCAGATGGTAGTCTTGCAGTAAGATATTCACCATCACAATCAAAAATAATATTGCGGCAAGTACATCTAACTGGTCTTTGATACTTAACTGCTTCATGAGCTGCTTTTTCAAGTTCATGCCAGAGAGCAACAATCTTAGGATTTGCAGCTCTCCACTTCTTAACCATGTCTGTCATTTCTGAATCAGTAAGTCCCATCTTTTTACCGCCCATTCTTTCAAGAGCACCAAGCGCGCCACCATATCCTAATGCCAATTCAGATATTTTACTTTTGTCACGTAAAACAGAACCTTTAGTGATAGCTGAAATTGGTACACCGAACATCTTAGAGCCAGTAGCCTCGTAAATTTTACCGTCGCCGTGGAATACATCCATTCGCCATTTTTCATTAGCAAGCCATGAAACTACTCGAGCCTCAATTGCTGAGAAATCTGCTACTGAGAACGTATATCCTTCTGGAGCTATAAGCGCTGTACGAACCAATTGTGATAAAACATCGGCCACATTGCCATACATCATATCGCAAGCTTCCCAATCGCGTTTACGAATAAGTTCACGAGGTGTATCAATGTCATCAAAGTGGTTCTTACTGAGGTTTTGCAATTGTAAAAGTCTACCAGCCCAACGACCTGTTCTATTTGCTCCATAAAACTGAAAGGTGCCGCGCACGCGGTCATCTGGAGTAGCACAAGAAATCATCTTGTAATACTTCTTTACAGATGTTTTGCTCAGCTTCTGATAAATATCAAGAGCTTCAAGTACTTCAGGATAGTCTTTGACTTTTTCAAGAACTGCAGGCATTTCAGCTTTTGTGAGTGATTCTACAGTAATACCAGTTCTTGCTTTTATCCACTTCTTAATCTGAAGAGGTGATTTTGGATTTTCAAGGTAAGTTATACTTCTAGCCTGTTCTGTGAGATACTTAGAATATTCCAAGTCACAATAAATTGCAGAACTTGCTAACTCTCTATCAATCATAATACCTCTATCATTGATATTCTGGTCGGTAACATATAGCTGGCGCTCTATTTCTGGAATCTCAAACTTCTCTAATTTACGATATATCTCTCTTTCTGAAAGCACATCATAAATATTATAGAGTTTGTATTCAGCCCATTTAGCTGGAGCATCTTCAGGCATATTGCGAGTGCGACCACCATTAATCTTAGTAGGCTTACATGGACAGCTGAAGTATTTAATAAGAGCTTTACCAGTCTCAAGTTTCTTATCTTGAAGATTAAGCTGCTTAGATACAGCATCCAATGATAATGGTAAACCACAATAAGCCGATTTAACTAGTGTACAATACCACTCGTCTATTTCGGTATGAAGTCCTATTCTGTTAAATGCTGTACGTTCAAATACAGCATTGTGAGCAACTTTAAGGCATTTAGGGTCTTTAAGTGCTTCAAGGAATTCACTTGGCCACCTATCACCAGATACCAAGTCTACCATAACAACATCATCATCGCCAAAAGCATAGCCGCAAATCAATATTTCAAAGTCTGGAGATGCTATATACTTATAAGCACCACACTCTTTAATATCAACTGATGAGTATGTTTCAATGTCGATAAATAATTCTCTATCAAATTCTTTCATCGTAAAGTAGCAAATTCGTTATTTGACTTAATAATATAATCTCTACACTCCTCAACAGTTCCTCGGAATAAGACCTGCCCAGAATTTTTGTCTATAACTTCTTGTACCATATTCTTACAACTTTAAAATTAATAATAGAAGGTAGCAGAGGAATCGAACCTCTGCTGACATAGCATCCAGGTATCAATGACCTATGTTCTATACCATATACCTTTCCGTTTGATAAGAATATAAGAAGTGGAAGACTACATCAAGTCATCATCCCAAGCGTTGTCACCGCCAAAGTCCTCAGTAGCAGTAGAACCACCTGCAAGCATTTCGGCGTCTTCAAGTTTCTGCAAGTTCTGAAGACCGGCCGCAATACCTTTATTACCAGAGGTGTTGAATGCAAACATGTTAAGAGAGATACGGCCATACACACCAGAGTAAAACTCTTCTTTATCCATGATAGGGTCAAGATTACGGTCTACGATAGTAGGCTTACGGTTAGAAGTTGCATTGAGGAAGTAAGAATCTGCAAATGCCTCATCATCTGAGCGCTCTTCATCGCCATCACGAAGTGGCAACTTGATAGTTGAAGGAATCTTGCCATTCTTATCTGCAAGCTTAGACTTACCAACAGTCTTAGCAGTCTCAATAGCCTTCTTAATCTTCTCGATAGTCTGAGTATCACTCTTAGGAATGATTACACAAACTGAGTACTTAGCTGACTCTTCTGGCTGACCCTCCATTGTCGAAGGCTCAAACACGTGGCAAAAACAAAAACGAACTTTACCTGTTACTACTTTAGTTGAATTTTCCATACTATAATATGTTTTAAAAATTAATACTACTTGTTTGTTCTCTTATGAGAGAATTTACGATAATTTAAAAGAGCTATACCAAACTCTACTACAGTAGAGTTTGCATCGCTAAAACCTAGTGAAGAACCTGGATATTTCTGTGCCATAATTATTTTATTTTAAATAAATAAATATAACAAAATGCTAGTATTAAAACGCTTATAAAAAGCATACCAACTAACAGTTTAAATTCTACTGACGTAATCATGAGAAATCATTTATCGCATCTTCAGTTCCAAGAGCTGGTCTCTTGTCATCTTCAGATACTAATGTTGGTTTACCTGCTGGCTTTATGATAACATCTGATAGTGCTTCAGCAACTGCTTTTTTGCCAAACTGCCTCTCAATAGAAGTAATAGGTTTAAGCTTCATATCAAACAAATCATCTTCAGTTGCAGTTGGGAACTTCTCGTAAATAGTATTGCAAATTTTATCCTCATTGTCAATCCATCTGCGTCTAGATATTCCTTCTACAACCTTAAAGCCTGGCCAGTGTTTATTCTCATTAACCGCGAGGTCTAATGCATAGGCCTTTACAGAATCTGCCCATTCTACGAGTTGTGGAATTCTTGAGAGAACATCTGCAATTTGCTCATCTGTCAGCAATTCAGGAGAAGCAAAATCATACTTTGCCAATTCTAATTGTTTATCGTAGAGTGCTTTACATCTGTTCTTAACTGCACAGAATCTACACCATCCACCTGATGAGAGTTCTCCTTCTCCATTAAAAGCCATTTTAGCTTTCGGCTTGAGCTCATTATTTGCCCAATCCATAAGGTCTTTTACAGAGATATTCCAAGATGATATGTTATTCAAGCGAGGCTGAACAATAGTGAGCTTTACAGTTTCAATATCATACAGCATATCAAACTTAGCTAACATACCTAATGCATAAAGCATCTCTTGTACATTCCATTCAGCTGATACTGGAATTCCTTTACCATACTTAAGGTCAACCACCTCCATAACTGAATCGTTGACGATAGTACAGTCTGCAGAACCAAAGCTTTCTGGTACATACTCTGAAATATCTAATTTAGACTCGATAAACATTTCTGCAGATGGATTTGAAGCCTTAGCAGCTTTATATTCCTCTGTACAATAATCAGTATAAACTGGAACCATATCAAGCATTTCCTCATTAAAGAGTTTATTGCTCATTATGACTTCATACTTATCTGAAAATTCGTCATCAGATAATGTGCCCAATGTATCGTGGCAGATAAATAACTCTGCCAATTCATGAGCCAATGTACCTTCTTCGGCATAGACTGAAGTTGGTTTTGGTGGCATTTTTTCCTCCAAGCGAGCAGATGGCGTACAGTTCAACCATCTGTGAGCTCCTGAAGGCGAGAGAAGCGCATGGCTTCTCTCGTGGTGGTCTTGTCCGTTATTTACTTCCATACTCTTTTATGATTAGGAATACGTGTCTCAATATGCATAGGAATATGTGTTACTCCATTTGCGTCAATTTTTGATAAGCCAAAATAATAAAAATAGTTTCGTCTAAAGCGTTCTGAGGCTGCCAATAGACGCTTTTTCTGTGACTTACCCATTAAGCAAGAGTATTAAGATAATCAACCAAAGCTTGATACTTACTTGGGTCAAGCGTTGTAACATTCTTAGCACCAAGCTCTGTGAGCTTAGCCTTAACCTCGTCGCGATGAGCAGCAGCCTTAGACGCAACTACTTTGCGCACGTCATCAATTGTGAGAGCTGGAGCTGCTGGAGCTGCTGGAGCTGCTGGAGCTGCTGGAGCTGCTGGAGCTGCTGGAGCTGCTGGAGCTGCTGGAGCTG
>OIZF01000121.1_pt1 | contig 52355 bp, 54 predicted proteins | sample 1588471 | NCBI WGS metagenome assembly OIZF01 (sample SAMN03283279) | human gut metagenome | biome: human-associated habitat; material: feces | host: Homo sapiens | place: Peru | collected 2012
GGGGGGGGGGGGGGGGGGGGGGCGACATTTTCGCCCTTGTGCTGTCGCTTTTTTCATCGCCTAAATTTTTGCTCTTTTGCTCTGCCAAAGTGCTGTCTGCGATAACCTTAAAGCAGTGATTTGAGCCTTTATACTCATACGAAAGCTCGAAACGATGGCTTACGCAAGTTTTATCCACTATGTAAAGCCCTAGCCCAAGCCCTTCTTTTTTGTTGTCCTTTTCGCGGATAAAGGGTTTTAGGTATTCTGTGTAGTCGTACTTAAAGGGTTTGCCCTTGTTTTTGACGACAAAGCCGTTTTCAAAGCACTCGATAGTGCAAATTCCATCATCTGAGTATTTAAGTGCGTTTTCGATTAAGTTTTTAAGAGCCAGCGCAAAGCTGTCTATATCGACATTTAGGCTAAATTTATCACTCTTTTTTACCTTGACTTTTTTGTCAAATTCCACATCAAGTAGCATTTTTTTGACTTGTTCAAGCACTTCGTCAAAGCGGTGCGGGCGGATTTCAAGGGTGTAGTTTTTGGAAAACAAACCTTCGATTTTAGCCGACTCGTTTATCAGCGTGTCAAGGCGCGTGAAAATATCCACTAGCCGTTCTTTTTGCTTTTTTTCTTTTATCATCTCAGCCACAAGCCTGCCCTTGCCGATGGGCGTTTTAAATTCGTGCATTATGGTGCGTAAAAAAAGCTGCCTAGACTCCACAAGCTCGTGCATTCGCTCAATCGTATCTGAAAAATCCGTGGCGATTTCGCCTATGTCATCTCGTTTAAAATCCTGCGCGAAAAAGTCCTCGCCGCTCACTGCAAGGGCGATTTGCTTTCGTAGTTTTCCAAGCGAGGTTAGGGATTTCATAATCGATAAATACAGCACAAACACCAGCACCACAGAAAGCAAAAAGCCAAAAAGCATAAATTCAAAGGCGATATTGCTTCTTTTTGTCTTAAACAATATATCCTCATCATCATCTATCAGCTCCAAAAAAAGCGCATAATCATAAGATATAGACGAAACAAGCCCAAAATCCGTCATCATCTTAAAATGATACTTGCCATTTTGCTTGACATCTTGGGCGAGTTTTTTGTCCTCGACAAGCTTAAAGCCGCTATTCATAAGATGACGAGTGAGATTTTTGTCGCTGTTAAGGTTGTAGTTGCTTACTAGGAATTTAACGACATTTTCGTGGTAGTCGCGTTGTTCGCTGTCGTATGTTTGCAGTGTCCATTTTAAAGAAATAACAAACAAAATGCCGATTAAAAGGCAAACGATGGCGAACAAAATGCTGATTTTCAGCTGTATAGATGACTTCATCCTATGAGTTTGTAGCCTATGCCACGCACGGATAAAATGTGCCTTGGCGACTTGGCGTTGTCCTCTATCTTCGTTCTTAAACGCCCGATGATGACATCAAGGCTTTTTGAATTTTTGTCCTTTAAGCTGCGGCAGTGATTTACGAGCTGTTCGCGTGAAATCGCAAAGCCGTGTTGCTTAAACAAATAGTCCAAAATTTCATACTCTGCTGGGGTGAGCGTGAGAAGTCTGCCCCGATAGCTTATCTCGTGCTTTCTGTCGCTGACTTGAAAGGCTGATTTAGCAGGCTCTTGCGGAACTTCTACTGGGACAGCTGAACGCTTGGTGCGGCGGATAAGACTCATAATCCTAGCATACATTTCTTTGGGGTCATAAGGCTTTGGCAGATAATCATCAGCCCCGATTTGCAAGCCTACAACCTTGTCGCTCAAATCTCCGCGTGCTGAGGAGATGATGATAGGAATGTCGCTTTTAGTGCGAATCTCGCGGCACACTTCAAGCCCGTCAATGCCCGGCAAGGTCAAATCCAAAATCAAGCAATCATAATCGCCCATTTTCAGCCCCATCACAGGCGTAGGGTCCTCGTAGTTTGTGATTTTAATGTTAAATTGAGCAAGGTATTCAGAAAGCAAAGTAGCAAACTCTGTATCGTCCTCAATCATCAGTATATTCATCATTTTGTGCCTTTCTTTTAATAAAAATACAAACACATTGTAACAAAGTTTTGTTAAATTTAACTTAACATTATAAAAATTTGGTAAAATTATTTTCATTTTTTGCAAAAAAGGGACGAAGTGGAGATTGATTATTATGAAATTTTAGAAATTTCACGGACAGCAGATAAAGAAAGTATCAAAAAAGCCTACCGCAAGCTAGCTTTGCAGTTTCACCCTGACAGAAATCAAGGCGACAGCGAAGCTGAAAGCAAATTTAAACTCATCAACGAAGCTTATCAAGTGCTTAGCGATGATGAAAAGCGAGCAGTGTATGATAGATACGGGCGCGATGGGCTGAAAAGTGGCGGATTTAGCTTTGATGACTTTGATTTGGGCGACATTTTTTCGAGCTTTTTTGGCGGTAGCTTTGGAAATATGGGCAAAAGACGAGGCTCACAAGATGCTTATGATGCAAATTTAGGCGTTTTGCTGAATTTAAGCTTTAAAGAAGCCGTTTTTGGCTGCACGAAAAGCGTGAAATTCAGCTACAAAAGTGCTTGCAAAGCCTGCAAAGGCTCTGGCTCCAAAGACGGCGCACTGACGACTTGCCCCAAATGCAAGGGCAAAGGGCAAGTGGGCGTGCAAAGTGGCTTTATGACTTTCGTGCAAACTTGCGCAGAGTGCGCTGGTGTAGGGCAAATCATCAAAGAAAAATGCGCTCAATGCAAGGGCAAAGGCTATGAAGAAAGCAGCGAAAATGTCGAAGTGAAAGTGCCTGAGGGCATAGATGATGGTATGAGCTTGCGAGTGGCGGACAAGGGCAATGTCCTAAAAGACGGCACTCGCGGCGATTTGCTTGTGCGCGTGAGCGTGGCTGATGATAAATTTTTCTTGCGAGACGGCAGCGATGTGTATATCGAATTTCCCGTGTTTTTCACGCAGGTAGCACTAGGCGAAAGGGTTAAAGTGCCGACTTTGCGCTCGCACGCCTTTTTGCAGCTGCCTTTGGGCGCAAAGGACGGCGATAGATTTGTGCTAGAAAATGAAGGCATAAAGCACCTAAACAGCGACAAAAAGGGGCGTCAAATCGTGCAAATTGCTGTGAAATTCCCCAAAAATTTAAGCGAAGAGCAAAAAGACTTGCTGGGCAAACTCAACGAAAGTTTTGGCGTGAGCGAAGATGGCTTAAATGACGAGCAAAAGGGCTTTTTCGACAAAATCGCCCAGTGGTTTAAAAGCTGATTTGCTCTAAATCAAGCCTAAATTTTAGATGGGTTGATTTATCCTAAATCAAGTTAAAATTATGACGGGCTGTTTCATTTAAAATTTAAGTTTGAATTTAAGGTGGGTTGTTTTGCTTAAAATCAGGCTTAAATTTAAGATGAATTGATTGACTTAAAATTAAATTCTAATGTTAAAATGGGTTGATTTGCTCTAAAACAAGCTCAAATTTAAAACGAATTGCTTTACTTAAAAGGCAAGCTAAATTTAAGATAAAAGCTAGCTTGCTTTAAATTTAAGGGCATTTTAGCCTTTGCTACGCCTTGCAAGTCGCTTGTTTGCTTTCTAGTGAAAGCTCAAAATGACAAAAGTCCGTCTTTGCGAACAAATTTTTGCAAAATAAGGTATTAAAGAACACCGCACTTTTGTTTGAGTGAAATTTATTTGCTCTTAAAATTTAAATTTTGCGTAGTTTTTGTGCTACCCTTGAATTTGTCGCGTTTTTAAGCTCGTCAAAACTTGCCTTATAAATGGTTTCAAAGCTGCCAAAATAGCTTAAAAGTTTAGCGATTTGTCCATCAGTTAGTCCTAAATTTTTGAGCTTTGAGCTTTGCAAATCCGCCTTTTGCTTGGTGCGCTGATGAAAACTTATCGCAAAGCGGTGCGCCTCATCGCGCAGGCGTTGCAAAAACAAAAGTTTTTTATCGCTCACGCTCAGCGCAAACTCGCCCTTAAAAGAGTGCAAAATGTCCCTTGCGCCGCCCTTTGCGCGGTGAGCTTTGGCGTCTATTTTTTCTTTGGCTATGGCTAAAATATCCACATTTGCCCCGCTACTTTTGATAACTTCCCTTGCAAGTTTTAGCAAGGTCGCGCCCCCGTCAATAAGCCACAAATCAGGCGCTGCAAGCTTGCCAAAGTCCTTAGCGCGCCTTGTTAAAAGCTCTTTCATCTGCTCAAACTCGTTTGCAAAGTGCAAATGATAGCGTCTGTAAGAGCCTTTGTCAAATTCTGTATCCTTAAAAACCACCATAGCACCGACATTTGATACGCCTTGTAAATGTGAGTTGTCAAAGATTTCAATCACTTGGGGCAAATTTTCAAGCTCAAAAAACTCTTTCAACTCGTTTAAAAGCTCGAATTTATCATTAGCGCGGTGATTTTTGATATTTTGCAAGGCGTTTTTGTGCGCTAGCTCGCAAATCCGCCTTTTTTCGCCTATTTTAGCCACTTTTATGTCAAATTTTTTGCCAAACCTTGCTGATAAAAGCTCCTCAACCAAAATTCTGTCCTCAAAATCCTGCAAAACATAAATTTGCGTTGAATTTACAGGCTCATCAACGCTAAAACTTTCTAAAATCACCTGCTTGTAAAGTTCGTTTTCATCGCATTCATCGGCTTTTACGCTAAAAATTTTGTGCTGTGCGCTGATGATTTTGCCATTTTGGACGACAAAACGCACGAGCGCAAGGGTGTTTTGAGCCTTTGCGAGTGCAAAAACATTGAAATTTTCAAGCCTTGCAATGTCGATTTGAATTTTTACTTGCAAATCTTTAATTGTAGCCGCTGTATCGCGCATTTTCGCCGCTTCTTCGTAGTTTTCATTTTGCGCGTAAAGTTGCATTTTGCTTTGTAAATTTTTTAAAAGCAAATGTGGGTTAAGCAGTGCATTTGTAGCGTCTTGAACGATTTTTGCGTATTCATCAACGCTAATTTTTTCTTCGCACACAACGGCGCAACGCCCTATTTGAGCGAAGATACAAGCCTTTTTGCACGATGATTTTTGTTTGAGTTTAAAATTCAAATAAAGCGCGTTTAAAAGTTCTCTTGCGCCCTTAAAAAAGGGTCCAAAGTATTTGATTTTGGGCTTTTTGATGAGTTTTCTTGTCAGCTCAAAACGCGGATATTTTTCGCTCAAATCCACATAAATGTAAGGATAGGTTTTATCATCTCGTAGCAAAATGTTGTATTTTGGGCGCAGTTGCTTGATGAAAGAGTTTTCAAGTATGAGCGCATCGGCTTCTGATTCTGTGGTGATAAATTCTAAATGCACGCACTCGGCAAGCATTTTTTGTATGCGTAAGGAATTTCGCGGGTTTGGGGCTAAATTTGGCGTGAAAACAAAGTAACTTCGCACTCTGTGCTTTAAATTTTTCGCCTTGCCTACATACAAAAGGCGGTTTTGAGCGTTAAAATACTGATAAACGCCCGCTTTTTCGGGCAGGGTTTTAAGCTCGGCGGCTAAATTTGATGAATTTAAGGAATTTTGACTTAAATTTTTTGACATTTCACTTGGCATTTTGTATCGCTTGGCGAATTTTTTCAAATTTTTCAAAAAGAATTTCGTTGCTGAAAGGGTTTTTAAACTTGCCCTTTGAGAGTTCTAAAAAAAATTTTTGCTTTTTTTCGCCGCTTTTTAAAGCTGGCATAAAGTCCCTATCTGTAAGGATTTTGACTGATTTTACGCGCTCAAATTCACTCAAAGGATTTGCTTTTGTGTAAATTTTTATGAGAATTTTAATGCTTTTTTTGGTATCATCGTGGTTGAGTTCTTGGTAAGCGGCTGAGTGTTTAACAAGTATCATTAAAATATCGTTTTTGATAAAGATTTTGGAGATAAGGGCTTGATGGGCTGGATTCATCAAGCGCAAAAAATCTTGCGCAAAAAAGATTTTTTTTAGGGGTTGATAACGATGAGTTCGCATAAGTTCGGCGATGATGGTTGGCGTTTGTTTAAGTTTTTTCATATTGTTATTATAGCACTTTTTTGTTTAACGCTTGGTGCTTGTGGCAACAAAGCCGACCCGAGCTATCCTGTGCGCGATGATAATGGCTCTGTTATCGAAGTAAAGCCGTATCAAAAGCTAAATAGATGGTAAAATGGCGTTTTAAAGCGCAAAAATTTAACAAAAATTCAACTCAAAAAGGAAAAAAATGAAAAAAGACTGCATTTTGGTTTTGGACTTTGGCTCGCAATACACCCAGCTCATCGCAAGGCGTTTGCGCGAACAAGGCGTTTATGCTGAAATTTTGCCCTTTAACGCAAGCCTTGATGAAATCCGCTCAAAAGCCCCAAAGGGCATTGTTTTAAGCGGAGGACCAGCCAGCGTTTATGAAAAAGACGCTTATTTTTGCGATGAGGGCGTTTTTACGCTTGGCGTGCCTGTGCTTGGCGTTTGCTATGGTATGCAGCTTATGGCGCAGCACTTTGGCGCGAGCGTTTGCCCAGCAAAGCACAAAGAGTATGGCAAGGCAAGCATTGAAATTTCGCGCGAAAACCCGCTTTTTAAGGACTTGCCCCAAAGGCAAGTGGTGTGGATGAGCCACGCTGACAAGGTTGAAAGCCTACCAAATGGCTTTGAAGTGCTAGCAAGTAGCGAAAACAGCCCTTTTTGTGTCTTTGGCGATGAAAAGCGTAAATTCTACGCCTTGCAGTTTCACCCCGAAGTGCAGCACAGCGAATTTGGGGCAAAAATGCTTAAAAATTTCGCTAAATACATTTGCGAATGCGAAAGCACTTGGAATATGGGAAGCTTTGCTAAGGCGCAAAGTGCGGCTATAAAGGCGCAAGTTGGGGCTGATAAGGTGCTGTGTGCGGTAAGTGGGGGCGTGGATAGTAGCGTAGTGGCTGCACTCTTGGCAAATGCGATAAAAGAGCAAGTTGTTGTCGTTTTTGTGGATAATGGGCTTTTGCGAAAAAACGAAAAAGAAGCGGTAGAAACAATGTTTCGGCATAATTTAGGCATAAATTTAATCACCATTGACGCGAGCAAAACCTTTTTAGAGCGCCTAAAAGGCGTAGTTGAGCCTGAAAAAAAGCGCAAAATCATCGGCAACACCTTTATCGAAGTCTTTGAAGCGGAGGCAAAAAAGCACAAGGGCATAAAATATCTTGCGCAAGGCACACTCTACACGGACATCATCGAAAGTTCAGTTGTGGGCGCAAGCAAAACCATAAAATCGCACCACAATGTAGGCGGACTGCCCGAAAAGATGAATTTAAAGCTCATTGAGCCGCTTAAAGAAATCTTTAAAGACGAAGTGCGCGCGCTTGGCTTGGAGTTAGGGCTTAGCAAAGAGCTAGTTTTCCGCCATCCATTCCCCGGACCCGGGCTAGCCATACGCATAATGGGCGAGGTGAATGAGCTAAGTTTGGAGCTTTTAAGAAATGCTGATGTCATTTTGCGCGAAGAGCTGAAAAGCTCGGGTTGGTATGATAAAACTTGGCAGGCGTTTTGCGTGCTTTTAAATGTCAAAAGTGTCGGCGTGATGGGCGATAACCGCACTTATGATAATGCTGTGTGCGTGCGCGTGGTAAATGCAAGCGACGGTATGACGGCGAGTTTTTCGCACCTTCCTTATGAGCTGCTTGAAAACATAAGCCGCCGTATCATCAACGAAGTAGCGGGCATTAACCGCGTGGTGTATGACATAAGCTCAAAGCCCCCAGCTACGATAGAATGGGAGTAGCGGTGCATTTTGTTTAGTTTTTTGGCTAAAAATTTACATAAAATTTAGCTTAAATTATTAAAAAATGCTATAATGCTTTGAAAAATTTTGAGTTTTTCAGGGAACGAAATTTTTTTGAAAAAAGGACAAAAGGCTAGAAATGCACGGCAAGATAATGGTATATATCGACTCCACAGGGCGTGGAACGGTTATGGATTTGAGAAAAACCTTTTTTGATTTCAACTCTCAAAGCTGGCACGACAAAAAGAGCATTCCAAGCGTAGGCATTTTTGTCGAATTCAGCGCAGACTCCACAAACCGCATTACTAGCATCAAACCATCGAAATTCCAAGAATTCAAAGACGGCGACTTTGTTACAGAAAACGATTTTTGGCGCACGGAGAGTGATTATGAGCTTGACAATGTCGTGCAGGCAAAGCGTGCGGAGTATGTAACCCAAATTTACCGCACGACTGATTTTAACACGCTTGACCACATACCCCTTGCCACTACGATTCCCCAAGCCGTGCAAAAGTATTTCAAACACGAAATCACCGCTGTGGATAGCCTGAAAAATAGTATGGATGCGCTTGAAAAAAAGCCACCGCTGATTTTAAATTATTTTGTTTGCAAAAAATTCATTCTCAAAGCCCTTGACACGCTCTTTTATATGGAGACTTCGCTCAATCAAAGCGAATTCTCCGAGATTAGAAACACGACAACAAGACTTGAAGCCTCATACAACGATATGAAAGACAGACAAAAAAATATCAACATAACGCGCATTTTCAACGAAATGTTTTTGTCCGAACAAGTGTATTACCAAGCCCTAGCCACCGCCATAGATACGCAAAAAAATAGGCTTAAAAGCGCCCAACTTCAAGCAAGAAGCGCAAGAATGGAGATAAATTTCGAGCAGCAAAAACCCCGCCCTGATAAAGAAAAAATTCAAGCTAGACAAGATAAAATCATTAAACTCAACGAAGAAGCTGTGCAGTTTCAAGCAAATATTGAGCGGCTTGAAAAGGCGAGAGTGGATTTTTACAACCAACACCTTGAAACCTTTGAGCGAGCCTTTAAACTAATGCGCGAGCGGCTTTTTCAAAAGATAATCGCCAGCCTTGATGTGTGCGCGACTTTGATGGATATGAAAATTTACACCGCAGCGCTTGGTTCAGCGGGGCTTAAAAATTCGTATTTTAGCAAGGAAAACATTTGCAACTCTTTTTGCACGATAAGCTTTGCGGAGCTGTATTTAAGCCGTTTAGACAAGTATCAGCTCAACGAAAATGACCAAAGGCTCAACTCTTATGTGTCAAATATCATCAAACAACACCGCAAAAAATTTCTCATCGTAAGCACGGACGCCGAACTCATCATCGATTTAAAGATAAAAATCTTTGAAATGGGCGAGTATTATTTGGTAAAATCAGCCACAAAAGAGACAAATTTTCAGCAGATGATGAGAGATGAGAGTTTTGATTTAGTTTATATCGACCAAAACACCGCTTGGGAAAGCCCAGCGGACATTATCTTAAAGGGCAAAAACCTTGACAGATACGATAAGGCGAAATTTAAGGTGATTTAAGCAAGCATTAAAGATAAAATGCTATAATGCCCTTTGCCTGAGTGGCTCGATACAAGTGTTTCTTGGTCCAACACATTACTTTTTACTGCGATTTGTGCTGTTACACCGTGTCTGTGGGGTCGTTTGAGTCTTGCAAAAGGCGAGAACTTGCAGCCTTTAAGGACAGCCTAGCGGTATCTTTGACTTTTTGGGGTCAAATACACACTCACGACCATTTGGGCTTTTTTGGTGATTTGGAGCAAATTTAGCTTTTGGCTGAATTTAAGCGAAAAGGGCTTAAATTCAGCTTGCAAATTTAGCCTAAACGCTAAAAATTCATCATTTTGGAGCAAATTTCAATGAAAATTTTGATTTTAGGTAGCGGGGCGCGTGAGTTTTCCATAGCTTTGGCGATAGGGCGCGAAGATGATAGAGCTGAGTTTTTTTTCGCCCCGGGCAATGGAGCGACAAGCAAACTTGGCACAAATGTAAATTTAACGGACATTAGCGAGCTGACAGCCTTTGCAAAGACCGAAAAAATCGACTTGTGTATAGTAGGAAGTGAGGATTTTTTGGCTCGTGGGGTTGTCGATAGCTTTGAAAATGCGAATTTAGCTATATTTGGACCTACAAAAGCCGCCGCACAGCTTGAAAGCTCGAAAGCCTTTATGAAAGAATTTTTGCAAAGACACCACATAAAAACAGCGAAATTTTTAAACACCGATGATTTAGGTGTTGCAAGTGATTTTATCCGCTCATTAAATGCTCCCATAGTTGTTAAGGCTGATGGACTTTGCGCTGGCAAAGGCGTCATCATCGCTCAAAGCGTTGATGAAGCCATAAACGCCGCAAAAGATATGTTAAGCGGGGCAAGTTTTGGCGAAGCGGGCAAGCGCGTGGTGATTGAAGAGTTTTTAGACGGCTTTGAGTTAAGCATTTTCGCCATTTGCGATGGCAAGGATTTCGTGCTTTTGCCCGCCGCACAGGACCACAAGAAACTTAAAGACAAGGACAAGGGACCAAACACAGGCGGAATGGGCGCTTACGCCCCAAGCCCGCTTGCAAGCAAAGAGCTTTTAGAAAGCATTAAAAAGGACATTATCGCACCCACTTTGGCGGGAATGCGCGCTGAAAACAACGAATTCAAGGGTGTTTTGTTTGCGGGGCTGATGATAGTGCGCGGCGTGCCTTATGTTTTAGAGTTTAATGTGCGCTTTGGCGACCCAGAATGCGAAGTGCTGATGCCACTCATCAAAAATCCGCTCGAAATTCTGCTTGCTTGCACGAAACAAAGGCTCGCGCAAGTTGAAATTCAGCTTTCGCAAGAATTTGCTGTGGGCGTGGTTTGTGCGAGTGAAAACTACCCTTACAAAGCCTCGCCCAAAGCTGAAATTTCACTTGGCGAAGTGCCACAAAACACGCATTTGTCCTTTGCTGGCGTGAGCGCGGAAAATGGCAAACTCTACGCCACAGGCGGACGAGTGCTCGTGTGCGTGGGGCTTGGAGCGACTTTAAAAAGCGCGCAACAAAATGCTTATAAACTTTGCGAAAATGTGAAATTTGCGGGCAAGCAAAACCGCACAGACATTGCGTATCAGGCTTTAAGATGAAAAAAAATAGCGACTTGTTTTTTTGGTTCTTTTTTGCCTTGCGTGCTTGGGCGTGGAAATTTAAAAAAGCTCAACGCACGCCCGCATTTTGCCTTTTTTCACGCAAAAGCCACGCAAAGGCGTTTTGCCTTGTGAAATTTGGGGCAAAGTGCGCTAGGCTTGCTTTAATAAATGCGCCACAAAAACGCCCTTTCAGCGCAAATTTTAGCGTGAATTTCAACGCAAATTCCACGCAAATTTTTGCAAATTCAGCCACATTTTTGCTTAATTTCGCTTATAAATTCACAAATTCACATTTTAAGGCTTATCGATGAACGAAACACTAAAAAAATTAGAGCGCGAAAATATCCGCCTAGCGAGCTTTCCTAAACGCGTGCTGGCTTACATTATCGACAATCTCATCATCTCAGCCATCATCTTGCTTATCTTTGCCGATGAGTTGGTGGGTTTTGATGACATAACGCAAATCCAAATGCTGATGGCTAACTTTTTGGGCGGAATTTTACTCTTGCAGTTTGCTTATGACTTTGTTTTTACCTTTCTTTACGGCGCAACGCTTGGAAAAATGGCGTGCAAAATCAGCATTGTCGATGAGAGCAGCCTATACAAGCCAAATATCACGCAAAGTGCTATTAGAGCGGGCGTGAAGCGTTTGAGCGATGGAGCTTTCGCGCTTGGCTTTGTGTGGGCTTTGGGAAATGACTTGCGAAAAGCGTGGGAAGATTACGCTGCTAAAACCTTGGTGATAGAACTTGCATAAATTTACGCTCACTCGAATTTTGCTTTTTTTAAGCGTGCTTTTGGGCTTTTTAAACGCCGAGCAAGTGGATTTTTATGCAAATGATTTGCAAAAAAACGGCGAGCTGGTTGAAGCAAATTCAAGCGTTTTAATCTTTTCTAACAACTATCTCATCAGTGCTGATAGGGCTGAATTCAACGAAACAAGCCGCGATGTCGAGCTTTTTGGCGAAGTGAGCGTGCTGCGCAATCAAAACGAGCGTTTTAACTCTTGCTACGCAAAGGTAAATTTAGACGGCGATAGAGCGAGTTTTAAGGACTTTTTTTTTGCTGACAACAAAATGGAAGTGTGGTTTCAAAGCGGGCAAAGCGACTTAAATTCCACGCTTTTTCTCAGCAAAGACTCCACCGTTTCAAGCTGCAATGTGCATAACCCTGACTGGAAAATCCGCTTTTCCACAGGCGAGCTTGACAGGACGAACAACTACTTGCACCTTTACAACGCAAGGCTTTATGTTAAAGATGCGCCCGTTTTTTATGTGCCTTATCTTGGTTTTAGCCTTGATACTTCGCGCAAAAGCGGGCTTTTAATCCCCGAGTTTGAATTCAACCGCGATGATGGCTTTTACTACAATCAGCCCTTGTTTTTAGCCTTTTATGATGAGTGGGATTTAGAGTATCGCCAGCAAATTCGGGTAAATCGCGGTATAGGCGGCTACGCAACGCTGCGTTTTATGGACTCACCGCATTCTAGCGGGGCTTTAAATGGTGGTATTTTTAGAGAACGGGCGGATTATTATGAGAGAGAAGGGCTTAAAAACCAGCTCCACAAAGGCATAGAGCTGCGCTACACGCGCCAAAGCCTTTTCAAAAGCCTGTTTGATTTGGGAGAGCATATACAAGAAGGCGTTTGGATAGATGGCATTTACTTAAATGATGTGGATTATTTAAATTTAGAAGCGCGAAATTTTAGGGATTTGACTTCGCTTGTTACTTCTGAATTTAGTTATTTTATCGCTAATGAAAACAACTACCTAGCCACATACGCCAAATACTACATAGACACGGCAAAGCTCAACAACAAAGACACGCTCCAAGAGTTGCCAAGCGTGCAGTATCACCGCTTTTTAAGCGGAATTTTGCGCAATTACATTCAGTATTCTTTTGATGCGACTTTCAACCGCTACACGCGCGAAGTGGGCGTGGGCGCAAATGTCGCAAATTTCAATCTACCGCTGAATTTTCACTTGGAGCTTTTTGATGATTTTTTGCAGTTTAAATTCAGCGAAAAGCTCTATGGCTCTTTTGTCGGCTACACGCGCCACGCTATAAAAAGCGAGCATTTGCTCCGCAACTACCACGAATTCACGCTTTACACCGAGCTTGCCAAGCCTTATGATAGCTTTTATCACACCATTCATCTTAGCGCAAACTACCTAATGGACGGCGTTAGCAAGGGCGAGATAACGCAAAATTTCTTAAATTTTGACGAAGAAGAAGAGAGTTTGAGCGTCAAAGCCGTGCAGTTTTTCTACAACGACAAGGGCGAAAAAAAATTCAAACAACGAGCTCAGCTAGCCTATGACACGCAAACGATGAAAATCAGCCAGCTTAAACATTTAGCGCAATACTTTTTTACCCCAAATGTCGCTTTAAGCAACGAAAGCACCTACTCCAAAGAGCAGCAAAGATGGACTAAAAGCATAAGCAGCCTTGAAATCGCTTTGCGAAAATTTAACTTCAACTTTTCGCACGCCTACAAATACGACTTTAACGAATTCATCAAACAAGACTTAAACACGCTTGAAAAGCACAGCTTCATCGGGGCGAGTGCTGATTATACCTACAACATAAACTATAAATTCATCGCAGGAGCGTGGTTTGACACGCAAAGAGCGCATTTAAACGCTTGGGAAGTGGGCTACACTTATCAACGCAAATGCTGGAACTACTCACTCATCTACAAAGAACGCACCGACCCGCAGCTCACAAGTGCTGGTATCAGCGCTAAACGCAAAAACGGCGTGTATTTTAGCTTTAACTTTTACCCTGTGGGCGGCGTGCGCTATGACTTGTCCTTGCGCGAAAACACAAGCGCTGTGGGTAGTGGGTATGGCACAAGCAGCACAAAAGTAAGCACTTCTAGCTCATCAAGCGGAGCAAGTGGCGGCGGCAGCACAAACTAAAAAGAAATTTGCAAGGCTTGCAAATTTGCAAACTTGTGGCAAAATTCAAACTATAAATGCGCCTTTGGTGTTTGCAAGTTTTGCCTTTGATAAAGAGTGAATTTAAGCCTTAAAAAAGGCTTAAAATGCTTAATTTTCGCTCACAAAACCTTACAAAATGAGTAAAATTTAAGGGCAGTGGCAAATTTGTTGCTTTTTTGTGAATTTTACTTAAAATTTAGATTAAATTTACAAAAAAAGTGCTACAATACCCAAAAAATTACAAAGGCGGATTATGCTTAAAACTTCGTTGTTTAGGGACAATGCCATCGCGTTTTTTATCTTTGCTATCTCGGCGGTGTGCTTTTACATTTGGGGCTATTATTATGTGCCAGACAACCACTGGATACTCTTTATTTTAGCGAGTGTTTTTGGCATTTTTATGGCGTTTAACATAGGCGGCAACGATGTGGCAAATTCCTTTGGCACGAGCGTGGGCGCAAAAACCGTTACCATAAAGCAAGCCCTTGTCATCGCCGCTGTGTTTGAGTTAAGCGGTGCGGTGTTTGCGGGCGGAGAGGTTACTAAAACCATACGAAGTGGCATAGTCGTTTTTCCCGATGAATTTAACCCTATGTTGCTCGTTGCCATAATGCTTTCAGCGCTTTTAAGCTCGGGCGTGTGGCTTTTCATCGCTACCAAAAAGGGCTTACCCGTCTCTACAACGCACAGCATAGTGGGCGGCATAGTGGGCGCAAGCGTAACGATGGGCGTGCTGAATTTCAGCGGTTCGCAGGCTTTGTCTATGGTAAATTGGGCGGAAATCGGCAGGATTTCGTTAAGCTGGGTGCTTTCGCCACTTTTGGGCGGCGTGGCGTCTTATTGCATTTTTTCTTACATTCACAAAAAGATTTTAAGCCCGTCCCAAGCCCTAAACGACCAAATCAAAAAGCTCAAACAAAACAGAAAAAAATTCAAAGAAGAATTTTTTGCTAACATTAAGCAAATGCCCCAAAGCGAGCAAATCAAAGAGTTAAGCGCGATTGTTTTAGATGATGAAGAAGAAAAAGAAAAAAGCGCATACAAGAAAAAAATGAAAGAGTATAAAGAAAAAGAAAAGGATTTAGACCTTTTCGGCGAGGCAAGACGCCACATACCCCTTGTGGGCGCGGTTGGAGCTGTCATCATCTCATCAATGCTCTTTTTTAAGGGGCTTAGCAAGGTTAGCACTATGAGCGTGGCGCAAAGTATATGGGTTATTTTTATAGTCGGCATACTCGCTTATATCGTTACTTACGCCGTTGTGAGCATAGTGCGAAAGAGCGAGCTGAACAAAACTATCGACAGAATTTTCTCGTGGTTTCAAATCTTTACCGCTTCGAGTTTTGCCTTTTCGCACGGCGCAAACGACATAGCTAACGCACTTGGACCCTTTGCGGCGATTTTAGATGTCTTTAAAAGCGGTGGTATCAACCCGAGCGCGCCCGTGCCATTTGCCGTAATGCTGATGTTTGGCGTGTCTTTGGTAGCTGGGCTTTGGTTTTTGGGCAAAGAAGTCATCGCCACAGTCGGCTCAAAACTAGCCGAAATCCGCCCGACAACGGGTTTTAGCGCAGAACTTGGCGCGAGTATCATCATCTTGCTGGCAACGCAGTTTGGAATTCCTGTCAGCTCCACACACATACTCATCGGCGCGGTGCTTGGCATAGGTTTATACAACCACAACGCTAAATGGGCGATGATGAAACCTATCGGCTTGGCGTGGATTATCACCTTGCCCGCTGCTGCACTTTTGGCAAGTGGCGCATTTTTGGCATTTAAATACATTTTAGCACTTTGAAATTTTGGGCTTTTGTGGCATTTAATGCGATAAAGCCCTAAAAATTTTTTAAGGCAAAATGCTTTAAAATTCAAGGCAAAATTAAACTGTTGCGCCTAAATTTTACTTGAAAATTCAGCACCACGCTTTGAATTTCACTAAAAATTCAGCAAAGGCATTTAAATTTAGCACCACGCTTAAATTCTGCTTAAAAATTTAGCGCAAGCACCGCACAAAGCACGAGTAAAAAGCTAAATTCAGCGCACTATGTCGAAGTTTGGCGGGATTTTGGGCGTGAAAATGACTTTGTTTATCGGCACATTGCGCCTTTGGTTTTGCAAGGTGATGATGACATCGTTGTCAAGCTCGTCTTTGTAGGCTATGCTTTTGACTTCGTTGCCCACGATGGTGATGGTGTAGGTGATTTTTTGGTATTTTGCTTCGTATTTGTCTGTGGCGATTTTTTTGGCTTGCTTGAAAATTTGGGTTAAATTCGGCGTGTCGCTGAGTTTGCTGTATGTGGCTTGGGCTAAATCAGGTTCAAGCACGACAACTTGGGTGTTGTTGATGAAAATTTGCTTTTTCGCTGGGGATTTGTAGTTCCAAAAGGCTTCTTTTTGGGTGATGACAAAGTTGCCCGTGTAGTTGATAGTCGAATTCATCGAGCGAATCTTTTGAGTAAAGTCGCTTGAAAAGCTCTTATACTCAGTATTAAACGCGAAAATCTGCCCACAAAAAAGCAGCAAAAGCACTAAAAATCTCATATTTGCTCCAAAAATTAAAAATTTCTGCGTTATTGTAGCCAAAATTTATTAAATTAAGGTTATAATTTGAATTTAAATTTAAGTTTAAAGGCGCAAAATGTTTCTAAACCTTATCAAATCAATCTTTGGGACGAAAAACGACAGAGAAGTTAAAAAGTATTTCAAGCGAGTGGAGCACATAAACGCCCTAGAAAACAAGTATCAAGCGATGAGCGATGACGAGTTAAAGGCTGAATTTGCGCTCTTAAAAGAGGGCGTTGTAAGCGGCGAGCTTGATATGGACGGCATTTTGAGCGAGGTTTTTGCCATAGTGCGCGAAACGAGCAAGCGCGTGCTAAATATGCGCCACTTTGATGTCCAGCTCATCGGCGGCATGGTGCTTAATGAGGGCAAAATCGCCGAGATGAAAACGGGCGAGGGCAAAACGCTTGTGGCAACCTTGCCTGTGGTGCTTAACGCGATGAGCGGCAAGGGCGTTCATATCGTAACGGTGAATGATTATCTAGCCAAGCGCGATGCCGAGCAAATGGGCGAAATTTACAAATTTTTGGGCTTTTCTGTGGGCGTGGTGCTTTCAAGCGCAAACTCAGACGGCGACCACAAAGCAGCCTACGAGTGCGACATAACTTACGGCACAAACAACGAATTTGGCTTTGATTTTTTGCGTGATAATATGAAATTCAGCAGCGATGAAAAGGTGCAAAGGGGGCATAATTTCGTCATCGTTGATGAGGTTGATAGCATTTTAATCGATGAGGCGCGAACTCCGCTCATCATCAGCGGTCCTACAAATCGCACTTTGGACGGCTACATAAAGGCAAATGAAGTCGCTAAAAAAATGCAAAAAGGCGAAATGCCGCCGCAAAATTTAGCAAACAAAGACGCTAAACCAAGCGGAGATTTCATAGTCGATGAAAAAAACCGCACGATTTTAATCACAGAAGCAGGCATTTCAAAGGCTGAAAAACTCTTTGGCGTGGATAATCTTTACAGCCTTGACAACGCTATTTTAGCGCACCAACTCGACCAAGCCCTAAAAGCGCACAATCTCTTTGAAAAAGATGTACATTATGTGGTGCGAAACAAAGAAGTGATTATCGTTGATGAATTTACGGGGCGTTTGAGCGAGGGACGGCGGTTTAGCGATGGACTTCATCAAGCATTAGAGGCAAAAGAAAATGTCAAAATCCAAGAAGAAAGCCAAACTCTGGCGGACATTACCTTTCAAAATTATTTTAGAATGTATGACAAACTCGCTGGTATGACAGGCACAGCGCAAACAGAAGCCACTGAATTTAGCCAAATTTACAAGCTTGATGTTATCTCAATACCCACAAATATCCCTATTCACCGCATCGACAAGCACGATTTGATTTACAAAACCCAAAAAGAGAAATTCAAAGCCGTCATCGATGAGATAAAAAGGGCAAATTCAAACGGACAGCCCGTTTTGGTAGGCACTGCGAGCATTGAGCGAAGTGAGGTTTTGCACGAAATGCTTAAAAAAGAACGCATAGCGCACAATGTCCTAAACGCTAAACACCACGAACAAGAAGCCTTAATCATCGCCGATGCGGGCAAGAAAGGCGCTGTAACCATTGCCACAAATATGGCAGGGCGCGGGGTTGATATAAAGATAGATGATGAGGTGCGCGCACTCGGCGGGCTTTATATCATCGGCACTGAAAGGCACGAAAGCAGGCGCATAGATAACCAACTTCGCGGGCGTTCGGGCAGACAAGGCGACCCGGGGCTTTCGCGCTTTTATTTGAGCCTTGAAGATAATCTTTTGCGCATTTTTGGTGGGGATAGAATCAAAGCCATAATGGAACGGCTTGGCATAGAAGAGGGCGAGCATATCGAAAGTGGCATTGTAACGCGTGCGGTGGAAAATGCGCAAAAAAAGGTTGAAAGTATGCACTTTGAAAGCCGCAAGCACTTGCTAGAATACGATGATGTCGCAAACGAACAGCGAAAAACCATCTATAAATACCGCAACGAGCTTTTAAACGAGCATTTTAACATAGACGGCAAAGTGAGCCAAAATATCGGCGAATACGCAGCTTACGCGATGCGTGAATACTACACGCGCCCCGAGCAAGATGAGGGGGATTTTGAAAATTTAAAAACCAAAATCGCCCAAGAATGCGGTGTAGAGCTAAAATACGATGAATTTGAAAGCTACAACAGCCTTGAAATGGAGCAAAATTTAATCGATGCTTTGGAGAAATTTTATGCTAACAAAATGAGCTTTTTGAGCGAAAACGACAAGAAAAAAGTGGAGCGCATTTTGTATTTGCAAGTGCTTGACGGAGCGTGGAGAGAGCATTTATACACTATGGATAACCTTAAAACAGGCATAGGACTGCGCGGATACAATCAAAAAGACCCGCTTGTGGAGTATAAAAAAGAAAGTTATAATCTCTTTTTAGAGCTGGTTGAGCGCATAAAATTTGACAGCGTCAAGGTGCTTTTCAATGTCGTTTTCACTAGCTCAAACACCCAAGCCATCGAGCAAAACGCCCAAGAAAAAAATGAAAAACTCTTACAAAGTGCGGTTGAAACGGGTGCAAATGAGGACAATCTAGGACAAGCACAACGCTTTAAAAACGGCGCAAACGCTGGCAAAAATGGAAATGCCGCCTTTACAAACAGCGTGAAAAAAGTGCCACGAAACAGCCCTTGCCCTTGCGGAAGCGGCAAGAAATACAAAGAATGCCACGGCAAAAGCGGACCAAGACAAGGGGTTTTAGCGTGAATTTAAACAATGCAAGTTCTTGTGCTATGAATTTTAAAGCAAAATTCGTCTTTTTTTGCGTAAATTTTTGCGAAAATTCTGCTGAATTTAGCCAAATTTCAGCACACAAGGCGCGCAAATGAAAAAAATCAAATCAAACAAAAATCAGTCCGTAACGGATTATTTGCTCTTTAAATACCTGCGTTTTGACAAAGAACAGCCCTTTATAATGCTCTCTATGGTGCTTGCTTTCATCGGCGTGTGCGTGGGGCTTTGCGTGCTTTTGGTAGCGATGGCGATAATGAACGGCTTTGACAAGGGCTTGCGCGAGCGATTTGCCGTGATGAACTACCCTTTGTCCGTGTTTTCAGCCCAAAAAATCGCCCTGGATGAAGCCTTTGTGGAGAATTTACGAGCAACTTTCCCGCAACTCATCATCAGTCCGTATATCAGCACGCAGGTGATTGCGCGCGGAGGCAGTAAATTCGAGGGTGGCATACTTTTTGGCGTGCATTCAAAGGACGAAAAGCAAATCAGCAAAGTCGTGCGCGAAGCCCTAAAAGACAAAGATTTGCAAGGCTTTGACATACTCGTAGGACGCGGGCTTGTTGATGAATTTAGCTTGCAAAAAGACGACAAACTGCCCATTATCTTTTCCAACCTAAGCCCAAGCGGACTTGCGCTCACACCGCAAACCAAGCGTTTTGATGTCCGCCACAGCTTTTCATCGGGGCTTGCACTCTATGATAGGGCGTATATGTATGCGGACATTGACTCTGTGCGCCTTGTTTTAGGGCGTGGAGCGACTTACAACGGCGTGCATATCGCTGCAAAGGGCATTAGCGCTGGCGACATACACGCTTTACAAGGCTTACAAGCGCAAATGCAGCAAAAACTCGGCGAGAACTACCGCGTAGTAGGCTGGTGGGAGCAAAATGCGAATTTGTTTTCGGCATTAGAGCTTGAAAAACGCGCCCTTTTTATCGTGCTTTTGCTCATCATTTTAGCCGCAAGCTTAAACATAGTAAGCTCTTTGCTGATGATAGTGATGAACCGCCGCGCTGAAATAGCCCTTTTGCTCGCACTTGGAGCAAGCAAGAGTGAAGTAAAAAAAGCCTTTTTCGCACTTGGCACGCTTGTGGGCGGCTTTGGAATGCTGTGTGGCGTGGCTTTGTCGTTTTTTGTGCTGTGGCTGCTTGAAAATTTCGACATTATCACCTTGCCCGCCGATGTGTATGGCACAAGCAAGCTGCTGCTGGACTTAGACGGACTTGACTTTATCCTAGCTATCGTGGGAGCGGCGTTTATAGTGATGATAAGCTCGTATTACCCCGCCCGCAAGGCTACGCAAGTTAATGTCCTTGACACCTTGCGAAACGAGTGAGAAATTTGGCTTCGTCCTTGACTGCCGTTTTTTAAAAAGCATAACTTTGTGAGTTTAAAATTTATCAAATCGTCATTGTAAGATTAGTTTGCAACTCTGCAAATTGATTATAACTTGACGGTAATTTACGCAAAAAAGCAAAGCCCTTACTCTATCATACTGAGCGTAGCGAAGTATCCACAAAATTCAAAGCCTTGCTTTTGGTGCTGTGTTTTTGAATTTTTGCTTTTACAATAACTCGTTTTTGAATTTGTCCTCGTCAAATTTGGCGTTAAGGTATTTGCAAACGCTTTGCGCGTCTTTTTTAGCATTTCCTAAACAGCTTGTAGCGCCGGGGCTTGGCGTCATATTAAAGATGATGCCCTTTATCTCCGTGATGCTTGCTTCTCCAAAGAGCAGCGCCCCAGCGGCTTTATCGACAACCTGCGGGCGCACGCCGCCAAAGCCTGCTGCATAGTCTATGTCGGCTGCGCTGAGGCTTGGGACGATTTTTTGCACGCTTTTAGCGAAAAGCCTTTTGTTGATGAAAGGCACTTCAAAGAAATAGTTGTAAAAAATGTAGTTTCGCACGGTGCTGTCTTTGAGCATTCCTAGCGTGATTTTAGCGACTTTGCTGTCAAATTTAAGCGCTTCAAAAAACTCTGGCACGGATTTAAGCCCGTGATAACGCTCTAACTTCGGTATCACAAGGGCTGTGGGTCCAAAGCGTGTGTTGAGATTAGCGAGCAAATCAGGGTCGCCGTGTATGGCGGCAAATGGTAGCTTGGGGTTTTGCACGGTATAAACCTTGCCGCGCAAAAGCTTTTGCTTGGTGATATAAAAGCTGCCAGCCACAGGCCAGCAGGATTTGTCAAGCCCTACGCCCATTTTGTGTGCTAGGTAGAGTGAGTGTCCGCCAGCATTGACTACAACGGCTTTGGCGACAAATTCTTCATAGGTTTTGGTGAAAAGATGAAAAACCCCGTCTTTTTGTTCGATTTTGCAAACTTCTTGGTTAAAAAAGGCTTGGGCTGTGGATTTTGCGGCTAGTGCGTTTGCTATTAAATTCTCACTCATCGCGCCAAAGTCGATGGTAGTGTAGCTTTTGCCTTGCGGTGCGCCCATAGCCACGACATTTTCGGCTCTGTCTTTGCCGTCCTTGCCTAAAACTACCTTTGGTTCGAGCTTTTTAAGCTCTTTTTTGTCCCAAAACTCGACATAAGGATAAAGTTCTTTGAATTTTTCAAATCTTTGCTTCATATAAGCGCACTCTTCGTCCCCAACAGCCAGAGCCATTTTTTGGTGAGAGTAGGCAAAAACCTTGCCTTTTTTCTGCTCGTTGAGCGCGTATTTTACAACCATATCGGCGTTTATCTTCACGCTTTTAGCCTTTTCAAAGGTGTAGTTTGTCTCTATGTCCCCGCAGTGAATGGTTTGTGAGTTGCTTGAAGCGCGAGAATTCAGCGTAGCAGGCGCGTTATACTTTTCAAGTAGTGCGATACGCTTTATGTCTGTGTATTTGGCTAGCTCGTAAAAAAGCGCAGCCCCAGAAATCCCAGCCCCTATGACGATGGCATCAAATTCTTTCATTTTATCCCCTTTTAGATTTTTTTCAGCAAAATGCTTGAATTTTGCTCGATAACCTTTTGCATACCGCGGAAAACAAGCAGTTTGTCAAAAATCGCCCTGTCAAAAAAACGCTCCAAAAACCTGCCGTCCCCGCCTGTAAAATATAGATTTTTATTATACGCCGCATCTTTGATGAGCAAATAAATGCTCTTAAAAGTCCCATAACTCACCGCATCGATAGTGCGTTGCGGCAGGGTGTCAAGGTAAATTTGGGTGTTTAGCTCGCATTTTAAAATCGGCGAAATTTCAGCATAAGCCTTGCGAAAGCTCGCAATCCCCGGCAAGATAAAGCCGCCAAGGTGCATAGAACTTGACATTATATCCACAGTGATGGCACTTCCTGCATCGACAACCACGCCATCGGCTATGGTGAAGCAAGCTGCTATCCTATCAACGCCCAACCCTTGATAAATCGTGTCAAATTTAAAATAAGGCTCAATGTCGATGAAATTTGACTTGCTTGAAACAAGCTTTTTTAGGGAGTGATTGACATTGATATAAAAAACCCTTTCCTCGCTTTGAAAGGCTGCAAATTCCTCAAAACTGAGCGAAGAAAATTTGTTGTCCTGCAAAAATTTCACATCAGAGTTGCCTATGTCGCACAGCACCATTTTTAAGTCCTAAATTCAAGGTAGGCTTAAAATCTTATCATCATAATAAAACTTGCCTTCTTTCATAAAAGCCTTTTCACCCGCAGCACCTTTGAGCCTAAACACCTGCAAATGCTCCAAATTCAAGTCGCTTTTAAACAAATACCCCGTTTTTTCAAAGACATATAAATGTCCCTTAAAAACACTGCTTTCATTATAAATCGCATATTTTAACTTTTTCTCAACAAGCTTATTTAAATTTAAATTTGTTTTGATAATGTTACCATTTTTCGCAAAGATAAAAATAAAGCCCTGCGAAACCACGACATTTCTTATCTCTTCATCATAAGTGTAAGTTTGTGTTGGGCTTACAACGACTATGCGCTTGGGCGTGGCGGCTATCATCTTGTCATCAACCACGCTCATAAAGATGACATTGTTGAAAAAATCCTCGCTAGACACTACCACATCGCGTATGACTTTTTGAGTAGCCCTATCTACCACCACTAGCTTGCCATCCAAAGTAGGATAGATGATGATAGTTTCCATAAAATGCGGGCTTGCCACGCGTTTGTCCTGCGCTGGGGCTGGGGTGAGCGTTTGAGAAAACTTCACGCCTAAGCTGCGATTGATTAAAATTATCGTATTATCAGCCAAAACAAGCGCCATATCATCGCCACTTAAAGCCACGCTCAAAACAGCCGCATCAAAGCTGTGAGCGTAAATTTCCTCGCTATTTTCGTCTAAAATCTTTAAATTTCCGCTTTTATCGGCGATAACAAACTCGCTAGCCTCGAATTTTAAGAGCGTGTAGCCTTTTGGGAGCTTAAAATGCTTGATGAGTCCGTTTTTGTCAAGCACCTCATCGCTTTTTAAAAAGGCGTAGTCTAAATTTGTGTCCTTTATGCGTGATGAAAGCCTGCTCTCATAGCTTAACTTGCCGTCTAGTTTTTCTGGCGGCTCGTAATACTCGCGCTTCGTGCCACAAGCACAAAAAAGCAAAGCGCAAAGCGCAAAGCCTAAAACCCTTATCATTTAATGCCCTTGTAGTGCTTGAAGTTATTTACCAAGTCTTTAAGCTCAGAATCCACGGGAATTTGAGCCAAAATCAAATTCGCTTCTTCGATTTTATCTTGCTGCAAAAGCTCATAGGCTTGCAAAAGTTTGTTGTAATCGTTTAAAAATTTACCATCGCTTTTAGAATTTGCGCTTAAAATTTCTTTGAGTAAGGGGTCGATTTTAAGGTTTTGCGCTTCTTTTAAAAGCTCGTCATTTTGGGGACGCGAAAGCAAAAAAAGCACATATAAATTTGGATTTTTGCTTTTAAGCTCTTTGAGTTTAGCCTCATCGTTTGGATTTTGCAACAAAGAAATGTAAATTTCGTTGTTTTTAGCCACTGCCTTGCTTGAAAGCGTGTTGCTGGTGTAATGATACACAAGATAAACCACTACAAGTGCGAGTATGACGAGAAAGACAAATTTATACTTTCGTATGAACCGCTCGCCCTTGATGAAATTTTCTATCATCGACTCCTCAGCACTCAAAGTGCTTTTTACCGCCTGTAAATCGTCTTTTAAACTCATTTTTTGTCCTTGCAAAAGAAATTTAAATCGTATTGTAGCTAAATATCTTAAATTTTGATAATTTTATGCTATAATACTTTTGAAATTTTTTTAGGACAACGAAATGACTATAAATGACGAGCTTTTAAACAAACTCGAAAAGTTAAGCACTATCAAAATCGCTACCGAAAAAAGGGACGAAACAAAACAGCAACTCAGCGAAATCGTGGCTTTTGTGGAGATTTTAAACGAACTTGACTTAAATTCTGTGGATAATGCGGCACTTGGAGCGACACCTTTTAGAGCAGATACTCCAAAAAACACGCCTGTGATAGATGAAATCTTCGCAAACGCCCCAAAAAGCGAAAATCACTTCTTCATCGTGCCTAAAATCATCGAGTAGTAAGGACTTGCAATGGTGTATTGGTTTGACATTTTGGTTTTTGGCATTACCTTGCTTTTAGGGCTTAAAGGCATTATCAACGGGCTTGTTAAGGAATTTTTCGGGCTTTTAGGCATAGTGGGCGGCGTTTTGCTCGCTTCACGCCTTGCAAAAAACGCAAGCGACTTCATCAACTCCAACATTCACAACCTACAAAACGATGAGCTTGGGCAGTTCATCGGCTTTTTGTGCGTTTTGATTATCTTTTGGCTTGTTTGTTTGTGTCTTGGTTTTGTGCTTTCAAAGCTCATCAGTATGAGCGGGCTTGGCTTTTTGGACAGGCTTGGCGGCTTTGCCTTTGCCTGCGTGAAAATCTTTTTGATTTTTGCGATTTTGCTCTTTTGTTTGAGCGAATTTAGCTTTTTGAAAGAAAAATTAGATAAATTTACCAAAGAAAGCTTTATCGTGCCTGTGCTTGAAAAAACGGGCGCATTTATAATGAACGACAAGCTCATCAAAAAAGTCGTGCAAGAAACGGGCGAAAATTTGATGATAGACACAAACGCCACAATTTTAAACGAAGGGGAATGAATGATTACCGAAAACATAGAATACGATGTGCTTTTGGAGAGTTTCAAAAAGATACTCAAAGAAAGCGGGCTAAAATACACGCGTCAAAGGGAAATAGTGCTTAATATCCTTTATCACAGCGACACGCACTTTACGCCAGAGTCTTTGTATATGGAAATCAAGCGCAAAGAACCAAATCTAAATGTCGGCATAGCCACGGTTTATCGCACCTTAAATTTGCTTGAAGACTCGCAAATGGTTACTTCGCTTTCTTTTGGTGCGGCGGGCAAGAAGTTTGAGCTGGCAAACAAGCCACACCACGACCATCTCATCTGCAAAAACTGCGGCAAAATCGTTGAATTTGAAAATTCCATTGTCGAAAGGCAACAAGCACTCATCGCCAAAGAGCATAAATTCAAGCTCACGGGGCATTTGATGCAACTTTATGGCATTTGCGAAACTTGCGCGCAAAGCAAAGTAAGGTTTTAATGTTTAACAGCACGCTAGAACAACAAAAAATCGCAAAGGCAAACGAGTTTCGCCAAGCTGGTATCAGTCCTTATCCGCATTTTTTAAGCAAAGATTTAAGCATAGCCGAATTTCGCGCCAAATATGCTTATGTCAAAGATAGCGACACAAAACGCGATGAAAGCGTGAGCGTTAGCCTTGCTGGGCGTTTGAAACTCTTGCGCGTGGCTGGAAAATCAACCTTTGCAAATATAGAAGATGAAAGCGGGGCTTTGCAAATTTATTTCAACAAAGACGGCTTAGGCGATGAATTTTACACGCTTTTAAAGAAAAATTTAGAAGTGGGCGACATTGTTTTGGTGCGTGGCTATCCTTTTGTAACAAATACAGGCGAGTTTAGCCTGCATTTGAGCGAGCTAAAACTTGCCGCAAAGGCTATCACACCTTTGCCTGAGAAATTTCACGGGCTGAGCGACATTGAAACAAGGTATCGCAAGCGGTATTTAGATATGATAATGAATAGCGAAATTCGGCGTGATTTTGCTTTGCGTTCGCGCATAGTGCGGTTGATTAGGGATTTTTTCGAGCAAAAGGGCTTTTTAGAAGTGGAAACGCCGATGATGCACCCTATCGCAGGTGGCGCAAACGCCAAGCCTTTCATCACTCATCACAATGCTTTGGGCGTGGAACGCTTTTTAAGAATCGCGCCTGAACTTTACCTTAAACGCCTTGTAGTTGGGGGTTTTGAGGCTGTTTTTGAGATAAATCGCTGTTTTCGCAACGAGGGTATGGATTTGACTCATAACCCTGAATTTACCACTATTGAGTTTTATTGGGCTTATCATAATTATAAGGATTTAATGGATTTGAGCGAAGAGTTGTTGCGAATGCTTTTAAGAGAGCTAAATTTGGGCGAAAAACTTGAATTTGATGAAAAAATTATCGATTTTTCAAAGCCCTTTGAGCGCATTTCTTATAAAAATGCGCTGATAAAGTATGGAAATTTGGACGAAAATTTGATAAATGATAAGGCTCAAATCCTTAAAAAGCTCAAAGATGGGGGCGTAGAAGTGAAAGAAAGCCTTGATTTAGGGCATTTGCAAGCTGAGCTTTTTGACACCTTTGTTGAAAGCAAGCTTGTAAATCCCACTTTCATCACGGATTTTCCCGTATCCATAAGCCCGCTTTCGCGCAGAAGCGATGAAAACCCCCAAATAGCCGAACGCTTTGAGCTTTTTATAGCGGGCAAAGAGCTAGCCAACGGCTTTAACGAGCTTAACGACCCGCAAGACCAATTTGAGCGTTTTCAAAGGCAAGTAGAGGCTAAAAAGGCTGGCGATGAAGAAGCTTGCGAGATGGACGAGGATTTTGTGAGCGCGCTTTCTTATGCTATGCCGCCAACAGCTGGGGAGGGCATAGGCATAGACAGGCTTGCAATGCTACTTTTAGGCAAAAAGTCCATACGCGATGTGATTTTGTTCCCAGCAATGCGCCCTTTAAAGAGCGAAAATGCGCCACAAAACGCAAATTTAAACGAAAATTCAAGCAAAACAAAGGAGAAACGATGAGTTTAGAGAGCTTTGACAAAGAAATTTACGAGCTAACCAACAAAGAATGGCAAAGGCAGTGCGATTACCTTGAAATGATAGCCAGCGAAAACTTTACCCTGCCCGAAGTTATGGAGGTTGCAGGTAGTGTGCTGACTAACAAATACGCTGAGGGCTACCCAAACAAAAGGTATTATGGGGGTTGCGAGTTTGTCGATGAGATAGAAAGCCTAGCTATTGAGCGTTGCAAAAAACTTTTTGATTGCAAATTCACAAATGTGCAGCCAAATTCAGGCTCTCAGGCAAATCAAGGCGTGTATATGGCGCTTTTAAACAGGGGCGATAAGATTTTAGGTATGGATTTAAGTAACGGCGGACACCTAACGCACGGCGCAAAAGTCAATGCTTCGGGCAAAATTTATGAAAGTTTTTCTTATGGAGTGGAGCTTGACGGGCGTATAAATTATGACAGAGTGCGCGACATAGCTAAAATAGTGCGTCCAAAGCTCATCGTGTGCGGTGCAAGTGCCTATGCACGCGTGATAGACTTTGCGAAATTTAGAGAGATTGCCGATGAAGTGGGTGCGTATTTGTTCGCTGATATAGCGCATATCGCTGGGCTAGTGGCTGGCGGGGCGCACCCAAGTCCTTTTCCGCACGCCCATATCGTAAGCTCCACGACTCACAAAACCTTGCGTGGTCCCAGGGGCGGCATTATAATGACAAATGATGAAGAAATTGCTAAAAAGGTAAATTCCGCCATTTTTCCCGGAATTCAAGGCGGTCCCTTGGTGCATATCATCGCGGCAAAGGCGGTTGGCTTTAAATTTAACCTTTCAAGCGAGTGGAAAAGCTACGCGGCGCAGGTTGTTAAAAACGCCCAAGCTTTGGCAAAAACGCTTATAGCGCGAAATTATAAGCTAGTAAGTGGCGGCACGGACAATCACTTAGTGCTGATGAGCTTTTTAGACAAAGAATTCAGCGGAAAAGATGCGGATTTAGCCCTTGAAAAAGCAGGCATTACGGCAAACAAAAACACGGTGCCGGGCGAAACTCGCTCGCCTTTTATCACAAGCGGTTTAAGGCTTGGCACGCCAGCACTTACAGCGCGGGGCTTTAAGGAAAAAGAGCTTGAATTTGTGGCGGGTAAAATCGCTGATATTTTGGACGATATTAGCAACGAAACTTTGCAAAGCAAGGTAAAAGCCGAGCTTAAAGAGCTTGCGAGCAAATTTATCATCTATGAAAAGGCTATGTTTTGATTTCAACGACTGATTTGTCGCTCATCAAAATGGTGAGCGATCATTATTTCATCAAACGCGATAAAATCGTCAATAAATTCACCTTTCGCGGGCGGTATTTTTTTGATAGATTTGAAAGGGTAAATGCCACTTTGGGACCTACGCTGATTAAAGAGCATTTGGAGCGCAAAATCATCATCGCCCACGATTTGCTCGGCAGAAACAACATAGTCGAAAATATCGTTATTGATTACAACGGCTTTGACCCAGAACGCTTTTGGCATCGCGCCCAGCTCGTGCTGCGCGAAGAAGGCTATATAAATTTCACAGCTTACAAAACAAAGACAAATGGGCATTTGCACCTTTATATCCACAAAGGACACACGGCGTTTGATGAGGGTTGCCAGCTTGCAAGCAAGATTTCACTGCTACTTGCGAGCAAAATGCCCGTGCAATGGCGGGTTTTTCCTACCATCAATTTACCAAAAGAGTATAACATAATGGCATTGCCTTATGAGGTATATCAAAAAGAGCGCGGCTCATCGTGGTCTAAACATTTGTGAAAGGACAGGTTATGGACAAGAATTTTGACGACATTATCTTGGATAACAACAACAAAAGCGAGAGAGTAAAAAAACTCTTACTACGCGTCATCGCACTAGTGATTTTGTTTTTAGTGGTGATGATAGTGATGAAGCTTTTAAACAGCGGCGATGAAAACAAAGGCTCGCAAACGCTTTTTCCCGCTGAACCAAACACAAGCAGCGAATTTGACAATATCCCCATAAGCAACGAGCCAAATTCAAACGAGCTTGATGAATTTACGGCTTTGAAACTCCAAATGCAAGGCTTTGAAAGCAATGTTTCTGTTTTGGAGAGCAACCAAAGTTTCGCTATGCCTTTGCCATCAAGCGAATACAACACAAGTGCGCCAGCTGAGCCAAAGCCAGCGCAAAAGCCAGCACAACCAGCTAAACCAGCCGCAAAGCCAGAGCAAAAGCCAAAGGCTGAAAGCAAGCCAGCCACACAAAAGCCAAAGGCTGAGCCAAAGCCAGCGCAAAAGCCAGCCGACAAGCCAAAAGTGGCTCAAAATTCAGCCCAAAGTGCGAGCGATTTGCAAAGCGGTGCTTATGTGCAGGTGTTTTCAGTGAAAAATTTTGACACCAAGTCCCGCGAACTCGCCCTTGTTACGCAAAATGGCTACAAATACAGCACTAGAAAAAGGGGCGAAACAACGCAAATCCTTATAGGACCATTTTCGCAAGATGAGTTAAATGCTGAACTACCTAAAATTCGCCAAACCATCAGCAAAGATGCCTTTGTGGTGCAGGTGAAATGACTTGTGTGGGCGCTGAATTTAGGCGTTTTGGGCTTTGTGAAATTTAGCAAGTTAAATGTAAATTTTGCAAGCTTAAATTTAAAAACGCTTAAATTTAGCCCCAAAAAGACTTGCGAAATTTAAAGAAAGTGGCTTGATGAAAGTTTTTGCGGTTATCGGCGACCCTGTGGCACACTCTAAATCCCCACGCATTCACAACAGCGCGATACAAACACTAGGGCTAAACGCCATTTACACGCGCTTTCATCTTACAAAAGCAAGCGATTTGCGAAGTAAAATCTTTGAGCTAGGGCTAAATGGCGCAAATATCACCGTGCCTTTCAAGGAAGAAGCCCTTAAAATCGCTGATTATAAAGATGAAATGGCGTTAAATATAGGCTCAGCAAATACCTTGCTCGTAAAAGGGCAAAAAATCCACGCTTACAACACGGACGGCATAGGTTTTTTAAAGGCAATCGCTGAATTTAGGGGCATTAAATCCGCACTCATCTTAGGCGCAGGTGGCACGGCAAAGGCTCTGGCTTTTGTGCTAGCAAAGCAAGGCATAAGCGTGAGCGTGGCTAACCGCAGCGTGGGGCGTTTCAAGGACTTTGCGCCTTATCAAACCTTTCTTTATGAAAATTTAGCCGTAAATTCTTATAATTTAGTGATAAACACGACTTCTGCTGGGCTTAAAGATGAGCTTTTGCCTTGCGATGAAAGGCTTTTAAAAGGGCTTTTAAGCAAGGCAAAATGCGCCTTTGAAGTGATTTATGGCAAGCAAACACCCTTTTTAAAGCTCGCCAAAGAATGCCAAATACCTTGCAAGGACGGAGCGAGTATGCTTTTGTGGCAAGGCGTTTTTGCTTTTGAGCTGTTTTTTGAGCTTTGTTTGTTTGAAAATTTAAGCAAAAATTTAACGCAACCCAACGCCCAAAATTTACACTTTCAAACAACACATTTATCCACAAACCAAACACACATTTTAAACGCTATGCAAAACGCCTTAAATTTAGCCTTTTAAGTTTGCTTTAAGTTTAAATTTTGTATAATCAACCCTTGCGACAAATTTCAATTGGCACGCTAATTTTGACTTTGAATTTAAGCGTGATGAAAGCACCATCAAGGCACATTGTTTGTATGATGAAATGTTTGATTTAAACGCACACACAAGAGAGCTTTTAAACCACCCTTATAGACTGCAAAAACAAGAGCAAATGCTAAAAGAGAGTAGCTTTTAGGCTAAATTTAGGCTTGTATCGCTAAAAGTGCCGTGCGTTTGACGAGCAAATCCATTAACCAAATTTCAGTAGAATTAAGCCCAAATTCAAACGACAAGGGACAAGATTATGCAACAAATACTCACAGCCCAACAATTACAACAACGCTTGGATATGGAAATATCTCAAACACCACTACGCAAAGAGTTGCTTTACATACTCAACAACATAGAACAAGCGACACAGGAAATGCTAGAAAGCATACCACTTTACTCGCTGATTTACTTGCAATATCTAGCACAGAGCAAGAATTTAAACAAGGCAACGCAGATATTACAAAAGGAAATAGAAACGAATCTACAAGCACAGCAAAGAGCGCGGAAAGCGGAACAAGAATTGCAAATGAACAAGAAATTAGCAGACGAAGCGGAAGTTTGGGCGCAGGGCTTGAAGAATTTGCGAAAATCTATGGAATTGAGATACAAGCAGATGAACAAGAGTTAAAAGAGCTTGAAAACAAAATCAAAGAATGGAAACAAATCTCTTTAAAATCCCGTGAGCTTGCTGAAAGATTGATGAATAATTTTTTAGAAAAGTCCATACAAGAGCTGCAACACAGCCAAAGCGTTTTTTATACTGATGCTTTGCCAAAAGCGTATGCTAAATTTGCAACAGCCATTTTAACCCTTGTCAATTTGGGCTATAAACTAGACCAACAAAACGCCACAAAAATCCAAAAAATCCTTAAAATTGAGCTAAATAAAGACCTTGTAAGATAAATTTTGCTTTGTGCTGTCGTGTTTGTTGATATATTTTACCACGCGTTCATTTACGGCTATAAACAAAGCACGCAAAATTCAGCATTTCAACAAAACTCGCAAAAATCTCAAAATTCTAACATTTTGAAGTAAAAATAAAGGCTAATTTTAAATGCTTTTTCACAGCAATTTTTCGTTTATATCGATGATAAGTGGGTTGTAGGCTTTTTCGCAAATGAGCAAGCTGTCGCCTACTTTGAGTTTTGCATACTTTTGTGTAAATTCGCTTTGTGAAAGAGTGATTTTGATGATATTTTGCCCCATTAAAAGCGTTAAGATGATGAGCAAATCGGCTTTTTTTATGTCAAGCACGCTGGCATTAAGCTGTAATTTTGCTGATAAATTTGAGTGCGCAAAAAGCTCATTTGGCGGTGCATCTGCTATCACGCTTCCGTCTTTTAGCTCTATGACACGGCGTGCAAGCTTGTAAATCTCGCCTATGTCGTGGCTTACAAGCAAAGTGGTGAGCTTAAAATGCGCTGTGAGCTTTAAAATCTCATCTTGCAAAAAACTTCTCATCTTAAAATCAAGTGCGGACAAAGGCTCATCAAGCAGCAAAATATCTGGCTGCGTGATAATCGCCCTTGCAAGTGCTACTCTTTGACACTGCCCACCTGAAAGGTGCGCTGGGTAGGATTTAGCAAGCTCACTAAGTCCCATAAGCTCCAAAAGCTCGTCAATCTTGCCCTTATCCTTGCCCTTAGCAAGCGCAAAGGCAAGGTTTTCACGCACGCTTAAATTTGGAAAAAGCGCATAGTCTTGGAAAACAAAGCCCACTTTTCGCTTTTGCGGGGGCAAAAAAATGCCCTTTTGGCTGTCAAACCACACCTTTTCGCCCACTTTTATAAAGCCAAATTCAGGCTTTAAAAGTCCTGCGATAATGCGTAAAATAGTCGTTTTGCCCGCTCCGCTTTCTCCATAAATAGCCACAAAATCACTTTGCTTAAATTCCTTGTCAAATTCCAAAAGCAGGTTGCCTTTGGCGCTTTTTATGGGTTGTTTTATGTGAATTTTTATCGTTGAAATGCTCATTTTAGCCCCACGAAGTGAATTTTTTATTGACGAAAAAAAGCGCGAGCAAGATGATAAAGCTGAGCGCAAAAAGCACAAAGGCGTATTGATGCGCAAGCGTGTAGTTTAGGGCTTCTAGCTCGTCATAAATGGCTATGCTTGCCACCAAAGTTTCGCCCTTTTTATGCCCGCCTATCATCATCACCACGCCAAATTCGCCCACAGTGTGCGCAAACGCCACAACAGCACCCGTAAAAATGCCGACTTTTGAATTTGGCAAAATGACGCGTAAAAGCGTGGTGAGCTTGCTTTTGCCAAGAGTGTAGGACACTTCGATGAGATTTTTAGGCACACTCGTAAAGGCACTTTGAATGGGACCGAGCATAAAGGGCAGCGAAAAAACCATACTCGCCACAACTAGCCCTTCAAAGGTGAAAACAAGTCTTATGCCAAAGTGTTCATCAAAAAAGCTTCCTATGGCACTAGCTGGCGAAAAGGCTACCAAAAAATAAAAGCCCAAAACGCTGGGCGGTAAGACAAGTGGCATAGATGAGATGACTTGCACTACGCTTTTAAGTGGAAATTTTACAAAGACAAGAGCGTAAGCAAGGGCAACACTCACAAAAAAAAGCAAAAAAGTAGTGATAAAAGCGAGCTTAAAAGTGATATAAAGGGTTTGTAAAAATTCAGCGTTTAAAAATGCCATTTGTTCTCCTGTTTTAGGCGTTTGGGTTTTGTTTTAAAGTTGCTTTTTTGTCTTTTTTTGTGTTTTATTTTTAAATTTGCCTTTGTTTTTTTGCTTTTTTTAGCCTTTTTTATTTTGCGTTTTTTTAAATTTATCTTTGTTTTATACTCTATCTTGTAAATTCGCTTTTTTGTTTATATTTTGCTTTTTGCCTTTTTCGTTTGGCATTTTTAGCTTTTTTATTTTAAATTTGCCCTTGCGCCTTGCTTGCGCTGACTTTATGTTTTGGCGCAAATTCGCTTTGCCTTAAAATGCCCTTTTTATAATTTGCCGATTTTAGCATAAAATGATAAACGACTTTTTACAAAGAGTAAAATTTAATGCTGTGAAAAGAATTTTGTTTTTTAATGAGAAATTTCAAAGCGTAAAGCCTTGAATTTTAGGTACTTTTTTGCGAATTTAAGCACAAATTTAAGCTTTTTATCGCAAAGCCAACTCAAAAAAGTGGCTTAAAAAGCCACTTTTTACGCTACATCACTCGGCGAATCTTACTAAAATCCTGCCTTGATTTGTAGCGACAAATCGCGTCTTTCATCGAGCTAGCATCGCATTTTGAGTATTGAAACCTCATTCGCTCATTTTGATGAGCATTTATCGCAACGCCCAAAGCCCCTATTATCAACACGCTTATCATAGAAATCAACACATATTTTTTCATTTTTTCTCCTTTTGTGTTTTGATTGTAACTTTAAATCGGCACGAAAAGTTAATCAACACTAACTTTGTGTGATTTAAATTTTGATTTATAGCATAAAGCCCTAAAATTCAAGGCTTTGAAAGCAGATTGATACGATTTACTTTTCATAGGGCGCGATGATGAACTTCTTTTTGCTATTTTAAGCCTATTCAAAAAGGCGAAAATCCACACCACTATTGTCATTTTGAGCGGAGTGCGTTAGGACAAAGCGACACAACGGGCTACAAGGCGCAATCGCAGCAAAAAATCTCAAACACTTGTCATTTTGAGCGTAGTGAAAAATCCATAAATTCAGCAATCCACTCTCCGTTTTTTTTGTATGGATACTTCGCTACGCTCAGTATGACAAAAAAAGCATTTAGTATGGCAAGGTTTAAGGATTTGCGTTTTGTGGTTTTGGCGGTTGAAAATTTGGGTGTAAAACTTAAATTTTGGCTTTTTGGTTTGTCGTGCAAGGCTTATGTATTGCGTACAAGGCGATTAGAAAGCGTTTTTGTGTTTTGCTTGGTAATGATAAACAAAAACACACTTTAAATTTGTAAAGTTTTGTAAAGACAAACTTAAAATTACAAAGTTTGACAAGGATAGACAAAACACGCTTTAAATTTACGAATTTTTGTAATGATAAACAAAAGCGCACTTTGAATTTTCAAAGCGTGCAAGGGCAGACAAAAGCGCACTCGCAAAGATAAAAAACACTATCATTTAAAGCACTCGCAAAAGTAAAAAACTCTCATCAAAACAAAAGCAAAAAACACTCTCATTCAAAGCAAAAGCAAAAAAAAGCCCGCTAAAAAGCGGGCATTTTGAGAGTAAGGCTTGTTATTTGGCGATTTGGGAGTTGTGGATATAGCCTGTTATGGCTTTGCTTTCATCTGTCTCATTTGGCGGGAAATAAAGCACTTTGAGCCATTTATCGTTGCCTCCGTCAAGCTTTTTTATGGTGATTTTGTCAAAGTCCTTTTTATAAATCGGCGTTAAAATCTCGCCACTTGGGGCTTTGCGTAAATTCACATAGTCATCTTTTGTCGCTAGCTTTATGCTTGGCAGCTTGTCGCTTACACTTGGTGCAGGGCTTGGCGCAACTGAATCTTGGCTTGAATTTGCGGTGCTTTCAGTTTGCGGGCTTGGCTCATTTGTAGCATTTTCTTGCGGTGTAGGGCTAGGAATTTGAGTTTCGCTTTGCACTTCTTGCTTTGGCTCGACACTTTCGTTTTGGCTTTGAATTTCAGGTTTTACAGCACTTTCGCTTTGTGTTTGTGGCGCAGGGGCTGGCTCGCTTGTAGCTTGCACGATTTCTACAAGTTCAATCTTACTTTTTTTGTCGTTCTCATAGAGTGGATTACCTGACGACTTCACTGGCTCAGCAAGGATATATTCACCCTTATCACTACTTGTTACTTGATAGTGCATACTCACACTAGCAAGTTCGTTAAGTAATTTTCTCATATTAGTAAATCTTGATAGTTCTAAAATTTGCTCTCCCTTTGGAAGAGATTCAAAAAAATCAAATTTTTTACCATCTTGTGTAATTAAGGACAAATCATTACTTCGTATCTTCACTTTATATCCCATAAGCCTTAACGCTTGCAAGCTTGCAAATTGCTCCACAATAGCAGTATAAATAAGCGGATTTTCTTTTATCATTTCTGCAATATAATCTTTACTCATTTCTTGCCCTATTTCGCTAACAGGTTGTAACCAAATATCAGCTTGACATACATTTTTTTCTTTATCAAGCATAATGATATTAACCGCACGCGCACCGAGTTCTTTGGCACTTATACCACTCTGTTGAAGCAAAATGTCAAGGGCTTGTTTTGCTGTATCTTCATTGTCGCAACTGCTTGTCCCACAACCCATTAGCCCAAAGGCTAAAACCATACTTACTAGCGTAAATACTTTTTTCATCATCTATCCTTTCAAATTTAGTTTTGAGTTAAGGCGCAAATGTACCAAAACTGCTTTTTTGTGCTTTTAAAATAAGTGCCGTAAAAAATGTTGCTCTTATCTTGGGTAAAGGGCGAGTATTTATCAGGCGATAAAGCTAAAATTTGCTGATAAATTTGCCCATCTTTTATGGTGTCAAGGGAGACATTTAGGCTATCTTTGAATTTTAAGATAACGCCCTCATTTATCTTGTCTCCTGCCTCTAAAATCGCGCAAATGCTTTTGTCCTTGCCCGAATAACAAAGCATTAAATCGCCTTTTTGAATCGCCTCATACACTTCGCCGTGTTTTCGTGGCTCGCTTTCGCTTTTGTCGCTGGCATTGCTCCAAAGCTCGGTTTTTGTGTCTTTGAGCTTATCTTTGCTGTAAGGACTTTCTTTGTCATTACGCACTACGATAAAATAATTCATTTGCTATCCTTTGTTTGCTATAAGGCTTGCAAAATTTTGTCAAGGTTCTTTTTTCGTGTCTTTTTGCCGATGAAAAACAAATCTGCTATCGTCCAAATCAGCAACCACGAGCCTAATCCTTGCGTTACCACGCCCATTGCAGCAAAGTCTGAAATGAAACATAGAACGCATAATCCTAGCCGAAGCCCGCCGCGAAGTTTATCTCCTATCATAAACCTGCCTAAGCCAATCCAACCAAACAAAAAAGCACCTACCCAAAACACAAGCGCAGGGCTTTTAAGATTGAGAAAAGGTAAGTTTTTCATCAACTCGTCCTTTTTTGCTTCGCTTGTTTTATCAAGCTTTTCACGCAAAGCCGTTACGCTTGCTGGGTCTTTTGGCAGTTTATCCTGCAACATCATTATAATGGAAGCTGTATCCATAGTTTGTCCTTGTTTGTGAAATTTACCCCATAGGGTATGTAAAAATGTATTGTATCTTTGTAAAGTATCAAGCAAAATATCCCATAGGATAAATGTTTGATGACATACAAAAACGAAAATTTTAGCAACGCCGATGATGATGAAATCGCGCGTTTTTATGAAAGCGTGTCGGCAAAGGTGCGCCGTCTGCGCGAAGAGCGCGGCATAAGTCAGCTCGAACTCGCCCTAGAAATCGGCATCAAATCAGTAGCCTTTTACTCAAACTGCGAGTGCAACAGGTATGGCAAGCATTTTAATTTAGAGCATATATACAAGCTCGCAAAGGCTTTAAGCGTGCCTTTGAGTGAGCTTTTTGCGGGCGATGAATTCAGCAAAATCGCACAAAGCAACTTCGAGTAAAACTTAAATTTACAAATCCCAAAAACCCTTATCCACTATAAATTCAACTTTACACGCTATAATGTCAAAAAAATTAAGGTGCAAAATGAGCTATGACATACACAGCGTTGTGGGTATAGATGAAGCGGGGCGTGGGGCTTTGGCTGGACCTTTGGCAGTGGCTGCCTGTCTTTTGAAATGCGATATAAAGGGCGTTAAGGACTCAAAGGCTTTGAGCGGCAAAAGGCGGGCTGAGCTTTGCGGGCAAATCAAAGCAAACGCAAGCTACCTTATAATGAGCTTCTCGCACACTCAAATCGATGAAATGGGTTTGAGCTGGTGTTTGCGGACGGCTTTGCTCATCGTAAAGGCTCATTTTGCGGGCGTAACGAGTGATTTTTTGTATGATGGCAATGTAAATTTCGGCGTTAGCGGCATACAAACTTTGGTTAAAGCCGACAGCAAAGTGGTGCAAGTGGGTGCGGCGAGCATTTTGGCTAAGACAAGCCGCGACACGCTGATGAGCGGCTTTAACGCTGAGTTTGACAAAGCCTTTAAAACGGACTTTGCGCGATATGATTTCCCCGCACACAAGGGCTATGCGAGCAAGGCGCACATAGAAGCCATACGAAAGTATGGATTAAGCAGCATTCATCGCAGAAGTTTTCAGCTCAAAAGCCTTGAAAAAGGGCTTTTTGGCTAAAATTCAAAAATTTATGACACCTGCGTAAAAAGCCCAATAAATCGAGCTTTTTGTGAAAAATTCAGGCTTAAAACTTGAATTTTAAGCCTTGATGATGAAAATTTTTGCTCAAAGTGAGATTTTAAGGCGAAATTTTCTCATTAACCAAGTAGCAACTCTGCATTAACGCTTTGGCAAGATTTTGAATTTATACTTTTGTCGCAAACTAAATTTTTAAAGGACAAACGATGAAAAAAGTATTGTGTATGGCTTTGCTCGCCTGCTTTGCGTGTGCGGCAAGTATCAGCATAAAGCAAGCGCCCACAGGCGTGGCAAGAAGCGATGCGAGCATAAACAAAAACACCATTCTTTCTTACGCTGAGGCGATTAAAGATGTGAAAAAGTCGGTGGTAAATATCTCCACTTCAAAAACCATCACGCGAGCGGCTACGCCCTTTGATGAGTTTTTCAACGACCCGTATTTTAGGCATTTCTTTGGGGACGGACACAGGCAACAAGGCGGCAACAAGCAAGTTGTCAAGTCGCTTGGCTCGGGCGTGATTATCTCAAATGACGGCTATATCATCACAAACAACCACGTTGTCGAGGATATGGACGCTATTGTGGTGAATTTAATCGGCTCAAACACCGAATACAAGGCAAAAGTCATCGGCACAGACCCCAAAACTGATTTAGCCGTGATAAAAATCGAGGCGAAAAACCTTGCCGCCGTGAGCTTTGCAAACTCTGACGAGCTGCTTGAAGGCGACATAGTCTTTGCCATCGGCAACCCCTTTGGCGTGGGGCTTAGCGTAACAAGCGGTATCATCTCAGCACTCAACAAAAACAACATAGGGCTAAATCAGTATGAAAATTTCATACAAACTGACGCGTCCATAAACCCCGGAAATTCAGGCGGTGCGCTTGTGGATAGTCGTGGCGCGCTTGTGGGGATAAATTCAGCCATTTTAAGCAGAAGCGGCGGAAACAACGGCATAGGCTTTGCCATACCTGCAAATATGGCAAAGGACATTGCCAGAAGGCTTGTAGAAAAGGGCAAGATAGAGCGGGGATTTTTGGGCGTAACGATAAGCGATTTGACAAGCGAGGTGAAAGCAGCCTATGAAAACAGCGAGGGCGCGCTCATCACAAATGTCGAAAAAGGCTCATCAGCCGAGCTAGCGGGGCTTAAACGCGGGGATTTAATCCTAAAAGTCAATGACAAAAACATAAAAGGCGCGAGCGATTTGAAAAACTACATAGGCGGCTTGGAGCCGGGCAAAAAAGTCATCATCATCTACGAGCGCGACAAGGTGAGCAAAAGCACGAGTTTGGTGCTAAAAGGCGACACAGCAGCCGTGAGCGAGGCTGGACTCATCGAGGGCTTGGAGCTTAAAGACTTGGAAAAAGGGCGAAATTCAAGGATACCGAGCAACATAAACGGCGTGCTGGTGATGAGCGTAAAAGACGGCTCAAAAGCGCAAAAAGCAGGCTTTGAACAAGGCGATATCATCATCGGCGTGGAGCAAGAAGAAATCAAAAATTTGCAGCATTTAAGCCAAATTTTAAAGCAAAACCGCTCAAAAAGTTTTACGAAAATTTGGGTGTATCGAAACGGCTACGCTCAACTTTTGGTGCTGAAATGACGAAATTTTCACACAAAAAAGAAAACTTGACAAGGAAATTTGACAAGTTTTCTTTTTGTTGAAATTTTTAGTTTAAAATTGTATGAGAGCTAAATTTTAAGGCGAAATTTAAGCCAAAGTTTAGATTTTAAGGGCGAAATTCACACTGAAAGCGTGAATTTTAGCCCCAAAGGCTTAAATTCAAGCCAAATGAGGCTTAAAAATTTATGGAAAGGAAAGATATGGACAAAATGGACCTTGAACAAAAGCCCGTAAATATCCTAATGATAGAGGACGATGAGGAATTAGCCGAAATCATCGCGGAGTATTTGGAAAAGTTTGATATGAAGGTTGATATAGCCAGAGAGCCTTATATAGGGCTTTCAAAGCTTGCTTTAAAAGAGTATCAGCTCATCATTTTGGATTTGACTTTGCCCGGGCTTGACGGGCTTGAAGTGTGCGAGGAAATTCGCAAGAAATACGACACGCCCATTATCATTTCAAGCGCGAGAAGCGACATTACCGACAAGGTAAATGCCCTTGAACTTGGTGCTGATGATTATCTGCCAAAGCCTTACAACCCAAAAGAGTTGCAAGCTCGCATAAAAAGCCATTTGCGCCGTATCAACACCACGAAAAAAGCCCTAGCTGAGGCGGTGAAAGACTTAGTGTATGACCAGTATAAGCATATCATCACTATGAAAGGCAAAGAGGTGATTTTGACAAATGCTGAATTTGACATTTTAAGCTACTTAATCAAAAAAGAAGGCGGCGTGGTAAGCCGTGAAGAGCTTGTGTATAACTGCACGAGCATTAGCGAGGACAGCTCAAACAAAAGCATCGATGTCATCATCAGCCGCATCAGGCAAAAAATGGGCGATGACCCCAAAACCCCAAAATATATCCATTCGATTAGGGGCATAGGTTATAAGCTCACTCAATGACAAAATCATCGATTTTTTTTACGATAACATTTATCTTTGTTTTTGCCATTATAAGCGCGATTGCGGCGTTTTTGTGGCTCATAGAATACGACCAGCAAAACTACACCAACGAGCTAAATTCAAAGTATTCGCTCATAGCCAACGCGAGAATGAATTTACTCAACGGCTTTATCGGCGAGCGAGAATTCAAAGAACAAACGCAAAATTATAAAATGCCGCTTGTTACCAAGCTGAGCGAGATTCGCAAGGTTATCTTTCGCGGCGAAGTGCTGGCAAAAGTCGTAACCAACACAGGACAAATCGAAATCATCTCTTATGAGCGCGACAACTACCTTAAAATCGTGCATAATGGCAAACTTTATCTTTACAATGACGAGGATTATCAAAGCTATCGTTATTTTAACATTAAAATTCTTGCCGTAAGTATCATTTTGCTTTACTTTGTGCTTTATATTTTCGTTATCCGCAAGCTCCGTCCGCTCACAGCCTTAAAAAAAGAAATCGACAAATTCGCCAAAAACAAGCTTGATGAAGTGCGCGACATAAGCGATGGCAACGATGAAATTTCACAAGTGGCAAGTGCCTTTTACAAGGCGATTACGCAGATAAAAAAGCTCAATCAATCACGGCAGTTTTTCATACGCAACATTATGCACGAACTGAAAACGCCTATCACAAAAGGGCTGATAACCCTTGAAATGATAGACGCGAACAACAAATACAAAGAACGGCTTGTCAGCACTTTCACAAGGCTTGAAACGCTCATCAACGAATTTGCGGCTATCGAGCAAATCACAAGCGGGGCAACCTTTATCAACCGCAAGAAATACAACATTTTAGACATAATGGACGAGGCGAAAGAAATAGCGATGAACGATGATACTAACATTCAAATTTGTATGGAGGAAATCTTTTTTGTCAATGTGGATTTTAAGCTTTTTACAACGGCGATTAAAAATATGATAGACAACGGCTTAAAGCACTCTGAGGACACTTTCGTGCAAATTCACATAAATCACAATTTCATTTGTTTTAAAAACAAGGGCAAGGAACTCAACCAAAGGCTAGAATACTACACGCAGGCTTTCACGCAAGGCGGCAACCAAAAAGACAGCTTTGGGCTGGGGCTTTACATAGTCAATACCATTTTAGAAGCGCACAAAATGAGGCTTGATTATGAGTATAAAGACGGCACAAATGCGTTTTATTTTAGGGATTTGGATAAGGTTATAGTGAAAGAAAGCTGAATTTTGGGCTTAAATTTACACTTTGTGCGATGAATTTGAGCGTAAAATTCAGCTTTTTGTCTGTGAAAAACTTAAATTTTTTAAGTTTGTTTTCAGCTAAAAATTGAATGCGATTTTCAAAAAAAAAGCTGTGAATTTTCACAAAAAAAGCACAAAAAATTTAAAAAAGGCAGAAAATGAGCGAAAGATTAGACAAAAAAGAAGCATTAAATTTGCTGCAAAATGCTAGTTTATACGAGCTTGGCGAGATGGCGTATCAAAAAAAACTTGCCTTGCACCCTGAAAAAATCACCACTTTTGTGGTCGATAGAAACATAAACTACACAAATGTGTGCTGCATAGACTGCGATTTTTGCGCCTTTTACCGCCACGCAAAAGATGAGGACGCCTACACACTGCCCTTTGAAAAGATAGGGCAAAAGATAGAGGAGCTTGAAAGCATAGGCGGCACACAAATTCTCTTTCAAGGCGGCGTGAATCCAAAGCTGAAAATCGAGTGGTATGAAGAGTTGGTTGAGTGGATAGCCACGCATTATCCAAATATCACTATACACGGCTTTTCAGCGGTTGAGATAGCCTACATAGCTAAAATTTCCAAGATTTCCATAAAAGAAGTTTTGCAAAGACTGCAAGCAAAGGGGCTTTTTTCAATCCCGGGCGCTGGTGCTGAGGTGTTAAGTGATAGGGTGCGCGATGAAATCGCCCCGCACAAGTGCGACACGCAAACTTGGCTCAAAGTGCATAAAGAAGCGCACAAAATCGGTATGAAAAGCACGGCGACAATGATGTTTGGCACGGTTGAAAGCGATGAAGAGTTAATCGAGCATTTTGAGCATTTGCGCTCTTTGCAGGACGAAACGGGCGGCTTTCGCGCCTTTATTTTGTGGAGCTTTCAAAGCGCAAACACAAGGCTTAAACAAAAGCACCCCGAAATCAAAAAACAAAGCTCAAATCGCTATTTGCGCCTTTTAGCAGTGGCAAGGCTCTACCTTGACAACTTTTTGAATTTGCAAAGCTCGTGGGTAACGCAAGGCTCGCTCATCGGGCAGTTAGCCTTGCGTTTTGGCGCAAATGATTTAGGCAGCACGATGATGGAGGAAAATGTCGTAAGCGCGGCGGGTGCGAGCTACAAGATGAATCAAGATGAGATGATACGCCTTATCCGCTCACTTGGCGAAAAGCCCGCTAAACGCAACACGGCTTATGAAATTTTGGAGAAATTTTACTGAAATCGCTTTGAATTTAAGGGAAATTGATGAATTTTCATTGATAAATTTGCTTTTTTATTGACAAATTTTGTTTTACTGATGAATTTTTTGTCCTTGATTTGTTTGCTTTTTTTGGTAGGATTTGCATTTTTGACAAAAAAGCAAATCCGACAAGGTTGGGGACTTTGAATTTTGTCAAAGATTTGGAAGTGAATGTGTGAGAGTAGTGGCTCTTAATGTAGATGATGCAAAAGAAATAGCCAAAAGGGCGATTATAGCACGAAATCTACGAGAGGACTATGCTGATAAACATTTTGATGACAAGCAATACAATGAGAGAAACCATTGGTTTTTTACAGAAAGGAAAAAACAAAAATGAGTTATAAATTCAAAAAACAAACGAAAGTGAGGAAACAAAGATGATGTCAAATGTTGCCTTTGTTATTATGGATTTTTTCTTTTGGGGAGCGAGTTGGGCGGTTCTTACCACAATGCTCGCACTTGGAGTTGTAGGTGCGGCTTTGAGTCGCAAACAAAATTTGGGCTTTGCTTTTCTTGGAATTTTAATTTTTTATTCTATCACAAAACTTGGCTTGGATTATGCTATGTTTGGCGAGATATTTGGTGCTGAAAGACATTTTATATACTTCCAAGAGAGGAAACCATTTTGACTAAAATTGAGTGATAGTTGTGCAATCTTATTAAGATTGTCTTACCATCAAGAAGAAGATTCTATGGAGAGAGTGATTTGCAAGATTTGTGAGCTTTGCGAAGTTGAAACCACGCAAGAAAAAAACTTATAAAACGAAAGGATAAAAATGATTGTAAGCATTTGTAACGAAAAGGGAGGCAGCGGTAAATCAAGCATCGCTATCAATCTAGCCGTGTATCTAGGTTCGATTGGTGAAAAGGTGCTTTTAGTTGATGCCGACCCACAACAAAGTGTAGCTGTTTTTAACAGACTGCGGGAAGAAGCAGGACTAGAGCCAGCATTTGATTATGCTGTTTCTGACTTGAGTCCAAAAAAAGTCGATATAAACGAACTTACTGAAAAGTATGACTGTATTATAGTCGACACAGGTGGGCGTGATAGTAGCGAAATGCGAAACGCTATTGTGCTGTCTGATTTGATTATAGTGCCAACTTCGCCAACGAGCGATATTGACATTGCAGTTGTTGAGAAGATGATTCATCTTTTTGATGAAGCAAAAAAATTCAACACAAAGTCAAAGGCACTCATCACGCTTTCAAGGGCTACGCCAAATACATTTTTGACGAAAAAAATTGAGATTTCAAAATCGTATTTAAGGGGCTTGCTCAAAGGCAAAGAAAGAGTATCTCTTTTAAAATCTACGATTTATGAAAGAGAGGCTTTTAGTAAAGCTCTTTCAAGCGGTATGGGTATCACAGAGTTTGTCGATGATAAGCATAAGGCTCATCAAGACTTTATGTCGTTTTTCAAAGAACTTGAAAAATACGCTAGTGATAGCGAAATCTAAAACAAGAAAGGATAAAAAATGTCAGTTTTAGGCAAAACAAACGCAAATTCGGAAAAAACCATCGATAATAAAGATGGTGAGGGTAACAAAAATGTTTCGCCAAACATCAAAAAAATTGAGAGTTGGGCGAACAAGAACGAAACACCTATTGGTAGAAAATCAACGAAAGGTCATAAAAAGAAAAGAGTTGTTGTTTATCTTACCGATGAAGAATATGTCAAGCTTTATGAAAAGTCAAGGGAAGTAGGGCTAAATCCTACATCTTTTATTGTCTCACGCTTGATTTATGGTGCGAGATGGTAAAATGAGCTAAAAGAGTAAGTTGTAAAATTTACTCTTTTGGTTGTTTTAGAATGGAATTCCAAGCAAAGAGCAACCTGCTGAATTTGAAACACTTTTTGACGAGACTTTTGTCGCCCATCAATTTTACATTTTTATGATATAATACACACATAACATTGAGAAGAAAGGATATATAATGGCTTCACTAGATTCTAACGATAGGGAAATTTATATCTACAAAAATCAAAAGCTTTATGGAAAAATGCAAGATAAACAAATATTTTTGCATATAGGCAATAATAAATACATAGAAGATGATGGCGGCTTAAAAAGTGAAATCCTAGATATTTTGCCTGAGGGTATAGATTTAATGATTATGATGAAAAGCCTTAATAAAAACGAACCTATTGAGCTTTTACCTTTTTTAAAGAATACTATTGGAAACTTTGATTTTTCATCTACGGAAAATAAAACAAATTTTGATAAACCAATAATGTCCAATCTAATGTTAGAAAATATTTTTCCAAATATTTTACCTTGCGAAATGGACATTGTTCCAAGCCATTTATACCCAAGAATTGATGCGCCAAATGGCATACAACAACTTTCAATAAGTGGCTATCAACATAAATTACAAGTAAGCATTATTGACGGTATAATTAAAGAATATTATGGAGATTTTATTTTGAAACCGTATAGTGATGAATATTCGCAAATTCCTGAGAATGAACATTTAAATGTAAGCTTTATGCGTGAATTTGGTTTTGAAGTGCCGTTTAATGCAATTATTTTTGATAAAGAAAGAAGAATTTATCATTATCTTATCAAACGCTTTGATATAGATGAAAATGGCAATAAACTACCACAAATTTCACTCAATGCGTTGATGGGTGGCGGCGATAAATATAAAGGAACGATAGAGGAAATAAGTTCTTTTTTGTGTAATAAACTTGATGATACCCAAAAAATGCTTTTTTTGGAGTATATTTATGCTAACGCATTACTATATAACAACGATTTGCATAAGAAAAACATTAGTTTTGTTTTTAAAAACAATCAACTTGTTTTGAGTCCTGTTTATGATGTGATAAATTGCTACCCCATTAGATTTATTAGCAATGAGCAAAGTTCATTGCCTATCAAAGGGCATACAAATGGTATCAGAATAAACTATTTTAAACAATCAAGTGAAAATTTGGAACTTAATTTTAGTCAAGTTAGAGAAAATTTGATGCAAATCCAAGATATTTATCTTGAGAAATATCCACAATATGTGGAAAAAATAACACAGATACCGCATTTTAACAACATTTTAAAATTTAAAGAAAAACTTTTAGAAAGTCATAAAAAATGCTTTAAAATAGCACAGAGCAAAGCTCATTCAGGTATGGATAATAGTGAATATTTGCGCTTGTTTGTTTGGAGAGATTTGGAAAAACAGCATAACATTAAAAGCGAGAACCTTAACGATGAAAAAAAGCTTATAATAGAAAACAAAATCAGTAGCTTTAATCTAAAATTAAATTGTTTAGATAAAGCAGAATTTATGGAAAAACTTGATGAATTTGTTAATGATTTAGTCCAAGAACTGAAATATCAATCTACCTAAAAAACAAAGCAAAAAAGACTTTGCAGGCTTTGAATTCTCAAACATTTCGGGTATGGATAAGTTTCGTGATGAAGCTCTTGTTAAAGAGCAAAGATCTATCAATACCCAAAAGCCTACAAAGAATGACGGCGATAAGCCTGACATTGACGAGGACAAGCCAAGCGGTCCAAGTGGACCGAGAATGTAGAATCTAGTCAATGAAAAAAGATTTTAATTGTCGTGGATATGCAAAAAGGCTTTGCAAGATATAAACAAACACAAATCAAATAGTGGGTTGAAAGCACTAAGCTGGATTGCGCTGTTTAAAGTGGTTGATTGGAGAAAAACAACTTATCAAAAATGTCCGCAAGGCATTAAAATATAGGTATTAGAAAAACATTCAAATGAGTATAATACTGAAATACTAACTATGTTATTTTGATATATTTGTCTAACGCCTAATTATACTCATTCTTATCTTATTTTAGCCAAATTCACAACACTTCTTGTCTTAGACCCTTGTTAATTCTTTTTATGGTAAAATCTTTTTATCATTGATTTCTAAAAAGTGCATAGCTAAATAAATAGAAGTCCTTTTATTACCATCATTGAACGGGTGAAATTTAATACAAGAAAACATTAAGTGTGTAAGTTTATCTTCAAGTGTTGGATAAAAACTATCATTTTGGATATTTTCTAATGCAGAATCCAAATAACCCAAATTTACTTGATTATAACCACTCAAACCTTGCATTTTTTTGATAATAACATCGTGCATATCCAAAGCATCTTTTAAAGATATATATTTCATCTATTCTTCAATCTCTTAAAGACAGCCATAACTTCGGGTTTATCGAGTATTTTTGCCATCTTTCGCATCGCCATTCTAACTTCTAATCTTTCATTCACAAATTCTTGTAGCGTTAAGCGATTATTAGAATGAATATAATCGTCATAAACGCCATCAATGCTATCGCCAAATAAATCTTTTTGCTCTTGTGTCAAAGCATCAATGAATTGCTGTTTGCTTGCTACATTCGTTCCTAAAAGCATCTTAGCTCCTCCTATTCAAATTTGAGTGCATTATACTACATTTTTACCAAACATTTGCTTAAAATTTAGCTTAACTTTTAGTTAATCTTTGCGGATTTGGTGCGTAAGTGCTTGTTTATGGGATTTTTCGCCGACAAGGCGGGGGGCGAAAGACCCACGAAAAGATTTTCTTTGTGCCTTTTTTGTGCCTTTTCTTTCAAAAATCCTATTTTTTCACTATTTGAAACACTTTGTCAGTTTTAAAAAGTCGCTTTTTTGCGAAGTATTAGGAAAAACCGAATACTTCAAAAGGCTAAAAACAAGCCTTTTAAGCATTTTGCGCCTTTTTGTGCGGGCAAGGTGCGGAATTTGGCTCGCGTGTGTGGCGAAACTCGCGCCTTGATGGCGTGGAGCGTGGCTCAGCGGATTGTCTTGTGCTGCGGAGGCTTTTGTAAGGTAAGCCCTTGTAAGTCGCAGTTAAACGGGAATGCACCAACGGCAAGGCTTTGTTAAGGCAAAGTATCCAAAGGCAAGCCACTCACGCAGCTAAATGCAAGCGGTGCTTGCCGTGTGGCGAGCTAACAAAACGGGCAAAAGCCCTAAAAAAAGGATAAAAGATGAAAGTAAAAATTCAGCAAGTGTTGCCGCAAGGCTTTGACAACATTGAGCCGCATTCGTGGGAATGTGAGCTTTACAAAGAGGACAAAAACGGGCAAATTCTAGTGCCGATTGACGCCAGCAACTGCCGCGAAAAAGACATTAAGGATGTGAAAATCGGCGATTTTGTGGCTGTGCGGCTTGATGAAAGCGGCAAAACAGGCACTATCGCAGGGCAAATCGTTGAATTTGTCGATGAAAAAGGCGAAAAATTGCTAGACACGGCGCAAGATAATGAACTCATCAAAGATGAAAAATTATTGCTAGATATGTCTTTACAAGCTTATATGTGTGGTGATTTTAAGCGTGTTGAAGCTTTGAGAAATGCTTTTTTTAATTTGCGCAAAGGCAAGCGAAAAAACAACGAGCTTGAAAATAATAAAAAGATAGCAGAGAAGCAAGGTGCGGATTTTTGCGCGGAGCGAAAAGCATTTTTAGAGCGAAAAAAACAAAAAGCAAACAATGCGGGCGAAAATGATAAGGATAAAAACGCCGAGCAGTTTGACAAAGAGGCTTTAAATGCTTTTGTAAATAGCGAGGGCGAGACGATAATCCAAGCGAAAAATGATGAGCTTATCGCCGAACTTGAAAGCGAAATTTCGCGCTTAAAAGACGAGCTTTCAAAGGCAAAGCAAGAAGTCGATGAAAAGGTGTGGCAAGGACAAAGGAATTTAAGCCTTGCTTTTAATCACGCTATGAATGAAAAAGCCGAGCTTAAAAAGGAAAACGCGGCTTTAAAAGAAAAAGTGGCGTTTTTAGACAAGAAAAAAGCCTCTAAAAAAGGGCTAAAAATCGCAAAAAATGCACTGCTTGACATTTTGTGGGCGAAAGAACAACAGCACATAAATTTTAGGCATACAAAGGCATTTTATGCCGATAAAAAGCGGCTTTTGAGATGGACGGTTTTGAGGGTTTGTCGGTCATCGCAAACTCTTTAAAAAACTCCGCATTGTCGATTTAATCATCACGCGGATAAATAAAAAGAAGTGTTTTATGTGGTTTAACGAGGACGAGTTTCAAAGAAACACGGAAACTATCGCAACTTTGTTAAAACTCAACTTGCCTTTTATCATCGTGTCGGGGGCGACCACTGATGAGCCGGAAGTGGCAATGTGTGATGGCAAAAAACAAATTTTCATTAGCGAGAAATTCATAGAGCTTGCAAATGAGCTTAAAGAGAGATTAAAAAATGAGAGCAATGATAATTAGCGGTTTGCAAATTCAAACGCCTTTTTTTAAGGGCAAGCAGGGCGAGGCAAACTCGCCCCAAATAAAAGCGGCGTGGGAAGTGTCAAAGGCGTGCAAGGACAAAATGAGTGCCTTAAATGCGCCTTTTGATTTTTTCTTAAAAGAGTGCGTCCAAAGCGATTTAGCACGAAAAGGGGGCGAAAATGTCAGCAAAAATTAGTTCTTTTTATCCTATTTTTTTACCGCTTCACAATGCAAGCGATAGCGATTTTTATCGTTTTACGATAAACGCTTATTTTTTGAGGCGACACGATGAAAATTTCGACTTGCGCGACAAGCTAGTATTAAAGGCTTGTATTTATCTGCTGAAATGTATAAAAAAAGGGCGTGAAACTGAATACACGCTTGACGAAATGGTAAGCAATGCCTTGAAAAAAGGCGGTGCAAAATGATGAGTGCTTTTGTGTTTTTTGCTTTGGGGGCATTGTGGGGCGTGGCTGTGGCTGGGCTTTTGTGGCAAAAGTTTGGAAAAGGGGGAGTGCAATGAAAATCAAAAACGCTTTTATCACCTTTTTTTGGGCATTGTATTTTTATGTGAAAGGACGATATTTTCGCTATTTGATGATGAGTAAGTGCTTTTTTGGGATAAATTTTAAATTTTGGTTTAACCCAAACAAAAACATTTTTCAATTTATCATCATCAAAGGCTGGAAAAAAATTCACGGCGCGGAAGTTGAATTTAGCTTTTTAAATCTCTACAAAAATTTAAAAAGCCTTTTAAACGGAATTACACCAAAATAAAGGACAAAAAGATGAATAAACGAATTTTCACAAGAGGCGGCAGGCTTTATTTAGACTGCCAAGAAAACGGAACACGCAAACGCGTGGCGACAGGCTTAAAGGACAGCGCGGACAATAGATACTTTTGCAAAAAGTATTTTACGCTTCTTTTAAAGGACAAGGAAAAGGCGTTAAGCTATCACAAGGACTTTGTTAATGCTTTTTTTGACAAAAAGACAAACAAAGAACGCCAAAGCGCAAAAGAGCTTAAATTTGACATTGAACGGCTTGCAAAATGTGTTTTAAGCGAAAAAAGCGAGCTTAAAAAATTCACGCGCAAACACCTTGAAAACGCCTTTTCAAAGCTGATTGATTTTTGCGACAAAAAAGGCGTGAATGATGTGCGTAAAATCACCCGCGAGCTTGTGGGCGAGTATGCAAATTTTTTAAGAGCGTGCGAGCTTAAAACAAACACGCGCAGAAATTTGCTCTTTGCCTTAAAGGCTCTTTTGGATTTTGCCTTGCAAAATGATTTCATCGCCAAAAATCCGTTTTTTATGCCAAAAATGCGAAATGATGAAACAAAATTTGAGCCTTTTAGCCTTGATGAAGCGCAAATGCTGATAAAAGCCGCAAGTGGCGAGCTAAAAAGCTATTTAATCGTGGCTTTTTTCACGGGCGCAAGAACAGGCGAAATTTTGGGCTTGAAATGGGGCGACATTGATTTTGAAAAAGATGAAATTCGCATTTTGCGGACAAAACACCCAAGCGGTTTTTGCGACAGCCCAAAAACACGCTCATCTTTAAGAGCGATTGATATGCTTGCGCCCGTTAAATGCGAGTTGCAAGGCTTGAAATTTAGCGATGATGATGAATTTATCTTTAAAAAAAGTAGAGCGTGGTTTGAAGGTAAGTTTTTTGAGCTTTTAAAGAGTCTTAACCTTGAAAAACGCCGACTTTATGACACGCGCTCATCTTTTGCAAGCATTATGTTGAGCAAGGGCGAAGAGCCTATGTGGGTGGGTTGTAAGATGATGGGACATTCAAACTTAAACACAACTTACAAAGCCTATGCCAAATACATACCAAAGCCTATAAGCACAAGGGCTAGCTTTGTAAATGAGCTTGATTTGGGGGTAGATGAGCCAAATTTGTTTGAGAATTTAGCGTAAAAACACGGGGCGGTCGGGGCGCGTAACGCGCTAGGGTAATTGAGTAGGGTTTGAAACAAAAAAGGGCGCGGCGAAAGTCGCAAGCTACAAAAAAGGAGAGAAAATGAAAAGTTTAGGCTACGAATTCGCAAGAATTCGCACAAGGGGCGTGGGTTTAGGACACGCTCAAAGGTTTGAAGCCTTGAAAAGCGGCTTTAAGGCGCATTTTGAAAATGTGTGCTTTGTAAAAAAGGGCTTGCAAGGTGGGCGTGTAGGGCTGCACTTGATGAGCGCGGATTTTAAGGATAAATCGTTTGTCTCAAATGAGCGCGTTTTGAGTGTGGAAATTTTAGCGCGAGACTTGAAAGAGTTAAGCGAGTGTGTAAGTAAAACTTACGCGCTGAAAGGGGCGTGAAATGGCTGTGATAAATGTTGATGCTAATGAACTTACTAAAATCGACTTAAAGCTCGATACAAGCGGGGCTTATTTTGAGTGTGGTTACTGCAAAAATCTTTTTTGCGTGGGTATTGCGGACGAGTTTGATGGCAGCGTGAGAGAGTATATCGAAAACAAGCTCATCGCTGGCGAGATAGACGAAAAAGGCGAGTTGGAAACTGCTCTTTTTTGCACTTGTCCTATTTGTTTTAAAAAGTGCAAGGTGGATTTAAATCTCAAACTTGTGGGCGTTAAGCAAACTATGCTTTTTAAAAGCAAGGTTGTTAAACGCTATAAATTTATGTGAAATGGGGCGGAGATGATTGAGTGTGGCAGTTTAAAGCAACAAGCTATTGAAACAATCAAACAAATTCACGCCTTAAAATGTGTGAGTGTCGGGGCTAAACTTTTGGCGTGCAGTGTGTTTTTAAAACACGAAAATTGGAAAGTGAGTTGGGCTTTTTTTGCTCGTGAGCTAAATGTAGATAAATCAAGCATAAGTCGCTGGAAAAATGAGCTTGTAAAGGCGAAAATTTGGGAAATCACAGAAAGCATAAACGACAAAAATAAGCCTGAAATCGTCATCAAATTTATAGGCGACATTTTGCAACAAAGCGACATTTTGCAACAAAGCGACATTTTGCAACAAAGCGACATTTTGCAACAAAGCGACATTTTGCAAC
>OIZF01000122.1_pt1 | contig 52352 bp, 31 predicted proteins | sample 1588471 | NCBI WGS metagenome assembly OIZF01 (sample SAMN03283279) | human gut metagenome | biome: human-associated habitat; material: feces | host: Homo sapiens | place: Peru | collected 2012
TGAACCATACCGGTGCGCACAAGATCAATAATACCATCGGTCAGATTCTGATGGCAAAGAAGATGGGCAAGACCCGTATCATTGCCGAGACTGGTGCTGGTCAGCATGGTGTGGCTACAGCTACGGTCTGCGCTCTGATGGATATGAAGTGCGAAATATTCATGGGTGCTACCGACGTTGAGCGTCAGCATACCAATGTGGAGCGTATGAAGATGTTGGGTGCTAAGGTTAATCCTGTAAGAACGGGTAATATGACCTTGAGCGATGCCTGTTCAGAAGCTATCCGCGACTGGTGCTGTCATCCTCAGGATACTTTCTATATCGTGGGCAGTACGATGGGTCCACATCCTTACCCTGATATCGTGGCAAAGATGCAGAGTGTGATTTCAGAGGAACTGAAATGGCAGTTGGAAGAGAAGATTGACCGTGATTATCCTGACTATCTCATCGCTTGTGTGGGTGGCGGAAGCAATGCTGCGGGTACCATCTATCACTATATCGATGACGAGCGTGTGCAGATTTACTTGGCTGAGGCTGCCGGTCATGGTATCGATACCAACTATACGGCTGCTACCATGCACTGCGGTACAGAAGGTATCATTCATGGTGCGCGTACCCTCGTGATGCAGACCGAAGACGGACAGATAGAAGAAGCCTTCACCATCAGTGCCGGTTTGGATTATCCAGGCATCGGACCAATGCATGCCGACTTGGCTACCCGTGGCCGTAGTCATGTGCTTGCCATCAAAGATGATGAGGCTATCTATGCTGGATATGAGTTGACCCGTATGGAGGGTATCATTCCTGCTATCGAGAGTGCCCATGCTGTGGCTGCCTTGAAGAAGATGAAATTCAAGAAGGACGATGTCGTTGTGCTCACAGTTTCTGGACGTGGTGACAAGGACGTGGAGACCTACTTGAGTCATAAGGAAATGGCTAAAGAATACGGAGATTTTTAAAATTAGAGGCTTTAAGCTTCATCATCAAGCGAAGCCTGCTTCATGTGGTCTTGAAATAGGCTTCGTTGGTCATTGAAGCCTGCTTCATGTGTCTATGCAATAGGCTTCATTTTTTATCGTTTAAAATATGAGTAGATTCAATTATACAACAAAGACTCGCAAGATTCTCGCCGATCTCTATACACCGGTGGGAGTCTATATGCGACTTCGTGACATATATCCCCAGTCCGCCTTGATGGAGAGTTCCGACTACCATGGCTCAGAGAACTCTCGTTCCTTCATCGGCGTACATCCGATGGCAAGCATCGCTGTGGGACATGGTATCGTGACAGTCACTTATCCCGATGGAAAGGTGGAAAAACAGGAACTTCCTGCCTTCGGTGAGGGAAAGGGTGAGGAGTGTAAACTCGCCATCTCCAAGGCAATCAATGACTTTGTCAAGTCTTTCCATGTGGAGGGAGAGGGCAAGGACTTCTGTGGACTCTATGGTTTCACCACTTTCAATGCCGTACGCTACTTTGAGAATATCCCGGTAAAGGATACGACGATGGAAAAGAATGATGCGCCGGATATCTATTATATCATGTATAAGGACATCATCGTTTTCGATCATTACAACAATACGATGGAACTGATTGCGCTGAGTGATGCAGAAGGTTCTGCTGGTGAGGCTGAACTGGATGCGCTCCTGAAGGCTATCAACAAGGCAAATGTGAAACCATACGACTTCCATCCTGTGGGAGATACGACTTCTACGCTTACTGATGAGCAGCATAAGGAGAATGTAAGAAAGTGCATCCAGCACTGTTTGCGTGGTGATGTCTTCCAGATTGTGGTCAGTCGCCGTTTCGTCCAGAAGTATGAGGGTGATGATTTCAAACTCTACCGTGCGCTTCGTAGTATCAATCCATCACCATACCTCTTCTATTTTGATTTCGGCGGATACCGTATCTTCGGTTCTTCTCCAGAAACCCACAACCGTATCGTAGGCAACAAGGCATTCATAGATCCTATTGCAGGTACTACTAAGCGTACAGGCGATATCGAACAGGACCGCAAGGCTGCTGAGTTCCTGCGCAATGATCCGAAAGAGAATGCAGAGCATGTGATGTTGGTGGATCTGGCACGCAATGACCTGAGTCGCAACTGTCATGGCGTGAAGGTAGATTTCTATAAGGATATGCAGTTCTACAGTCATGTCATTCATCTCGTAAGTCGTGTAAGTGGTACGCTTGATAAGGATGCTGATCATATCAAGGAGTTTATCGATACTTTCCCAGCAGGTACGCTGAGTGGTGCTCCTAAGGTTCGTGCCATGCAGATTATCTCAGAACTGGAGCCTCACAACCGAGGTGCTTATGGCGGTTGCATCGGATTCATCGGACTGAATGGTGACCTCAATCAGGCCATCGTTATCCGTACCTTTATCAGTCGTAATGGCGAACTCTGGTTCCAGGCGGGTAGTGGTGTTGTAGCCAAGAGCAATGACCAGTATGAGTTGGAAGAGTGTAATAATAAGTTGGGTGCACTCACCAAGGCTATCCATATTGCAGAGCAGTTGTAAACACATTTTAAATGACAAGAAATGAAAGTAGTAATCATAGATAATTACGATTCCTTCACCTATAATCTGGCTCATCTGGTAAAAGAGTTAGGTGCAGAGGTGACGGTATTCCGCAACGATCAGTTCCAATTGCGCGAATTAGACCGTTTCGACAAGATCATCCTGAGTCCGGGACCTGGTATTCCTTCTGAGGCAGGTCTTCTGATGGATGTCATCAAGACTTATGCTGGCAGAAAACCAATGTTGGGTGTCTGTCTGGGTCATCAGGCGATAGGTGAGGCTTTTGGTGCCAAACTTACCAATCTCTCTGAAGTATATCATGGAGTTGCTACTCCTTGTACTCAGTTTGGTAATGATCCTATTTTTGCTGGTATGTCTAAGCGTATAGAGATAGGTCGCTATCATTCATGGGTAGTGGATAGAACAAATTTCCCAGAGTGTCTTGATGTGACAGCCGTGAGTGATGACGGTTGCATCATGGGTTTGAAGCACAAGCATTATGATATTCACGGCATCCAGTTCCATCCAGAGAGCGTACTGACTCCAGAGGGCAAGACGATTATCAAGAACTGGCTTGCCTTCGACGGTGAAGATTTTGATAAGAGTTGGGCATAGTGGATATAAAACCTCGAACAGAATTTTCCGTGATAAAGGAAGACGAAAGTCCTCAATAGAAAAACAGCATATCAACCATCAATGGAAGATATGCTGTTTTTCTATTTTTATTTATTCTTCTTATTTTATTTCTTTATTTCAATCCATCAGCATCGCCGGTAGTCTTCAAACCATTGCTCTTTTCTCTTGGCGTGATATTGACATTCTTCACGATTGTGTTTTCAATGACATCCTTATTGAAAGCCATTTTCTTATCAGTAGATTGGATATTCTCGAAGGTGAAATCCACCAGCCGGTACTTGTCGCTGGTGCCTACATCAAAGAAGTTGTCACAATCCATCTGGATGTTTTTGATGGTGATGTTGTTGCACTGACTGAGTGGCATATCCTTGCGGTCGCCTGGTTTGAAGAACTGAGTCCAAGGGCGGACAACCAAGAAACTGCCTGTGGTGCCTGTGATATTATCTACCGTCACATACTCATAGTGCTGAGGAGTATCAGGGCGCATCTTCAACCAGAGTACGCGCTGTGCATTGCCCACCTTGATGTTTCGCAACACGATGTTGCGGTCTTTCACACTCTCGCTGCCCAAGGTGAGACAACCATGCACTCTACCATAGTTGCAGTTTTTGATGAGCACATTATAGACTGGTCCATTCTCTGGTGCCTTGTCTGCCCAGGTTCCCTTACCGCCCTTGATGGCAATGGCATCATCATTTACGCTCATGAAGCAGCCTTCCACTAATACGTCGTGGCATACGTCGATATCGATAGCATCACTACTTGGTGCACGCATACCACTGGTAGGGGCGAAGATGGTGCATCCCAAGAAGCGGACATGGTCGCAACGATAGATGTGGTTGGTCCAAAAAGGACTGTTCTGGATGTGGACATCCTGTATGGTCACATGGCTCGAATTGCTGATATATACGAGGCGTGGACGCTGTGCATCCTTGTTGGTACACTGGCGGTTCCAGGTACGACGGATCCAGAACTCCTCCCAGTAGTGATAGCCGTTACCGTCGATAGTTCCTTTACCGGCAATGGTGAAACCATCACACTTATCTGCATTGATGAAGGCAGAGAAATACTTGCAGGTTTCCCCCTCGATGCGGGTTTCCAAGACAGGGAAGTTGGCAATGCGGTCACTACCTTTCAGTTTACCACCCTCTTCGAGATAGAGATGGGTTTTCGGACGGAAGAATAGGGCACCGCTCTGATAGGTACCGGCAGGAACGACGATGACACCACCGCCATCCTTGGCAGCCTGGTCGATGATAGCCTGTATAGCCTGAGTCTGAATCAGGGTACTATCGTTTTTGACACCATAATCGGTTATCACGTATTTCTTGCCAAGGGTATCTACATTCACCTTCTGTGCATTGGAGAACCAGGCATCCATCTTCGTACCGTCTGGCCAGAGTTCAGTCTGTGCCTTTTTCGCTTTCTTCAGTTTCTTGGCCGCATTGGTGCTTAATGGCGCAAAAGCCACCAAGCACGCCATCAGCCAGATATATTTTCTCATAACTTTTTTACCTTTTTACTTTTTTACCTTTAAAAGCTTGTAATACTCTGCCGCACCGAGCAGGAGGCAACCTGTGCCGTAATCTTCGAAGTCTGGAACAGAAGTGAAGGTGACAGGCTGACCGGCAGCAGGATCCTTACCTGTGCCCTGGTTGTATCCAATGAAACCATCCTCGTGAACGGATGCAGCCAATGCCTTCCATGCTTTATCCATTGCTTTCTGATAGGTAGCTCTTGGCAGGATGCCCTGCTGCACACCCCATGCCATGCCATAAAGGAAGAGACCTGTACCAGTCATTTCAGGACCACCATAGTTGGCAGGACAAACAAGGCTTACGTTCCAATATCCATCCTCACGCTGGCACTTCAATATCGCCTTACTCATAGAGATAAAGTCTTTCTTCAGGTACTGATAGTTCTTATCAGTCTTTGGCAAGGTCTGCATCACACGTACCAATGCAGCATATACCCAACCGTTTCCGCGGCTCCAGTAGCAGTTGCTACCATCTTTCTCCTTGTAAGGTGGCACATAGTCTTTGTCTCTCCACCAGAGTCCCTCTTTTTTATTGAAAAGACCACCAGCCAAGGTATCACGACTCCACTTGTAGGAGTTCATCGCATAGTCGAGATATTTCTTCTCGCCGGTCAACTTAGCATATTTGGCATAGACAGGCATAGCCATCTGTATCGCATCAATCCATGTCCAGTATGAAACGCGGTTGGTGCTCATCTGATGGTCGAGGTTCTCCTTTACCTTACTCAAATCCTTTTTGCCGCCAGTCTGGATATAGCGGTCGATATAGGTTTGCTGGCAGCACTGGTTGTCGGCATCGGTATCATTCACACTGCCACGGGCTGTCCACTTGTGATAGTCTGCCCAGCGGTCGGTATAGTCGAGGTAGCGCTGCTGAGGGTCTATCTCGTAGAGTGCCATCAATCCTTCGTAATATACGGCACGGGTCCAAAGGTTGCTCGTGCGTACCTTCTTGACATAGGTGTCGAGGGTTGGGTCACTGTACTTCGTCATGAAGTAGTTGTTGGTGCGCTGTGATACTTCCAGGATTTCCTTCTTTAGAGATTCCTTGTCAGATGCAGCTTTCACTGTTGCAACTTTTACGGCTGCATTCTGGGCAGACACAGAGGTCATGCCCATCAAGATGCAGAAGCTTGTCAGGATTAGTTTCTTCATTTGTACTAATTGATTAATGATTATAATTTTTCAATTCCACGAGTTTTACCGAACTGTTGAGTCCGCTTGGCACAGGAGTCCATTTTTCGTAAGTGGTCTTTTTGTAGTCGATATCCACCACGTTGATTTCCTTCATCTTGCGCCATTTCACACCCTGTCGGTCGAGTTCTGCTATGCGGTTGGCAGGCAGGTTGGTTACCTCGATACGGATAGTATTCTTGCCCTTGTTCAGTGCGTCTTTGCAGTTGAGGATATATGGTACCGCCCATGCGCAGCCCACATATTTATTATTGATATAGACGCGTGCACTTTCACGGACATCACCTAAGTCGATAGCCCACTGTTTCTGCGCATCATCCTTCGACAGTTTGAAGGTGGTTTCATAAACACCTGTTCCCATCATCACCTTAGCCTTTTCGCTGAGATTTTCCCAACTCTTCAAGCCCTTGAGGTTGAAGGTTTCTCCCACCTTAGGAGCCTCCTCGGTGAATGACAGATTCCAGGTATTGGCGGTCAGGTCGATGGTCTTGCTGTCAGCAGCAGTGATGGCCTCTTTGCCGCCTACCTTTACCTTAGAGCCGAGCTTCCACTCGTTTACTGGTTTATTCGATGTGATGAGGATACGGCTCTCGCCACTCTTCAGGTTCAGCTGGATGTCTTTTTCGCTGAACGAAGCCTCATGATATTCTCCTGTCATAGGGTTGTACCAGATGCCATGATTATCGCTGACGCCCAAAGGCACGGTAGTAGCAATATCCTTGCTGGTAAGGTTGGCGATGAAGTAATGATGCCCAATACTGTTTGTACGGCGAATCATCTTCAGTCCGAGCTGTTTTCTCATCAGTTCCGGTTTTGCAGCCTCTTCCATTGCTTCGACATTATCTCCCTTGATAATCTTGGCTCCTTGCGCCTTTAAGTCGGAGATATGCTGGATTACATCGCTTGGCATGATGTTGTTGCCTGGGATGATGATGCCCTTGTAGCGGGTACCAGCAGCAGTTTCGATCATACCATCTTTAAAGGTACAGGTGCGCAGGTATTTGTCGCTGATGTAGTCACAGTCGAAACCAGCCTTGTCAATGTCGAGAATCACCTTGATAAATTCCGGTGCTTTCTTCGCCATGGAATGGATGTCGAATTGCATCAACCAGTTCTTGGTATCCTTGCGCCACATATCTCTTACTGGCAGATAGACCAGAAAGTCATTGTCTGGTTGTCCCCACTGCAGATAGGTCTGGCAGTTGGTGATGTACTTCATCAGTTCCGGTGCATCGCGCCAGATACTGTTGGTCGGACTCATATCCACCGATGCATAGAATTTCCATCCTGGCCATGGGTCGTTTTTAGGCGAGTAGGCAGTGCCATGGAAGAACATGTGGTTGACACCGGCGCAGAACATGAGATCCATATCTGGTTTCATCTGACTCAGGGAAGTGCGGAAGTGCTCGGTGAGCCAGGTAAAGGTCTCGCTGGAGGTATATTTCTTGCCTGTGATGTGCGCGGCTGATGGTGCATACTTGAGCATGCTGAGGTCGCTGAAATTAGGACGGGTCTTGCCCGGATCCTTGCGCAAGCCCTTGATGCCGAAATCAGTAAGACCGAAACCTTCAATCTCCGGGATGTCAACGGCAGCATAACAGTCGATGAGGTTGGCTGGTGAACCATGAGCCTGGTTGCGGGTGATAGCACCACGCTTGTTTGCCCACTTGGTCCACTGTTCGGTGAAGTTATGGAGCAGCATATCGCCCAATGTTTCACGGTAATCGCTTACCACCACAGCATCACCATCAAGGAATTCAGGGAACTTGTCCTGCAGTTTATATCCGTGCATTTTCTCAAATTCTGTCAGCAGGTTAGGAGTCCAGTTGGCTCCATATACCTCATAACTGTCATTGAAGAAGGTATGTGGATAAGGAGTCTGGTTGGCTACGAAGGCACTGTCGATGTGTGCCAGATAATTAGCTACGGCAGTGGAGTCGAAGTGGTCGATGACGTATCCTTCACCGCCCGGTGCAGCACGTTTAACTTTCTGTCGGGTACGGCTTTCGTAGAGAGCGATGACACGCTTTTTCCGGTTCTGTCCCTCAACAGGATATGCCTTGATGACTTTCAATTTAGCAAAGTCGCGCTCTTTCTGAGGAACGTTGAATTCTATCTCCATCAATTTCTGTTTCACATCAACGATGGTATCCACGAATACAGCCTTGCAGGCAGCTTCATTGATAGGAACCCACGGACCACCGAAAGGCCAGCCGGTACCAGTAGCCATGTCGGTTTCAATGCCTACCTTCTTATTTTCCTCTTCCACGAATTTGAGCATCTCCATCCATTTAGGAGAGAGATACGGAATGTCATTCTTGTCATTTCCTTGCACCCCATAGAGTGGCGTGATTTCTACGGCTCCAATGCCAGCCTTGGCATATTCGTCGAGGTTCCACTTTAGGTTCTCTTTATCTACAGCAGATCCCATCCACCACCATCTTACACCAGGTTTGGCTTCCTGAGTAGGGGTAGGGAGCGACAGTGCACCAGAATGCGACTGAGCCTGACAGCCGAGAGATGACATCAGTGCCAATGCAAAGGAAAATCCGACAAATCGCGTTTTTAGTATCTTGTCCATATTGTTGTTGGTTTTTAAGTTTTCCTTATTGATTATTACTTCTTTGTTTATTTCTTCGGATGCAAAGATAGTGAAAAATACTCAATAACATCTGTCTTATGGTCCTTAAAAATGTAAAATAGTGCAAATATGTTAGGTGTTTTGCCAAAAAGTCAAGGAATCGGCAAAATGAAAGTACGATAACCTTAAGAAGAGAATAATAAAACAAGTTATATTGGTTATTTGTCCTTAATTTTGCGGTATGTTTGCAAGAGGGCGATTTTCTTGTGATAAAAACAGTGTTTAAAGGCTTTAGGAAGTATGACCATCTTGAAGTCATTTTCGTATGTTTTCCTCATAATATTTTGGATAATTCAAATAAAAGTTGTAGCTTTGCATCAGAAATCAAAAAAGTATGATATGGAGCAGAATGTGAAAGAATTGCCATACGGTGTACAGGACTTCGTCACCATTGTAGAGCAAAATATATATTATGTCGATAAGACAATGTATATACCAGAATTGGAGAAGCAGGCTCGCAACCTTTTCTTCATTCGCCCTCGCCGTTTTGGTAAGAGCGTATTCCTGAGTATGCTTCATGCTTATTATGATTGCTTGTCCAAAGATAAGTTCCAGGAATGGTTTGGTGATTTGTGGATAGGTAAGCATCCTACCTCCTTGCAAGCTAGGTATCAGATTCTACACCTTGACTTCTCCCAGGTGGGAGGTGACATAGATGAATTGGAAAGAAAGTTCAATTTCTATATGGGAGTGGAATTGGATGCCTTTGTAAGAGATTATCATGGGTTCTATTCAGAAAAGTTGCGTCAGGACGTTTACGCTACAGAAGATGCTACGGGTAAGTTGGCTCTTATACAGAGTGAGGCAAGGGCAAAGAGATATCCTCTTTATCTCATCATCGATGAATATGACAATTTCACCAATACCGTGCTCAATGAGCAAGGCGAGAAGGTGTATTGGGCAATGACCCATGCCGAGGGATTCTATCGTGACATTTTCAAGAAGTTTAAGGGAACTTTCGAACGTATCTTTATCACGGGAGTGAGTCCTGTGACGCTCGATGATGTGACGAGTGGCTTCAATATCGGTTGGCATATCTCTACCAAGCCTGAGTTCAATCAGATGTTGGGCTTCTCAACCGAAGATGTGCATGAACTATTCAACTATTACAAGAATAAAGGTGAGATACCTGCAGATAGAGATATAGATGCCATCGTCAATGAGATGAAGCCTTGGTATGATAATTACTGTTTCTCCAAGGATGCTTTGCGTACGCAGAGTAAAGTATTTAATTGCGACATGGTATTCTATTATCTTCGCAATTATCTCAGTCGTGGTGAAGGACCCGAGGAGATGCTTGATCCAAATACCAAGACCGACTACAACAAGATGAAGAAACTCTTGCAGCTTGACAAGCTCGATGGCGACCGTAAGGGCGTGATACGTACAATAGCCGAAACAGGAGAAATAGTCGCTTCGCTGCTTGATACCTTCCCTGCGCATGAGATAACAGACCCAGAAGTGTTCCCTAGTTTATTGTTCTATTATGGAATGCTGACGATCAAAGGTACAAGAGGTGCCAAAGTCATACTTGGTATTCCGAACAACAATGTACGCAAGCAATATTATGAGTACTTGTTGGAGTTGATAGATGCCAAGGCATACATTAGCAACAACAAACTGACAGACTATTATTATGATATGGCTTATGACGGCAAGTGGTATGATGCTTTGCAATATATGGCGGATGCCTATGCGCAAGTGTCATCTGTTCGTGATAGCATAGCGGGAGAGCGAAACTTGCAGGGCTTTTTCATGGCATATCTCAATCTGAATGCCTATTATTATACGGCGCCTGAATTGGAGTTGAATCATGGTTATTGCGATTTCTTCCTCTTGCCAGACCTTACGCACTATGCAACCAAGCATAGCTATATTCTGGAGCTCAAACTTGTTCCGAAGAGAGAAAAGGGTATGAGCGAAGAGACATATCAGGCTAACATCAAAAAGCAATGGCAGCAAGCAGAGGTACAAATCAAGCAATATGCCGTTGCTCCAAGGGTTGAGGCTTTGCGTCAAGGCACTACGCTGCATAAGATTATCATGCAGTTTGATGGTTGGAATTTGTTGCACATGGATGAGGTGCATTGATAATTGTAATCCCTGTATTTTATGGTTGAGCCGTAATTAGTCCAAATATGTAAGATGATAGGTCAAAAAATAGGGGAAAGCAGCTCTCTTGAGTGCTTCCCCCCGCTTTAGAAGGTATGTGATTTTAATATTCTTCCCATGCTTCCCAAACATTAGTACTGTGTAGTTTGGCTGGTGACTGGCTGTCGCCATTACCGCCACCTTCTATTGTTCCATCATCACCCAGACCAGAGTCTGGTGCTTCTGGTTTTACGCTACCACTTGAAAGCGTCAAGAGTAAACTTTCGGTCTTGGTTGTTATACATTTTATGTTGGGTGTTATATATCTCTTTTTCATCTTCTTACTATATTAAAATTCATAGTCAAATTAAATAAGACTCATTACTTTACGATGAACTTCTTGCCGTTCTTAACATAAATTCCCTGAGGAAGGATAGCAGGGTTGGTACCCATGAACTGTCCGTTGATGTTGTAGATGCCCTTGTTGGCAGAACTGTTGGCTGCATCTTGATCAGTATAGTCCTTGATGGCCTCGATGCCAGTAGTATTGTTGTCCTGATCGTTGTCAGTACTGTCGAATGCAATACTTAATTTTGCACCAGAATTGTTCTCAACTGGCTTCAGGAATGCTTTCAGACCACTGATGTTCTTGGCAGTTGTGATATAGTACAATTTGCCATCGTTGCTACCCAAGAAGTGGCTGTTGGTAGGCATGGTAGTAGGAGCGTATGTTCCTACGAAATCAAATTTCTTGTTAGAATCTGTAACGGTCAATGCCTTTTCTGTATCGATAGTTACACCCGTGATGGTATAATTATCGCTTACCTTGGAAGGTTTGATGAGACATGGCTTGCCGGCTGTAATCAACTGGTAGTAGTGCATGCCAAAAGACGCCACAGCATTCTTTCCGCTTTCTTCAACTTTCTTGAATTCTGCAATGCGAGCATCCTCTCCGAACGCACTTCTTACCTGCTGCTCAGTCATACTGAATGGCAGACAGATGGCATTCCATACGTTTGCCTTGAGTGGCTTGGTAAGGGTTACTGTGGCATTGTTTTTTGCCTCATAAGTATAGCCTTCAGCCTGTGAGATGGTAACATTGGATATTTCTGTGCTTGAAGCACCAAATGTGAATCCGTAGAATCCGAGCGTTGCATTGTTCTGGAAGAGAACGTATGTTTTGCCAGCCTTTACATCAAAACCATATCGGCATGCAGCCAACTTATTGATGGTATATGAAGCATCAGTGCCTTCGGTGAACTTTGCATCGTTGCCTGCCTTGTAATCTATTGACTTTTGAGGCTTGCCAGTCTCATCCACGAGGTAGAGAGGGCTGTCGGCTGCCTGTCTAACATATACATTGAGTGTACCATCCTTGGCTGGTTCAAACTTATAGTAAGTACCGCGGCATGGGATATTTGCTACGTTTGGAGCAGCAGATGTGGCTGGGGTGTAAGCCTTGCCATATTGATCGGTAGGAACCTGTCCGCAACCCGCTGTGAACTTAGCGTAGCCGTCGAGTGTTACCAACTTCTCTGTAGTTTCACTTTCAGCTTTTACATCTTCCCATTTATCAATTTTCTGTTTGTTATTGATAGTATAGGTGGTATTGGCGGTTCCATTTTCATTGAATCCCCAAGTCTTTTCGGTATCATTCCAGGTTGCTGCTTTTACAGCGTTAGGATGATTGGTCCAGCCACCATACATGAATGAGATGTCCTCTACACCAGAAGGAGCATTTCTATCAGCATTTTCCATATTCGCAGGACTTTTCCCGTATTCAATCTGTCTGTGAACAACAGGCTTCCAAGGAGTGAAGAGTTGTGATTCATCTACATCGAAAGTAAAACCGCCGAGGGCGAATTTCTCTGCTTTATACATCCAGATATAATATTCTTCGCCAGCCTCTGCATCAATTTCTATAACCATAGGATGGTCTCCAGCTGAGGCATTTATTTTAAAATATCTGTTGTCACCTAATTGTGGTTCTGTAATTGTTGTTCCTGTTGAAGTAACCTGCGTTTTTTCAGAGCTAATGCCTATTTTTGTAGTATAGTTATTACCTTTATTAGTTAAAGTGACATTATTTTTCGTGGGTTTCTCTATATAAAGATATTTATTTCCTGGATTTGCATAGTTCACATTAAAGGCAAGTTTGATTTTACCTTTGGTGTGGAACAGAAAATGAAAATAGTTACCTGTGTTTGGAAGAGCGATGCAACTTTTGGTTTCATCAAAACCTGCATCTATTTGATTAACATTAGAACTGCCATCTTGTTGGATGCCAGGATTTCCTTGAGAACTGAGGTAGTATTTGCCACCTATTGGTTTAGGATCTTCCCATACCTCATCAGCACCAATGAACAAAGAGATATTAGCACTGGCATAGTATTGGTACTCTGTACTCTGTTTTGGAATACTTGTATTGCTGGTAATCTCAAAAGTCTCAGTACCAGCAATATAGCTACTTATGCTACCCTGTGCATAAGTCTTGCTTCCCCAAATAGTCAGGAAAATCAAGCATGCTAAAATGCGTGAAGTAAGTAATCTTTTCATATTTTCTTAGAAATTTAAATTTTATGTATAGTGTTATAGTTTGTGTCGATTTGGAGCAGTATCATTTACTGTTTATATTGCAGTATGAATTACTGTTGAATCATCTTTTAACCGGCTGCAAAACTATAAATAATTGATGAAAAGTGTATATTTTCTGTCGATTTTCTTTCGAAAAGTTACGAAAACGTTTGCAGAATATTACAAATCGGTTACAAATATTAACTGTCATGTCGGTAAAAGCTTCGTATCACAATTAAGTAAAGACAATATGGAGTTCAAGAAAGCCTACGGTAAATAATGTAAAATACTTTCTTGGTGTCGTATGGGTGACAAAGGTGACGCAGGATACAGAAAACTCGTGTCACAGGTGTCACCCTATAAACTGGCTCCAATAAAGGGCTCAGCAGAAAACGGTGACAGGTGACACTTTTGAAGAGTATATTTATATGACTTACCGCGCGAAAATATATAAAAGATTGATAATCAAAGGGAGACATCCAATTGGAGGGTAGTGTCTCCAATGCATAAAATAAAAGTTGAAAAATAGGTGTCACTGTCACTTTTTGGCAATTTTGTAAACTTATTTGTTTTCGAATTAATTGCTCAAAGATTTTCTGTGACTTGTTTACTGATTACAAATGACTTGTTTGCGACCTCTAAATGACTTGTTTATGACCTCTAAATGACTTGTTTACGACCTCTAAGTGACTTGTTTACGACCTCTAAGTGACTTATTGGCGACCCTTAAATGCCTTGTTTCGATATAGCAAATAACTTGTTTGTGTATTCTTAAAAACCGAATAATGTAGACGATTTTTATTAATTTTATTTAATTATTTATTTTTTTGGGAATTTTTGCTCGGTTTTACCTAAAAAATATTACCTTTGCACTGAGAAAAATCTATTGGTCACTTTCATAAGTCAACGAGAAAATAATAACATATCAACGAGTATAATTTATTAAAGACAAGGTTCATGAGAAAAAATCACATGATGATTGCAACTTTGGTCATGCTCTCTGTTGTGGGTTCTGCGCAGTATGCCAGGGCACAGCAAACAGGAACAAACCAAAATGCAAAAGAGTGGGGGGGTAAAATCCTCTCTACTGTAAAAGGAGTCGTAATCTCTGCCGAAGATGGTATGCCTGTTATAGGTGCCAGCATTATGGTAGGAGGTGGACAGGCACAAGCTATAACAGATGAAAACGGATGTTTCCAGTTGTCAAACGTCCCAGCTAATAGCAAGTTGAAAATCTCTTATATCGGTTTGGTAACGGCTTTTGCAACCCCTTCTGCTGACATGAAGGTAACGCTGCAATCAGACAGTAAGCACCTTGATGATGTGGTGGTTACTGGTATGTTCAACCGTAAAAAAGAAGGCTTTACGGGTTCAGCAGTGACTATTAAGGGAGAAGATCTCAAGAAATTCAGTACTAACAATATTGCGAAGTCTATAGCAGCAATGGCTCCAGGTTTGAATATCATGGAGAATAATCTGGCTGGTTCAAATCCAAACAGTCTTCCTGATATGCGTATGCGTGGTGGTGCCAGTATGGATTTAAGTACGACATCTTCTGATGTACAGGCTGTACAGGGAGAATATGAGACTTATGCCAATCAGCCGCTTCTTATCATGGACGGATTTGAAATCTCCGTACAGACTCTTTCTGACCTCGACCCTGATCGTGTCGCATCGATTGTTGTCTTGAAAGATGCTGCAGCTACCGCTATCTATGGTTCCAGAGCAGCAAATGGAGTTATTGTAATCGAAAGTAAAACTCCTAAACCAGGTAAAATTTGGGTTACATATGGTGGTGAGATGCGCATCGAGGCACCAGACCTGACAGGCTATAATCTGATGAATGCTCGTGAGAAACTGGATGCAGAATATAAGGCTGGAGTCTATACTGATGGTGGTGAAACGATTGATAGATGGAATCTCTACCAGTCTAAACTTAAAAACGTTCTCTCTGGTGTAGATACATATTGGCTCAGCAAGCCATTGCGTACATCCGTACAGCAGCGTCATACTGTAACCTTGGAGGGTGGTGATGAGGCTTTGCGTTATCGTATGTATGTTGGTTACAATAACTCACCTGGTGTGATGAAAAATAGTGGTCGTGATGTACTTACCGGTATGCTCGACTTCCAGTATCGCATGAAGAAGGTATTGTTGAAAAACAGTATCACACTCGAAAATTCTACTGCTAATGAGTCTAACTATGGAAGTTTCAGCGAATACACAAAATTGAATCCATATCTGACTCCATACGACGAGAATGGTAACATGAAGAAGATGCTTGATGATTTCTCAGCCACCAACTCTGCTACCGCCTCTTATCCTAACCCACTTTATAACACAACTTTCCACAGTAAGGATAAGAGCAAGAACTTCTCTGTGCGTGAATTGTTCAAAGTGGAATACAATCCTACCAATGAACTTCGTTTTGAAGGTGCTTTCTCACTCTCTAAGAGTGTGGGACATCATGACGTGTTCCGTCCTGCACAGCATACTGCTTTTGATGGAATTACAGATCCGACATTGAAAGGTGATTATCGCCGTACACAGAATGAGGCTGTCAATTGGGGCGTGGATTTGACAGCCAGTTGGAATAAGCAGATAAAGGACCATTACATCACAACCAATGCCCGCATGAGTATTCTTGAGAACAGTACTGATTCTTATGGAACTTATGTGACAGGTTTCCCAAATGATAATATGGATGATCTGCTCTTCGGTAAGAAATACAATGATAAGGTGACGGGAAGCGAGAATACAAGTCGCTCTATCGGTTGGGTGCTCAGTGCCGGTTATTCTTATCTTTATAAATATTCTGTAGATTTCAATGTCCGTCTGGATGGTTCTTCTGAGTTTGGTACCAACAATAGATGGGCACCATTCTGGTCTGCCGGTCTTCGTTATGATGTAAAGAAGGAGGCTTTCTTCAAGGATATTCCATGGCTTTCAGACTTTGTTATCCGTGGTACTTATGGTACAACTGGTGCGCAGGGTTTCTCACCATATCAGGCTCATAGTTACTATAACTATTCGTTGCTTCTGCCTTATCTGTCTTCTGATGGTACAGGTGCAGAAATCATGGCGATGCATAATGAGAATCTGAAGTGGCAGACAACCAAGAATACCAACCTTGCATTGGAGTTGGGTTTCCTCGATCATCGTATCACAGCAAGAATCGAACACTATAACAAGGTAACCAATAACTTGGTGACCAATGTGACATTGGCTCCATCTGTCGGTTTCACCAGTTATCCAGAGAACGTAGGTAAGATAGAGAATAAAGGATGGGAAATCAGTCTCTCAGGAATCCCATACCGTAATGCTGCTAAGCAGTCTTATTGGACAATTACCGTAAATGGTTCTCACAACAAGGATAAACTCGTTGAAATTTCAGAGGCGATGCGCCATATCAACGAGTTGAGTACCAAGAATCTGACGGACAGTCCTTTACCACGTTATGAGGAAGGTTATTCTATGTCCAGTATTTGGGTTGTTCCTTCTCTCGGTATAGACCCAGCGTCTGGCGATGAAGTTCTCGTAAAGCGTAATGGAGAATTGACAAGTGCTTCCAACTATAGTGGTGTGGATGCCGTACCAATGGGTAATACAGAGCCTACATGGCAGGGTTATATCAACTCATCCTTTACTTATATGGGATGGGGAATGGATGTAAGTTTCCATTATAAGTTTGGAGGACAGGTATATAACCAGACTTTGGTTGACAAGGTAGAGAATGCCGACTTGGTTTATAATGCCGACCGTCGTGTGACACAGTTGCGCTGGCAGAAGCCTGGTGACCATTCCCAGTTCCGTGCACTCAACCCACATGGTCAGGGTACCAAGGCAACCTCTCGTTTTGTGATGGATGAGAACGTATTCCAGGGCAGCACCCTTTCATTCTACTATCGTGCAGATACCAAGAATACCAAGTTCCTCAAGAACTGGGGTTTGACATCAGCAAAGTTGGGCTTCACGATGGAAGACCTCTTTTACCTCTCATCGGTAAAGCGTGAGCGTGGTCTCGACTATCCATTCTCTCGTCAATTTACTTTCTCATTGAACGTAGCATTCTAATCAATAAATTACGAATATAATTATGAAGAAATATTTCTATATATTGGTGTTCGCAGTCTTGATGGGAGGTTTGACTTCCTGCAATGATTGGCTTGATGTATCACCAAAGGACAGAATCCCTGCCGACAAGATGTTTGAGTCGGAGTCAGGATTCAAGGATATCCTTACGGGCGCTTACCTGAAGTTGGGTACTGCTAATCTTTATGCGGGTGACATGAAATATGGTTATCTGGATGAGTTGGCTGGTCTGTATTGCGATTATCCTGGTTATAATACAAATAGCGTGTACAACCAGGCTATTGTATTCGATTATACCAACCAGTTTTTGAGTAAAAAGGATAATCTCTATCTCGAAATGTATAATGTAGTGGCAAACCTGAACAATCTGCTGCAGAATATTGAGACCCATCGAGATGTATTGAAGACCCCTCATTACTATGAGTGTATCAAGGGAGAAGCATTGGGTTTGCGTGCTTTCATCTATTTTGATCTCTTGCGTCTTTTCGGTCCTATTTATAGTGAGCATCCAACAGATGCAGCTATTCCATACAAGACTACATACGATAAAGAACCGACACCGGTTTTGCCTGCTAATCAGGTGGTAGAGAAAATCTTGGAAGACCTGAAGGCAGCTGAGGCTCTCTTGAAAGATAATGATCCATGTGATTTCCATACAGATATAGATAAGCGTACAGACTTCCTTTCAAATCGTGAGTTCCGTATGAATCTTTATGCTGTCAAGGCAATGATGGCTCGTGTTTATTGCTATGCTGGTCAGAATGACCTTGCTGTCCAGTATGCTCAGGAGGTTATCGATGCCAACAAGTACTTTACTCTGTATAAGAGTCAGACAGCATCCAATTACAATTCCATCCGTTATGGTGAGCAGATATTCGGTCTTTCTGTAAATCAGTTGAACAATACGCTTATCAGCAACAGTATGGATATGGAAAATACAAGTGTACAGCAGCGTTATGGTATGACTGCAGATATGTTTACTAAGGTGTATGAAGGTATCACTTCTGACTGGCGCCAGAATGTGGTTGCATTCAACTGGGACGAGAGTCATCAGTATGCATTCTGTCTGAAGTATAATCAGGCTCCTTTGGCTAATACATATTTATATAGCGGTGAAGATGCAATTCCATTGATTCGTTTGCCGGAGATGTACTATATCATTGCTGAGTGTGCAGCAAATGCAGAAACGAGTGCTGAGGCTCTGAATACAGTCAGACTCTCACGCGGTATTCCATATAGCGATGAAATTCATACATTGGGTTATGATGATAAGGATGCTACTTCTGAAGAAAACAAACAGCAGACTCGTCGTATCAATGAAATCATGAAGGAATATCGCAAGGAGTACTATGCTGAAGGTCAGTTGTTCTTCTTCCTGAAAGCTCATCACTATACTACTTACTATGGTTGTGGTGTAGCCAATATGACAAGTAAAGAATATCAGATGCCATTGCCAGACAATGAAAAGATCTTTGGCAATAATACAACAAAATAAGGAGATTGAAAAATATGAAAAAAATATTGTTTTATATGTCGGCACTGGTACTGTTCTTGAGTCTTACCAGTTGTTCGAAAGAAGAAATTGAAATGTACAGTCAGGAAGCTCGCATCAACTTCGACTATCGTACAATTTATAGTGAATTGCGCGATAGCGACTATGTGAAGATGAAAACAGACCCTTATCGCCGTGATAGTGTACGTGTGAGAATTATGGGTGATTTGCTTACTGCCAATCGTGATTTCTGCATCAAGAAGACAGATAACAGTTCCTATGCCAATACCCTTGACATTCAGTTGGATGACAAATATACTTATTCGGCTCTTGATACTGTATGCCAGTATGTAAATTTCAAGGTTAAGCGTCCTGCCTATAAGACAGGTAGAAAAGCCTATGGTTGTAATCTGGAATTTGATCTTACCAATCCAAACCATCAGTTTGAAAAAGGATTTATAGAGGATAATTCGGTAGAGGTCAACTACGTTTGGGATATCACAGAGCCTGAGACTTGGAGCGACTGGTATTGGTTGGGTGTAGGTGATTTTAGTCCTATCAAGTATTGCTATATGATGGACGTATGGGGAAGAACACTTGATTCTTTTATTACTCCTGATGGTTATGCATACGATGATGATGAGGCTAATGCTGCCATTCTGCAACTGGATGCAGCCTATAAGGCTTATAAAGCGGAGCATGGTCCAATACTTGATGAAAATGGTAACGATATCTTCCCAGATGAAGAAGAATAAAAAAAAAGTAAATCATGAAAAAAATATATTTATATATTCTGGGCTTGGTGTCTATGACGCTCGTCCAGAGCTGCTATGATGACAAGGGTAACTATGATTATCATGCAGTGAATGATATGAAGGTGGAAATCCCTGAGGCAAAAATCCGCATGCCAAAGGAGAACCCTGCAACGGTTACGTTGACGCCTGAGTTGACACAAACTCTTGCCGAGAATGAGGACAATCTTACTTTTGAATGGAAAAAATTGAAGCCGGATGCTAAGATTGGTTCTATGCGTCTTGCTGACTATACGGATTATTCTATAGGAAAGATTTGTCAGGTAGTAGTAGAACCAAATAATCCAGAGAGTATTGGTATGATGCTCATTGTTACCGATAAGACCACAGGTCAGAAATGGTATCAGTTGGGCAAGGTTGCTGTAGTCAAGCCTTTGAATCCTGCTTGGTTTGTGCTTCAGGAAGATGCCGATCAGAAGGGCATTGTAGGAGCTATTGAGGGTGATCCAGATGGCTTCTTTGCCTATGCTGATGTGTTTAAGTCAGAAACAGGTGAATCTTTTGCTCTTGAGGGTAAGCCATTGGCTATTGCTGCCAAGGGTAATTATGGTTATAGTTCTATGGGTGGAACGACGTTTCCTAACCTGACAATTGCCACGGATAAGAATATTGCAACATATTCTCCAAGTACCCTCACCATGAAGTATGGTACTAATAAAATTCTGTTTGAGAATGCACTTAACAATGTACCAGTCAACTTGTCTTATTACAAAATGGATAAGAAGGGTGAGATGTTTGTGACTGACAAAAAGGCTTATTTCGCATACGATGACGGTTGGTGTGTTCCATATTCCGTATATGATAAGCAGGTTAATTCCGATGGTGAGGAAGAACAAGTAGCATTTCTACCTACATGTTCTGCTACTTTCAGTAATTATGTTCTGGCATATAATCCAGCAACTCATCGCTTCCGCATCGGTAGTGCTTTTTCTTCAATGATGGACTATTTCAGTACATCCTATTACTACTCTCAGTATTATCGTAAGGGTTCCCAATGGAAGGACAAAAAGCCATTGGTGTTCCGCGATTTATCAGAGGATGCCGATGGTAATTATGCCTTTGATCCAAGTAATATAGATGCATCTTTGCAGATACTTGATATCTTGCGTGGAGGAGATAACGGCAACTATGCTTATGCTGTTATGGCAAGTGAAGGGGCTTCACAGATTACTGTTTTCCGTTTCAGCAATGCGGATAATCCGCTTTGTGCAGGAAAATATACAATCGATCTGGATCCTTCCATCGATTTGAAAACTGCCAAATTTGCAGCTTCTCAAGCATATTCAGCCCATTTTATTTTCATGGCTGCTGGTAATAGCGTGTATCGTATAGATATGGAGCGTCAGAAGATTGAGAAAATCTACAGTTATGACGCAGATGCTAATGCCAAGATAGCTTGCCTGAAATTCCGCGACCCTGAGGATGCAGAAAATGGTAATGGCATGATTCTCGGCTTCGGTATCAATACTTCTGCAGGTCAGGGTTTGCTGGGTGAATTGAAACTGACTATTGCAGGTGATGTAGATAGGAGTGAAAATGCTTCTTACATTTTCCAGGATGCAAATAATAGATTTGGCAAGATTGTAGATATCTCTTATAATTATGAATAATCTCAAGATTTGTTTTGAGATCATCTTAATGACTGAGAATAATCCATGATGAAAATAAGAATATTATTATCTATAGTATTTAGTTCTGCCTGCTCGCTCATAGCGAGCGGGCAGAATCCGTTTGTTGGTACTCTTCCTGCTGATGCGAAGTTGACAAAAGGAATGTTTGATACTTTTGAGTCTGATGGTAAGATGTACTGGTCGATTCCTGATTCGCTTTTCGGCCGTGAGTACAGTGTTACTACTACCATTTTGAGTGCTCCCGAAAATCCAAACCGAAGTAGTGAAACAAAGTATGGTTATGCAGGTGACCTCATCGGTCCCCTTTTCTTTTCACTTCGTAAGCAAGATGGGGAGGTGTATATGACGGATCCGCAGCATAAGTGGATACTGGCAGATTCTACAAGTGTTTTTTCTAAGATAGCGATGCTCACTCCGCAGGAGCGTCTCTACAAGCGTTTGCCTGTCATACAGGAAAGCAATGGGCATACGCTTATAGAGATAGGAAATACATTGAAGAACTTTACTCTCTTTGGCATGGAACCTGCTTATTACGACATGAAGATCAGCATGCGGAATAAGGAGAGAGACCGCATTCTCGATGTGAAAGGTAAGAATGATTGTATTCTGTTGCGTATGTCGCGCACCTACAGTAATTTAGCAATGCCTCTTCCTGGTAAGCCAATCCAGAATTATCAGGGCATTTGGGAAACTGGAGTCTGTATCAGTCTTATGCCTAAACAGCCTATATCTGTGAAACGTGGTGACGGAAAATCGTTTTTTGAAATCAACAAGTTTGTGCTTTCTGCAGATGGTATCCGAAGTCGCCTTCCGGTCATTAAGCGTTGGCGCTTGGAAATCCGTCCTGAGGATAGAGAACGGTATCGCAGGGGAGAATTGGTGGAACCGGTGCATCCTATCATCTTCTATATAGATCGGCAGTTCCCGAAGATGTATCAGAAGTGCATCATTGAGGCAGTTCGTGAATGGCGTCCTGCGTTCGAACAGGCAGGTTTTAAGAATGCCATTGATGCCCGTTTGGCACCTACACCGAAGGAAGATCCTGATTTCTGTATGTATGATAGCAGATATCCTTATATTTCCTGGAAAATATCGGGCACGAGTAATGCTTATGGACCTACACCTTGTGAGGGAAGAAGCGGTGAGATCAATGGTTGTCATGTTGGAGTGTTCAGTAGTGTGATGAATATCGTGCAGAATTGGTATTTTGCTCAATGTGGTGCTGTTGATCCTGAGGCTCGTAAGATTATTTTGCCAGAGTCATTGCAATGTGAGCTGTTGAAGATGGTGATAACCCATGAGGTGGGGCATAGTTTGGGATTAGAGCACAATCATAGTGGTAGTAGCCATGCTTCTATAGAAAATCTCCGTGATAATGATTATCTGGACAAGCATGGTATGGGTAGTTCTATTATGGACTATGTTCGTTTCGATTATGCTCTTCGTCCGGGTGATCATGTAGCGCTTCGCAATCGCCGTATTCAATTGGGGGAATACGACCGTTGGGCAATAGAATGGGGATATCGGGAGTTTGAAGGAAATACTCCAGAAGAGCAAGAGGCGGCAAGATGGAAATGGTATGAGCAAAAGAAAAAGGAATGTCCAGAATTAGCTTTCTATGATGCTCGGGATATCCGTTCGCAACAGGAAGATTTAGGTAATGACCATGTGGCTATCAATAGTTGTGGTATCGAAAATCTCAAATACTTATGTTCTCTTGATATCTGGAATCCGAAAACGAACTTGGAAAAGCAAGTGATGGAAGGTAGGTATAAGGCTTTGATAGAGCATTATAACCTTTGGACTGGTCATGTGTTTGCACATCTGGGTGGTTATTATTATGGTGATAATCATTATGATACCCCTGAATATACACAAAAAGTCTTGAAATTCTTGCAAGATTATGTGGTAACTCCTCCCGGTTGGCTTTTTGATTCCAAAATCATGTCACATCTTCATGTAGATAGAAAGAAGGAAATCAAACATTTTAAATCAGAGCAACAACAGCATTTCGATTATGCAATGGAGCGAATAGAGAAAGCCAAGGCAAAAGAGAAGGATGAGATTCTTGTCAAAACATTGGAGACGCTATTGACTGAGGTGAAAACGATGAAGGAAAAGATGGAGACTGCTTATAAGAACTGGTAATCCTGGCGCATATTCAGTCTTCTATTTTAGACCAGAAAAAGATATAAATATCATTTAATATTGACTCATAATCAAATGATGAAACATTATAAAAGCTTTTTAATTATGTTTTTCTTATTCTCTTCTTTTAGCCTGCTACAGGTTATGGGAGAAGAAAAACAAACAGTTGTTCCTAAGCCATTTGCTGAATTCTTATCGGAAAATATGAAAAAGACGGATGGCGCTTTTCCTGTTTATCAGGAAGGTAATCGTGTTTATATGGAATTCCCAAGAAAGTGGAACGGTCGTGAGATAGAGGTAAGTGGGCAGATAGATCATGGCTTTGGTATGATCAACCGTTCTGTCAATTCTTTGGGTGTAGTGCGTCTGTCCATACCAGATTCGATGACCGTTGAGTTTCTTCAACCGTTCTACACTGAGCGCATCATGGATAGGAAAAGTACATACTGGGATGCATTCAGAGCTTCTAATGTGCCTGTTGCTGGTGAGGAATATCCTGCAGTCGCTATATCCCAAGATGGCAATCCGATTATTGATATTACTGATGTTGTGAAGGGTGAAAAAGAATGGGTGAGTTATTCGCAGTACCCGGATGTTCGCTCGTTGGACCCAGATATGAGTAAATTGAATTCTGTTCAAGTTATTTCACCGCAGAAGGGGAACTCTTCTGGAAGAGAAGAAGTTGTGCTGAAGGTGGTCAGATACCATGAGGCAGAGTCAGAGCAGTATGCATTCAACAGTATGGCTATTATTTTGCCGAATGGAAGTAAACCCTTATATTTGAGTATCTGTCTCCGACTCTTACCGGAGAAGGATATGCCTATACGCTTAGCTACTGAGGGTCTGGATATTCAGACTATTCATTTCAAGGATTATTCACAGAATCCTTATACGGTTGTTGATGATTCTCTGGTGATGAGGCTACAGCCGAAGTGTGCTTGTATGGTCTATGTTGATAGTCTGGTTCCTAATAAGTATAAAGAGGCTTTGCAGAAGGGAATTTTATCATGGAATGAATCTTTGGCTAAGGCAAAAGTTAAATTGAGAATTCATTTGAATTCCATCAAGTCAGGAATCGATGCAGCCTCTGTACCTTTTTTAGTGTCTTACGACATGGGAAAGATTGGCGTTTCCTCTCAGAAGACAGTGCATCCACGTACTGGTGAAATATTATCTTTTCGTATAAATATTGGGCATGATTTCAAGAAACCATTTAAACCAGTAGAATTACAGAAATTAATTCATCAGGAATTTGGTCAAGTTTTGGGATTGAGTAAGGTCTCTGATGATGCAGCGCAGGTGAATGCTTTATCTTATCTTTATTGTGTACAGAAAAGTAAAAATGTGTATCAAGATAGGGAATTCATTACTAAAAAGTAAGTGACTATAATTCCTGACAGTAATGACAGTAAAAAAATGGTATTTGCCAAAACTCATAGCCAAAATATCAAAACCAAAGGTAGGCAAAACGGAGAAATCTTTAATTTTGCACTCGAATTTAAATAAGACTAAAAACAAATAAATATATTATTTAAAAATGAGTAGCATTTTAGAAGGTCGTCCTGCCTTGAAAAAGGAGGTCGATAAGATAGCCGAAGTTGCTGGATATCTCTGGCAAAACGGTTGGGCTGAACGTAATGGCGGTAATATCACTGTCAACATCACCGACTTGGTGGATGACGAAATCAAGGCTTTGCCTGCCATCAGTGAGGTGAAGCAGATTGGTACTGCATTGCCTGCCTTGAAGGGATGTTATTTCTTCTGCAAGGGTACTGGTAAGCGTATGCGCGACTTGGCTCGATGGCCTATGGATAATGGTTCTATCATCCGTATCTTAGATGATTGCGCCAGCTATGTAATTATTGCAGATAATCCTGTAATGCCTACCTCTGAACTTCCAAGTCACTTGAGCGTTCATGCTCGTCTGATAGAGAAGGGAAGTAACTATAAGGCTACTGTTCATACTCATCCTATCGAGTTGATTGCCATGAGCCACAACAAGGCTTTTATGGGCAAGGATGTGTTGAGCAACTTGCTCTGGAGTATGATTCCTGAGACCAAGGCTTTCTGTCCGCTGGGCTTAGGGATTGTCCCTTACCAGTTGCCTGGCAGCTTGAAGTTAGCTGAGGAAACCTTGAAGGAGCTGGAAGACTATGATGTAGTAATGTGGGAGAAGCATGGTGTCTTTGCCAAGGGATTGGACGTGATGGATGCTTTCGACCAGATTGATGTGCTCTCTAAGAGTGCGAAGATCTATATTGATTCCAAGTGCATGGGATTCGAGCCTGATGGCATGAGCCAGGAAGAAATGGCTGAGATGACTAAGGCTTTCAATCTCCCTCGATAATTTCGCTTCAAGTCTTCATTATAATTTAAATTGTTACAAATACATATATTGACCAAGATACATTTATTTATAGACAAAGTATGGTTTAGTAGATTTAGTTTTGATGTGTTATGCGACACATGCTATAGGTTAGAATTTAGGTTTTAAGAGTAAAGATGATGAACCCCGAACATTGTGAAATGTCCGGGGTTTATTGTTATATGCTGTTAGTCTGTCATGACCTTCAAGCGGTCCCTCGGGGATCACGTGATGGGGAACCGATGAACATGAGACGAGCAACCGTTGCTCACGAGACGGGCAACAAGTGCCCAAATAGGCGAACCAAATCTGGGCAATATAGATATGACTTTAATCCATGTGGAAGAGTTCTTCCAGTGGGATGCTGACAGGAGAGTTATCTGGGTTGACTTCCATGATGTCCGCCATCATATCCCACCATTTTTGTGTGATTGGATCCACGTTGGTGGTGTCCTGACTGTTGGTGTCGCTATCACATTTCTGGACGGCAAAGAGTAGGTTGGTGTCCTTGTCCCAGAAGATGCTGTAGTCGCTTACACCCTGGTCCTTGATCATCTGTTTTAACTCCGGCCAAATTGCAGCGTGGCGCTTGGCATATTCTTTCTCGCATCCCTTCTTGAGATACATCTTGAATGCAAAACGTTTCATGATATTCTATGTTTTTTACTTGTTATACAAATGCAAATTGCTATACGATTGATTTCTGATGGCATAGGTATTTATCTGCATCAGATAAGCTGAGGCAAGAAGCAAGAGACGATGAGTACTAATATACCTACCAGCAGCACGCCAATGGTCTTGCCCGAACAGCCTTTCCATTCTTTCAGGATGATGCCCCATACATTGGAGAATACCACATTGAGAGCCATCAGGATGCAGAAGGAAAGGGTAGTAAGAACGGGTGATTCTGTGAGAAATCCCTTGCCCAATGACAAACCGAAGAACTGACTGTACCACAAGGCACCGGCAAGGGCACAAAATAGAAGGTTGTTGCCCCATACCTCCTGTTTCTGATAATCGTCCCAAGTATGGTTCTTGGTATTCTGATAGAAACAGTAGATGGCATTGGTTACAAAACCGCCCAGTGTCACGAAGAAAGTGGCAGGGAGTGTCTTGTACATATCTGGAGTGAAACTGCCGAAATGAATGTCGCTGCCGAAGGCAAGACCTACGTTGAAGCAACCGCTCATGAAACCTGCAAGGAGAGCAATGGCAAGACCCTTAGGAAAGTTGAAGTCCTTCACTGCAGCCTTCTTTTCTTCCTCTGACAGTGATGCTGCTTTCATGCTGCCAGCTACACCGATGATGGCGATACCTACGAGGGTAACCACTACGCCCAGAATGACGCTGAATGTAAGCGAAGAGAGGGCATTCATCTCTGGGAAGAAGATGTTGAGCAAAACGGGTCCCATGATGGTACCCAGTCCTGCACAGGTTCCAAGGGCGATACTCTGGCCGAGGGCCACACCGAGATAGCGCATGGAGAGACCGAAAGTCAAACCACCCACGCCCCAAAGTACACCGAAGAGCATGGTCATTGCTACATTGAATCCGTTACCATCGAGCAATTCAAAGAAAGAATGTCCGTCTGGTACAGCCAATAAAGCTCCCAAGAAGGGCAGTATCAACCAGGCGAATACGCCTTGTACCAACCAGTAGGATTCCCAACTCCAATCTTTGATCTTGTTGATTGGCACATAGCAACTGGATTGGCAGAAGGCACCCACGGCTATGATTAAAAGTCCTATTAATATTTCCATTTTTGATATAAGTTTGTAGTAATTTTCTGGTTTGAAGATAAGTACAAGAGTGAAGAATGAAGATGTAAGTAATCAGTTTGCCTGCTTGCACTTGATTTCTTCCCAACTTCACGCTTCACTCATTGTAAATCTATATGTTAGTTTCTCTTAGCGAGAACTTCTGCCTCGTACTTCTCAATGTCAGAGATGTATTCCTCACCAACAGGAATGTTGTTCTTCAGGTTGAAGTAATCATATACAGCGCCGAATGGCAATGTCTTCTCTTCTTCCAAGAGAGCAAGACGCTGGAAGAGCTTGCCTTCATCCTCGTACTTGCGGAGGGTGTCGAGAGGCTCAAGGAATGCCTGCAACAATGACTTCTGGGCAGCACGTACACCGATGATGTAAGCACCGATACGGTTGATAGAACCATCGAAGTAGTCGAGACCGATATGAGCACGGTCGAGGGCATTGGCGCGAACCAACTCTGAGAAGAGGTTGCGAGTATTGTCGTCGAAGAGTGTTACGTGATCTGAATCCCAGTGCATTGGGCGAGATACATGGAGCATCAACTCTGGTACGAAGAGCAGGAGTGCTGAAACTGCATCTGATACGTTCTCTGTTGGCTCATAGTGACCTGTGTCGAGAGTGTACATCACATTGTTCTTAGCGCAGTAGCCAGCGTAGAAGTCGTGAGAACCTACGGTATAAGCCTCCAAGCCAATACCGAAGAGTTTAGCTTCGAGACAAGACTTCATGTTAGGCAACTCCTCTGCCAAGATCTCATCAAGAGAGTTCTTCAAAATCTCACGATAGCGTCCCTTCTCTACAGTGATATCCTTAGAGCCATCGTGTATCCAGATGTTCATGATACATGGATCGTTCTGGAACTTACCCATAGCATCAGCGATACGGCGGCAACGCTTGGTGTGCTCAATCCAGAACTCACGGATAGCAGGTTCTGGGTTTGATAAAGTGAGGTTGCCACTCAATGGGTGAGAGAAAGAAGTAGAGTTGAAATCGAGCTTCATGTTCTGCTCCTTTGCCCACTGCATCCAACCTGTGAACTGATCTACGGTTACCTCGTTACGGTCGATTTGCTTGCCCCCGAACTCACCATATATCTCATGGAGATTGAGACGGAAGGTACCAGCGAGGAGAGAGTTTACCTTTTCAATATCCTGTCGGAGTTCATCGATATTGCGAGCCTTGCCAGGATAGTTACCTGTACTCTGGATACCGCCAGAAGCAGCCTCACCACGCTCGAAACCAACTACATCGTCAGCTTGCCAGCAATGCAGAGATATAGGAGTTTTCTCCAATGTCTCAATAGCCTTGTCGGTATCTACACCCAGAGCAGCATAGCGCTCTTTTGCAATCTCGTAATTCTTCAAAATCAAATCTGCTTTCATAATTGTCTTTAAGTTTTATATTGTTAATCTTTTATTGTTTATTTCTTTCTTTACTTTTTTACCTTTTTACTTTTTTACCTTTTTACCTTTAAAAACTTCTCGTAAGCTGCATCCCAAGCATCCTTGTCCTGTGGCTCGAATTTCTTCAGTTCCAGAGAGTTGGCGATGATTTGTCGCATTTCCCAGATATCCTTTACTAAGCCGGAAGCCTTAGCCTGCAGCATGATATTTCCGATAGCTGTACCTTCTTGTGGACCAGCCAGTACGGTTACGCCACAACTGTTGGCTGTAAACTGGTTGAGGTATTGGTTGAGTGAACCGCCACCGATGATGTGGAGCACGTTGATATCGAAATCTGCAAATTCATTGAGCCATGTGAATACCTGACGGTAGCGAAGGGCAAGACTTTCGAAGATGCAGCGGCAGAACTCGCCGTAGCTCTCAGGTACATGCTGACCGGTCTTTTCACAATATTGCTTGATAGCTTCTACCATGCTGGATGGGTTGGCAAAGACAGCATCGTCTGGATTGATGATACTCTGGAAGGCTGGCTGTTTCATTGCTTCAGCAATCAGTTCGCCATGTCCCAGACAAGTCTGGTCACTGTTATTAGCAGCTGCCGCATCTTTCCATTCCTTACGGCAACGCTCGTAGATCCACATACCACAGATATTCTTGAGGAATCGGGTAGTGCCCTCGATACCGCCTTCGTTTGTGAAGTTGAGTTCATAGCTATGTTCATTGATGATAGCTTTCTGAGTCTCTATACCCATGAGGCTCCAAGTGCCCGAACTGAGGTAAGCGAACTTTTCATTCTTGGCAGGAACGGCAGCTACAGCGCTGGCAGTATCATGCCCTGCTACAGCGATGACAGGTACTGCATTCAAGCCAGTTATCTTCTGTACTTCCTCGGTGAGTGTGCCGATGATGGTAGCTGGTGCTGTCATTTCTCCAAACTGTTCGCGCTTCAATCCGAGACTCTCAACAAGATCCTGGTCGAGGTCGCCTGTCATCGGATTGAGAATCTGCGAGGTGGAGGCTACAGTATATTCGCAGATAGCGTTACCGGTAAGCATATAGCTCAGCGCATCCGGAATAAAGAGTATTTTGTTTGCATTCTCCAAAGCCACATTGCCAGCCTTGCGCATAGCGTATATCTGGAAGAGGGAGTTGAAGTTCATGAACTGGATGCCCGTCTTTTCATATACCTTTTCCTTGCTGATTTGCTCGTCGAAGTATTTCTCCATCATGCCCACTGTATGTGGGTCTCGATAGGCGAGAGGGTTGCGGAGGATGGCTCCGTCCTTGCCCACATATACAAAGTCGCATCCCCAGGTGTCGATTCCGATGCTCTGGATGTTGATGCCTCTTTGAGCCACGAGTTTCAAGCCCTTGATGATTTCCAGATAGAGCGCATAGATGTCCCAATAGAAGTGATTGCCCGTCTCGATGAGATGGTTGTCGAAACGTGTCAGTTCTTCCAGATTGAACTTTCCATCTGATAAACTACTGATAATGGTTCTTCCGCTGGTGGCACCTAAATCCACTGCAAAGAAGTATTTCTTTTGTTCCATTTTGTTAGGTTTTTAAGTCTAATTTAATGTTATTGATTTCTAAGTTTAATTTCTGTTGATTCCGAAGTTCCTTATGTGTTACTTCAAAGTCTTTGTTGAAATTTTCGGTGCAAAGATAGACCTAAATCGTGAAATGCAACAAGGGATTTTGATTTTCAGCCCTTGATATTTGGCGGCAGTATAAAATTGGGGAAGTGATGGATGTTTTTGGGGAAGTGATGAAAGAAGGATCATAGAATGGGAGGCTTAAAGGGGTGTATGGATAAAAAGGGAATAATCCAATGGGCAGGAATAAGACAAGGCTGCTTGTGAACCTTTAGTTCTGCAAGCAGCCTATAAGCATTTGATAATTATGAGTTGATAAATGTTAGTTACGTATTTTATTATGATTCAGATATAGTCTGTTCTGTTTTTCTGAATTATCTGTTCATGTTTCTGAAATCTGAAGGCTTCATGCCCGTCTGACTCTTGAATTTTGAAGAGAAGTAGTCTGGCGACTCGAAATTAAGGCGGTAGGCTATCTCCTTGATGCTATCATCGGTAGTGGAAAGCAGTTCTTTTGCCCTCTGCAGTTTCAGATTCTGCTGGTAAAGGGCAGGTGCGAAACCGGTGTGCTCCTTGAAGAGTTTGCGGAAGGAAGAATAGCTGATGCCGAGTTCCTGCGCAATCTCCTGAATGGTAAGGTTGCCTTCCAATGATTCACGGATGCGAAGACGGGCTTTATTGATGATATCCACATGCTTTGAATCTTTATTCAATTCAATATTACGCTCCAAGGAGTACATCAGTCCGATGAGATGGTTGGCGATACCTGCCAAGGTTTGCTGAGCGTATGCAGCTTCCTCCTGAGCAATGTATCGTGCTTCCTCATATAGATTGATGATTTCGTTGCTAAACCCCACGTGATAGATTGGCTTCTCTGGAGAGAGGAACTTATGCTTCACTCGGTCGTCAATGTTTCTTCCCTTGAATCCTATCCAATAACTTTTCCATCCTTTTCCTTGAGTAGGGTGGTAAGTATGCCATTCGCCAGGGAACAACAGGAAGATGTCGCCAGCTTTGATGACGGTCTCTGGGCAGTGGGCTGACTGGAAAACACCTTCGCCCTCTGTCAGATAGAGCAACTGAAATTCATCCAGCGTTCTGCCTTTGTTGATATCAAAATAGTAGCCGTCAGCATGTCCCTTGGTAGGGTAGCTGTCGTGTGGCTCTATCACCTCATATCCGATAGTGCTGATGGTGAGCCCCCATTGTGCATCCCGTTCTGAGGCGAGCAAATATTTACTTGTTTGCATAGATCTTTCGTTATAAATGGTAGTTGTAACTTGTTTCTTTTGCAAAGTTACTAAAAAAAAAGGAAATGCAGAATTTTTCTATGATTATCGTTTCTAATATACCTATTTATATATAATTATATAAGCAATTTTAAGAAATAGAATTCGATATTTTAGGTTTGTTATCAAAAAAATAGGGTTAATAATCAAAATTTAAGGTAGCAAAATAAATCGATTCTGTACTTTTGCAACCGAAATAATTCTAAAACAAGACTTAAACGAAGTTGGAAATAAACTAAATCAAGAACTTATGCGGATTAGTGGTCAACTAAAAATTAATTAGTGGTCAACTAAAAATGAGATTAGTGGTAAGCTAAAAAATAGATTAGTGATCGACTAAGACAAGAGCATTCTTAATTAGCTTTGTACAAGATGAACCTATTCGTTGCCTAAAGGAAGATGAAACTTATATGCAATTTCAAAATCATTCTGCCATAGCATTTGAGGCTATCAGATGAATATTGTAGCTGTCATTAAGCAAATTGACTTCTGGGTATATAGGGGATTGGACAGAATATAAAACCTATATAAAATATGAGCAAACAAAACAAAATGATGAAAAAGTCTGTGTTGCCATTTGCATTGGTATGCTCAGCGCTTATGCTCAACCCTTACGTGGGGGGGCAAGCTCATGCTGAGGTACAGAACGTGCAGCAGGCAAAGGCTGTCAAGGGTACGGTGGTCGATGAGACTGGCGAACCAGTGATTGGTGCGACCGTACTGGTTGTTGGCGGAAGTGCATCACAGGGTACTATTACCGATATGGATGGTAACTTCAGTATCAACGTCAAGCCTGGTCAGAAACTCAAGATTACCTATATTGGTTACGACGAAAGTATCGTGGCAGCCAAGGAAGGAATGAAAGTTCAGATGAAGACTTCTGGTGCAGTTTCTCTGAATACCGTTGAGGTTGTTGCCTATGGTGTACAGAAGAAGGTAACCATGACCGGTGCTATTTCCAGTGTAAAGAGCGAGGACTTGGTACGTACTTCTGTTGGTTCTGTCAACAATGTGCTGGGTGGTCAGCTTTCTGGTGTAACTACCGTTCAGTATTCCGGTGAGCCAGGTAGCGATGCTGCAGAAATCTTCGTTCGCGGTAAGGCTACATGGGGAGACTCTCAGCCTCTTATCCAGGTGGATGGCGTGGAGCGCACCATGGCAGATATCGACCCAAATGAAATCGAGAGTGTTACCGTATTAAAGGATGCTTCTGCGACTGCCGTGTTCGGTGTTCGTGGTGCCAATGGTGTTGTCCTGATTACTACCAAGCGCGGTTCACAAGGTAAGGCGAAGATCAGTGTGTCAACTTCCTGGACAGCCCTTTCACCTACCAAGATGGTAGAGCAGGCTTCTTCTTTAGAGTATGCCAATTTCTATAATCAGATGTCTGAGAATGACTATTGGCAGACAGCAAATTTAGCGGTTGCCAATGGCAAGTATTCATCTTTGGAAGCCTACATGGCAGAGAAGCCATTCTCTAAGAGTTTCTCTGATGCCATCATTCAGAAGTTTGCTACAGGTTCTGATCCTATCCGTTTCCCTAATACGAGATGGGCAGACTATATCATGAAGGATGTGACGCTCCAGCAGCAGCACAACCTGAATATTTCTGGTGGTACAGACCGCGTGAAGTACTTCATCTCTGCAGGTTATTATTCTCAGGATGGTCTCTTCAAGGAGTTTGGTGCCAACTATGACTTCGGTTATCAGTATCACCGCTTCAACTACCGTTCAAATCTCGACCTCAAGGCTACCAAGACTACTACATTGTCTTTCAATGTGGCTGGTAATGTGAGCAATGCCGACAAGCCATACACCGGTTCAGGTGCTGCTGGTCTGATCAAGCAGATTTATTATGCTACTCCTTTCTCCAGTCCGGGTATCGTAGATAACAAGTTGGTTTATTGTACTACCGATTATACTGACGGATTGAAATTGCCATTTGTAGGAGGTGACGGTATGGGTTACTATGGTAAGGGTTTCATGCAGACCAATATCAACAAGATACAGATGGACCTCGTGCTCGACCAGAAGTTGGATTTCATAACTAAGGGTCTGAGTTTCAAGGCGAAGGGATCTTACAACTCAGCTTATACAATCAACAAGCAGGGTAACTGCCAGGTGGCAAGTTACAACCCACTTGTGCAGTACGATGAGCAGGGCAATGTCATCTACAATGCCGATGGTACTCCTTATATCGTATATCGCCAGAACGGTAATGATACCGATCCTTCTTACTCCGCATCCCAGGGTAAGGCACGTGACTGGTACTTGGAGGGTAGCTTCAACTATTCACGAGTATTCGGCAAGCATACCGTGAATGCCCTGATGCTTTACAACCAGTCTAAGCAGTATTATTATTCTGGTAGTGATTCATACCCAGATGTACCTCGTTCATACGTAGGTCTTGTGGGGCGTGTAACTTACGACTATGCCAACAGATATATGGCAGAGTTCAACATAGGTTATAATGGTTCTGAGAACTTTGCACCAGGTCGCCGTTTCGGTACCTTCCCAGCAGGTTCTATCGGTTGGATTCTCAGTGAGGAAAAGTTCTGGAAGCCAATTTCCAAGATTGCTTCTTTCTTCAAACTCCGTGCTTCTTGGGGTCTCGTAGGTAATGATAAGACTGCGGACAAAATCCGATTTATGTATCTTGCCGATCCATATATCACTGGTTCTTATGGTTTGGTCAATAATATGAGCGACTGGGCTGATACATATGGTTATCTCTTTGGTAATGCCCAGTCTGGTACTGTACAGGGAACCTCTTCTATAGCAGGTGCTTACGAGTCTATCAAGAACAATCCGGATATCGGTTGGGAGAAGGCATTCAAGCAGGACTATGGTTTCGACCTGTATTTCTTTGGCGACCGCTTTAAGACAACCTTCGATTACTATCGTGAGCATCGTACCGACATTCTTGTACGCGATGCAACCGTACCTTCATCTATCGGCTTCACCATGCCATATACCAATGCCGGTGAGACCAAGTCATGGGGTTGGGAACTGTCTCTCGGTTACGATGCCAAGATTGGTAAGGATTTCCGCTTCTGGAGTAAGTTGAATCTCTCTTACAACCAGAATGAGATCATCGAGATGAAGGAAGAACCTCAGAAGAACGCCTATATGTTTGCAAAGGGTCATCGTATCGGTGCCCGTTCTATGTATAAGTTCTGGAAGTATTATGAGGGAGAGCAGACCAAGGCTGAGTATGAGCAGACCTTTGGCACCCCATTCCCTAAGCAGCTTATTAGTAACTTGCAGCCAGGTGACTGTGTGTATGTGGATCTCGACGGAGATGGAAAGATTGACCCTAACGATATGACTCGTGACAATGGTTATACCGATGATCCAGAGTACATGGCAGGTCTGACGCTCGGTTTCAACTACAAGCGTCTCACCTTCAATATGCAGCTCACAGGTGCATGGAATGTAAGCCGTTACATTACCGATGTGTTCCGTCAGCCATTCTACTGTTCATCCAACACCACTCAGGGTGGACTTCTCTCATACCATGTGAACAATACATGGACACCAGGAGTCTATGAGAGTCAGGATGCTCTCTATCCACGAGCTACCTGGGCGAATGCTGAGCAGAACTATGCAGGTTCAGATCTTTGGGAGAAAGATGCGAAGTATCTCCGTCTGAAGACCGTATCTCTGTCATATGATTTCATCAATCCTACTTTCAAGAAGATAGGTATGAACAAGTGCGAGGTAACCCTTTCCGGATACAACCTCCTTACCTTTACTCCTTACAAGTGGGGTGATCCTGAGACAAGGGCATCCAATGCTCCTTCTTACCCATTGCAGCGTACCTACACCATCAGTTTGAATGTAGGCTTCTAATCAAAGGTAATGTAACATAATGAACAAAGAAACAATGAAACATAATATATTATTTCGTAGTGCAGTATCCATGTTGGTAGCAGGTGCAGCTTTCACAGCTTGTACCGATACCATTGCTGTGGGAGATGCTTCTCTCGACAAGGCGACCAGTTCTACTGCTACTATAGACTCTGTATTTCAGAATGCAGAATATACACGCCAGTTTCTTGTAGGTATTTACTCTAAGCAGTATTATGGTTTGCCATATTATAATGGTGGTACCAACATGCCTCATGCTGGTAACCCATATACAGGTAAGTTTGATGCCTTGACCGACTGCTGGCATGACTTCTGGAATGGAGCTGCTGTCTATTCTAAGTATTATACAGGTTCTCTGACTGCCAATATAGGTCGTTCTGATGGATTGGACGGTCCGCTTTATTCATACGACAAGGAGTTTCAGTGGAAGACCATCCGTTCTGGTTTGATTTTCTTAGGAAATGTTGACCGTGCTCCTGAAAAGGATATGGATGCATCAGAGAAGAACCGTCTGAAGGCTGAGGCTCGCTGCCTGATGGTAGATGCCTTCTTCAATACGTTCCAGCACTTCGGTGGTATTCCTATCATGGATCACGTTCTGGAGACAGGCGAGGTTGCTGGCGAGTTCAAGCGCAATACCGTAGAGGAGTGTGTGAACTGGATGGTGGAGCAGCTCGACTTGGCTATCCAGGAAAATGATTTTCCTTGGAGTGTCAGTTCTACGATGACCGGTCGCTGGACCAAGGCAGGTGCGATGGCTTTGAAGTGTAAGATACTTCAGTTTGCTGCTTCTCCATTGCTTAATCCTAAGGACGGCAAGCCATATTATGATGGTGCTTCTGACGAGGTAAAGCCATATATCATGTACACTGACAATTCTAAATATCAGGAGCGTTGGGATGCATTTGCCAAGGCTTGCGATGAGTTCTATAATAAGTTGCAGGAGAAAGGCGAATATGAGTTGGAGCAGGCTAAGAATATACCATCAAGTGCCAACACCGCAGACAAGAAGGTGCCATACTATCGTCTGGCATACCGCAAGGGTTATTACCTCAATGCTTCTAAGGAGATTTTGCACTCTGTACGTGTGCAGGGTAATGATAATTCCCAAGCAGGACGTTATTGCTGGCACTATTGGTATTCAAAGTCAATACCACGTAATGCTTACAGTCCTACACAGGAATATGTAGAGAAATTCTCATGGAGCGATGGTGAACCTTTCGACTGGGATAAAGCTGCCACGAAAACTTACAAGCAGGTGAGTGGCAAGAAGGTTACAGAACCGGATTCAACCATGGTATATAAGAAGGATGGTTCGTTTACAATCAATGTAACCAACTTCGTAACCAATAAATTCACAGGTGCGATTTCGCGTAACAAGAAATCATTGCATACGATGTTTGTAGATGGTACGGTGCCTTCTGGTGCCCGTCAGATTACAACAGTTCTTACACGCGACCCTCGCTTGTATGAGGAGTGTATTGTGAACGGACAAAATACAAACCTCGATTGGACAACTGCTTCTATGACAGGTTATCCTTGGGAACTCTGGTATAGTGGTAATGATGGTGGTACAGGTGTCCTGACCCAGCAGAATACTATGTTCGGTTCTGGTTATGGATTCAACAAATATTACTTGGGCGCAGGTGGTTATCCTGATGAATCTGCAGATTCTTACCGCTTCCCAACCCAGTGGGTTTCTCTGTCACTCTCAGAGTTCTATTTGCAGTATGCAGAGGCGCTCGTGATGCGTACTGACCAGGATGTAAAAAAGGCAGTAGCTATGGTGGATAAGGTTCGCTCTCGTGTAGGTCTTCCTACCATGGAGAGAATGTGGACCAATTCTACATATCGCAAGGCAAAGGGGTATACTGCAGAAACTGCAGAAGCAGCTGCCATTCAGAACGTGACTCTGAGCAATGGCGAGACTTCTACAGAGTTTATGGAAGAACTTCTCGATGAGCGAGTAAGAGAGTTGGGACTTACCAATGCCCGCTGGTTTGATATGGTTCGCCTGAAGCGTACCGACTGGATGACCAAGCAACTGCACGGCTTGATGCAGTATCGTCTGATCCAAACCAGCGATGGTTTCCAGAGCCGTAATGCTGCGTGGGTAGGAGGTGACCGTGATAATGATCCGTCATCTACACAGCCTCTGTTCTTCCTGAGCTGCATCAAGACGATTACAGCCAATAGCCGTTATCTCTGGACTCAGAGTCCAACGAGCAACGAGGTGAAGAAGTGGTTGCTCGATCCACTTCCACAGGCAGAAATCAATAAGAATTATGGTCTTGTACAAAACCCAGGTTGGTAAGAAGAACCTCAGGGAACTAACTAAGTTAAAATGAATTTGTATATGAAAACAAAGAATATATATATGTTGTCATTGCTTGCAGGTATGAGCCTGCCAGCAATGGCGCAGCAGGACATCATGGACTCTGTGGCATATAAGGACCAGACCGTAGATATAGGTGCCAACCGTACCTTTACCCGCGAGCAATCCACTTCTGCCGTCAGTGTCATCACCAACAAGGATGTCAACAAGCGTGGCGCACGCAACATCGGTAACAATATCCTGGGTCAGGGCAATGGTCTCGTCAGTCTCGACGGTTCAGGTCTTTTCCATGCCCAGAATCCAGCTTTCTATATCCGTGGCATCCAGTCATCCAGCGGCAGCACTCCGCTCTTCATCGTGGATGGAGTAGAGCGTGCCATCGAGAATGTGGTAGCCGAGGATGTGGAGAGTGTATCTATCCTGAAGGATGCCGCTGCTACGGCTCTCTATGGTTGCAAAGGTGCCAACGGCGTGGTTCTGATTACTACCAAGCACGGTAAGTATAATACCAAGTCGATTACTGCATCTTATGATCATGTGTTCTCTTTCCTGACCAACAAGCCTAAGATGGTAGATGCTGCTACATACGCATCAGCTATCAACGAGGCTTACCATAATCAGAATGGTGGCGATGTCTATAGTTCAGATGTCATCAATGCCTATAGAGACGGTTCTAATCCGCTCTATTATCCAAATGTAAACTGGGCAGACGAGACCTTCCGCAATGTTTCCAACAACGACCGCTTCAATATTGAGTTCAAGGGAGGTACCAGCAATTTCCGTTATTATACCAACGTACAGTTGTTGACCAACAAGGGATTCATCAAGAACTTCCAGAACGACGGATATTCTACACAGAATAAATATACTCGCGGTACACTCCGTTCCAACATGGATATTGACTTGGGTCTTAAGACTAAGTTGCATACCCACTTGTATGGATTGCTCACAGAGCAGTCACAGCCAGGAGCGCAGGCAGACCTCTGGTCTATGATCTATAAGGTGCCAGCCAATGCATTCCCAGTGAAGGCTTCAGATACCGTATGGGGTGGTAATACCGTATATACCACTTCCAATCCTGTGGCTCAGAGCCAGGGTGCTGCTTACTATAAGAACCATCAGCGTGCACTCTATGCCGATTTGGTTTTGGAGCAGGATCTCTCATCCATCACAGAGGGCTTGAGTGCTCAGGCGCAGTTGGGCTATGATACATGGTCTAATGTTTATGAAGACCATTCCAAGACCTATCGCTATGCTTACTATGAGGTGCCAACCAATGGCTCGGTAGTCGCTGAAGGCGAGGGAACACTCTCTGCCGTACAGGGTACAGATTCCAAAATGGGCACAGGTGCCAACAACAATTCTTGGATTCGCCGTTGCGTGTGGAACGCAGCGCTCAACTACGACAAGAACTTCTCAGAGAAGCATCACGTATATGGCCAGTTGAAGTACGATTACGAGTACAACGACAAGACCGGTACCAATACCACCGTATATCGCCACAATATCTCTTTGTTCGGTCACTATGGTTATGACAACAGACTGCTCTTCGATGTAGCGTTGGTAGAGAGCGGTTCCAGCCGTCTGGCTCCTGGCGACAAGTGGGCGATGTCTCCAAACGTTTCTTTCGCTTGGAATATCTCCAATGAGAAGTTTATGAAGAATGTGAAGTGGCTCGACTTCCTGAAGTTGCGTGCTTCCTGGGGCAACCAGGTATTGGATGTGCTTCCTGGCGGAGACGTATGGACCTATTACGACCAGTTCTATCAGATGAACGGCGTAAGCTATCCATTCGATGCTACCTATACAGGTACACAGTGGGGTAATACCTATCTCGGTACAGCCAAGACTCAGCATATCGATCATGAGAATGCAAGCAAGTTCAATGTCGGTTTCGATGCCACACTCTTTGGCGGTCTGAATATCTCAGCAGATTATTACTACCAGCACCGCTATGATATCTGGTATTCTACAGCAGGCAGCTACTCCAGCGTATTCGGTATGACAGCTCCTTATGAGCCAGTAGGAGTCATCAATTCCCATGGCTTCGATGTATCGGCAGACTACAGCAAGAAGTTGAACAAGGATCTCACCATCAGTCTTGGTGGTTCCCTCACACTCAACAAGACCATCGTGAAGAATCAGGCTGAGGCTCCACAGCTCTATGCCAATACTTCTTCTACAGGCAAGCGATACGGCCAGGCATTCGGTTATATCGCAGATGGCTTCTTCCAGAAGAGTGACGACCTGAATGGCGATGGCATTATTTCAGCATCAGAGATGAAGGAATTGGGTTACCCAATCCACAATTTCACAACCATTCATCCGGGAGATGTAAAGTACGTGGATCTGACTGGTGACGAGACGATAGACAACAACGACCGCCAGGCGATAGGTTACAGCACTACTGCGCCAGACCTCTACTACAACTTCCACCTCGGTGCAGAGTACAAGGGATGGGGTATCGATGCCATGTTCCAGGGCGTAGGCAAGTGGACCGGTTTCAAGACCACCAATGGCTTGTACCGTTCAGCCGTAGCTAATAACACGCTGTCTCAGTATCTTTACGAGAACTCCTGGTCTGCAGAGCGTGGCAATACTGAGAATCCAAAGTTCCCACGTCTCTCAGCAACCAGCAATGCCAACAACAATTTGAACAGCACGCTCAACATGTTTGACCGCAGTTATCTCAAGCTCCGCTATGTGGAGATGTATTATTATCTGCCATCAGCATGGTTGAACAAGATAGGTTTCATCAACAAAGTGAAGTTGTATGCTCGCGGAACAGACCTCTTCACTCTTGATCATCTCGACGAGGCAGATGCCGCTTCATACGGTACAACCCAGCCTCTTACCAGAAGCCTTCAGGTAGGTGCTGCAGTAACATTCTAAATTTAAGGAATTACGATTATGAAAGTAAATAAAAAACTATTTTGCTTTGTGTTGGCTGCCATGACGTTGTCTTCTTGTAATATGGACTACAATGAATATACAGCCTACGACAAGGAATACATCCAGCGCTCGTTCAAATACGTAGGTGGATTGATGACCACGATATACACAGATATCGATACCGACTGGGGCAACCTCTCGGGAGCCATGCTTTCCTCTGCTACTGATGAGTCTGAATATAGCCACGATGGCAATGCAGTAGAGGATTTCTACAACGGCAACTGGAGTCCTGTCAATGCTCACCAGACCGTCTGGAGTTCTGCTTATGAGGGCATTACCTACTGCAATGAGGTGATAGACAACTGGTCTAATCTTGAATTCGACCAGTTCAAGCTCAATCTCGATTATGAGAAGCAGATGTTCCTCTACAACAATTATCAGTATGAGGCTCGCTGGGCACGTGCTTACTTCTATTACACCCTGGTTCGCCAGTACGGTGGTGTACCTTTCAAGGTTCACAATACCACAGGTACCGAGGAGACAGCACTTCCACGAACCAGTGCCGACGAAATCTTCAACTTCATCATCAGCGAGTGTGATGATATCAAGGACAAGATTATCGAAGACTATGCAGGTAAGTCGGATATGATTCTCTCCAAGGCGGAGACCGCCCGCGCCAACAAGTATGCCGTCTTGGCATTGAAGGCTCAGGCAGCTCTCTATCATGCCTCTCCGCTCTTCACACAGGGCAAGACCTCAGAAGAGAAGAAGAATCTCTGGGCCATCGCAGTGGCTGCCAATAAGGAACTTATAGATGCAGCAGAGGCTAAGGGTTATGGGTTAGCAACCAACTTAGAGGACCTTTGGGGCAAGGAGTATTATTCAGATGCTTCCAGTACCAAGGAGATACTCTTTGCACGCCGCACCGCTTCTTCCAGTTCTTTCGAGGGCTACAACTTCCCAGTAGGTTACTCTTCAGGTCAGGGCGGCAACTGTCCTACACAGGACTTGGTAGATGCTTTTGAGTGTACCGATGGAAAGAGCATTGCGGAAAGCAGCTTATATGATGCAACAAAGCCATACGACAACCGTGACCCACGTCTTACCAAGACAGTCGTCGTGAATGGCGACGTATGGCCAAACGATTTGGCAGCTTACAACAGTGAGCATCCAACTATCGAGACCTATGCAGGTGGTTATCACTCCCGTACAGGTAATGCAGCAGGAAAGTCATACGCTACTACTACCGGTTACTATCTGAAGAAGTTCTGTAATGCAGACCAGATTCTTCGTGGCCGTTCCGGTTATGCAGCTACTACATCCCCTCACGGTTGGCTCACCTTCCGTATGGGCGGTATGTATCTGAACTATGCAGAGGCTCTCTTCCAGTATTTCAAGGCCTGCGGCAATGCCAATGCAGCCGATGCGAGTGGTGCAGTAGTGATTACCGATGAAGAAGGCAACCAGACTACTGTGAATGTACCGGCTACCCAGACAGCAGCCAAGATGGCGAGCAAGACCCGCCTGCGTTCCGGTATGCCAGCTATCGCAACGGGTATGAGCAATGAGGCTTTCTGGGAGAAGTACAAGAACGAGCGCCGTGTGGAACTCGCTTTTGAGGGACACCGATTCTATGACGTGCGCCGCTGGATGGAGGATGGCGATAAGTTCATGAACATCCATCGCATGGAAATCACCAAGAACGAGGATGGCTCCTATATATATAATAAGGTGGCTGTGACTCGTGGCGATGGACAGTGGGAGAGCAAGTGGAATCTGTTCCCATTCTCTCAGACCGAGATTTTGAAATCCAATTATGCTATCCAGCAGAACCCTGGTTGGTAATAGTAGGTTTCAACACATATATTTACACCTGATGCAGTGAAACGCTGCATCAGGTAGAAGACGAAAATAAATATAGATAAATACATTATTAACTAAAACATTTTTAAAAATGAAAAAGTTTACTTTTATTGCATTGCTTATGTTCATCGTATGTGCGATGGCAAAAGCCGACGACAAGTACTTCTTCAAGGTGCCAACTGATAAGATGTCTGAAAGCTGGATTATCCAGGATGCAGGTAACTTCGCAGCAACACCCGGTAAGGAATATCTTGAGGTACAGAACAAGAAGAATGGTGGTCGTATGCTCAACTACTTCTGGAACGAGGATGCGTGGGCGAAGACCGATGTAGCATCTCTTCCTAACAGTACTTACAAGTTCACGATGGACTTGAATATGTCTAACATGGCAGCCCGTGCAGACATGGAGTTTGTGCTCCTTCCTATTGATATGTGTACTTCTTCTGATACTCGTGTAAGTACTCACAACTATCACTGGTACAAGGCTAACGAAGGTGATGACTATTTCTTCCGTTGGAGAGTAGGCGAGAAGCCTGCTGCTGCTAATGGTGACTTCACTATTTGGATTAACGAGGAGCCAACAGCAAAGAACGATTGGAGCCAGACTACAGAGGAGACTCTTACCCTCTCAAGCCAGACTACTTATAAGTTTGCTGTCGTTATCAATACTGAAGCTAATACAGCTACCTATACCATTTCTGATGCAGAAGGAAATCTTTTGAAGACAGGTGTTCATAACTATACATGTACAGAGGATCGTGCCGGTATCTTCGTATTCGGTATGAACGGTACTTCTTTACACCAGCTCTCTAACATCGGTCTTTCTTATGAGGCAGAGGGCCCATTCGCTCAGGAGCCTTCTGTAGATTTGCTTGCAGCTATTGGTCAGCAGCGTGCCTATTACGTAACATTCCCAGAGGGCCATACCCTGCATTGGACCCAGCTCGGTGATGCTGAGGGCATTGATGGTACAGCTTACGCTGATGGTGAGGAGTGCTCTGTAGCTTATGGTGATGCTATTGATACCCGCGAGATGGAGACCAGCGGTGAAGGTGGTTCTAAAATTATCTTCTGTAACAAGTCTGGTCAGTTGAATGTTTGGACAACTCTTGAGGATGACGAAACCAACAAGTCTAACGAGGTTGTCAACGATGTAGTTTGCGAGCAGATTACCATGCCAACTCCATCTGCTTCAATTGTAAACGTAGAAGAGGGCTACAAGAAGGTTTATCAGATTGTGGCTGATAACTCTGAGACTTTGATGAAGCCTACAGTTACTATCCACTATAAGAAGACTGTTGGTGGTGTGACAACTGAGGGTAATGTGTTGACAGGTGAGACTATTGAATTGGATGGTCAGGGTTCATTGGAACTTTATTCATACGATGGTACCCACCCTGTAGAGATGCCTTGGTACGCTCCATCAGAGAAGGTAACTGTAGAAAACAACGTTGAGTACGTAGTAGCTGATAAGAAGGACTACGCTTGGTCTAAGGAGGAGTGCGATGCAGCAAAGACTGGCTTCACTGTAACAGAGATTGTTGATAATGCCAACAAGTCACACTGGGACCGCGCTTATTCAACCCAAATGTATGGTTATGATGCGAATGGTAATGCTACTGCATGCACAGAGGCAGATGCAGCTAACTATGTATCTACCAAGTCTGGCTTTGGTTTCTATGATATGGCAAGTATTGGTACCGACAATGCCAAGTGGAATGTTCAGGTTCCTGAGGATGCAACAACAGCATTTGCTCCTTTGGCTCCAACTGCAGACTTCATTGCCAACTCTAAGTATGTAGCTTCTGCATGGAGCATCTTCCCACTCGAGGGTATCGTATATTATAACACAGCGATTACCAATGCAGCTTTGACTCTTGATTCAAAATATACATCTGACGATGCACAGAAGCCAAACTTCTACATCGTTCATACTCGTGGTGGTTACGACCGTCCTGACAAGGGTGACTGCAACAAGACAACTGTTTGTGTAGCAGGTGAGAATTTCAACCTCTTCCGTTACGATACAGCTCTCTGCGATGTAAAGGTAATGACTTACAAGGGCTTTGAGCCAGGCGTTTCTGGTATCAAGAATGTAAATACAGCAGAGACCTCAGCTTCAGCTGTGAAGAAGGTAGTAACCAAGAATGGTGTTGTTATCGTCAAGGATGGCAAGACATTCTCTGTAGCAGGTGCTCAACTTAAGTAATTTGTTTCATTGATAACGCATTGGCAATTATGGTTTCTATAATTTGCCGAGATTGAATCAATCATTTTCGAGTAAAGGGATGCAGGGATGCATCCCTTTCTTTGTCTTCTTCTCTTTCTTGTCCTTCTCTTTCCTCTTTCCCTTCCTCTCTCATTTCTCATTTGTCATTTTTAAAAGTCTTTCTCTTTTTCTTCTTCCCCTTTGTTCCCTATTTTTTTGTTTTTCTCAAAATAATAGGGTTAAATATCATATTTTATGGATGCTTTCTCAAATATTCTGTGTAATTTTGCCAACAAATCAGTTAAACCTGAATAAACAACAATAAACAAAAACAATAAAACCTACCATAATGAATAAAAAACTACTCGCAACATCTGCTTTGGCATTATTGGTAAGTATGGGTGCAAATGCCCAGCGCTTTACCGATAAGTTGGATCGCGGACTTATTGCAGTACAAACCACAAATGGTGTGTACTGCTCTTGGCGTATCCAGGCTGATGAGTATTATGATGTAAAGTACAATCTTTACAGAAATGGCACTTTGGTAAACTCAGAACCCCTCGATGTTTCCAACTTTACAGATAAGTCTGGTTCATCAAGCAACACTTATACCGTAAAGGCGGTTGTGAACGGGGTAGAGCAGGCTGCTTCCAAGGAAGCAACAGTTTTCAACACTAATTATAAGGAAGTAAAAATCCAGTATCCCTCTGCTCTGAAGTCAACTTATATCCCTAACGATGCCTGCTGTGCTGATGTGGATGGCGATGGCGAGTTGGAGATTCTGATGAAGTTCACCAACCAGCAGGAAAGTGAACAGCTTTATCCTAAGAATGGACCTACCATCGATGGTGTGGAGACCCAGGAATATACTATGCTGGCCTGTCTGAAGCAGGACGGTAAGATTCTCTGGTGGGTGAACTGTGGTCCTAACATGGGCGACTTCCAGAACAATGAGCAGAATATCGTAGGTTACGACTGGGATATGGACGGCAAGGCTGAAGTCGTAATGCGACTTGAAGAAGGCTCAACTGTCCACATGGCTGATGGTACCACTTATACCATTGGTGCCGATGGCAAGAATGGAACTTCCTGGACTAACTATCGCCAGCCAAAGGCAGAAGGAAGCGTAGAATGGTTTACCCATTATGGCAAGGAGTTCCTCTGGTATTGCGAGGGTGCTACGGGTAAGCCATACCAGTGCATAGATTATCCTCTGAAGCGTCTGGAAGCAGAAGAGACTGATTTGAAGGCTGCTTGGGGTGATGGCTACGGCCACCGTTCTAACAAATTCTTCTTCGGTGCTCCTTATCTCGATGGCAAGCATCCAAGTATCTTCCTGGCGCGTGGTATCTATACCCGTCATAAGTTTATAGCATACGATGTAGATCCTAAGACTCATGCCCTGAAAGTTCGCTGGCAGTGGACCAATAACCAGCCGGGGTCTCCTTGGTATGGTCAGGGTTATCACAACTATATCGTAGCCGATGTGGATTGGGACGGACGTGATGAAATCGTATTCGGTTCTATGGTTATCGACGATAATGGCAAGGGACTTTCTACTACTGGTCTCGGTCATGGCGATGCCCAGCATGTAAGTGATTTTAATCCTTATATCCATGGTCAGGAGATGTTTGCCTGCAATGAGGATGCTCCTTCCAACAACTATCGCGATGCAACTACGAGCAAGATATATTATCGCAAGACTGATACCAATGATGATGGTCGCTGCCTGGCTGGTAATTTCTATAATGATATTCCGGGAGCCGTAGGTCATAGTGCGCATGATACGCCGATATCTACCATTACCAATGACCATGTAACAAGAAATATGAATGGACTCAGCATGAACTTCCGTATCTACTGGGATGGCGATTTGCAGGAGGAGTGTTTCAATAATACCGAGATCACCAAGCCGGGAAAGGGTACTTTGGAAACTCTTATGGGTGCCTATTCCAACAACGGAACCAAGGCTACTCCTTGTTTCCAGGGCGATGTGTTCGGCGACTGGCGTGAGGAAGTGATAGAGCGCACGGGTAGCAACAATATCCGCATCTATACCACGACCACTCCGACTCCTTGGCGCAACTACTCGCTGTGGTACGATCATCAGTACCGCAATGCGATGGTATGGCAGCCATGCGGATACAACCAGCCTCCTCACACATCTTACTTTCTCGGTGAACTGGAAGGCATCACGATAGCTCCTCCACCACTCACCACTACGGGTCGTGAAGAGGTTTCCTCTACCATCTCCAAGTCTTTGGACGGCAAGCACGCCTTGCTTTCTATCACTGGCGATGCCACGGTAGCTGTGGCTGATGGTGCTGCTCCTGCTATCTTTACCGACAATGCTCCTTCATGGGTGCAGGGTACGGCTCCGATCGAGTGCAGAACCAAGGATACTGAAATCAAATATACTTACTATACTCATACCCTCACTGGCGGTGCCTTCTCTGGCGGCATGCGCTTAGTGAAGCAGGGCGATGGTACACTCGTTCTTCCTAACGTAACCCAGACCTACACTGGCAAGACCGATGTATGGGCAGGTACGCTGCAGTTTGACGGAACGATGGAGAAGAGTCCGGTATGGCTGAACCGCTTTGCTGAGTTGAATTCCAACGGCGGTAACTTCAAGGGCGGCATCAAGGCCGACTATGGTTCTGTCATCCGTCCTGGCGGAAAGGACCAGATAGGTACGCTGACTACTTCCGACCTCCAGCTCGGTTTCGGTGCCCGCGTCGTCTTCGATGTGAACGGCGAGAATGTAGATAAGCTGGTTGCTGCCAAGATGAGTATCGAGAAGAAGAACTGGGAGAACGGTCCTCAGTATTCTGCTCCGGTATTCGAGTTTACATCGGCTCCTCAGCCTGGTACCTATATACTGGCAGAGGTGGGTGAACTGACTGGCAACTTGGCTGACATCACCGTGGAAGGTCTCTCTGGCGAGAAATACAGTTTAGCTTATGCTGATGGCAAGTTGACTATTACGGTGAACAATTCACGCGACAGCGAGTCTGTAGTCTGGACTGGTGCTAACGGTTCTATATGGGATCTGATGGAGTCTGAGAACTTCTCTTCTTCCGATAAAAAATTCGTTTCGGGTGATGACGTAACTTTCGATGATACTGCCGTTAAGTCTGACGTAAAGATCAATGAGGATCTCGCTCCTGGCAACATCGTCTTCAACAATAACAGTAAGGTATATACCTTGTCTGGTAATGGTGCTATCGAGGGTAAAGGTTCTGTTACTTTGAAGGGTAAGAGTGCAGTCAATATCAAGAATACCAACCGATATACGGGCGGCACCTATATTGATGGCGGTTATCTCCGTCCAGCAACGCTTGCCAATAAGGACGGTCTCGAATATGGTTCGTTAGGTGCAGCCGACAATACCATTACCATGTCCAACCTGGGTAAGTTGTGGTTAAATGCTTCCATGACTTCTTCTCATCCTATTGTATTGGGCGAGAATGGCGGTCAGATAGAGACTTATACAGGTACAAACCTGATTGTTAATGGCGGTATCAGCAAGATGAATAAGGGAACCAACCGTGATCTCTACAAGTTGGGTAGTGGTACGCTGCAGTTCAACTGTGCAGCCGATTTCGACAAGCTCTATATCAATGCGGGAACAGTCTATGACTTCCAGGATGCCCATTTCAATGGCAAGACGATTGTGCTGAATGGCAGCAAGGTGGTGCTGCAGGCTTCCAACAGTATCTACAGCAACAACTCGGATAATGTGAACATCGATGTACCTAAGGGCAAATCGGGAATCTGGTATCCTGACGGACGTTGTGACTATACAGGTAAGCTGACTGGTGAGGGAACCATCGATATCTACGGCACCTGGATCCGCTGTCCATTCAAGGGCGACTGGAGTAAGTTTGCCGGAATCATCAATGCAAAGCGTGGCACCAAGAATGTTTACGAGCCTGTATTCGATTTCAACAACACTTATGGTATTCCTTTGGCAACGCTTAATGTTGATTCACGTTTCACTAAGGACTATGCATTCTGCACAAATGGCAAGAACTTTGCTATCGGTGCCTTGACAGGTTCCGGCTATATCAGTAATGGTGGAAACTTCGGTTCTGGTACCAATACTTTGACGATTGGTGGCAAGAATACGAACTTTGAGTTCAAGGGTTCTATCAATGGTAGCTATGTGGTGAAGAATGGTACGGGTATCTGGACCATCTCTACTGAGAATGTACTTGCCAATGCCAAGTCGCTGAAGATTCTGGATGGAGTCGTGAAACTGAACAAGGCAGCTGCAACTGCATCCATGACTGCTCCTACTGTTCTTTATGTACAGGGCAGTGGTGAGCTTCGCGGTGTAGGATACTCTTTGGGTATTAATCTCCTGAAAGGTGGTATCTTGCGTCCAGGCAGCAATTTGCCTACAGCTCAGACCAGCAATGCGGGCGTTATCAATATTCAGAAGAACCTGGTAGCCTACGATGGTTCCAGCATTTATGTGAACAAGGCAAAGGCTGATTCTCTCGTTGTCAATGCATATACAGGAAGCAAGAGTCTCGGCTGGGCATATCTGAAGGTAGGTGGCAATGCTACTCTGAATGGTACCATCTATGTCACATACAATGCGAATGGTTGGACTCCTGCAGAGGGTGACTATGTGCGTGTTGTTGACTGTGCAGGCACAATCAGCGGTACTCCTAAATTTGACTTGCAGGCGCTCCCTGCTGGTTTGGGTTGGGATACAAGCAAGTTCCTTACAGAGGGAGTAGTCTATGTAGCCAATGCTACCGGTATCCGTGAGATTGGTTTCGACGCAGGTTCATTCCAGGCAGATGTCTATACGCTCAACGGCTTCCGCATGACAAGTTTGCAGACTTCTATGGCTACCTTGCAGAGCGACTTGAAGAGTCGTGGCTTGGCTCCTGGCTTGTACATTGTCCGTACTGCTAAGGGAACTATCAAGGTTACCTTGAAGTAATCCAAGAAAAATTTTCAGTAAAGACTTTAGTTTGCTGGTTATAATATAGTTAATGAAATCTAAACGAGGGTGTGTCATAAGTCTATGGCACGCCCTCTTATTTTTCTCCTTTCTCCTTTCTCACTTCTCACTTCATTATCCCTTTTTACTTTTTTACTTTTTTACCTTTTTACCTTTAAAAAAAGCCGCTGCCAAAAAATAGAGAAAAATAAGCAAAATATAAAGCGAAAATTGCATTATTTTTTTTACTTTTGCAGAGAAGTTCTAAATTTATAATAAATGTCTGAAAAGACAATCTACTGATGAGAAAAAGACAATTATATATTCTTTCGCTTCTTACTGTCTTCAGCGCATTTGGAAATAATTGCGCTTATGGACAGAACAGTAATGCATTTGAGCAGAAATCTTTACAATTCCCGATGGAACGCCTCGACCGTGGACTGGTGGCTTTGCCGGCTGCCGGAAAGGGAATCTATCTCAGTTGGCGACTCCTCGGTACGGATAGCAAGAATGTCTGTTTTGATATAGAGCGGGATGGAAAAGTGATTGCTCATCATATCCGGACGACCAACTTTACTGACGTAAAAGGCTCTCCTGCACATTCTTATCGCCTGATCAGTTATCAGGATGAACCGAAGATGGATGCCCCGATGCAACGGGAGGTTTCTAAACCAGTGAAGCCTTGGACTGATCTGTATAAGTCGCTGCCCATCAACCGTCCTGAGGGTGGAACTGCTCCAGATGGCAGGGTCTATACCTACACTCCGAACGACTGTAGCGTGGGCGATGTGGATGGAGACGGCGAGTATGAACTGATAGTGAAATGGGACCCTTCCAACTCCCACGACAATTCCCACGATGGCTATACGGGCGATGTGATCTTCGACTGTTATAAGCTCGACGGAACCCAGCTCTGGCGCATCAATCTTGGCAAGAATATCCGTGCCGGTGCCCACTATACCCAGTTCTTGGTTTTCGACTTTGATGGCGATGGAAAGTCTGAAATGATTTGCAAGACTTCGGCTGGAAGTGTCGATGGACAGGGAGCCTTCGTCAGCGAATCGGCGACAGATGCTGAGATTCGTTCGCTCGATAATGCGGCTGATTATCGCAACCGAAGGGGACGTATCAAGAACGGTCCGGAACTGCTCACGGTCTTCAATGGCGAGACGGGTAAGGCGATGCATACCATCTGGTACAATCCTAACAGAGCCTTCGGTGTGGGCAGGCAAGTGGCTGAGGGTGAACGACTTGAGACTGATGGCTTTCCTGCTTATTCGACTGTTTGGGGCGATAAGGACAACTATGGCAACCGTGGCGAAAGATACCTCGCTGGCGTGGCTTTTCTCGATGGGGCAGCCCATCGCCCGAGTGCCGTGATGTGCCGTGGATACTATACCCGCTCTTATCTCTGGGCAGTGGATTTCGATGGTAAACAACTGACGACGAAGTGGTTGCACGCCTCTCTTACGCCTCACGACTGGGTGGTGATGGATGGCGATGGCAAGGTAATCAAGGAGGCGCATGGGCTCTCGGCGACGGCCTTTGCACAGGGTGCTCATAGCTTAGCAATTGGCGATGTGGATGGTGATGGATGCGATGAGATTACCTATGGTTCGGCTGCGGTCAATCACGATGGAAGTCTGTTGTACTCTACGGGGCTCGGCCATGGTGATGCGCTCCATCTCTCTGATCTCGACCCAGACAGACCGGGGTTGGAAGTCTTTATGGTACACGAAGAGCGGCCTTATGGTTCTGATTATAGGGATGCCCGTACTGGCGAGATTCTCTACCGTACGCTGGATAGAGATGATACCGGAAGGGGTGTGGCTGCGGATATTGACGGGCGGCATCGGGGCTTCGAAATGTGGAGCTTAGACAGTAAGGAAGTAAGGGATTGTCATGGAAAAGTGATTGCTGACGACCCTTCCCAAATGCCGGCGATGAACTTCAGAATCTATTGGGATGGCGACCTGCAGGACGAACTTCTTGCCAATGGTCGCAGACCGCATTTTGCTCCGTACCTGCAGAAGTGGAACGGAAAGAAGGCGGTGCCGCTGCCTTTGAGCAACGGAAAGCATCTCTGTGAAATGGGGCATTCTGTGAGCAACAACTGGACGAAGGCTACTCCTAATCTGCAGGCTGATATCTTTGGTGACTGGCGTGAGGAGGTGATCTACTGGGACGAGAGCGATGCCTCTCATCTGAATATTTTCACTACGAATATCCCGACGGAATACCGCATTCCTACGCTCATGCATGATCACATCTATTGCCTGAGTGTGGCTTGGCAGAATGTGGGATATAATCAACCTCCTCATCTGGGATATTATCTGCCTGATCATGCAGAAAGGATTAAGTGAAGAATGAAGCACGAAGAGTGAAGAATTCTCTTGTATATAATATAACGATAATAATTTGATAAAAA
>OIZF01000126.1_pt1 | contig 51662 bp, 40 predicted proteins | sample 1588471 | NCBI WGS metagenome assembly OIZF01 (sample SAMN03283279) | human gut metagenome | biome: human-associated habitat; material: feces | host: Homo sapiens | place: Peru | collected 2012
CAATGTGAAAATGGCACCTACTGATTGTATAAAATAATTTTGAACACCTACTTATACGAATGTGCAAGGTGCTTTTGCAGCTCGTAGTGTCCTACTGCAAGCAACTGGCCATTTGCCTCTTATACGAATGTGCAAGGTGCTTTTGCAGCCCCTCACGCCCTGGCACTGTTTTTTACGACAAATACCCCATACCTTTGCCGCAGCAAACAGCATGCACACTGCACGCCAATGTACTACACAAAAGGCAAAGAGTCTTTTCTTGCATCTTACACTTTTTAGTCATTTCGCATTGATTACCAATGAATTACGCAGTGTAAGATGATTTCAAAACATCTTACACTATACTACACAACAGCTTACACTATCCTACACCACATCTTACACTATCTTACACTGCATCTTACACCCACATTTGTCACTCTATAAATACATCATCGGGCGACGGACACGCAGCAACGGCCATACGGAATGCGGGCATAGGGGGAGCGGAAAATCTGATGCTCCTACTGATTTTTCTGCCTCCCGTTGGCGTGCAGCCGCTCTCGCGCAACGTTTTTTCCCTTCTGCATGGCATTTGGTGTGCAAGCGGTGTGTAAGATGATTTTTTATTATCCTACACTGCGTAACGATTTAGTTATCATGCACTTACATACGTTTTGTGTAAGATGGCAGATTATCTGTCACAAACAAAAATACGGAGGTGGGTGATAATCTTTGACAGCAATTATTGCAGTCTGGTGAAACGTAAACGTGCGAACGGACTCAAGCACCAAGCGCTACCACAAAACGCAAGCACAAAACGCTACCTCTAATGGGGGCGACGCGTCTCGCGTCGGAAAAGGATGCAGCTATTATTTAGCAGAGTTTGTATTTCCCTCCTATCTATATCCCGACGCGAGACGCGTCGCTCCCATTAGAGCTTGCGTTTCTTCAAGCATCAAGCGCAAGCACTAAACGCAAGTACAAAACGCAAGCACAAAGCGCTATCACCAAACGCAAGCTCTAATGGGGGCGACGCGTCTCGCGTCGGGGAAAAGATACAACTTTTATTTAGTAGAGGTCGTACTTTCTCCTTTCATTACACCGACGCGGGACGCGTCGCCCCCATTAGTGCTTGCGTTTTGTGGTTGCGTTTAGTGGTAGCGTTTAGTGCTTGCGTTTGATGGTTGCGCTTGGCGATTGCGTTTAGTGCTTGCGCTTGGCGGTTGCGTTTGATGCTTGCGTTTGATGGTTACGTTTAGTGGTTGCCTTGGGTGCTTGACTCCGCCCGCATATTTACGTTTTACCAGGCAACCACAGACAACAATCAACGGTAATAGAGACGATGGTGGCAAAACTGCCAATCATCGACTCTATTACCGTTGATACAAACTTTTTGAATACCTACTAAATCAGCGGCATGCCGAGTTCGCGACATTCCTTACGCATGCTTTCGGGCCAAATGCTGGCCTGAATTTCGCCAATGTGTGCCTTGTGCAACAATACCATGCACAAACGACTCTGACCAATACCACCACCTATTGACAGGGGCAATTCGTCGTTGAGCAAACGCTGGTGGAAGTACAACTTTTCGCGTTCCTCCTCACCTTCAATTTCAAGCTGGCGCAACAGGGCGGCCTTGTCCACACGCACACCCATTGACGAGAGCTCGAATGAACGTTCAAGCACGGGGTACCATATCAGTATGTCGCCATTGAGTCCGGCATAACCATCTTCAGACACGGTAGACCAGTCGTCGTAGTCCGGGGCACGTCCGTCGTGCTTTTTACCATCTGACAGTTTACCACCAATACCTATTACAAACACTGCGCCATACTTTTTGCAAATGGCGTCCTCACGTTCCTTGGGCGTCATGTCGGGATACATCTGCAGCAAATCCTCGCTGTGTACAAAGTGTATCTTTTGGGGCAGGAATGGTTTGATGCTGTCGTAAGTTTCGCACACCAAATATTCGGTGCGACGAATGGCGGCATAGATGCGCTCTACCACGTCCTTTAAGAAGGCGATGGTGCGGTCCTCCTTGTTGATGACGGCCTCCCAGTCCCATTGGTCAACGTAGAGCGAGTGCAGATTGTCAAGTTCCTCATCGGCACGTATGGCGTTCATGTCGGTATAAATGCCATGCCCTGTGGGAATTTGATAGTCGGCAAGCGTAAGTCTTTTCCACTTGGCAAGCGAGTGCACCACCTCAGCTTTACGGTCGCCAAGGTCTTTGATGGGAAACGTCACCGGGCGCTCAATGCCGTTCAAATCGTCGTTGATGCCAAGGCCCTGCATCACAAACAAGGGGGCGGTGACACGACGCAAACGCAATTCGGTTGCCAAGTTTTGCTGAAAAAAGTCTTTTATGAGTTTGATGCCTTGCTCGGTTTTGTGCATATCGAGAAGGGCTTTGTAGTTTTTTGGGTGTATGAGCTGACTCATTTCTTATTATATATAATGTATTGGTTGCATAGGAATATGTGCACCCGGCATGCCGCAATGCACTATTTGGTAGCGCAAATGTACGAAATAATTTCTATACGATAAATATTTTGCGCGATACTTTACGTTTTGTGATGTTATATGACATATTTTGTAGCATATAGTTACATCAAACGCTGTTATTCGGGTTCTCATGTCACATTGAGGGCCTACTTGTCTTGATGCAACACTTTTGCGGAATTGTGTAACGACTGGCATCACAATAGTGCCTACCTTTGCACTATAGACCAACACAAACTAATAATATGTACAGACTGACTAAACGACATACACTGCCGATGTTGGCCCTGTCGACAAGTATTGCAGTTCAGGCACAAGACGTGCTTAACGATTCGATAGCCCCCACCCCCGAACGTGAGCTCAGCCAGGCACAAGTGACAGGGAAGCGCAAAAGCGTGTCGCGCATGAGCGGTGCTGAAAATGGCTTTACACTGTCGCGCACAGAACTGTTCAAGGCTGCTTGCTGCAATCTGGGCGAGAGTTTTACCACCAACCCTTCGGTGGACGTGAGTTACAGCGATGCTGCCACGGGGGCCAAACAAATAAAGTTGCTCGGACTGGCGGGCAGCTATGTGCAAATGCTGAGCGAGAACATTCCCGACTTCAGAGGGGCCGCCGCGCCTTACGCTTTGGGCTACGTGCCGGGACCTTGGATGCAGAGCATACAGGTGTCGAAGGGCAGTGCCTCGGTAAAGAACGGCTATGAGAGCATTACGGGACAGATTAACGTGGAATATAAAAAGCCGCAATCCGACCCCTCGATGGAGGTTAACCTGTATGGCGACACCAAGAGCCGCATTGAGGCTAACTTTGACGGCAATGTGCATTTCAAGCAAAAGAAACTCAGCACGGGCGTGCTGGCGCACTATGAGAATAACTTTGGCCACCACGACGAAAACCACGACGGCTTTCTTGACAAGCCGAATGTGCGTCAAGGCAACTTGGTGAACCGTTGGGCATGGGTGGGCGACCGCTACATTTTTCAAGCTGCCGTGGGCGGCCTTAACGAAAAGCGCGAAGGGGGCCAAACCAAGCACGCTGCACACGAGGGCAGCGAACGCTACGGCATTGACATGGAGACGACACGCCTCACGGCTTTTGCCAAGAATGCCTTTATTATAAATAAAGCGCATGGCACCAATCTGGCGCTGATACTTTCGGGCAGTTACCACGATGCTGACGCTACCTACGGACACCGCACCTATGATGTGCGGCAAAAGAATGGCTATGCCTCGCTGCTGTTTGAAACGGACTTTACCGAAGCACACAAGCTGTCGGCCGGATTGAGCCTCAACCACGACTACTACAACCAGCACTACCGCCTGACGCATAACACGGAACTGGCACCGCAACGGCTTGACGAACATGAGACGACACCGGGTGCCTATGCGCAATACACCTTTACACCTAACGAGCGATGGGTGGTGATGGGCGGTATGCGCGTGGACCACAGCTCGATGTACGGCACCTTTGTCACACCCCGTTTTCATATTAAGTACGCCCCCAACCACGTGCTCAGTCTGCGGTTGTCGGCGGGCAAGGGGTACCGCACCGTTCACGCCTTGGGCGAGTTCAACTATCTGCTGGCAAGCAACCGCCAACTGGTTGTGGGCCATCTGAAGCAAGAGGCGGCATGGAATTATGGTGCGAGCCTCAACCTGAAGGTGCCTGTGGGCGGACACATTCTCGACCTCAGCGCCGAGTACTACTACACGCACTTTGACGAACAGGTGGTGGTTGACTACGATACCGATGTGCAGCACATCTATCTGCACAACCTCGACGGGCACCGCAGCTACTCACACACCATGCAGGTGGAGGCTACCTATACACTGCTGCGCAACTTGACGCTGACTGCGGCCTACCGCTACAACTTGGTGCGCCAGTACACTGGCGGCCAAGTGCAGGAGAAGCCTTTTACCAACCGCTACAAGGGACTGCTCACCGTATCGTACAAAACGCCGCTCGAACTGTGGCAGTTTGACGTGACGGCGCAGCTCAACGGCGGCGGCCGCCTGCTGGCCAATGGTGTGGAGGGAACGACGACCTCTTTCCCGGCTTATGCCAGCTTGAATGCGCAGATTACGCGCTGGTTCCGCCACTTCAGCATTTATGTGGGTGGCGAAAACCTTACTAACTACAAGCAGCGCAACCCCATTTTACACGCCGAACACCCGTGGAGCGACAAGTTTGACGCCACTCAGGTGTGGGGACCGGTGCATGGTGCCATGGCTTACGCCGGTGTGAGAATAAATTATTAACCCGTCAACCAATACTTTCATCAACGCTATATATAAGTATACATTATGTCTGTTATCACCCAAACATATCCCGTAAAGGGCATGAGCTGTGCCTCGTGCTCGGCACACGTTGACAAAGCACTGCGCTCGGTGGCGGGCGTGACCGAGGTCAATGTCAGTCTGGCCATGAATGTGGCCAAAGTTACTTACGACAATGCGCAATGCACACCCACCGACCTGCAACAGGCAGTTGAACGCATGGGGTTTGAACTGGTGGTGGAGGAGGCCGAAACCGAGGGCGGTGGCGGCGAAAACAGTTGTCAGACGGCAGGCACACAGGCTGTGGACAAAGCCGCCGAAGCCGAAATGGGCAAACTGCAGCAAACCAAGCGTTTGGCCTATGGCGCTGTGCTGACAGCCGTTCCGCTACTGGTGCTGAGTTTGATGCCTGGTTTGTTCAGCGGACAAGAGGTGGCACTGTTCTTCCTTGCAAGTTTCTCGCTTTGGAAGTTCGGACGGGCTTTCTATGCCCCGGCATGGCGGTTGCTTAAACATGGCACGTCGAACATGGACACCTTGGTGGCGCTGAGCATTACCGTGTCATACGTGTACAGTTTCTTCAATCTGTTTTTCCCACAATGGTTTACAGCACACGGCATGAAGCCTCACCTCTACTTTGACAGTGTGGGGGTTATTACGGCTTTCATTCTGCTTGGACGTATGCTCGAGGCACGTGCCAAACACAGCACGACCAATGCCATACGCAAGCTGATGGGACTCCAGCCCAAACAGGTTATTACCATCATGCCCAACGGCACTGAGCGCACCAAAAGTATTGGTGATGTGAAACCCGGCGATGTGCTGATGGCACGTCCCGGTGAGCGCATTGCTGTGGACGGCGTGGTGACGGAAGGCACTTCGACTGTGGACGAGAGCATGCTGAGCGGTGAACCGATACCTGTGGGCAAGGCGCTTGGCGAACGTGTCATGGCTGGCACCATCAACAAGAATGGCACTTTGCGCTACCGCGCCGAAAAGGCTGCCACCGACACATTGCTTGCTCACATTGTGCGCATGGTGCAAAATGCTCAAAACAGCAAGGTGCCCGTGCAGGCGCTGGTCGACCGCATTGCGGCGGTGTTTGTGCCTGCCATCATTGGCATTGCACTACTTAGTCTGGCGGCATGGCTGGTGTTGTCGCCCGACAATGGACTGACGCACGGTTTGATAGCCATGGTGTCGGTATTGGTCATAGCTTGTCCGTGCTCGTTGGGACTTGCCACACCTACTGCCATCATTGTGGGTATGGGACGAGGGGCTAACAATGGCATTTTAATTAAGGACGCCACTTGCCTTGAAACGGCCCGCCGCATCGACTGCGTGCTGCTCGACAAAACGGGTACCCTCACCATAGGGCACCCCGAGGTGGTGGACACTCATATTGCACAAGACAACGGGAGATTGGCGGCCGTGCTCTGCGCATTGGAGCACCGGTCTGAACACCCTTTGGCCGAGGCCATTTGCCAACATTTCAAAGGGGCGGAGCCGCTGGAGGTGACACACTTTGCGGCTCTGCCGGGCAACGGCATTGAAGGAGTGGTTGGCAGCCAACATTTTTTAATAGGCAGCACAGCGCTGATGCAGGACAAAAAGCGTATCTTTACCACCGCGCAGCGCAATGTGATTGACAACTGGCTGCACAAGGCTTATACCATTGTGGCCATGGCCGATGAACAGCATGTGGTGGCGCTGGTAGCCCTGAATGATGAGCTTAAAAGCACATCGGCCAAGGCTGTGAGCGAACTGAAGGCTTTGGGCATAAGCACATACATGCTCACTGGCGACAACGAAGCCACCGCCGCTGCTGTAGCCGCCCAAGTTGGGGCCGACCATTACGTGGCGCGTATGCTGCCTGCCGACAAGGCTGACTTTGTGAAAGGCTTGCAAACCGCCGGACACCAGGTGGCCATGGTGGGCGATGGCATTAACGATAGTGCTGCCCTGGCACAGGCCGACTTGAGTGTGGCGATGGGACGAGGCAGCGACATTGCCATCGACACGGCTATGATGACACTGCTCACATCAGACCTCATGCGTCTGCCCCAGGCCATCAGACTGTCGAACCGCACAGTGCGCACCATCAAGGAGAATTTGTTTTGGGCTTTCTTCTACAACGTTGTAAGCGTGCCCATTGCTGCCGGGGTGCTATACCCTGTGTGCGGTTTCATGCTCAACCCCATGATTGCCGGTGCTGCCATGGCTCTGAGCAGTGTGAGCGTGGTGGCGAACTCTCTGCGTAGCGGCATGGGGAAACTATAATGCGACATAAAAACGCGTCGACACCCAATCGATGCATCTGAATTGATTACAAACCTTTAATACACAACTGGACAATGAAGAAGTTTTTGACCTTTATCATGATGCTGGTTGTCAGCACATCGCTGGCTCTGGCCAAGGACATCGAAACGGTGGTATTCACCACTCAGCCCCAAATGCACTGCAGCAACTGCGAGGCTAAGATAAAGAAGGCTTTGCGCTTTGAGAAAGGCGTGAAGGATATTGTGACCAATGTGCCACAGCAAACGGTTACAGTCAAGTATGACGAGGACAAGACCACCGTGGCCAAACTCATCAAGGCGCTTGAGAAGATTGACTACAACGTGCGGGTGGTGGCTGCATCGGACGATGATGTGCGCTGCAAATATAACGTGAAATGCAACAAACAGACCACCTGCAACAAGGACAAGCAATGCTGCAAAAGCAAATGCGGCAAGGCGAGCAAATGCGACAAGGCCAAGAGCTGCGATAAAGCCAAGAGCTGCGACAAGGCTAAGAGCTGCTGCGGCAAATAACATTGGCTGATTATATTTATTGACAACAGAGGCCCTCACACTGCACAATTTACATTGTCAGTGTGAGGGCCTCTGCTGTAATGTCAGCTGCTTGCTGTTATTTGACTATTTTGATGACTACTTGTATTGCCAATGTGCTTACCACATATATGGCGATGATTGAAGCCAACACTGCCAACATGAACAAGGGTGTAGAGGGTATGATGTCGGCCAAATGGCGGATATAGGCATAGTATTCCTTACGCACCAATATGTTTTGATGCACCAAATAGGCTGCGAAACTACCGCTTGCCAACCAGTTGACGAGGCGGCTCTGCAATCTGACACGTGAGAAGAATAGCAACACGGCAACTGCGGCAACAATGGTGATGGGATTGGTGTAGGCTACCACAAAGGGTACAAACGAGTTCATAAACGTTTGGCTCATCATACCGGCGCCCCACCCCACAAGGCCCATTGTGCCCATTAGCACAACATACAGAGCCATGAAACGCCAACGGGGCCAATGTTGCAACCGCGCCGCACCATACAGGCGCAAATAGCGGCCTAACAGATAGAGGCCGACGAATGACACAGCTGAATAGCCTTTTTGCAAATCGGCAAACACAAAGGAGCAGGGTATTGTTATGACATAGAACACCAATAAGAAACGGCGCAGCGCAGCCTCATCGCTCTTTTCGACAAAGGCATTAAGCATTGGCGTAAGGAGGTAAAGCACTAAATAACTGCACACGAACCAATAGTTCCATATAGGACGCACATAGTCCATCACGCCAGCTGGCTGCGGCAAGCCGGCCAACCATACATACAGGGCAAGCACAATGGTGACGTACACAGGTTGTATGGCCAGGCGCACCGCTCCCTTTGTGCGGAATGTGGTGCCAAACCAACCCGTTATCAGCACAAATATGTTGACACACGCCACGGTGTACACTTCGGTCATGGTCAGCCCGAGCCAACGCAGGGGCTCAGCCTGAAGCCAAACCGTACGCGGATAGCCAAACGAAGCATAACCGGTGTGCAACACCATCACCATGAGCATGGCCACTATGCGCAACAGTTCCATGTTAGACTGACGCGCCAAACGTATTTCACTCATTTCCTTATCGCGTCAAGCTATGCTTATCAGTTCTACGTCAAATATCAATGTCGAATTGCCCGGTATGTCGCCATCGGTGCGGCTGCCATAAGCCAGTTGCGAGGGTATGTATATGGTCCAGCGGTCGCCGGGACGCATCTGGCTCAATGCAATTTGCCAGCCATCAATCACCTCGTACAGGCGGAAGGCGGCGGGGATGCCGTCGCGACGCGAATCATCGAACACACGCCCGTTTATCAGCCGACCGGTATAATGCACGCACACCACGCTGCGCAGGTCGGGGCGGCGCCCTTGGGGATTGCCGCTCTTTTGTATTTCGTAAAGCACGCCCTTGGGCAGTTCGTGCACGCCCTCTTGTTGCTTCTTGTCAACCAAGAAAGCCTCGTTCTTCAGTTTATAGTCAGTCTTCTTACTCATAATAATGTGATTGTTATGGCTGCAAAGTTACGCAATGTTTCATCAACACTCGTTCTCCATGCGGTCAATGTAACTTTCATGCTCTGCAAAGTTACGCAATGTTTCATCAACACACCATAATTACCACAAACAAAAGGCGCAACCAACTTGCCATATCCGGCAAATGGTTGCGCCATAAGTAGGTGTTCGAAAATGCTATTAGGGACGTCCGCCCATACCGCCGCCTGGGCCACCCATCGGGCGCATGGGCATGCCGCCGGGGCCACGCATATCGGGCGGGCCGGGACGGTCACTCTTGTCATCGTCCTTCTTGCTGCTGCCACCGGGGAAGATGTTCAGCTTGTAGATGAAGTGCACCATGAAGTATGAGTTGATGGCGTTGTTCCACGAGTCGGTGCGCTGTGTGGCACTAATCATGCGGCTCACGTTGCTCTGCTGCTGCAATATGTCGTAGAACTGAATGCTCAATGTGGCAGCCTTGTTCTTGAGGAACGACTGTGCTATTTGTGCATTCCACAGCAGTTCGTTGGTGTTCATCGAGGCATCAGAGTAGCCACGGCGTGAACTCATGCGAATATCGGTTGAAAAGCTCAGCCCAAAGCTGAGGTTGACATTGGCATTGGCACCATAAGCAAAGTTCCAAGTGTCCATATTGGCATTTTGCTGCACCGAGGCACGGGCATGCTGATAGTTGAGTTTGCCAAGCAAGCCCACATCGAACCAGGTTGAACGGTATGAGAGGTTGAGGTTTTCGTCCACGCCAAGCGTTTTGGTCGTATTCTTTTGCGAGGCAGCCTGCTCAAACACCTTGCTGTATCCCTCATAGGTCTGCTCCGTCACAGTCAGGTCATTCGGTTTGGTGCTGACATAGCCCACTGCATTCTGATAGCTCACACTTGTAAAGGTGTTGATGTTGAACAACTTTTGCTTGCCAATGGCCGAATTGAACATAAACATGCCACGGCCGTCCCAGTTGCCACTGATGTTTTCGGGTCGGAAATAGCTCACACCGGTCTTGGCATCATACACCATGCGGTTAGAGATAGAGTTCTTTGTCTGCGTGGCATCAACGCCCACCATCATGCCTTGCTGGCGGTCGGCATTGTAGCCATTGTAATTGATGCGCAGCGAATTGTTCCACGAGGGTTTCAAGCCCGGGTTACCCATCGATATGCTCAAGGGGTTGGAGTTGTCAACCACAGCCAGCAGGTCGGTCATTGAGGGCTGTGATGACGAGCCGCGGTAACGTATTTCCAAGCGGTTGGTCTTTGAAAAGTTGTAGCGCAAACGCACCGACGGCGACACATTGAACACGTTGCGGGTCACCACCGTGTCAACCTGGCTCGGACGGTTATAGGCCATCTTGGTATGCTCCGGATTAAAGTCTACACCGGCATTAAAGCGCACTGCACTTGTGTTGTAACGTATGCCGAGAGTGGCTGTATGGTCGGTGTATTTGTAGGTAGCATACTGCGAGTTGTTTTCGTCGCGCACCTTGTTCAGTATCTCGTCCGAAGTGGGCAGCGAGCCAAGTGACGGGCGCACACTTTCGTCAGTACTGCCAAAGCTGGCATCGTAGTCGCTCAACCCAGGGAAATCTGTTGTGTTCAACTCGTTCAAATTGTAGCGCGAGCGGTCGCTCTTGTTATATTTGTAGCTGAACTGATAGCGGGCCTCGGCAAACCAATTCTTGCCCAACGGCTCCACATAGCCCAAGCGTGCGCTCACGTTGTAGTTGCGCCCAGGGGTTGTGCTGTACTGGTTAAGATAGCTGTTGGTTTGGCCTGATGTAGGGTTGTATGCAATGTTTGAAATAGCGTACGAATGGCTCTCGCTCTTGGTATAGCCGCCACTGGCACGCAACGACACGTTGCGTCCGTTGCTCGACAAGCGGCGCACAAGGTTCAAATCGGCACTGACACTGTGCGACTTGCTGTCGCCCATCGACAAGCGATTGTTGGTGTTGACCATGATGGCCGCCAGTTCGGGATTGCGCTCGGCATAGTTACTGACAAAGATGCTGTCGAGCGGACTCACCATGCCGTCAAGGTCGTAGGGGTTGCTGTTGAAAGTGGCCGAGCGCGAACTACCGCTGTTGCGCGACTCCGAGTAGCTGTAACTGGGTCGGAAATTGATGTTGGTCATCGAGTCGGGGTTCCACTCCAAACGTAAACGGCTCATCACGCTGGTGCTGTGCGAACCGCTGAAACTGCTGCTGTTGCCAAACGACGAGTTGCTGCCCGAGGTAAGGAACGTTTCAGAGTTTGTTGTGCTAAGCGCATCGGTGCCCGTGTGGCTGTAAAGGGCAAATCCGCCCAGTTCCAAGCGGCCGGCCTCACGCTTTTGTTTGCCATTCTCCCACGAGAAGTCGACACCTACACGCTTGGTGGCCGTCAAACCACCGCCACCGCCGCCAAAGCCACGCGGACCGCCAAAACCCATGTCGTTGGTGTTATTGAGCGAAGCAAAAGTTGACACACGTGTCTTGTCGGTAAAGCGGGTACCAAAGAAACGGGTTGAATAGCGGTCATGATTGCCGTATGCCACGTCCAAGTTCGACACCCACGACTCGTTCAGTTCGCGTTTGGTCGAGATGTCCAACACGGTTGTCTCCTCACCGTCGTCTATGCCAGTTTGTTCGGTGTAATCACTCTTCTTGTCGTAAGCCTTAATTTTGCTCACCAATTCGGTGGGCAAGTTCTTCATGGCAGTCTTGGTATCGCCCTTGAAGAAGTCCTTGCCATTTATCAAAAACTCCTGCACGGTTTTACCGTTCCACTTTATGGTGCCATCGTCGCTCACCTCCACGCCCGGCAACTGCTTGACGAGCGACTCGAGCGTTGAGCCTGCGGGCACTCGATAGGCTGAAGCCGAGAACATGGTCGTGTCGCCCTTTTGTTCCACGCGTGACGCGGTGGCGGTTACAGTAGCCGAGCCAAGCACCTTGTCGTTCGATGTCAGGAGCAGCGTGCCCAGCCCCACAGAGTCGGCCTCAGCCGTCAGTTCCACATTACGCGTAAGGGGCTTAAAACCCACATACGACAATTTTACGATGTACTTGCCAGCCTCTTTAGGCTCAAAGTGGAACATGCCGTTCTCGTCGGTGGTGGCAGCTGTTACAGCTGTACTGTCTGAGCGCAGCAGCACCGCGGTGGCAAAGTCGACAGCATTCTTCGACCTTGACTCGACTGCCGTACCTGTCACAACATAGCGTTGTGCCATCGCCCCAGCGGCCATCACAAACGATAGCATGAAGAGTAATAACTTGTGTTTCATATAAGTGTGTTGTATTGTTTTTTTGCAATGTTAGCAGCAGGCGTTCGCCCGTTCATTCGGTGCGCCACAATGAGCGGCACACGTAATTGAGATGCAAAGTTGGTACAAAGGTTTAACACAATCGTATTATAATACCTTAAAAATCGACGAAACCACTCATTCTTTCGACGAAAGCGCGCCCCACACTTGCGCATTACGACAAATGTCATTACTTTTGTTGTACACGCTTACATATATAAAACAACGAAACGAGCACTACCATGATAAAATTAGCCAATCACATCAAGCGCATCGAAATATCGAGCCTGTGGAGCGGACACAAGCACATTGTGTGGGACTTGCGCCCCGACGTCAATGTGCTGAGCGGACACAATGGAGCGGGCAAAAGCACCATTCTCAACCGCCTCATACAGCATCTGCGCTCCGTGCCTACTACCGGCGACATACAGGGCAACACACGCTTTGGAGTAAAGATGGAGTTCGACCCAAGCGATGCCACAGGCATTCACTACGACGTCATACGCAGTTTCGACCGCAAAATGCTCTCGTCCGAGCCTATTGGTGCACTTAACGATGCCCGTATCGTCACCGAGCTCGACTGGCAGCTCTACCTGGTGCAGCGCCGCTACCTTGACTACCAGGTTAATGTGGGCAACCGCATGATTGCCCTGCTCACAAGCGGCGACCCCGAGGCACGCGACAAAGCGGCCATTGCGGCTAACCTTAAAACGCGCTTTCTTGACATTGTGGACGAACTGTTTGCCGAGACGGGAAAACGCATCGACCGTCAAAGCAACGAACTGCAGTTCATACAATACGATGAGAAACTGCCGCCCTATTTACTGTCGAGTGGCGAAAAGCAAATACTGCTCATTCTGCTCACCGTGCTCACCGAGGACCAGCAGCACTATGTGTTGTTTATGGACGAACCCGAAGCCAGTTTGCACTTTGAGTGGCAAAAACACCTCATCGGCCTTGTGCGCGAACTCAACCCCAATGCACAGATTGTGCTCACCACCCACTCACCAGCCCTCATCATGGACGGTTGGGAGGACGCCGTGACCGAAGTGGGCGACATTACCGTCTAAGTTCTCTCTCCCTTATCAACCCAAAAGTCCTTCACCGTGAAACGCTTGAAAGATAACATCAACTCCTCATACGTGTCGGCCATGAACCGCCTTGGCGGGCGTCATGCCCGCGAGCGCATAGTGGCCTACGTTGAGAGCTACGACGATGTGTTTTTTTGGAGCAACCTGCTGCGCCCGCTCGAAACGGACAAGTATTACTTTGAGGTGATGCTGCCGTCGCGCACATCGTTGTGCAAAGGCAAAAAGATAGCCTTGGCCAACGAGCTTGGCCCACGTTTGGGCAAATGTATGATTGCCTGTGTTGATGCCGACTACGACTATCTGATGCAAGGTGCCACCCTGGCCTCGGCCGAGGTGTGCAACAACCCATACGTGTTCCACACCTACGTCTATGCCATCGAAAACTACCAGTGCTACGCACCTGCCATGCAGCAGGTGTGCGTCATGGCCACACTCAACGACCACCACTTGTTCGACTTCGAGAGCTTTATGCGCCAATACTCACAAACCATCTGGCCGCTCTTTGTGTGGAACGTCTGGTGCTACCGCTACGGCACCTACAAGCAATTCTCCATGCTCGACTTCTACCACATCGTACAGCTCGGCAAACTCAACTTTTACCACCCCGAACAGACGCTCGAAAAGTTGCGCCACCTTGTCAATGCCAAAATAGCCCGGCTGCAACGCCAGTTTCCGCAGGGGCGCTCCACCTACAAACCGCTGCGCAACGAGCTGCTGCGCCTGGGGCTGACGCCCGAAACCACCTATCTGTACATGCGCGGACACGACCTGTGCGACGGGGTGGCTGTGCCGCTGCTCAACATGGTGTGCGAACAGTTGCGACGCGAGCGTGAGCGTGAAATACGCCGTCTGGCCGAGCACAATGTGCAAATGCAAAACGAACTGTCGGCCTACCAAAATGCCACAGCGGCCATTGAGGAGATGCTGCGCAAGCACACCACCTACACCGAATGCCCGCAATACAAACGGGTGCAAACCGACATTAAAGACTTTATTGACTCTCTCCACCCCCAAACTGACACTGCAGCACAGCCTGCACCCCCTGCCTCATGATACTGCACATTAAGAACATGGTCTGCCCCCGTTGCATCATGGCCGTCACCAGCACACTGTCACAACTCGGCCTCACGCCCGACAGCGTGTCGTTGGGCGAGGCGCACATAGCCGAGACCCCCGACCAATCGCAATTAGAGCAAATACGCCAGGCATTGATAGCCATAGGCTTTGACCTGGTCGAAAACAAGTCCGACCTGTTGATACAGCGCATCAAGCAATCGGTGTTGAACTACGTCCGCCACGACAAGTGCACAAGCCAGCCATTGTCCGAATGGCTGGCCACAACCATACATACCGACTACCCCACCCTGAGCCGCACCTTTGCTGCCGCCGAGGGGCGCACCATCGAAAAGTACCACCTGTTGCAGCGCATGGAGTATGTTAAGGAACTGATAACCTATGGCGATTTGAGCATAAAGGAGATAGCCTGGCGCACAGGGTTCTCGAGCGTGGCACATCTCTCGCGCCAGTTCAAGCAACTCACGGGCATGACGCCAACAGCCTATAAAGCCTGTGGACATCACGAACGTCAGCCACTCGACACGCTATAAGATAAACAAGCCATGGTTAACCAACTCGCCCAATTTGTGCGCCACCACATCAAGCTGTTAGCAGCACTGACCCTCATCACCTGCGCCGTGCTGCTTTATTGCGTCAACCCCGTTGGCCACACTTTTGTGCCCAAATGCGCATTCAAGCTAATCACCGGTTACGACTGTCCGGGCTGTGGCGCACAACGTGCCATTCACGCCCTGCTGCATGGCCGGTTGTCCGAAGCCTTGAGCTACAACTACTTCATGGTTTATTCTGTGCCATACCTTATGGCGGTGCTGTACACCGAATATGCCGTCAAGGGCAAGCGCCAGTGGCGGTTGCGCCGCATATTCGAGGGCAAAACGGCCATCACGCTCTACATTGTGCTCTTCATAGCATGGGGCATTGTGCGAAATGTGCTTTAATGTATTGCTGTCCGGCTAAACGCAAATATGCGAACGGGGCCAGGCTCTAAGCGCTACGACTTAACGCTATCTCTAAGCGCTACCATCAAACGATAGCTCTAAACGCTAACACCAAACGCGCTGCCAAGAAACGCAAGCTCTAATGGGGGCGACGCGTCTCGCGTCGGGACAATTTCATACACTAAATAAAGGCTCGCAGACAGCGCTAATTACACGCTTGTCTGTGAGCCTTTGCCTTGATGCCCGACGCGGGACGCGTCGCCCCCATTAGTGCTTGCGTTTCGTGCTTGAATGTGTAACCAAGCCCATCAACCTAATCAATGCGATGCACCATCTCGCGGAAGATCTCAGCCATAAGCGGCTGCACCGCATTGGCAGCGCGCTGCACCTCCTCGTGGCTCACCTCCACAATCTGCCCCTCAATGCCCAAGTCGGTAATGATGCTGATGCCGAAGGTGCGAATGCCACAGTGGTGGGCCACAATCACCTCGGGCACAGTTGACATGCCCACGGCATCGGCACCAAAGGTGTGGTACATCTTATACTCGGCCGGCGTTTCAAAGGTCGGGCCCTGGGTGGCAAGGTACACGCCCTCCACCGTGCGAATGCCCTTTTCCTTGGCAATGCTGCGCGCCATGTCGAGCAATTTGTGGTCGTAGGCTTCGTGCATGTCGGGGAAACGCGGCCCCGTAGGAAAGTTTGGACCATGCAGCGGGTGCTCGGGCATAAAGTTGATGTGGTCGGTAATGAACATGAGGTCGCCAATCTTGAAGTCTGGATTCATGCCACCGGCAGCATTGCTCACAAAGAGGGTTTTGATGCCCAATTCATACATCACACGCACAGGGAAGGTTACCTGCTTCATGTTGTAACCCTCGTAGTAGTGGAAACGACCTTGCAGGGCCATCACATTTTTGTCGCCCAAACGGCCAAATATCAGTTTGCCACTGTGTCCCTCAACCGTGCTTACCGGGAAATTAGGAATATCCTTATAGGCAAACTCATCTACTATCTCGATTTCTTCGGCAAGATGTCCCAACCCAGTGCCAAGAATAATGGCAGTGTGCGGACGCATTTGCGTGTGGGCTTTAATCCACGCAGCAGTTTCTTTAATTTGCTCTAACATAATCAAGTATTGTTTGGTTGAACAATTTATCGTCAGTACGTGCCGGCTCAATGTCCACCACAATGGGCTGCACCAGCAAGCTGCCAACTAATGGTTGCGGCAGGCTATGCGCTATTTGCCGCAGGCGCTCCACATCTTTCTGCGTGGTCACTGCCAGCTGGCAGTTGTTAGTGTGCCACAAACGCGACAGCCATTTGGCATCGGCCGGCGTAAACGTATGATGATCGCGAAATTCGGCCAAAGTCACCTCCGCCCCCATTTGTGCCAGATACTGCTTCAGCGGTGCCGGATTGGCTATGCCAGCCACCAGCAACACGCGTTTAGAGGCCAAATCCTCGGGCTCAACGCTTGAACCATCGAGGCGCTGCAACACGCCATAACGCACCTGGCTGTAAAACAAGCGTTGCCCTTGTGCCACGCCCAATGGCGGACGTTCATTTTCGGCACACTTGGTCACCACTATCAGTTGGGCGCGGCGGGCGGCACGGGCCGGTTCGCGCAAGCGTCCCCATGGCAGCAAATGGTCGTGGGTGTAAAGGCGGTTGGCACACGTCAGCAGTATGTTAAGCCCGGCCCTGACCTGGCGGTGCTGATAGGCATCGTCAAGCACTATGACGTCGGGCGGCGTGCTGAGCTTGAGCAGTTGGGCTATGCCATACACGCGTTTTTCGCATACGGCCACAGTGGCAAAGGGGCAGTTGTGCAATATCTGGTAGGGCTCGTCGCCTATGTCGGCAGCCCCGTGCCGGGCGGCATCGGCCAGTATGTAGCCCTTTGTGTGGCGTCCATAACCGCGCGAGAGCATGGCCACGCGATAGCCATTGTGGTGCAGCAAACGCAGCAAATACTCCACATGGGGGGTCTTGCCCGTACCGCCCACGGCCAGATTGCCCACACAGATGACGGGCACGCCGAAGCCTTGCGATGCAAGCACCCCATGGTCGTAAAGCCATGCACGCGTCACAGCCACCGCCCCCCAAATGAATGAAAGCGGTGCCGTAACAATGGGCAATATGTAGTATAACAGTTTGATAAGGTTACGCGTTTATGGGGTGTTCAATTAGTAAACAAGTTGACAAGTTAACGGGTTAACAGGTTAGTTTGCATAGCTTTTTAAGCTTCCTGTCGTTCCGGCTTTAACATAATAAGTGGTGTATCGCATACTTACTTGTTAACTTGTCAACTTGTTAACCCGTTAACCAGAAATTTCACCAACGGATTTTACTTCACATTCGGCACATAGAACATGCGCGCCTGTACGCAGCTCTTTGCATCGAAGCTGCGCAAACCGCCCACAAAGCGCAAGGGCTGATAGTACTCGCCAAGGGCAGTTTGCAGTTTCTCTTCCATATAGTCGCGCTTTACGGTGCTGTCGAGGAACTGGTCAATCCACGACGACTTTTGCGGACAAGAGGTGAGGTAGTACGACTTCAAGCCGGCACGCTGGGCTGCCACGGCAATGGCATCGTCGAGAGTGCCAAGTTTGTCAACCAACTTGATGCCGAGCGCCTGCGAACCAGTCCATACGCGGCCCTGGGCAATGCGGTCAACCTGCGTCGGGGTCATATGGCGGCCAGCAGCCACACGGCTCAAAAAGAGTCGGTAACCGCGATTTACATAGCCCTGCTTGGCAGCAGCCTCGCCGGCATTAAAGCCACGCCCCATGGCACCAAAGTCTGATGCCTTGTTTGTCTTGACCACATCGAAGTGCAGGCCCAGTTTTTCGGTCAGCAAGCCGCTGGCGTCGGGTATCATGCCAAATATGCCTATACTGCCAGTAAGGGTGGTAGGTTCGGCCACAATGTAGTCGGCACCGCACGACATGTAATAACCGCCCGAAGCCGCCATGCCGCTCATCGACACCACCACGGGTTTCTTTTGTTTGAGCAACTGGATAGCACGCCACATCTGTTCCGAAGCATAGGCACTGCCGCCACCCGAATTGATGCGCAGCACCACAGCCTTCACCTTGTCATCATTGGCCAGTTTGTCAAGGTCGGCCACCACTTTGCTGCCCACAATTTGCGACATTTCGCCTGAAAAGTTGGTGTGCGCAGCCTCGTCTACAATGTCGCCCTCGGCATAGTACACGGCTATGGCTCCATCGCCCGAGGTGGGCGCCACATCGAGTTTGGCCAACTGGGCCGGGTCGATAAAATTCACCTTGTCCTGCTTGCTGCAAGCACGCAACACCTGGCGCACACCGTCGTCATAGGTCAATGAGTCTACCAGGCGGGTTGCCACATACTGCTTGGGGTCGGCAAAGGTGGTGTAGCGGTCGGCATAGGCATTGAGGCTGTCCACCGCCAAGCGGCGCGAAGCCGCCACGTCCTTGCACACCTGTTGCCAGATGCTGCCCACAAACGACTGCACCTGCTCGCGGTTGGCATCGCTCATGCCTGTCAGTATAAACGGCTCAACGGCACTCTTGTAGGTGCCCACCTTGAACACTTGCATCTTTACACCCACCTTTTTGAGCAAGTCGGTGTAAAATATGGGTTGTGAGGCTATGCCATGCCAATCTATCATGCCGCTCGGGTTGACAAACAGCTTGTCGGCGGTTGATGCCAAATAGTAGCTGCCCTGGGTGTAACTGTCGGCATAGGCTACAATAAACTTTTTGCTCTGTTTGAAGTCCATCAAGGCATGACGCAGTTCCTGCAATGTGGCATAGTCGGTGCTCAGCACCCCGCCCTCAAGGTAGATGCCGCTGATGCGCTCGTCGGTTTTGGCCACCTTGATGGCCTTTAATATGTCGTCAAGGCCCTGGTTGTCGGCCGCATCGTTGCCCAAATATTTGGCAAACGGATTGTCGTTTGAACGCTCGGTGATGGTGCCGCTCAAGCTGATGCGCAGCACTGTGCCGTCCTTGATGGTGGGCTTGCTGTCACTGCTGGCTGCTATAACGCCCATCACAATGAAGCTCAGCACCAAGGTGAACACGCTAATGCAGGCTATACCAACAATAGTGGCTAAAACGTACTTCAGAAATTGTTTCATAATTTGTGGTTGTTTTGTTGTTCGTTACTGCACAATTTGACGCAGCTGTTTGTGCTTTTACTACAACACTTCGTAAGATTTATATTGCACCCGCCCTCGCGCGCACACGCGTCAGAGAGTTTCATAATCTTTGCTTGCATCTTACACTAATTGTGCGTTACAGCATGATTTTCAGTACATTACGCAGTGTAGGATATACTCAAAGCTACCTACACTCACGTGCACTAATTGCACATGCACTTGCACCAACCTGCACGGCGCGCATGGGGCAGATTTTTCGGTAATCCGATGCGGCAATTTCTGTGACGGGAGGGCATATTTTCTGTTGCGGGAGGGCGGCATTTCTGTCGGAGGGAACGGTTGCACGGCCTGCTATTACTGGTTTTGCGCCCCGTTATGTAGGCAGCTACACTGAGTGCAAGCAGTGTGTAGGCAAGGTTTTACTTATCCTACACTGCGCAATCACTTCATTATCAGCGCGTTACACTCAAATAGTGTAAGATGGCAGATAAACGTCGTTTTCCTTTTTTACGGAGGTGCCGGCATACGTACGCCCCAGTTTTTAAGCTGATTTTGACTGACGCAGAACGGCAGCACCGTTGTGTCTGTCAAAAGTCAATGTCCACCTCCACCGGACAATGGTCGGAGCCAAACACCTCGTTGTGAATATTGGCATCAGTGAGTTGTGACTGCAAGCGGTTTGACACCAGGAAGTAGTCGATGCGCCACCCTGCATTCTTTTCGCGGGCACGGAACCGGTACGACCACCAGGAGTACACGCCCTCAAGCGTGGGGTTGAAATAGCGGAAGGTGTCGGTAAAGCCGGCCTGCAGCAGTTGGGTGAATTTGGCACGCTCCTCGTCGGTAAAACCGGCATTCTTGCGATTTGTTTTGGGATTTTTCAAGTCTATCTCCTCATGTGCCACATTCAAGTCGCCACACACCACCACGGGTTTCTTGGCGTCGAGCGACAGCAAATATTGGCGAAAGGCATCGTCCCACGTCATGCGGTAGTCGAGTCGGCGCAGGCCGTCCTGCGAGTTGGGGGTGTACACGGTGACAAGGTAGAACTGCGGCATTTCGAGGGTGATGACACGGCCTTCGTGGTCGTGCTCCTCAATACCAAGACCATAAGTTACGTTCAACGGTTTGTGACGCGTAAAAATGGCTGTGCCCGAATAGCCTTTCTTTTCGGCCGAATTCCAATACGACTCATAGCCCTCAAACGCCATGTCGAGCTGATGAGGCTGCATCTTTGTCTCTTGCAGACAAAAAAAGTCGGCATCGAGCGCTGCAAAACTCTCTCTAAAGCCCTTGCCATCGCAGGCACGCAGGCCGTTTACATTCCACGATATGAATTTCATTGACTTGTGTTTGCTTGTTCTAATCGGTTGGCGGATCTCTTGGTTAACGAGGTAACGGGTTAACAAAGAAATCCGTCAACGGGGTCTATTATGTTCTGCGAAGATAGCAACTTATATTGATACCAAATGCAGTCTCACTTTTTTTTCTTAAATTTGCAACGCAATTTTATTACGCATTCTCTGCAAACTGTCATCATGAAACATATACTGCTGCTGGCTTTTGCCCTCGTGGCCTCAATGGCTGCAATGGCACAGCCTAAAATAGAATTTGACCATACAACTCAGGAACTTGGCACACTGCTTTGGCATGTGCCGCAAACTGCCACATTCAAGGTGATAAACAAGGGCACTCAGGACTTGCTCATAACCAACGTGCGCACCGATTGCGGCTGCACCAATGCCGAATGGACTACCACAGCCATAGGGCCTGGCAGCACGGGCTACATCAAGGCCACCTACAATGCCGAGATGCTGGGCCACTTTAACAAGGGGCTGGCTGTGTACACCAATCTTGACCAACAACCGCACTACTTGTCGCTGATGGGCGTGGTGTCGATGACTAACGCCGAGGCTACCACCGAATATCCCTACAAAGTGGGCGAATACTACTTGAGTACGGACGATGTGGAGTTTGACGACGTGAACCGCGGCGACTCGCCCACCTATGTGCTGTATATTCTCAACTCAAGCAAAAAGTCGTTCCGACCCGAACTGATGCACTTGCCAAAATATCTGACGGCACAAGCCGACCCGGCTGTGATTCGCCCCGGACGTGTGGGACGCATATTGCTCACACTCAACAGCAACGAACTGCACACCATGGGTCTGACGCAAACAAGCATCTACCTGAGCCGCTTTATGGGCGACCGCGTGAGCAAGGAAACGGAAATAAACGTGTCGGCCACACTGCTGCCCGACTTTTTCGACACGCCCACGCAACACGCCCTTGCACCCGTGGCTCAGCTTGACAGCACACACCTCACCCTCGGCCCGTTGGGCAAGAAGAAAAAGGTGAACGGACAGGTAATGTTGACCAACGCGGGCAAAACACCGTTGGTTATCAGCGCCTTGCAGGTGTATAACCCTGGCATCAGCGTGAGTTTGAACAAACGCCGCATCGACCCGGGCCACAGCGAGAAAATGAAGATTACTATCAGCACCAACACATCATACTTCAAAGGCCGCCGTCGCGTGCTGCTTATCACCAACGACCCCGACCACCCGAAAATCGTGATTGACGTGACGGTGAAGAAGTAAGCCGGTAAGCAACCACCAGCTCCCGTGCTGAGGACACAACGCACTACACGTTTTATATATACAAGCAGAACTAACACAGACACATTTTGCTACGATTTATCATGCTCTTCGTGGCAGTATGCCAGGCGGTATGCTGCCACGCTATTATGACGTATACCGCAGACAACAGCGCGAAAAGCCTTAACACGTCGGGCGACCCACGCCCCGTAACTCTTTACATCACTACCATCGATGGCGAAGAACCGACCTTCGATATAGTTTACCCACCCGAGGGGGGCACAGGTGTGGGCATTTGCAACCGTACCAAAGTGATGGGACGAATGGTTATGACTACTGGCACGGACACGCTCTACGATAGCGGCGAATGGGCCGAGGGCACATCGGGAATGTCCATCAAGGTGCGCGGCAACACATCGGCGGCCTCAACCAAGGAGCAACTGCCTTACAAAATAAAGTTGGTAAAAAAGGCCGACCTGCTGATGCGGGGCAGCAAAGTATACAAACATAAGGATTGGGTGCTGCTGCGCGGCACATGGCATTCGAAGGTGTTTGCCAACCAACAAACGTGTATTTTGCCACTGGTTGGCACTGAAGTGAGTCGCGCCACGGGGGCAGAATGGACGCCCGAGGGTAACTTTGTGCAGGTATACTTGAACGGGAAATACCGCGGCATATACTACCTTATTGAGGCCATCGCACGTGGTGACGGGCGCATACAGGTGGACGATAGTGGCTTTATAGCCGAGAACGACGCCTATTGGTGGAATGCCGATGGAGCTTATTTCAAAACCTCACGCCAGGAGAGCTCTATGGGCTGGACTTTCAAGTACCCCGACTTGGACGAGATAACTGCTGGACAAATGGACGAGATTGTAAACTGTATTGAGGCTTTTGAGGACTCGCTTTACAACAATCGCCCCTTGGACTGTATTGCCGACTTGCACTCTTTTGCGCGATGGGTGCTGGCACACGACTATCTGGGCACAAAGGACGCTTGGGGCAGCAACATGTATATGTACCGCCAGAACCTTGACCCGCTGCACCCCGAAACATCGAAACTGAAAATGGCTACGCCGTGGGATTTTGACTCTTCGTTTACCACGCCCGACGACGAATGGAGCGTGCCGCACTATGCCATTTGCTTTTACTACAACAGGTTGTTTACGCGCCCCGATTTTGTGCAAGCCTACGTTGACGTATGGAACGAGGTGCACAACAGCATTTACACCGAGGTGGCCAACCGCCTTCATGCTTTTGAACAACGCAACACTACTGCATTCGAAACCATACGACTGACTTGCAATGCGCAGCAGAACAACAATTTGCAAGTACAGAACAGTCTGCACAACCAGGTGGAGGAAACGCTGCAACACCTGGCCACGCGCGTGGCCACAGTAGACAGCTTGATGGCTTATTACACCTGGTGGCTCACAGGGGTGAGTGATTGCCCCACCAGCGCCCCTGCCACGAGCAGAGCCATCTACAACACGACCGGTCAAAAGGTTACTACCACCACCCCACTCCATCAGTTGCCTGCAGGGGTTTACATCGAAGTTGGCTCCGACGGACGAGCACGTAAAGTCATAAAGAAGTAATTTTTTGGGCTACCGCTTGGATATTTCACAAAATGTTCCTACCTTTGCACTACCAAAATCGGAAAGTAGCGCAGTTGGTAGCGCACTACGTTCGGGACGTAGGGGTCGGGCGTTCGAGTCGCCTCTTTCCGACTGAAGAGAGAGGATATATTTTATATTCTCTCTTTTTTTGTGCAAAATCTCATAAGCGAAATGCCGCCTCTTTCCGACAGAAAAGAGAGTGTGTCAAAACGACGCACCTTTTTTTGTGCAAAGCCTCATAAGCGAAATGCCGCCTCTTTCCGACAGAAAGGTAAAGAGGGTTGAACTTCGCATTTTCACGCGGGACGAGGCTGCTGAAATAAAACACCGACGCGGGACGCGTCGCCCCCATTAGAGGTAGCGTTTGATACTTGTATCCGTTCACATTTTTACATTTCAACGAACTGCAATAGTATATTATGCTTTTCTCTTCGTTTTATATCCGCCTGAAGTGTAAATATCTTAGAATTTATTTATACATTTGCGAATGCGATAAGGACTCCACTTGTTTCTATTATTGCGGCACAGAGATAAGTGATTTACCTAATCGGAGAAAACACAGAGCAGCCACTACTGCCCTGCAGAAAGATAACTAAAAGTAAAAACCTAAGTGCCGCACTCATTAAATACTATGAAAGGACTATTATCAATTACTCAGAGATTTACGATGAAAACCCGCATGGCGCTTGTACTCGGTATGGCATTGTCGCTTAGTGCCCAAAACGCCTCGGCACAGTCACTCAAGGACCGGTTTAAGAAAGTCGCTGTGAAGGTGGGCAAGCAAGCTAAGGAGACCGTAGTGCATGAGGTGAAAACTACTGCAAAACCGGCGGCCAAGACAGGAAAGAAGCCCTCAGCCCCGAGGGGAGCTAAAAGCGGAGGTAGCACGGTGAATATACCCTCTAATCATGGCACACTCTTTGCTCCGCTTGGCACTCCCGTTGATGCCAAGAAAGGTCGCACCGCAGCCTCGGTGTCGAAGCCGCCTAAGGAAGAGAGCAAGCAGCCTGACTGGAACGATGCCCGCCCCTCTGTAGACGATCTCGACAATAAGAGCCTCGTGGCAGAGTTTGAGTTGCTGGAAAATTGTGTTGTTAGCAGATATGTATCGCCCAGCGGTCCTATAGCTGTGCGTTTCGGCATCGTAAGTGATGAACTCAGTGCTCGCGTCAGGGCACTGGACAGATATGCTGAATTGCTCAATGACTTGCCTGACACTTACGACGATGAGGACGTGGACCAGTCCATGATTGACAATGCCAACCGCACCTTTGCCAGTTGTCTGAAATCGAAAGGCTACCAAATCGTGGTGCGTTCGTCCATTGCCCCTATCATCGAAATGAAGGGTTGCATGCTTAATGCCCGTACGGTAGATTATTTCAAGAAGCACAGCTATGCCAACGCCCATAAGCAGCTAACGCAGTGGGACCCCGATAAGAAATGAAAGTCTCTACAAGTCTGCTTCGGTTGTATCGATGATACAAATTCCATTGGGGAGGCCACAACCTATATCATTTATTTGGCAAATTCGCCCACTCATGGTTTCGCTTCATTTTAAGCGTATAAAATATTGGACACCAACTCACAATAAGAAAGAATATGGCAGAACATAAAATTATTGCCAATAACGGTTCGTCTATAGTTCTATACACAACTGAAGGAGGCAACACCCAACTTGAAGTAAAATTAGAGAATGATTCTGTTTGGCTCAACAGAGAGCAAATTGCTCAACTTTATGAAAGAGACTACAAAACAATAGCAAAGCATATCAATAATGCATTGAGGGAAGAACTTGAAGGCGAGCCGGTAGTCGCAAAATTTGCGACACCCAAGAAATATGGCAGGAAAGAGGGACTTACTCAAATGCAGAAAATCAATAAGTAGTTCTGACATGAAGGACTTTGCCGCAATAGATTTTGAAACGGCTAACAACGAGCGCAGTTCGGTTTGCTCGGTTGGCATCGTTGTAGTGCGTGACGGTGAGATAGTGGATAAGTTTTACTCGCTCATCAAGCCCGAACCTGAATATTATAATTACTGGTGCAGTAAGGTGCACGGCCTTTGCGCTGCCGATACTGAAGATGCGCCAATATTTCCTGAGGTGTGGAAACGGATAGAGCCCAAGATAACGGGACTCCCTCTCGTGGCGCACAACAAGGCTTTTGACGAAAGTTGCCTGAAGGCTGTATTCCGCGTGTATCAGATGGATTATCCTGACTACGAATTTCACTGCACTTGCATCGCATCGCGTAAAGTTTGGCCCAAAGGGCATCATACCCTCGACATTATTGCCGCACGATGTGGTTATGACATTACAAACCACCATCACGCTTTGGCCGACGCCGAAGCTTGTGCTGCCATCGCGATGGCTATTTTGTAACAAATATTGCTGTCCGGGAAAGCGTAAACATGCGAACGGACTCAAGCACCAAACGCTACCTCTAATGGGGGCGACGCGTCCCGCGTCGGGATGAATGCAATGCTCATACGCTGAATAAAGGCTCACAGACAGCTAATTTTACACGCTTGTCTGTGAGCCTTTGCCTTATCATTCCGACGCGGGACGCGTCGCCCCCATCAGAGGTAGCGTTTGGTGCTTGAGTCCGTTCGCATGTTTACGCTTACCAGGCTGCAATAATTTGAGATGGGAAACCACAAAGCGCATGGCGATGACTACGGATACAAGTCATCATACGCGCCACACATTATTTGCCAAACAGAGCCTTGAGCAAAGCGCGACCTATTTTACGCTCCACACCAGCACGTGTGGTTGGAATGCCCGTTGTGCGGGCGAACTGTTGTTTGGCACGGGTGATGCCCAATGCGCGCTTGAGCGAGAAGCTCAAGCCTGGAATGCGTGTGTTTGTCATAATTGGGAGTTTTTATAGCGTTGGACCTATTTACTTGTTAATCGAAATCTCTACCAGATACATCACTTTATTAACGTGGTATTATCCAATGAGTTCAATTTGTTATTCTTAGTGCAAAGTTAAGCTGGCGGCGTGTTGTTTACACACATTCTGCAATATTACACGCAAAATCAAAACTTTGCGCATTAAGCCACAGTGCAATATTGCAACACGCCTTCCAGCCCACTCGTCACGTGGCACACGACAAGCCGGTCTATAAGGCTGCAATGTGCTGCCACTCCTCATCTTGGAGCAGTGGCACAAGTTCGCCGTCTTCGTTCGAGCAATAGAACATGGTTGCAGGCAAGTCGATGGTATAATTGCCCAACTGCTCATTACGCACAATGCAATAGCTGTCTACGTGGTACAGCAAATTGCCAAGTGCCTTGATCTGCTTTTTTAGTAACGCCAGCATGGGGCCACGCGTACTGTAATCGCAAATGTTGGGTGCTTTGGACAGCGTGCCGCCAAACTTGGCATATATCATGCGATACTTCTGCATCAAGCGGTCCATGTGACAGTTAAACTTGTCCAAAGACTTTTGGCCACCGGTCGGCGGCGTAAAGTTGATACCACCATTGGCGGCCTCGAGCATAAACAGTGCATAGAGGGCCTTTTCGCGACGGTGTATTTTCTCTATTTTGGCATCAGCATCCGGAAAGCGTATGTGCCCGTTCACCGTGTCAATCACCACCGTGCTTTTGATGCCGCGGCGCAGCATGAGCAAATCGAACAACTGACGATAAAACCCCTTGTACACAAAATGGCCAGGGGTATTGTGCCAATAGTTCAACCTCATATTACTGAAATGCTGTGCAAAGGTGGCAAGCAGCTTGTTTATATCACTTACAATGTCCTTTCCCAACTCAAGCAGCATGAAGTTTGAATAGCTCTTGCCTTCAACCTCCGACTCGCCTACCTTCACCATCAGCGATGGCGCAATCATCAACATTTGCTTCACGCCAAGTTTGGCAGAGAGCAAATCGCGGCAGAATTCGGGTGTAGTAAGATGGCACAAACGCTGCTGCACATTTTGCGCACGCTCGTTGCTGACTGAGGGGTAAAGGAATTTGATGGTCTGAAACAACACTTCGGGCTGAATGCTGTCATATTGCAGGCGGGGGATATACACAAAGTCAAACCCCGCCAAGCGTATTTTGCTTGCCAACTCGTCGTAATGCGCCTCTATGCAGCTGTTGACGTGCGCGTCATACTGACACTCTACGTACAGTATCTGGGTGTCATCAAATTGCATATAATCATTGTTCACCGACAGCATGCTCACCAACTCGTTATTTTCATTCTCCAAGCAATAACGCAGGGCCAATATGAGCAAGGCCTCAGCACGGGCACAATAATTGTCGGACATGGCCACCTCAGTAAAGTCCGTTATAAGTTGTTGGCGCAATGCCGCATCTGACTGCAACAATATGTGCAACGCATCGGCAAATGTCAGCTTTTCGGCCATACACTCGTCGTCGGGCGCTATGTGATAGCGCGCACGCATTTTTTCTAAATAGCTTATTTCTTTGCAGTCTATTATGCCGTCAGCCCTTATCAAGTCGGCCACCACACGCATCAAACTCGCTTTCTCGTTTTTCGTCATAATCTCATAGCATTAGCATTACGGCATTATTTTCGTTCCGTAACGCGAATATAGTTAAAAGCATTTTACGCCCCACCAATTACACACGCATTAACACAATATTTATAAAATCACGCATATATTGCCGCAACATGACATCTCGCGAAATTGTAATTTTCAGCATGCCGCCGCAGCGGTTGGGGCTACACTTCTTAATGACAAAAACACCAAGATTGTTAACAAGCAAACGCAAAATATTTTGGTTTGGCGCAATTAGAACGTTGCAACAACAAATTCGAAAACTTTGGACATTACAGCCTCAACATTGCAAAATACAAGATAACGCGGACATTGATGCTTAACTTTGCCAACGAAAACAAACAAAACATAAGCAACTATGACAACTCCCGAAGACCAAAAGCGCGAAGATATTTTCAAGCATCTCAAGGAATTCAACAAGGACACGACAAAGCTCTTTTTCGACCTCACAGCCGACGAAGCCAAGGCCCTGCTCATGACTTCGGCGCACTACCACAATTTTGAAATGCCCGAATACTTCAACTTTGACAATGTGCTCAATCATGTACAGAATACGGTGGGCAACCGTCCCTACACCGAGTGCCTGCACCAATCGATTGACATAAACAGTTGCAACGGGGTTAATATTGACATATTGCTCAACAAAGACGGACACTACGCAGTACGCCCCCTCACGCTGTGCAACCCGTACCTCTACTACTTTATGGTACGCACACTCTGCACGCCTGAGGCTTGGCAAAGCATCTCACAGAACTTAAGCGCTTGCCAAGTGCCACACATCATGGCGGGCGGACTGCCTGTGGTGCCGGCTAAAGTGGAAAAGTTCCACAACAGCACCATCATATTTAACTGGTGGCGAAACATGGAGCAACGCAGCCTCGAATTGGCGGTTGACTACCGATATATGTTTGTAACCGACATTACCAACTGCTATGGCTCTATCAATCCGCAAACTATAGATTGGGCTTTGTCGCGCCGTAACACACAAAAGGCCACCGACAGCAATCATGCGCTCGCCAACGACATTATCAAACTGCTGCACGGCATGCAGCATGGCCACAACGCTGGCATTCCGCAAGGCAGCACGCTGTTTGACATATTGGCCGAGATTGTGCTGTCATACGCCGACTTGCTGCTGCACGAGGCACTGGAGCGCGAGGGCATTACGCAGGGGTATGAGGTGCTGCGCTACCGCGATGATTACCGCATATTCTGCAATAATAGTAACCAGCTCGAACGTATTTCATACATCTTGCAGCAGGTGCTTGAAAGCCTTGGTTTGCGCATGAACACCGACAAGACACGCATTACCGACGACGTAGTGACGAACAGCATTAAACCCGACAAATTATACATATTGGAGCATGCGCCCGTTATCGACGGCAAGCAGCACAACCTGCAAAAGCACTTGCTCTACGTTCTGCAGTTTGCACGCAAATTCCCCAATTCCGGACAGTTGCGCTCACTATTGTGCCGCATACACAAAAGGGTGATGGACGGTGATTATGGTGAGAAACTCACCCATGTGCTTACCGTAAACCTTATGGATGAAGATTCCACCACATCGAAAAAGGCGGAGGATAATTTACCCGACATCATTACAATCATTGGCAACGCTGACGCAATGGCTGCCATTGCCTTGCAAATTGCCATCGAAAACATGCCCGTAGCCCATTATGCTTTGCGCATTATCGGTGACATTGTGAGTTATACGCAGGCACGCAAAATGGGCGCTATTGAGAACCACGACGACTTGCTGCTGCGCATTCGCCAGCGCTTAATCAACATGCCTAACGCAGACTATCTCAAACTATGGTTGCAGAGTCTGACAAACAAACTGGATAAAGCCAACAACACGCCTTCGCCCTACGACACACCCTTGTGCCGCCTGGTTGCCGGCCTACAAACCGAACTGTGGAATAACAGTTGGCTCGTCCCCGCACTCGCCAGCAGTCTGCCTGTACAATCTGTCGTTAACAAGGATGCCATACCTCAGGAGAGTAAAATAACAATCAACGAAAACAGCACCAACTTCTACGATGCAATAGAAGATGCGCTTAATAGTTTGTAAGTTGACTCCTTAACAGATACATACCGAGGATACATACCGAGGATACTAAAAAATGAGAGTGAAACGCTCGCACTATAATAGGCGAGGCGTTTCACTCTCACTTGTTTGTTAGTGGCTTTCAATGGCTTTTCATTGCATTACTCGTCCAGCATTTCCAATGTAAGCTCGCACCGGCACCCCGCATAAAAGGTGTCAAGCACCTGTTCAAACACATCGCCAGGACTAACGGCATCAAAGAGTGTCATACACGATTGCACCTTCTGTGCATCTATGCCACCGAGTATTTGCTCTACCGGCGTACCAGCGTGCTGCAACAGGGCACGGCTTATCTCTGTCAGCCGCTTGCGCAATGTGCGATTGGCCAAATAAGCTCGGGCCTCAGCCTCCGACGCTATACCGTAATAACGCGACATTCGGCTGTAACCAAGTCCGCGCATCTGCGGAAATATGTACCACACCCAATGCGACTGCTTGCAACCCTGCACAATCTCGGCCAAAGCCTTTTCGTACTGGCCACCGTCCTGTGCCTCAATAAATCGGTTTACATCATCTTCCATATTCTTGCCTGATAAAAATAGCTCCGGAGCAGTTTGCAATACAGCACTTACTGCTCCGGAACTATCATATACTAAACGTCATCAAAAATTAACCGTACCCAAGTTGCGGTCAACCAGCATGCCGTCCTTGGCAGTGAGGTTGAACTTGCCAGCCTTCTTGGCCTTGAACTTGATCACAAACAGGTTGTGGTCGCCCTCGTCAAGCAAGAAGTTGTTGCCACGGTTCACAAACGTGGGGAAGAGTTCCTTCTGGCCATTGGTGTGCAGACGGTCGTAGGTGAGGTTCACCATATCCTTCATGTTGAGCAGTTCAACACCTGCATACTCCAATTCGCTTGTGCTGTAAGGCAAAGCAAAGCTCAAGGCATTGACATAGTGCAAGCCCTTGCCGCTCACCGTTATTTCAACCATGTCGCCTGCGGCGAAGGTCTTCTTGTTAGGTGTGAGCACCAACTTGCCAGCCACCTTGTCGTTTGAGTTGCGCACACCGCCATCAAGTTCGGTTGTCACGCACGAGATGTCGTAGGCATCAATCAAGCCATTCTTGTTGATGTCACCTGCACTCACATAGTCAAAGTCGCTATCGCCCTTGCGCAAGCCCGTATAGTTCATGTACGAGGTCAAGTCATTCTCGTCAATGCGCTTATCGTGGTTGATATCGCCCTGGTAGAAGCTTTCAGAGCCTGCCACCTTGAAGATGTACATCTGACTGCCCGAAGCAAAGTTGCCCACAGCCTTGTCAAGGTGCATCTTCACATAGCGTGCCTCAGGATTACCGGCAAAGCTGAATGTCTTGTGGTCGGCATTCTGTGCCCACTCAAACTTGACGGGGGCGCTCCATATCTGGCGGTCGGTACTGTATGAGAAACTACCAGCGAGCAATGTGCCATTGCCTGCGTCCTCACGCGGAATGTACTCCAAGCGGTCGAGCTTGTTCACTGAGCGCAAGTCGATGGTAATGTCGGCAGGCACACCCTCGCCCTTGCCCCACTTAGTGTGCCAGGGGCTCTTCTCATCAAAGTCGAACATCTTGTCAATGCCCTGGCCCGGCTGGTCCTCAGCAGAGTTTTGGGCCTTGATGCCCTTGATGGCGAACTCGAGCGGGTTGCTCTTTGTTGTGGCCGAAGCATTGCTCCAGTCCGAATAGCCGTCCTTGTTCACAGCACGCACCTTGAAGGCGTATGCCGTTTCGGGGTCAAGACCATCGATTGTAAACGCGTTGTCGCGTATGGTTGAGTAGAGCATGCCGTTATACTCTATTTCGTAGAAGTCGGCATTCTCCTGCTTGTTCCACGACGGCGTAAGGCTGAACACGCCCACATTGTTCTCGGCAAATTCCACCTTCGGAGCCGAAAGCGCACCAGAGTGTGTACGCAGGCGGTCGGCCGGGTTAAACTCAAAGCCGTCTACCTTCACGTCTATCAAGTTGGCAGTTACATCAGTCTTGCCAATCTTCACGAGCAGCTGCGGGTTCTTTATTATTTCCTTCTTGGCCATCTCGCTACCGGGGGTAGCAAAGCGGTTGAGGTTAGGCTTCTCGTTATAGTAGTACACATCGGTGCCCTTTTCAAAGTCGGCAAGCGAGGTCACCTTTGTCAGTTTCACACCCTTCTTGCCCACCTTGGCAGTCACGCTCTTGGGCGCCTTGCTCACATTGATACGGAGCTCGGTCTCCTTTTGCGGTTCAAAGCCCTCAAACTTGCCGTAGGTAGGATTGATAGTCACCACAAGTTTGCCCTTGCCGTTGGCATAGGTCGACACCGCGGTACGTGTACACTGGCCACTCAGGTACTCCTGCGTCTCGCCATCGTCATCATACTGGCTGAAACCATTTGTGCCAGCTGCCGTAGAATATATTTCGTAAGCACGGTAGTCCTTGCGTATCTGCGACGGGTTGTTGTTGGGGTTGGCCATCGGAATGATGGCATCGGCCTTCACAAACACGGGTAACTTCCACAGCGGTGCATCGTAAGTGTTGATAATGCGTCCACCCTCGTACACATCGCCATTGTAATAGTCCACCCAACGGCCCTCGGGCAAATAAATGCCATTGCGTATGTCGTTGCCGTCCTTGTCCATCTTCGTTTCCTTATATATAGGTGCTACAAGGAATGACGGACCATACATAAACTGATACTGCGTGTCGCTGCCCAACGTGTAGTCGTTAGGATAGTCAAGGAACATGGCACGTATCATGGGCTTGCCGTCCACAGCCTGGCGGGCTATGGTATAGGTGTAGGGCAACAGTTCGCTCTTCAGTTTGAGGTATGAGCGGTTAATGCTTGTTGCGGGTTCGCCTAACACCTCGGGATATTTGGGGTTAGCGCCCCAGCCGTCCATATTCAGCTCCATGGGGGTAAAGGTCTTCCACTGGAACTCACGCACATTTACGGGCACATTCTTACCGCCAAAAATACCATCTACGTCTGACGTGATGTTGGGCTGGCCCGAAAGGCCAGAGCCGATAAATGTGGGGATATGGAAACGTATGTATTCCCAATCACCGCCAGTTTGGTCACCACTCCAGATGCCTGCATAGCGCTGCGTGCCGGCCCAGCCGTCGAGTGAGATGATGAACGGACGGGCATTCGAACCATAATAAGGCATCACCTGTGCCACATCGGCCACACCATTCAAGCCAAATGAATAGCCATAGCCTACCCATGCCACATCGGTTTTGAGCACACGCACACCAGCATCGCGCACTTCCTTCACAATGTCGCGTTGCAGCAGAGGCTCAATGCCCTCTTTGGGGTGAAGGTCGCTCTGTGTCCAAAGGCCAATGTGCACTCCCTTCGAACGGGCGTAGTCGCCAAACTCCTTCAGGTTTTGTATGTTGCCATCGAGCGACGATGTCTGACCATAGCCTGCGCCATAACCATCGTTGGGCAAGAACCAGCCAAGGGGCATGTCGTTATTGATGTAGCGGTCGATAGCTGCACGTGCCGAGAACTGATAATTGTTCTTCTCACCATTAAGGCTCTCCTTCACACCGCCGTTATCCTTTTGGCTCTCGTTGTAGCGCTTGCCGTCCTCGTAGAGCATGAAGCCGTTGTCGGCCTCCTTCCAGTAGTCGCGGTTGTAAGCATTGAGGTGACCTTCGTAAAAACCGAACTTGGGCAGCAGCACCGGGTTACCAGTGAGCTGGTAAAAGTCGTTGAGCAAGTCTACCGGCTGTTTGTCCACCATAATAAAGGCGTCGAGGTAGTCTTCCTGATGCGACAAAATAACCTTGCCCTCCTCGGTGGCGCCAAAGTCGTAGCGGCCGGGCTTGAAGGTGTTCCACATCACACCATAGCCACCTGTGCTCCAATAGAAAGGCGTGGGCGATGCCACACCGCCATCTACCCAGTTGTTGGTGTTTTCAATGGCAATGCTCTTGCCCTTGTGGCTGAAGCGTCCGTTCTGCACACCGCCACCATAAAAGTACTCGCCCGATTGTGCCTTGAGCGTCAATGTGGTGCTGTTCTTGTCAAACGACACAGGAGCCACGCTCTCCACCACTGTTTCACCACTCTTGGTGTCTACCACGGTCATCAAGCCGGTCTGCTTGTCAAAGCGCACGGCAATGCGCGGTGTCGAAATTACCACGCCGTTGCTCTCGTTGCGCAAGTCAACGCTCTGTGTTGAGCGGCGTGCGTTCTCCACCAATATCTTTGCGGGAGGTGTGGCCTGCGGGTCGCGTACCACACCACCGTTGTCGTCGCGGAAGAGGCGGAATATGTTGTCGCCATAAAAATCTACTGTCAGTTGCTTGCCATCAGCATAAGTCACCTCAACCGTGGTCGGATTTATTTTAGCCACATTCTTAATAGGGTTGCTTGAGGCTGCAGCAGTTTGTGTCACAGCACTGTTCTGCACCAACCCCGAAGCCAAGGGCAGAGCCTGCACGCCGTTGGGCGTGATGGTCAGTCCTGCCACAGCCAAAGGCAGAGCCATCACAAGTGTGGCGCATTTGTTGCCACGCTTGTTCTGATTATTTCTTTTCATAATTTTGATGAGTATTATTGGTATTATGCGCCAAAGTTACATATTATTTAGCAAATATGTGCGCACGCATCTGTTTTATCACACACATCACACGTGTTATTCATAATCGTTGCATTTTTATGCCACATACTAAAAAAGAGCAGCACAAACATTTCTGCTTGTGCTGCTCTTTTGAGTTGGGGTATCCGGACTCGAACCAGAAAAGGCAGGACCAGAATCTGCAGTGTTACCATTACACCATACCCCAATGTTATTAACACCTCCACCCTACCCGGGCAAGAGAATGCTAAATAAATTTGTTGGGGTACCCGGACTCGAACCAGGAAAGGCAGGACCAGAATCTGCAGTGTTACCATTACACCATACCCCAATCAAACATAAAAAATGGAGTGTACCGGGAAGCATTGCTCTCGAATACGGGTGCAAAAGTAGCACTTTATTACAAACCCGCCAAATTTTGCGACGTTTTTTTTCTAACAATCTGTCCAACGGCTCCACAGAACAAGCCCTTATGAGTCGATGTCCGAAATTAGTTCAATATAAAATGGTGCCGCATCCCCGCCAATGGGCAAACTAATTTTCCTTTCCACATAGCCCATAAGTTATGAGATCTGCCACTGACGCGGAGAACATAAAAACAAAAGTGCTGCAAAGGTAACACGAAGGCATTGTACCCATCAAAAAAAGCATACGACTTGTACGCAAATATTTGTCTCCTCCCCGTCAGCCCTCTTATAAATGAATGTGTGTGCTTTTTCTGCCATCTTACACTTTTTGCACGTAACAAGTTGATATTCAGATATTTCAAGTGTGTAAGATGATTTCGAAACATCTTACACACCCCTACATACATCTTACACCCCCCACCCCGTTGCCTTGCAATCGGTTTTGTTGTATGCGGTGGGTTTTACGCCATAGGGACGTAGAAAAATTTGTCGGAGCAACAAACTTTTCTACTCCCCTATGCCGTAATATCGCCCTCCCGCGATTGTATCGTGTGGCAGCGTGTGGGGTGTGCAGGTTGTGCAGGTTGCGTGTAGGTGGAATTTGCCGCATCTTACACTGAGCAATATATTGATAATCAATGAGTTGCAACGTATTTGTGTAAGATGTAAGATACTCGGTGTGTAAGTTTTTGTAGTATAGTAAAACCATTCTGATATTATAGTTCATGCTCACAGATCAGAATGGTTTCACCGGACAGCATTATTTCTCATTACACGCCATTCAATGGCACAAAAAGTAATGAAGCCAGGAAATTGGTGCTGCACCCCCATCAATGGGCAAACCAACTTTCCCTCTCACATAGCCCATCACACAACAAGGCCAAACCGCACAATATGCTAAAAATAGTCATGCAGCACGTACACTTTATCAATATAATGCTTAAATTTGCGCCAATATTAAACTGAGCCGCTGGCAGAACCTGCCTTGGCAAGCCTGCACTTGCCATTCCGCCTGCCGGCACAACTAAACACAGAGTAATATGCAGAATATTGATTGGGCCAACCTCAAGTTTGGTTACATGCCCACCGACTACAATGTGCGCTGCTACTACCGCAACGGCAAATGGGGAGAGATTGAAGTTAGCTCTTCCGAAATCATCAACATACACATGGCTGCCACTGCCTTGCACTACGGACAGGAAGCATTCGAGGGCATGAAGGCCTTCCGCTGCCCCGACGGCAAAATCCGCGCTTTCCGCATCAAGGACAATGCTGAGCGCCTGCAAAGCACTTGCCGCGGCATATTGATGCCCGAACTGCCTACCGAACTCTTCGAGGCTATGGTCAAGAAGGTGGTCAAACTCAACGAGCGCTTTGTACCGCCCTACGAGAGCGGCGCCTCGCTCTACATACGTCCGCTGCTCATCGGCACAGGCGCACAAGTGGGCGTTCACCCCGCCAACGAATATCTGTTCGTCATCTTTGTCAGCCCGGTAGGCCCCTACTTCAAGGGCGGATTTGCCACAAACGACTACGTTATCATACGTGAGTACGACCGCGCTGCACCACTCGGCACCGGACGCTACAAGGTGGGTGGTAACTACGCCGCAAGTCTTGCTGCCAACAAAATGGCTCACGACGCCGGCTATGCCTCTGAGTTCTACCTCGATGCCAAGGAAAAGAAATACATCGACGAATGCGGCGCTGCCAACTTCTTCGGCATCAAGGACGGCAAGTACATCACGCCCAAGTCATCATCTATACTGCCCTCCATCACCAACCGCAGCTTGCAACAACTGGCCAAGGACCTCGGCATGGAGGTGGAAGTGCGCCCCATACCCGAAGAGGAACTTTCTACCTTCGAGGAGGCCGGCGCTTGTGGCACAGCCGCTGTAATCAGTCCGATACGCAAAATTGACGACCTCGAAAACCACAAGAGCTACGTCATTTCAAAAGACGGCAAACCGGGCCCATGGAGTGAAAAACTCTACACGCACCTGCGCGCCATTCAGTATGGCACAGAACCTGACGTGCACGGCTGGACTACCGTTATTGAATAAAAAGACACTTATTCCCCTTGGGGCAAACACCACACATGATGAAGAGAATAACACATCTGCTGCTTGCCTTGTTCACCCTGTCGGTGCTTGGCGGCCTTGTGGCCTGCAACGGCGACAAGAAAAAACTTGAAGACAAGGAGAAGGAATTGGCCGAACTGCGCCAACTGGCCGAACTCGACAAAAAGGAAATGGAAAACCAATATGCCGAGTTTGCAAGCCAATATGGCGAACTGAAAAAAGGCATCAAGGACGACTCCCTTGTCAACCGGCTCAACCAAGAGCAGGCACGTGCCGAAGCGCTGCTCAAGGAATTGCGAAACACAAAGGCCAACAGCTCGGCCGAAATTCTGCGTCTGAAACGCGAACTGGCCACTGTACGCGCCGTACTGCGCGACTACATTCGCCAGGTCGACTCGCTGCAGCAAGCCAACCATGCCCTTATTGGCGAACGTGACATGGCACGTGCCGACGCTGAACGCGTGCGTATGGAGAACTCCAACATTCAGGCCGAAAATTCACACCTCAACGAGCGTGTGGCCATAGCGGCACAACTCGACGCCACGGGCATCAGCATCACACCGCTGAAAAAGAACGGCAAGAACGCTAAAAAGAGCAAGGACATTGCCCGCTTTGCCGTTTCATTCACCATCACACGCAACGTGACTGCCTCGGCTGGCAACCGCACCGTCTACGTCCGTCTGCTCAAGCCTGGTCAGCAAGTAGTCAACCAAAGCGGCACCTTCCGCTACGAAAACCGCGCCATTGGCTACTCTGCCGCCAAAACCATCGAGTATTCCGGACAGGAGGTACACGTCACACTCTACGTGCCTGTCAGCGAGTTCCTCAGCGGCGGTGCCTACTCTGCCTACATCTTTGCCGACGGACAGATGATTGGCTCTGGCAGCACTTCGCTTGCTAAATAAGTTTTACCCCAGCGTCATCACGCTACTCTACTATCAAAGGCTCATGCGCTGAAACGGCACATGAGCCTTTTATACAAGGAATAAATCCGTTAGAAACGGGACTCTTGGTTAACAAAGCCATAGGTTAACAAGCAAATATGTTATGCACCACTCTTTGCGTTCAACACAAAGAGAACAAGTAACGTAAAAACTTAACCAACTTACCAATCAACCAATTCCACTAACGCGTAAAAACAAACATATTATGACACCCAATATCACCCCCGTACTGTTGCTCACAGGCTATCTGGGCAGTGGCAAAACCACCCTGCTCAACCGCATACTTTCTAACAAGAAAGGCATCAAATTTGCCGTCATTGTCAACGACATTGGCGAGGTAAACATCGACGCAAGCCTCATAGCACAAGGCGGCATTGTGGGCGAAGGTGACGACAGCCTTGTACCCTTGCAGAACGGTTGCATCTGCTGCACACTCAAAATGGACCTCGTGCAGCAACTCAGCGACATTGTGGCACAACAGCGCTTCGACTACATCGTAATCGAGGCCAGCGGCATCTGCGAACCGGCCCCCATAGCTCAAACCATCTGTGCTTACCCCAGCATGTACCCCAACCTAGCCACCAATGGCATTGCCAAACTCGACTCCGTGGTGACCGTAGTAGATGCCTTGCGCCTGCGCGACGAATTTGCGGGCGGCAACGATCTCAACAAGAAGGACATGGCCGAGGACGACCTTGCAAGTCTGGTTATTCAGCAAGTAGAGTTCTGCAACATGATTTTGCTCAACAAGGCATCTGAGGTCAGCGCACAGGAACTTGACCACATCAAAGCCATTCTGCGCGAGTTGCAGCCCAAGGCCGAAATCATCACTTGCGACTACTGCGACGTAGACCTCGACCGTCTGATCAACACCAACGACTTCGACTTTGAACGCGTAGCAACTTCGGCGCGCTGGATCGAGGCCGTCGAAGGCAATGACGACGATGACGAGCACAAACATCACGACCACGAGCATCACGACCACGAGCACGAGCATGAGCACGAACACGGACATCACCATCACCACCACGACCATGAGCACTGCCACGGCCTTGAGAACGAGGAAGAGGGCGAAGCACTCGAATACGGCATTGGCACCTTTGTATACAAGCGTCGCCGTCCCTTCAGCATGGTAGAGTTCGACCAGCTCATAGCGCGTCTGTGGCCCAAGAGTGTGATTCGTTGCAAGGGCATTTGCTACTTTGGCACAGAGCGCGACATGTGTTATGTATTTGAGCAGGCTGGCAAGCAAGTGTCGCTCAGCCAGGCCGGACAATGGTATGCCACCATGCCAGCCGAGGAGTTTGAGCAGTTTAAGGCACAGAACCCCTCGGTCATGAACGACTGGGACGACACCTACGGCGACCGTATGCAAAAGCTCGTATTCATTGGCCAGAACATGGACCGCGAAGCCATCGAAACCTTGCTCGATGCCTGCCTCGAACCGGCTGACTAAATAAGAACAAAATTCCCTCCGAAAAACAGAGGGCAGAAAACTTTAATTACCAATAATCAATGATTTAGCAAAGGGTAAACGAACTTTCCATCTTCGTTTACCCTTTTTATTTTCCACATTCTGTTTCTTTCGATCCACGCATCCACACAGGGTGCGACACAAATGAGCTATATGGAGTAAATAAATTCAAGTCCATAAAGGTTCGATTAAAGCTCACACCATCAGTCCACTGCCAAATGTGTCCGAAGTTTCAATTCCATAAAGGTCCGATTAAAGCAGCAATGGCACAGGCTTCTGTGTGGGGTGAACCTTGTTTCAATTCCATAAAGGTCCGATTAAAGCGTGGCCTTTATCCTTGTGGACTGGGCTTATAATAGGTTTCAATTCCATAAAGGTCCGATTAAAGCAGGACGCCGCCGACTTTGTGCTTAACGCCAACTATTTTCAATTCCATAAAGGTCCGATTAAAACATATTGCTTCATACGAGCAAACGCAGCAGTATTGAGGTTTCAATTCCATGAAGGTCCGATTAAAACAAAAATACTCTTTTCGTTACTTGTACTGCGCAGAGTAGTTTCAATTCCATGAAGGTCCGATTAAAACGCAAGTAGGGGCGCGGGGCGGCGCTACGGCGGAGCCGGTTTCAATTCCATGAAGGTCCGATTAAAACCGACAGCATTAAGGAAAAGACAGCCCTCGAGACAGTTTCAATTCCATGAAGGTCCGATTAAAACCAGATGTCGCAGGACAAGTGCGATGTAATTCGTGCGTTTCAATTCCATGAAGGTCCGATTAAAACCAACTTGCTGGCTTTGACCCTTCTTACAATGACCTGTTTCAATTCCATGAAGGTCCGATTAAAACGAGAGAGGGCAGCCACAGACAAACTTGTAGAAGATGTTTCAATTCCATGAAGGTCCGATTAAAACCGCTTTTGCCAGAGTGTCCACTTTGCGGGTGTAGCGTTTCAATTCCATGAAGGTCCGATTAAAACACGCTCCTGGTACTCCGTTCAATTATACTACTAATCTGTTTCAATTCCATGAAGGTCCGATTAAAACAAACACAGCCGCTGTTTTGAATACACCGTGACAAGTTTCAATTCCATGAAGGTCCGATTAAAACTACCTGCAAGCATCGCTCCGCTTGTCATCAACACGTTTCAATTCCATGAAGGTCCGATTAAAACCTTGGTTATGAGAGTGTAGACCCACGTCTTTTGACGTTTCAATTCCATGAAGGTCCGATTAAAACACCCACAAAGGTAAGAAAAATAAGTTTTGACGTAGTTTCAATTCCATGAAGGTCCGATTAAAACCAGGCGGTAAATACGCGTAGTCCGCTGCCGTTGTTGTTTCAATTCCATGAAGGTCCGATTAAAACAATGACAGATATGTTGCAAATCAGACTCAACAACATAGTTTCAATTCCATGAAGGTCCGATTAAAACACAGGCCCTTGGCCACAAGCCAACGGAAAAACCATTGTTTCAATTCCATGAAGGTCCGATTAAAACGTGAAAAATTAGAACGCACCTTGTCCTATATGTCCTGTTTCAATTCCATGAAGGTCCGATTAAAACAGCCATTCTGCGGTATTGGCCAATGTTTTGCGCTCTGGTTTCAATTCCATGAAGGTCCGATTAAAACACTTGCTGGACTTAAGAAAGTAGAAGCGAACTACTACGTTTCAATTCCATGAAGGTCCGATTAAAACGTCTGCGTCCTTTGTACCAAACGCGGCATTCTTCGGTTTCAATTCCATGAAGGTCCGATTAAAACGGCTTACCAAATCGTACCTTTTCTGCCCTTTGTTTCGTTTCAATTCCATGAAGGTCCGATTAAAACCTGTTTTCTTAGTTCCCTCTCTTGTTCCTAAGCGTGTTTCAATTCCATGAAGGTCCGATTAAAACTTGCTTGAAAAGCAACAAACTTGGTCAGAAAATAGTTTCAATTCCATGAAGGTCCGATTAAAACAGCTTCGAATATGAGATAGCCAAGCGTGTTTCTGAGTTTCAATTCCATGAAGGTCCGATTAAAACTTCTTTCAACATAAGAGCAGCCGAATTTTTGCGAGGTTTCAATTCCATGAAGGTCCGATTAAAACCTGATTTGCAGCACATTTGCCATAGTGGTTATTGGTTTCAATTCCATGAAGGTCCGATTAAAACCCATTGCATTTTTCAGTAAGATACCTTTATATACAAGGGGAATCATAATTCAAAGGTACAAAAATAGTTCAAGAAAATATGTCGATGTAGAATAATATTCTTTTACAAGCTATACGACAACCCCGTTATTCATTGATGTTTCAACATGTCAAAGAACTATTTTGAGAGTTTTACACGAAAAAGAGAAATAAGAATATATATATCGACAACTTATTATAGGAAATTGTCTGTTGACATTCTTTCTTTTCCTAAGATTTGTTTGTTCATATTATACCCCAACTTGTTCGTAAAAATAATTATACTGTCTTCAGCCTCATCGATGACGTTTTTCATCTTGATTTTCAACTCTCGCAGCTTGGTTTCCGATAGTTCTCCTTCCAATACAGAGTTCTGAATCCAACAGAGATATTGACGACATAACTTCAGCATTTTCCCTACTCTTTTTTCTCCTACATCATATACAACGATTACATACATAAGCTACCAATACATTTTGAATGGTTTATAATCTTCTATACCCAACAAGTCTTTCATTAACTTATAGCACTCCAGCTTGATGAGATGTTTGTAACTGACATTCCTGCCCAAAGAGCGATGGCGGAAAGTTTCGTCATACCGTTCTTCCATAGCCTTCACGAATATTTTTTTGCCCTTTTCGTTCAACAGACATTTATTCAACTTCTTATCAAAATGCTGACACCCCAAGGCATGCTTGTTGAGCACCTTGAATATAACCCTATCAACGATAATAGGCTTAAATATCTCAGAGATGTCGAGACACAAAGAATAACGCCTTTCCCCTGGAGTATGCAGGAAACTAATAGTTGGATTGAGTTGAGTCTGATGGATGGCCTTGAGAGTTTCTGTATAACACATCATATTGCCAAAGGAGATGAGAGCGTTCACTTCATTCTCTGGAGGCTGCTTGGTTCTTGACCCCATATTAAAATCATCGAGAATAATGTCGAATGCAGCATAATATGCCTGACGGATATTTCCCTCAACCCCCATAATCTCATCCACATTCTTGGCATCATCAAGAGTTTTCGTTAATCGCTTGATGGTATCGATGAGTTCCTGTAGATCTTTGCCTCGACGATTATAGTAATTTAGATTCATAACCATGTTCCATGCCGCTCCTTGTATGAACTTACGAGCCAAATTCACTCTTTTATTCTTATTCTGATAAGCAGAAACTTGAGCCAGCAAGGCTTTGCCAGAGAGCAAACTTTCGCGAGGCATAAAGCTACCCGTATAATTCTCGTAGTAATCAAAGAAATGCACAGGTATTCCCCTTTGTCCTAAGAAATTGAAAAGAGCACTATTAGCTCTGAGACTTCCAAAGGCATACAACTCTGCAACATCCTCAATAGGAATGTATCGAGGTTGTTGCATGACTTCGTCCTTATCTTCGTTCACAAAGATTGGCGTAAACTTCAAGGTGTTGTCCCTACGCTCCATGATGCCGGGATTAAACAAATAGAAATTCCTTTTCATCCTTATTCCTCCTCAGGTTCATCTATGTAACAAAAATCGAAGTAGCTGCAATTTTTGCAGATACCTTTCTTTACTCGTGGCGGACATGTCTCTTGCGAAATAATGTTTGAAATATCCTTTGTTATCTCTTGAATTTCCTCCCTATCGACATCAGAAAGAAGAACTTTTTGCGTCTTGCGCAAGAGCGGATATTCCAGGACGCCACTCACTCCAACAATGCCATGTCGTTCAAACACGTACATATAGTATTTCAATTGCCATTCATGAGCTTTATCAGCCTTATTGGATTTTTTAATCTCATGAATAACCTTGTTCTTCGCGTCATAGTAATCCACCTTAATGCCATCAATCTCTACTTCCTCGTACCTAGAGTTTCTTTGCGGATAACAATTTTCATGCACCAGTTTTCCCTCATAAACCAATTCGGATTCCTGCTCCATGTTAATACCATTGGAAAAGAGCCAAAGTTTGCGATGACACAACTGGTAATAATTGAAATGAGTGCCTGTTACTATCATAAGTAAAGATTAAGATGGAGGCTCTCACCTATGCAGAAAGAGCCTCCACATATAGTAGCTATAGCTGATTCTCGTAATCGAAAGTCAGCATACGATTAATAAGGTCTTGCTTGGCTTTATCCAAAGCATCGGCGCTCTCTGTTTCAGTTACAATATAACTTGCACATGGCAGCGTGACGTAAGTTGCAGCTCCTGCGTGCTCATCGATGATGGGTTTAGCCTTTGGTTTCGAATCATTGTCACCATCAATGAGCTTGGCACGAATGGCAGCAGCCAATGTGTTAGCATTATCGCTGATAGCAATGGCTAGTGTTTCCATCAAGCTGAATGTTCTTGCTTGATTTGATGTTATATGCCAGTCAATCAAAGCGTCTGCGATGGCAGGAATTATTTTCTCTCGCTGTTCCTTTGGCATCAACAAGCATTCTCCAAATACCGTATTAACAACTTTCCAGCCATCATTCTTTAACGTCTCAACCATATCGGAAGTTATCTCAGGTTCCAACTGGTTAGTTGGCACACAGAATAAGCGGCGCAAGTCGATAGCAACATCATAGACAAACAGACCCGTTGCACGAGTATTGTCTTGAATCCATTTACGATAAAGGCTTCTATCACTGCCATTCAAGAAAATACTTACTTGCTCATCAGTAAGGACATTTCCATTTGCATCTCTTACAACTACCTTGTGCACATTCGGCCTGTCAGAACGATCAAAGGAAATGTTCTCTTTAGGAACTGAAGCCAAAAGAGGGTGAAGCGGTGTCATGGCCGAAATACTTAAAGGGCTTCTACGTTTAACCGCCTTTTCCTTTCCACCTTTAGGAGTTCTCATCCAACCGCCCAACAATTGGTCGACATAATGTGGGTCGCATGATGAAAGGACTTCACCCTCCTTGAGTGCTCCTTTTTTATCAACGTCAAAATAGAACTCTGTGGGAGAAGGTTCAACGTTGAGAACCTCATTAAGCTTACCCATGATTGAACGCTTTACTTGTTGCCCACTGGAGTATGGTACTTTTACATTGAACTGTGGGTCATAGTAAGATTTCTGGCCTTCTTCCACACAGAACACCGTAAATGCTGCATGCTTGCAACCACGCAAATAAATGAAAGAATTCTTATTCATAGTTTTCTATATTAATTGTTATTATAAAGTCTTGTACTGAAATCGCAAAAGAGTCAAAAAGTATGGCACATTATCTGTTGGCATACTGTGAACTTCTTTTACAATATCCTTGAACTCATTTGTCTTTCCAATAAATGGAACGACCTCTGTTGCTGCCGCTATAAATTGCTTCTTATTTGAAGCACCAAGCATCGTCTCCACCAAATTTTTGCGTTTGGTGCTGATCGACTTGTCCTTGTCTGTAGAGGCTTCGTTCAGCAACTCAGCCAACTCTTGGGACTTATCCCATAAATCTTCGTTATTCAACATAGCTAATATCCAAATTTTATATACATTAAAGTTGATTGTTTCTGTTTCATTCTTCGGTGCTTTAGGCTGCTTGGGGGCTTTATCGCCTTTAGGGTACACATAATCCCTAAGCCCTTTGGGTTCCATGGCTTTGATGCCAATGACTCCTGCAGTACATGCTGTTCTAAAGCCAAAGGCTTTTCCCCACAAAGGTTCAGCTTCTCTTCCATCGGCTATACCAAATAGCTTTTCGTACAAATGAATAGGACGGCGAATTTGATTCAAGTTGAAAGGTATAAAACCTAAAGTTGTATTTGATTTACTTAGAACGTAAACATATCCCAACAAATTAACATCTTCAAATCTTTTTGCTATTCTAATCAATATTTTCGTCCAGGATAACAATGCAATACTGATAATTCCATCATCGCCTGTATTATAAGGAGAAAAAGAAGCCATAGGATTGTCTTCTTCAAACTCTCTGTCATCATAATAATGAGCTAACCACTGCCCATTCCAACTATTGATCTTGTTTCCATCCAACATTTTTGTTTCATTGAGTGCCTGACGATAATATTTCCATCCTTTGTAAACATCTAATAGTATTTCTTTCTTATGAAAAAGAATTGTATATCCTTTTTCTGTACAAATACCAAGGGCGCCACCTATCCAAGAGAGGAATACATCATCTGACGAAATTCTAAAATCTAGATTTGTAACTTGCCCTGATGTTTTCGCTGTAGGTTCTAACGAGGGGTATGCAACAGCAATACTTGCGTCTGCGTCATTGCATTCAACCTTATTCAGAAAAGTATTCAACCGTTCAGACCTTTTTGCAGTGCTTTCAAACTCTTTCTTCCCTAAGATACAATCGCGACAACTTGGAAGTTGTTGTACAAAAGGAGAATTTATAACATACATCATCTGCTTGTTTTGATCGAAAAACAAGGGATAGAACTGCTCTATGAAGAAAGTTCGGGCATCATAGTGGGTGCCATATTCCTCATTGTAGGCTTCCAGAAACATTTTGCCTATTGCTGATGTAATCATATACTATAGAATTTCAAATGTTTGATAATATTCTGTCTTACAATAATCCGGCAACAATCCTTTTTCGTGATCATAACCTTTATCAGGTATGACAAAAGGACGTGTTCCCACATTAAGTTGGTCAAGATTCCTATGGGCTATGGAATGGTAGCTCACTGGAATTTCCATTTCCGCACGTTCCATTCCTGTTCCTTGCAGGTATCTTTCCTTATCCTTTTCGGTAATGCAAACTGCCGAGTTGATGTCGAGCGTCTCGAGCAGCGCTGATCTTGCTTGGTGGCAAAGTGCCTTCAATTGCCATTTTCCATGCAAAAATGCCACCCCCGTATAGTCAATATTTTGAAACATCACTTTAGGATACACCTTGTCTATCATCTCTTGAATGTGTTCTTCTTCCATAACTTGCCCATTATCTGGCAAGACCTCAAACGTTCCTTTTAACACGTCCAAGCTGTAGGGCAAGGCTTCCTTTTCATTCTCCGGAGGCGAAATAACATAGATGGGCTTATAATGCCCTATGGCTTCCAGGCTACGTTTTCTGTTGATGCGTCCGAAACGTTGTACAAGAGCATCAATTGGAGCACATTCTGTAACCATCACATCGAAGCTGATGTCAAGACTTACCTCAACGACCTGTGTTGACACAACTATGCATGGTGTATCCTCCAGTATATTGAAATCTGTACGCAAGTCAGTTTCCAGCCTTGCTCTGTCATTCCGTTTATACCTACTATGAATGAGCATCTTTCTAATATCCGGGTAGAGTTCGTCTATCTCTTCATAAAACTCTTGCGCCCTTTTCACCTGGTTACATACGATGAGCAGTTTAGAATGTTTCTTTACCGCTGAGGATATAACACCAAAAGCATCTTCACGACCGGCCAACTTATAGATTTGGTGGCGATTAAAAGATGCGAGAGTATTAGGGGCAAGCTTTACCTCATATACCTCACTCGGCCCTCCCAGCAGCTCCAATATCCTTTTATATAATTCAGTTGGCATGGTTGCTGTTCCTACATGTACTCTACAATCCAAAGCTATCAAAATTTCGATAATGCGCAGCACTATAGATTGTATAGCATCAGAATATGTATGTATTTCATCCAGAATTACATCACACCCTCGCAAGTCCATAGCCATTGCCTCGTAGCCTTTGATGCCAAAAACAATAGAAGCCATTTGGTGAGGTGTCAAGATTTTGACCGATGCACCCACATGCCGTTGCATAATGCTTTCTTCTACCTTTCCGTCTTTCACCTTTAGGTTGGAAGCGGCATGCAGAAGATAGACTTGCGCATTGGTATCAGACAAGTCAGCCTTGATTCTATCATACATCGCATTAATTGACGCTTGAAAGGGCAGGGTATAAAATACACGTCCTTGACAACGACGCAACAAGAAATCAGTCTTTCCCGCTCCAGTCGGCGCTGTAACCAGAGTGTGCTTTTTCTTACTTTCCGCAGAAATCATGGACAATGGATAGAGCTGACTTTGTCTGTTGTAAAAAGACAGGTCTGGCTTGATGAACAATTTGTTCAAAGGCATCTCCGACTCTGTTTCCATAGCCGAAGCCATATGGTCGGAAGCCATCAGCAGTCCTCTCCATTTCGAGCAGTCTGACTTGCGGTTACTACAGTAATCTACAACATATTCATAGTTGTCTTCAGCTTCGTCAATAGATATCTTATGAGTTTTCAGCCCAAGGCTATCCAATATTTCCAAAGCAATGGGACTCCATTCTTCAAATCCCTTCGAATGCTCTTCAAAACAGTTCGTATTGTCATCCAAATCCAAAATGCCAAGTTCTCTTACATCCTTGTACATGGACTTATGATGAGCTACTACCATATCTATTACAGCATCTCGATGCGATTCTTTGATTAGTGAAAGGAAAAACAGAGAGGCTATCTCATGACGGAACACAGAACCAGGCTTTTTCTTATAGGAAGGAACCAGCGACTTTTGGAACAAAGGACTTACTTTTCCGATGTCATGAAGCAATGCTCCCTCAATGGCAATGTGTTCGTCAAGCCCAGCATGATTGGCCACAACAGCAGCTATATCAGCTACATTCTTCAGGTGCTGAAACAAACATATACGCCCATTTCGTTCTCCCTTCGCCAATATTTCTTGATGGATATTCATAGGCTACACTTTTGTCATAACGTCTGGCCATTGTATTCCAACCAACCATACATAGGTTTACTCTTGTCAAAACGATTATAGCCTACCAAAAAAGATTGATCGGAATTGCCAAAGCACAACTCAAAGCCTGGCAATTGCTTGAATTCTTCTTCTGTCAGTTTAAGTATCTCAGCCTCAGGTAAGAGTATATCCTCATTCCTGCACACGCATACATGCTGCTGAGATGCAATAAGTGCATCTTCTTCACTTTCAAAAGCTATGCAGAGCACGGGGTGAAGAAGAACGGAACGCCGCAAAATGGAGCGGGTTCTTATGAATGTCCTGTTTTTGTATTCCCAACCTCTTGCCTGCGTCACTTCTTGTTGAGGGTCCATTGCCTCATATCTGAGTTTATGTCTAACGATCTTGTGTATCCCTGGGATATTCAATAATTCGGGAAATAGCTTTTTCTCTATACCTTCTATTATAGAAGGAGTGAGAAATTGCTGGCTAAATGTCTCTCCGTCTCTAACAGCAGTCCATGGTTTTATAAAGCCAAACTGACCTTTATATGTTACGATATACATAGTCATTATCTTTTATGATTAGTAAATTGCACCAAATCCAATACCCGTAGAATTGCCAAGGCCCACGTTCCAAGCAAAAAGTTTTGTCTCGGGCTTCGCTTTAATGATAACAGGACATATACTGGCTTTGTTTCCGATACCATGATAGCGTACCAGTTTCAATTTCTTCTTATTATAAGAAGTATCAAATCTTATATCCAATGTATCATCTTCCAGTCCTGCTTCTCGCATTTTTGAAAGCAAAGTCTCCTTTAAGTATTGATTAGCTTCGGCATCGCTAAAATTAAATTGCTTAATGCTGCCATCAGCCAATTTTCGTTTGATAAGAATTGGACTTGCACAGTTAAACAAATCGCAGTCATTCAGTTGTGGATCATTGTCAATGCTGACGCCAGATACTACTAAACCACAAAACATCTCTGGTTCTTGAAGTATTGCCTTGACTATTTGTTTGACTATCTGTTCGTCATAGAAACTGATGAACATCGTTGCGCCATTCCTAAATTGCAATGCATTGTCTTTCATTCTTCCTCCGTTAAGCCAAGAGAAAGAATACAACGATATTTTGTCATGAATGGAATTATTGCCTATCCATTTATGAATCGTCCCAACCAACTTCTGCTGATATTCAAAAGGAACTGGCTTCGTATTAGGCGTTAGTTCTAAATGTATTCTCATAATTCTTCAATTTATCATTTACTTAATATATTAAAAGCAAACCTGACTTACCCTATTTGCAATGGTTACTTGTGCATCACCACTTCACGTTCATAATAGCGAGAACGGTGTACCACTACACAATAAAAGCAAAGACGGACCTACTGCTGGCGGTTCAAAGGCAATGAACTTATTTCTTTTCTTTCATTCCCTATTCTCGAATCTATCCTTCTCTCTCTGCCAATCGTTTCAGGAATTTTGTAGTCTCCCCACCCTGTCTCCATGCGGTTCTTTTTAATTCGCTCGTTGTACCACCAATTGTAGTGCTCATCGGATATCATCTGCAAATCCTTGGCCTCGTGCACTTGGGCGGAAACCGACACACCATACACCTCCTTGAGGTCTATCAGTTCTTCAAGTGTGAGCTGCGCGCGTTTGGGGCCTCCCATCTCGTCGATGAACGTGTCCTTCGGAAACAAGAAAAAACCGGCAAACATATTGCATAGCTTCTCTATTTGTGCCGGCTCCATATCTTTCGGAAAGGTGAGGAGCAAATGGGCCAGCTCGTGTGCCGCAGTAAAGCGGAGGCGATCTGTGGTGGTCTTACCAGGACACGGGTCTATCACGATGAGTGGATGCACTTTGTCGGCCCACGTGCTCACGCCCCACACATCGCCAGGAAGTTCTGCTATCAAAACTTTGATGCCTTTTCGCTCCAACAGTCGCAATATGCATGGCAAGGGGCCGTCGCCACAGTGCCATTCCTGCCGAAGGAAGTTTGCCATGCGTGTGATGTCCTCCAATTCTGAGACTGGAGTCTTCGGAATTGGATTCGTAAAAGAAGTGGAAATACCTGCTTTCTTTTCCTTGTCAAGATATTGCTCTGCCCAAAAGGAGAGCTTGGCTTCTAAAGCAACAAGTTCCACTTCTGTCAGTTGGTTACCTGAGGTAGTACGAAGCATTGGCAGGTCAATCTTAAGACTGTTGCCATTGAAGTAATCCATGCTGATGTTGAGAGCCTTGGCCAAGGAAGCCTGTGCTTTATGCTTCGGGTGCATTATGCCTCTCTCGTAACGGGATATGCTCTGCTTGGTAATGGCACCACCCGCGCGCTCCACAAGTTTGTCCATGCTGAAGCCCATCATCAAACGCGCTTCTTTCAGCCTTATCGGAAATTTATCTTTCACCATATATTCTTACATCTCGTTTTGTTTACAAACATAGTGATAAAAAATTACATTTGTCACGTTTCGCACATAAAATCATATACTAAAGCCGAAAAAACATATTTAGGCGCCCTAAAACAGGATTGTTCTGTTAATGCGTGCTCCCTCTGAAGGCATTAACTGAACACTTCTAAATATGTGCAATTTAGCTTACAATGCTACAATAGCTCTATATACCGAATATCTTACATCTTACACAAATGCGTTACAACTCATTGGCTATCAATATTTTACGCAGTGTAAGATACTACCAAATCCACCTACACACAACCTACACACCCCACATGCTACCACACGGCACAAGCACGGGAGGAGGATATTACGGCATAGGGGAACAGAAAATTCTGTTGCTCCGACTGATTTTTCTACGTCCCTGTGGCGTGAAACCCGCCGCATACGTCCAAACCGACTGCGCGGCGGCGGGGTGTGATGTGTAAGATGTATGCAGGGGTGTGTAAGATACTTTGAAATCATCTTACACTCTT